>Ga0209985_10000147_pt1 | contig 80579 bp, 76 predicted proteins | sample NOAtaG_FD_187305 | JGI IMG/M metagenome (GOLD analysis project Ga0209985, IMG submission 187305) | Freshwater lake microbial communities from Lake Erie, under a cyanobacterial bloom - NOAA_Erie_Diel6S_1000h metaG (SPAdes) (version 2) | ecosystem: Environmental > Aquatic > Freshwater > Lake ... | reverse complement strand
GGCTCCATCGCCAGCGCGCGGGCGATCGCGACGCGCTGCTGCTCGCCGCCCGACAGGTGCGCCGGGTAGGCGTCCTTGCGGTGGAACACGCCGACCCGCTGCAGGTAGCGCTCGGCACGCTCGACGGCCTCGGCCCGGCTCAGGCCCAGGACCTGGGTCGGTGCCTCGATGACGTTTTCGAGTGCCGTCAGATGGGCCCAGAGGTTGAAGTGCTGGAACACCATCGCCACGCGTGAGCGCAGGCGCTGCAGCTGTGCCGCGTCGCGGGCCTTCAGCGCGCCGGATTTGTCGGCCACCAGGACCAGCTCCTCGCCGGCGACGACGATGCGCCCGGCGTTGGGCTGCTCCAGCAGGTTCAGGCAGCGCAGGAAGGTGCTCTTGCCCGAGCCCGACGAGCCGATCATCGAGATCACGTCGCCCTGGCGGGCCCGGACGCTGACGCCGTCGAGCACGGTGTTGGCGCCGTAGCGCTTGACGATCCCTTCGGCCAGCAGCAGCACGTTGTCGCTCATGGTTGCCACGTCCTTCAGGCCGACAGCAGCTTGCCGCTGCGGACCACGGTCGTGCCGGCGATCTTGGCCAAGCGTTTGCCTGGCGTCGCCCAGCGCGTGGCGATGCGGGCGTACAGACGGCCGGCACCCTGGCAACGCAGCGTCGTGACCTGGCCGCTGTCGGGGCAGATCACGTCGGCGATGGGCGCACCGGCAGCGACCTGTTCGCCCGGTTCGGCACGGAACACGACGACGCCGGCCACCGGCGACGTGATCGGCTCGGACGCCGCCAGCGGGGTCGGCTCGCAACGAGCCGGCGGCAGCGGTGCCGGCGTGCCGGCCACCAGGCCCCTTCGGCGCAGGAACTCGACGATGGCGTCGGCGTCGCTCTCGGCCCAGTCATGCCGCGTGTCGGCCTCGCCGCGCAGTTCGACCGTCACGGCAAAGCAGCCCAGCGGGATCGGGTGCTCCGGGAAGCGCTGGCGCAGCGCGAGCCAGGGCGTGCTGCAGGCTTCGTCGAAGGGCATGTCGCCACTTTCGGTGGCCAGCAGGATGGCCTCGGCGCCCAGCAAGGCGCCGAGTTCGGCTGCCATCGCGTGCTGTGGCGTCAGGCCGTAGAGGTGCATCGGCGCCTGCGAGTCGCAATGCAGGTCGAGCACGATCTCGCTGTCCACCGCCTGGGCCAGCAGACGGTGCTTGAGGTCCTGCGTCGGCGTGCTCGAAAACAGCGCCGCCGCTGAGTCGGCCAACGCGCTGCGGATGAGCGCGGCGTTGGCCGCTTCGTCGTCGCCGAGCCGGCCCTGCAGCGCGTCCACCACGCGCGGCGCCAGATCGGGGTAGGCCCGATTGAAGTTGATGCCGTCGCGCAGGTCGAAGCGGCCATGGTGCTGACCCTGCAGGTGTTGCGCCAGGCCCAGCGGGTTGGCATAGGGCACGAGCTGCACGCCGCCGAGCAGGTCGCCAGCCGCCTCGAGCCGCTCGAGCCGCTCGCGCAGCTTGTGTGCGACCAGCATCGCCGGCACCTCGTCGGCATGCAGAGACGCCTGGATCGTGGCGCGCGGGGCGCCGGGTCCGAAGCGCAGGCGTCGGTAGCTGAACTGCTGACCCGGGCCACCGCTGGCAAGGGTCTGGATCTCGGAAAGCATGGAGGGGTCGCGGGGGTCCGGCAAAGAGGGATCGGGCTGGCTCAGGCCGCGGCCTGCTGGGGGCGCAGGTGACGCAGGAAGCGACGCTCGAGCAGCTTGAAGCTGCCGACCATCGAGAAGGTCAACGCGAAGTAGATCGCGGCCGCGGTGCCGAAGGCCTCGGCCGGCAACAGGTGGTTGGCGTACACGTCACGCGCGACCCGGGTCACGTCGACCAGCGTCACCGTGCTCGCGATGGCCGTGGCGTGCATCATGCTGACGACCTCGTTGCTGTACTGCGGCAGCGCCCTGCGCAGTGCGCTTGGCAACAGGATGCGGGTGTACAGCTTCAAGCCGTGCAGGCCGTAGGCGCGGGCGGCCTCGACCTCGCCGTGTGGCGTCGCGCGCAGCGCGCCGGCGAAGATCTCGGTCGTGTAGGCCGTGGTGTTGATGGCGAACGCCAGCCAGGCGCAGAACCAGGCCTCGCGCAGCATCGGCCAGGCCGCGCTCTCGCGCAGGGACTCGAACTGCGCCAGGCCGTAGTAGATGACGAACAGCTGCACCAGCAGCGGCGTGCCGCGCACGACGTAGGTGAAGGCCCAGACCGGCCAAGCCAGCGCACGCCGTGGCGACACGCGCGCCACGGCCAGCGGCACCGACAACACGAAGCCGGTTGCCACGCTCAGCACCAGCAGCGTCAGGCAGACCTGAAGCCCATGCGCGTAGTCCGGGAGGCTCGCGGCAATGACGTCCCAGTCCATGGCCTCAGAAGCTCACTTTCTTGACGCCCAGCGAGTAGCGCTTCTCGAGCCACGACAGCGCCAGGATCGACACCGTCGTGATCGCGAGGTAGATGCCGCCGATGGCGACAAAGAACGTGAACGGCTCGCGGGTCGCGGCAGCGGCCATGTTGGCGCGGTGGACCATGTCGTCGAGCCCGATGATGGACACCAGGGCGGTGGCCTTGACCATCACCAGCCAGTTGTTGGCAAAACCCGGGATCGCATGGCGGATCATCTGCGGCAGCATGACCCGCCGCACGACCTGGGCCGGGCGCAGGCCGTAGGCCGACGCGGCCTCGATCTGGCCCTTGGGGATGGCCAGGATGGCGCCGCGGAAGGTCTCGGTCAGGTAGGCACCGAAGATGAAGCCGATGGTCAGCACGCCGGCCGCGAACGGCGGCACGTCGACATAGCCCCAGCCGTAGCGATCGCCGAGCTCGTTGATCAGGATCTGGCCGCCGTAGAAGATCAGCAGCATCAGCACCAGGTCCGGCAGGCCACGGATCAGCGTCGTGTAGGTTTCGGCCGCCCAGCGCAGGCCGCGCCCGCCGTAAAGCTTGGCGATCGCACCGGCGAGGCCGAACACGCAGGCCACCGTCAGCGACAGCGCCGCCACCGTCAGCGTGACCCAGAGCCCGCCGAGGATCGCGGGCAGATAACCGTGCAGCATCGGGTGGGGTGTCCGCTCAGGCCAGTCCGCGGGCTCAGTTGCCGCCGGAGACGTCGAAGTCGAAGTACGGCGCCGCCAAACGCTTGTAGGTACCGTCGGCCTTGATCGCCTTCAGCGCCGCATTGACCTTCTCGCGCAGCGCGTCGTCGCCCTTTCGGAAGGCAATGCCGACACCGCCGCCGCCAGCGTCAAGGCGCACGTTCGGACCGACCTGGGCAAAGCCCTTGCCTTCGGGCTTCTTCAAGAAGGCCTCGCCGGAGACGACCGAGGATCCGAAGCCGATGTCGCCACGGCCGGCGACAAGCTCCATGTAGACGTCGGTCTCCTTGTTGACCAGCAGCACCTCGGAGCCCTTGTACTGCTCGGCGATGTGCTTGGCCCGCGGGCTGTTGCGCAGCACGACGATCCGCTTGCCCTCGAGCGACTTGGGGCTGTGGTCCTTGAAGGCCCCGGCACGGGCGACAAAGCGCGAGGGCACGTCGTAGTACGGGTCACTGAAGTCGGCGGCCTTGCGACGCTCGTCGCTGATCGTCATCGACGCGACGATCATGTCGAACTTGCGTGCCCGCAGCGCCGGCATCATGCCGTCCCATTCCTGCTGCACCAGCGTGCACTCGGCCTTCATCTGCGCGCAGACCGCCAGCGCGATGTCGATGTCGAAGCCGCTCAGCTTGCCATCCGGTCCCATCTTCGAAAAAGGCGGGTAGTTGCCTTCGACCCCGACCCTCACCTTGGCCCAGCCTGGGGCCTGTGCGAAAGCAGGTACAGCGCAGGCCACGCAGGCAATGGCGATGGCAGAGGCAAACAGGCGGCGGTGGTTCATGGTGTCGAAAGGGGACGCCCGGGCGGCGTCGTCGGTGCGATGGCCGCGGTTGTAGCAGCGCCCCCGGAGGACCGGGGAGAGGGTCGAGGCCCCAGCGTCCGTTTCCGGCAAGTCCGCGTCGCGTCCGACAAACGCACAGCCGCTGCGCGCGACGGGCGAACTCGCCAATCAGACCGCCAGCAGCGTCGCGCGGTAGTGCAGCAACTCGTCGATCGACTCGTGGATGTCGGCCAGTGCGGTGTGAGCCTGCGCCTTCTTGAAGCCTTCCAGCGCCTGCGGCTTCCAGCGCCGGGCGAGCTCCTTCAGCGTCGAGACGTCGAGGTTGCGGTAGTGGAAGAACGCCTCGAGCTGCGGCATCGTTCGGGCCAGGAATCGCCGGTCCTGGCAGATGCTGTTGCCGCACATCGGGCTCTTGCCCTTGGGCACGTAGCGTTCGAGGAAGGCGATGGTCTCGGCCTCGGCGCGGGTCTCGTCGATGTCGGAAGCGCGCACCCGGGCCGTCAGGCCGCTGCGCCCGTGGGTGCCGGTGTTCCACGCGTCCATGCCGTCGAGCACGGCGTCGGTCTGGTGCACGGCGAAGACCGGACCCTCGATGCGGCAGGTCAGCATCGGGTCGGTGACGACGACCGCGATCTCGATGATGCGGTCGGACTCCGGCAGCAGACCGGTCATCTCGAGGTCGATCCAGACCAGGTTGTGTTCGCTGCGGGCCAGCAGGGGCGAGGTCTCGCTCATGGTCGGTGCGCTATTTCGTATTGGAGCCGTGGATTCTGGGCCCGAGCCTACACTCGCGCCTCCGATGCAAGCCACCGCCGTCACCGCCCTTTTCGTGGCCGCTCTGGTGCTGTCGCTGGTCACGCGGGTGTGGCTCGCGACACGCCAGATCCGCCACGTGGCCGCCCACCGCGACGCCGTCCCCGCGCGTTTCTCGGCCAGCGTGACGCCAGCCGCCCACAGAAAGGCCGCCGACTACACCATCGCCAAGCTGCGCTTCGGCCTGGTGACCCTGTTTGTCGGAGCCGTTCTGCTGATCGGCTGGACCCTGCTCGGCGGACTCGACCTGCTCAACGCCACGGTGCGCTCCTGGGTCCAGCCGGCCTGGGGTGACATGGCTTACCAACTCGCGCTGCTGGTGGGCTTCAGCATCGTCGGCAGCCTGGTCGATCTGCCCGGCGAGTGGTACGCGACGTTCCGCATCGAGCAGCGCTACGGCTTCAACCGCATGACGCTGAAGCTGTGGTTGCTCGACGGACTGAAGGGAGCACTGGTCGGCGCCGCAGTCGGCCTGCCGCTGGCCGCTCTGGTGCTGTGGATCATGGCTTCCAGTGGTGGCCTGTGGTGGCTCTGGGCCTGGCTGGCCTGGGTCGGGTTCAACCTGCTGCTGATGGTCATCTACCCGACGCTGATCGCGCCGATCTTCAATCGTTTCGTCCCCCTGGAAGACACGGCGCTCAAGGATCGCGTACAGGCGTTGATGGCTCGCACCGGCTTTGCCGCCAAGGGCTTGTTCGTGATGGATGGCAGCCGGCGGTCGGCGCACGCCAATGCCTACTTCACGGGCCTGGGCTCGGCCAAGCGGGTGGTGTTCTTCGACACCCTGCTGCAACGGCTGAACGGCGCCGAGGTCGAGGCCGTGCTGGCGCACGAGCTCGGTCACTTCAAGCGCCGGCATGTGCTCAAGCGCCTGGCCACGATGTTCGGGCTCAGCCTGGCCGCGCTGGCCCTGCTGGGTTGGCTGGCGCTGCAGCCGGCCTTCTTTGCCGGACTGGGCACGACGCCGCTGCCGCAGGCCCCCGCGCACGCGCTGACCTTGATCGTCTTCATGCTCGCGCTTCCGCCCTTCGTGTTCTTTGTCGCGCCGCTCGCGGCCCAGGTGTCCCGCCGGCACGAGTTCGAGGCCGATGCCTACGCCTGTGCCCAGGCCGACGGCGCCGCCCTGGCCAGCGCCTTGCTCAAGCTGCACGAGGACAACGCCAGCACCTTGACTCCGGACCCGGTCTACGCCCGCTTCTACTACTCGCACCCACCCGCGGCCGAGCGCCTGGCGGCGTTGCCGGCACCCTGAACCCCTCTTCACCCCGCTGAGTCCCGCCCGATGAGACCGTCACCCGCCGAACTGGCCACCCGCCGCTGTCAGCCTCTCGAGGGCCAGCCGGCGATGCAGGACGCCGATGTCCAGGCCCATCTCGAAGGGTTCCCGGGCTGGGTGCGCGTCGGCGATGCCATCGAGCGCCGGTACGGATTCGCCGACTATCACCGGACGATGGCGTTCGTCAATGCCGTCGCCTGGATCGCCCATGTGCAGGATCACCACCCCGACCTGGCGGTGAGCTACGGTGCGTGCACGGTGCGTTTCAACACCCATTCTGTCGGCGGCATCTCGATCAACGACTTCATCTGCGCAGCCCAGGTCGACGCCTTGCTCGCCAGCCCGTGAGCCAAGCGTCTTGAGTCCACCCGCCGGCGCCCGCACGCTGGACCTCGGCCTCGTCGTGGCGGCCCATGGCCGGCATGTCGTCGTCGAAACCCCTGAGGGCGATCGGGTGCGCTGCCTGACGCGCGGCAAGAAGAGCGAACTCGTGGTCGGTGACCGGGTCCGCTGGCTTGCCAGCGGCGATGAGGGCGTGATCGAGCGCCTGGAGCCGCGGCGCAACCTGTTCCATCGCCAGGACGAATGGCGGAGCAAGTCGTTTGCCGCCAACCTGGACCTGATCCTCGTGCTCGTGGCGCCTGAGCCGCCGTTTTCCGAGATGCAGCTCACGCGCGCCCTGGTGGCCGCCGAGTCTGCGGGCATTGCTGTGCTGCTGGCGCTGAACAAGGTCGACCTCGCGAGCGCTGACGCCGCGCGCGAGCGACTGAGGCCGTACCGTGCGATGGGCTTCGAACGCATCGAGCTTGCGCTCAAGCACGACGCGGCCGCCGCCGTGGCCCTGCTGACGCCTCATCTGACGGGCCGCACGACCCTGGTGCTGGGTGCCAGCGGCATGGGCAAGAGCACGCTGATCAATGTGCTCGTGCCCAGTGCGGCAGCCCAGGTCGGTGAGCTGTCGGTGGCGCTGAACAGCGGCCGCCACACCACCACCACCAGCACCTGGTACTGGCTCGGCGAAGGCCGCGACTCGGCGCTGATCGACTCGCCCGGCTTCCAGGAGTTCGGCCTGCACCACATCGAGCCGATGGCCCTGGCCGGCCTGATGCCGGACCTTCGCGCGGCCATGGGGCACTGCCGGTTCCACAACTGCACCCACCGGCACGAACCCGGTTGCGGCGTGCGCGCGGCAGCCGAACGCGGTGAGATCGCTCCAGCGCGTTTGCGTCTCTACGAGGCCCTGTTCGACGAGCTTTCTCAGCCCCAGCGCTGGTAAGCCGGGTACCGGCCGGCCACGGTGGCGATCACCCCAGCACGTTGGCCAGGGTCAGCAACACCAGCAGCAGCATCCACAGCACCACCGAGCGCCAGACGAGGCCGACCACGCTGTGCAGGTGTGCCGCAGTCGCCGCGCTGCCCGGTGTCGACCCCTGGGCTTCGGCCAGCGTGGCGTCGCCGCCGCCGGCAAAGGGCTTGGAGCGGTCGGGCGTGACGCCGGGCGCGGCAGCCCCGCCGAGCTGCACGCCCACGGCGCCAGCCGCTGCGGCCAGGATCACGCCCTCGTTCGGATGCAGCCAGAGGCCGGCGTCGCGCCGCCAGGCGGCCACGGCCTCCTCGAAGTTGCCGACCACGGCGAAGCCGGCCGCAGTCAGGCGCGCGGGCACGTGGTCGATGAACACAAACAGCCGCCGCGCCAAGGCGAGCACTCGATCATTGTCGGGTGCGTCGAGCCGCGCATTCTTGAATGCCCACCAGCGGCTCGAGAACTCCGCCATCCGGTACAGCACCGCGCCAACCGGCCCCAGGCCGACCGCCGACATCACGACGAACCAGAAGAACACGCCGAAGACGTGCCGGTGAGCGGCCAGTACCGAGTGCTCGATGACGTGGCGCAGCAACTCGGTTCGCGGCAGTTCGCTGGCGTCCAGGTGCAGCCACTGGCCCAGCAGACGCCGAGCCTCGTTTTCGTCGCCACGATCCAGCGCGTCGCGGATGTCGGTGTAGTAGTGGCTGAACTGGCGGAAACCCAGCGTGAAGTACAGCAACAGCACATCGAAGGCCAGACCACCGATCAGGCTCCAGTGACTGATCGCCAGGTACAGGCCTCCGGCCAGCACCACCGGAACCCCAACCGACACCGCCCAGACCACCGCGGCATGGTGACGGGCCCCGGCATCGAAGTTTCGACCACACCAGTGCAGCCAGTGGCCAAGGTTCTGGTGCACCCAGTTCTCGCGTGGCAACGGCTTGAGTTGCTCGATCAGCAACGCCAGCAGGACGGCAAAGAAGCTCATGTCGCGATGATAGGAAGCCGCAACCGCGCAGGCACCCGCGGACCGATCAAGCGGCCAGGAAGCGGTACAGGTTGCGAAGCATGGCTGCGGTAGCGCCCCAGATGAAGAACTCGGGCGCCTCTGGCGCTGGCCGCCAGGGCATCGACAGGAACTGGCGCTGACCGCCCTCGTATTGCCAGACATGGCGCTGGTGGTGCGCCGGCGTCATCAGGTACTGCAGCGGGACCTCGAAGGCGGCATCGACCTCGCCCGGATCGAGTTGCAGCACCAGAGGCGGCTTCAGCAAGGCCACGACCGGCGTCACGACGTAGGAGGTCACGGTCGCGTAGCTCGGCAGGCTGCCCAGCACCTCGGCGCTGTCGCCAGCCAGGCCGATTTCCTCGGCGGCTTCGCGGAGCGCAGTCGCGACGGGGTCGGCATCGTCCGGCTCGGCACGGCCTCCTGGGAAGCTGATCTGCCCGGCATGGTCGCGCAGCCGTTCGGCTCGCTGGGTCAGCAGAACGTGCAGACCATCGGCACGTTCGACAAGAGGCACCAGAACGCTCGCGTCGCGCGGGGTGCGTTCGGTGAAGAAGCGGCCGTCGCCGCTGAACTCGGGCTGCCAGCTCGGAGGCGCAGCGAATCGCAGGCGCAGCGCATCGGGCTGCAAATGCGAAACCGGCACCGGCGGCAGGTGGCCGTCGGTGCCGGCGATGGGCACGACTCGCGGGTCGAAGATGCGCGGCGGAGGGTTCATGCGTGACAAGCCACGCCTGCCACCCCGCGCAGCATCCCGCCGGTCAGGAGAGCTTTTCCTTGATGCGGGCCGACTTGCCGCTGCGCTGGCGCAGGTAGTACAGCTTGGCACGGCGCACATCGCCGCGGCGCTTGACCTCGATGCCGGCGAGCAGCGGGCTGTAGGTCTGGAAGGTCCGCTCGACGCCCTCGCCGTTGGAGATCTTGCGCACGATGAAGCTGCTGTTCAGCCCCCGGTTGCGCTTGGCGATGACGACGCCTTCGTAGGCCTGCACGCGCTTGCGCGTACCTTCGACGACGTTGACGTTGACGATCACGGTGTCGCCAGGGGCGAAGGCCGGGATCTTGCGGTTCAGGCGGGAAATCTCTTCCTGCTCAAGGGTGGCGATCAGGTCCAAGGGGGGCTCCGGTGCGATCTTGAGCGGTGGGTTGAAGAGGAGTCTGGAAGTTGACTGCAGCGTGCCGCCGCGGTGTGCTTCCTTGAGTCCGTCAGAGGATCGCAAAGCCTTCTAGTATAGCCCGAGCGTCGTCAGGAAGCGCTCGTCGTCGGCTGACAGTTGCCCCGCGCCCCGTGCGGCGGCGATCAGGTCCGGCCGGCGGCGCGCGGTCAACAACAGGGACTGATCACGACGCCAGCGCGCAATCCGGCCATGGTGCCCGGACAGCAGGACGTCCGGCACCACGTGTTCGACGCCGTCGATCAACAGCGACTCGGGTCGGCTCCAGCTTGGGCCCTCGAGCAGCCCATCGGAAAAGCTGTCCTGTTCATGGGACGGCGCGGTCAGCACACCCGGCTGCAACCGGGCGACGGCATCGAGCAGCGCCAGCGCCGGCAACTCGCCACCTGAAAGCACGTAGTCCCCAAGGCTGAGTTCCAGCGTCACCCGCGTTCGCACGACCCGGTCATCCAGCCCTTCGTAGCGGCCGCAGATCAGCACGGCGCCCGGGCCGGTGGCGATCTCGCGCACCAGGGCCTGGTCAAGTCGGCGGCCGGTGGGAGTGAAGTGGACGACGGGAACCGCTTCGTCACCCCCGCGGTCGGCAGCCACCGCTCCCAGCGCCCGCAGCAGGGGCTCGGCCAGCATGACCATGCCGGGGCCGCCGCCAAACGGGCGGTCGTCGATGCGCCGGTGCGGGTCGTCGCTGAAGTCCCGCAATGCCCAGGTTCGCACCTCCACGGGGCCAGCAAACGCCCGGCGCGTGACGCCCTGGGTCAACCAGGGCGCAATCAGCTCGGGGAACAGCGTGACGACGTCAAAGCGCATCGCCCACCACATCACCGGGGTCCACTTCCGGGTCGATCTCCCAGTCGACCCGCAACCGCTGGGTCGCGAGATCCACCTCGTCGACATAGACACCGACAAACGGAATCAGAAGCTCTTCGCCGCCCCCGGGTGGTGCGATCCGAAGTACGCAGTGCGGGCCGGTCTCCAACAGGCCAATCACGTCGCCCAGCGCGGCACCCTGGCGGTTGGAAACCGCCAGACCGATCAGGTCGACCCAGTAGAACTCATCGGGGGCGGTCGAAGGAAAGCTGGCCCTGGAGACAAAGATCCGGGCGCCCTTGAGTGCCTGGGCTGCGTCCCGGTCGTTCAGGTCCTGGACCATCGCGACGACGTGATCGCCCTGGACGCGAACGCCGGTCACCTTCAGGATCGACGGGACCGCGTACGCCGGCATGCCGGGCTTCGATGCGGGCCGGACAAGGCCCGGGGCGGGTGGCAGCAGGTGCCAGCGCCGACTGCCGAGCAGCGCCTGCGGGTCGGGCGAGATCGGCTTGACCTTCACGCCCCCCTTGACGCCCCAGGCGCCGGCGATGCGGCCGACCTCGACCGCATCGTCAGGAAAGCCGTCCGCAGGGCGCGGCGGCTGGACGCTGGCTGCGCTCAGGCCGTGGCCTTCTTGGCCTGGGTGAGCAGGCGGCTCACGGTCGGCGACGGCTGGGCGCCGTGGTCGGTCCAGTGGGCGACGCGATCCAGCGCCAGGCGCAGCGGCTGCTCGGCGCCGGAGGCCATCGGGTTGTAGAACCCGACGCGCTCGATGAAGCGGCCGTCGCGACGCTCGCGCGAATCGGCAACGACGATGTTGTAGAAGGGGCGCTTCTTGGCGCCGCCACGTGCAAGTCGGATCACGACCATGGCAGGAATCCTCTGGGGTACGGTAGGGGTTTGTCGGACTGGAATCATCGTGCCGACCGCAGCGCCCGGGAGACACACCGTGCTGGAGTCGATTGCGGAGGGGGGCTGTTGGATCCCCCGCCGCGCTTGTCCGGCGCCGTAGATACGCTGCATGGATCCCGTTGAAGGGCCGTGAGCCGACGCCGAAAAACCCGCAAGTATAGTTTGCTCGCACCGCCAGCGGGCCGCAGCGGCCCCTTGGCGACCCCTTGACGCGTGAATCCTGGCGATGGCTCCTCCCAACAAATCCAAGACCCTCGCCTCCTGGCTGGCCTTCATCGCGGGCAGCCTCGGGCTGCACCGCCTCTACCTGTACGGCTTTCGGGACGTGCTGGCCTGGCTGCACCCCCTGCCGACCGCGCTGGGGGTCATCGGCCTGCAACGCATGCTCGACCTGGGCCAGGACGACCGGCTCGCGTGGTTGCTGCTCCCGCTGCTGGGCTTGATGGTGGGCCAGGGCATGTTCATGGCCATCTTGCACGCCTTGACACCCGACGAGAAGTGGGACGCGCGCCACAACCCGGGGGCCGACGTCACAGCCACCGGCTGGGGTCCGGTGCTGGCGGCGATCCTGTCGTTGCTGATCGGTGGCGGGGTGCTGATGGCAACAGTGGCCTTCAGCATCCAGATGTTCTTCCAGTGGCAGCTGGAGGCGCCGGCGCCAGCCAGCGAATCGCCTGACCCTGCACCGAAGCCTTGAAGTCGGCAATGGGGCCCAGCTGCGGGTGGATCAGGTCTGGCGCGAGCTCGAGCAAGGGAAGCAACACAAAGGCCCGTTCGTGCATTCGCGGATGTGGCAGTTGCAGCATCGTCGGGTCAGGTCGGGTTGACGAGCGCAGTCCGTAGAGCAGCAGGTCAAGGTCCAGCGTCCGCGGTGCATGGCGATAGGGTCGGTCGCGGCCGAACCGCTGCTCGATCACCTGCAGCTCAGCCAGCAGGCCCTCGGGCTCGAGCGCTGTCTCCAAGGCGGCCACGGCGTTGACGTAGTCCGGACCAGCGCCGTCGATGGCAGCACTCGCGTACAGGGACGACATCGCCACTGGCACGGTCTGCGGCAGCGCGGCCAAGGCCTGCCAGGCCTTGTGCAGCGTGGCCGCTGCATCGCCCAGGTTGGCACCCAGGCCCACGTAGGCCCGCTCAGGCGGGGCTGCCACCTTCGCCCCCGCCCCCGCCCTCGCCTGCTGCGGGTCCGTTGCCACCGGCGGTACCGCGCCCACCCGGGCGCCGACGGCGCCGGCGACGCTTCCGGGGTGCGTCGTCGCCGACGGCGCTGCCTTCGACAGACGACTCCGGGGCGTCGCCATCTTCCGTCGCTTCGGCATCCGCACGCGATCCCGGTTCCGCCGCCGGAGGCGCTCCCGCCGGCTCCGCGACCGGCGCCGCTTTGGGCACCCGCTTGACCCGCGAGCCGTGCTGCCGCGAACGCAGGTCCTCGACCATGGCCGCGCGGTCGTCGTCGCTGCCGAGGTGGTAGTCCTCCCACCAGTCGGCAAGCTCCACCGGCAGTTCGCCGACGTCGGCCCGCAGCCGCAGGAAGTCGAAGCCCGCGCGGAACCGTGGCTGCGCCGCAAGACCCTGGGCACCGGCCGGTGTGCGCTTCTCGAAACGTGGCTGCATGAACCAGATCTCGCGCATGTCGGCAGCGAGCTTGCCGCGGCCGGAGATGTCGCCGATCCGTCGCTCGAAAACAGAGTCCACCGCTTGCTGCAGCGCCGGAAACGATGCCTCGCCGTCGTCGCGCAGTGCGCTCCAGCGTTCCTGGACGTCGTGCCAAAGAAGGCACGCCAGCAGGAAGCTCGGCACCACGGATCGACCATCGGCCACCCGCGCGTCGGTGTTGGCCAGGGCCTGCTGCACGAAGGCTTCGCGCTGCGCGCTCGGGCGTGCCGGGTTCAGCGCGGCCTCCAGCACAGGGAACACCCCCGCCAGCAGCCCATGTTGTCGCAGGACTTCGACGCTGCGCACCGCGTGCCCGGTCTGCAGCAGCTTGACCATCTCGTCGAAGAGCCTGGAGGTCGGCACGTCGGCAAGCTTGGGCGCCATCGTCGTGATGGGAGCAGCGGTGCCGGGTTCGATGTCGAAGCCGAGCTTGGCGGCAAAGCGCAGCAGCCGCACGATGCGCACCGGATCCTCCCGGTAGCGCGCCAGAGGGTCGCCGATCATGCGCAACACGCGCGCACGGGCGTCGCCGAGACCCCCGTGGTAATCGACCAGCACCTGCGTCAGCGGGTCGTAGTACATCGCGTTGATCGTGAAGTCACGGCGCGCCGCGTCCTCGATCTGTGGTCCCCAGACGTTGTCGCGCAGCACCCTGCCGCTGGCGTCGACCACGTGTCGAGCGCCGGTCTTGCCCGCAAGCTCGCCCTTGGCCGTCTTCTCGTTGCCGAGCACCTGCTCGGCCGTGGTGCTGTCCAGGAAGGCGCGGAACGTCGAAACCTCGATGGTCTCGTGTTCGCGCCCGCGACCGAAGACCACGTGCACGAGCCGGAATCGCCGGCCGATGATGAAGGCTCGCCGGAACAGCACCTTGACCTGTTCTGGCGTGGCGTCGGTGGCGACATCGAAGTCCTTCGGTCGCAGTCCCACCAGCAGGTCGCGCACCGCGCCACCGACGATGTAGGCCTCGTACCCGGCCTCCTTGAGCGTGCGCACGACGCGCACGGCGTTGTCGTCGAGCAGTCGCAGATCGATGCCGTGGTCGGCCGCTGCCACCTCGACCCGCTCGCCCAGCGGGATCGTGACCGTTGCGACAGCCTCGGCAGCCGCTGGCGGTGCCGCAGCGTCGGGCCCGGGCTCGCCTTTGCCGAGCAGGCGCTGGATGAATTTCTTGATCATGGATACAGCTTCAGGACCGGCCAGCCGCGCGCCCTTGCGTGGCGCTCCAGGCTGGCCGAAGGGTTGGTGGCGACCGGATGCGTGACCGCCTCGAGCAGCGGGATGTCGTTGGCCGAATCGCTGTAGAAATGACTCGCCGGCAGTCGGGCCAGCGAAGTGCCGCGATCTGCCAACCAGGACTGGACCCGCACGACCTTGCCCTCCCGGAACGAAGGCACGCCCTGGACGCGACCGGTGGCCTGGCCGCCGTCATCGCGTTCGAGTTCGGTGGCGATCAGCGTCGGAATGCCCAGCAGTCTGGCGATGGGCCGTGTCACCGCGTCGTTGGTTGCGGTGACCAGGACCAGTTCGTCGCCTGCCGCACGGTGGCGCTCGACCAGGTCGCGCGCCGCATCGCCGAGCATCGGCCGCACGATGTCGTGCACGAAGACCTCGAGCGCCGCGTCGACCTGCGCCAAAGGCCGGTGGCGCCAGGCCGAGGTTGCAAAGTCGGTATAGGCCGCCACGTCCAGCGTGCCGGCCATGTAGTCGGCATAGAAGCCGTCGTTGCGCGCCTTGTGCTCGAGGGCATCGGCCCAGCCCAGCGCGATGATGTACTCGCCGAAGGCATGGTCGGAATCGCCAGGGATCAGCGTGCCGTCCAGGTCGAACAGGGCCAGGCTCATCGGGCGTCCGCGCTTTCCGGCTGGTCGGCCGCGGCCTCGTCGCCCAGCATCGCACGCAGCATCGGCAGCGTGATCCGGCGGGTGGTGGACAGCGAGTACTCGTCGATGCGCGCGAGCAGCGCGGACAGCTGACCGAGGTCGCGCGGGAAGTGTGTCAACAGATGGTCGAACATCTCGTCCTTGAGGATCAGGCCTCGATCATCTGCCTGCCGGCGCAACGCGGCCCGGGTGTCGGCGTCGCCCGGGAGTTGCATCGCATAGACCAGGCCCCAGGCCAGACGGGTCCGCAGGTCCTCGCGCAGCGGCAGGTCCACCGGCGGCACGCGCCCGGCCGCCAGCACCGGCACACCGTGGGTCGTGGCCTCGACGAACAACGCAAAGGCGGCGCCCTGCTCGTCGGCGTCGAAACGATCGACATCGTCGAAGACAAGCGCCGACCAGTCGGGCAGGAAGTCCCAAGGCTGCACGCGGCCCGACTCGAACCAGCCAAGCTTGCGACCGGCCGCCTGCAACTCGCCCGCCAGCGCCCGCAGCAGATGGGTCTTGCCGCTGCCGGTATCGCCCCAAAGGTAGACCGGCGGCCGCACGGCGTCGATGTCCGCGCCAGTGCCCTCGTTCACAGCCGCGAGCATGGACGCCAGATGGCGCATCGCCGCCAGGGGCTCGTGGTTCGAGCCGGTCACGAACCCGTCGAAGTCCATGCTGGGCTGCGGCCCGATGGCCAACGGGATCTGCTTCATCATGGCTGCAGCGGTCTTCAATTCGGCCGCGGGCGGCCACGGCGTGGGGTTTCGAGCGCCCCGGACTGGGCCCACTGAGCCAGCGAGCGACGCATCGCCTCGCTGTCCTCGGCATCCGGCCGGTGCTCCAGGTACAACGACATCGCGGTCCGAGCTTCGTCCAGCCCACCGTGATGGGCACAGGCCAAGGCCAGGTCGCGCTGCTCTTCCCAGGCTTGCGGCAGCACCAGAACCAGCCGCCGCTGCACCGAAAGCAGTCGCACATGGTCGCCCGCGCTGCGGTGGATCTCCTTGAGGTTGCGCAACAGCCGGGCCAGGCAATCGCGCGGCGCCGCCGGCTGCAGAAAGAGCGCCAGCGGCAGCTCCACTCCGCCGAGCATCGCGGCATGGTGCTGGCGGTATGGCGCCAATCGCTCTTCGAGTTGCTCGCGCGACAACGAGTGGCCGTTGAACGGATCGACGACGACCTCGCCGCGGGGGAGCGCGAGCTTGACCAGGAAGTGACCTGGAAACGAAATGCCGTTTGCCTTCAGTCCGATCTGGGTCGCAAGCTCGACGTAGAGCAGCGCCAAAGTGATCGGGATGCCGCGTCGCGTCGACAGGACATGCGGCAGGTCGCTGTTGCGCCGGTCGTAGTAGTCGTTGACATTGCCCGAGAAACCCAACTCTTCAAAGAAGAAGTGGTTCAGCAAACGAAGGCGCTGCAAAGGTGCGGCATCGGCTGGCAGGCGGCGGCCCAAGGCATGTGCCAACGCGTCCACCTGGGCCAGCACAGCCTGGACATCGAGCCCAGGATCGTCGTCCTGGGCGACAGAGATGGCGGCTTCCAGCAGCGGCAAGCTGCTGTCCTCGGCAACGAGCGCCGAGAAATAGGCCAGAGGCGTCAGGGGTTCGAATTGCAAGGTTCTGATGAGACGGGAGCATGCCCTGGCGGCCAGTGTAGCGAGCGGGACCGGGTGGCGTGCCCGAGCCGAAGTGCCTGCGACGGTCAAGGCGATCGCCGCACGAAGTCATGGCGGCGGACCCCGAGCGCGAAGAGGATCGCGAAGTACCCCAGTGCCGAGCCGGCAAGGACGGCTGCCATCGCTCCGGCACGCAGGCCCCATTGCGAGCGCATCGCGATCCAGTCGATGGCCTCCGAGGCCCAGGCCAGACCCGCACCGAGCGCCACGGTGGCCAAGGCCACGCGCAGTGCGAACAACGCCCACCCCGGCGCTGGACGGTAAGCCCCGTTGCGCAGCAAGCCGACGAGCAACAAGCCGGCATTGACCAGCGCGCCCAAGCCGATCGACAAGGCAAGGCCGGCATGGCCGAACCACGGCACAAAGACCAGATTCAGCAGTTGCGTCGCGGCGAGCACGCCGATGGCGATCTTCACCGGCGTGCGGATGTCCTGACGGGCGTAGAAGCCGGGGGCCAGCACCTTCACGGCGACGATCCCGAGCAGGCCGACACCATAACCCTGGAGCGCAAGCGCCGTAGCGCCGACATCGCGATCCGTGAATGCCCCATAGTGGTAGAGGACCGCCACCAGAGGCTCCGCAAAGACCAGCAGCGCGGCAGCGCAAGGCAAGGCCAGCATCAGCATCGTGCGCAGCCCCCAGTCGAGCATCGCCGAGTAGCGGTCGCCTTCGCCCCGAGCCTGCGCCGCAGAGAGCTGCGGCAGCAGCACGACCCCGAGTGCCACGCCGAGCAGAGCCGTCGGGAACTCCATCAGCCGGTCGGCATAGGTCAGCCAGGACACGGCCCCGACGGCGACATGCGACGCGATCTGGGTGTTGATCAGAAGCGAAAGCTGCGCCACCGAGACACCAAGCATCGCCGGGGCCATCTGGCGCAAGACGGTGCCGGTGCCGGGGTGGCGCCACGCGGCCCGGATCACTGCGGGCGACAGGCCGATGCGCGGCAACTGGCCGATGCGCGCCAGCGCCGGGATCTGAACCGCCAGTTGGAGCACGCCGCCAAGCATCACACCGCCGCCGAGAGCCAGGATCGGCTCGACTCCGCGCTGCTCGAGCCACGGCGAGCCCCACCAGGCCGCCGCAATGGTGGCCAGGTTCAGCAGCACCGGTGTTGCTGCAGGTATCGCAAACCGACGCCAGGTGTTCAACACGCCGGCCGCCAGCGCCACCAGCGACATGAAGCCGATGTACGGGAACATCAACCGGGTCAGCAAGACGGCGGTGTCGAACTCCGCCAGCCCGGAGCCCATCATCCAGACCAGCACCGGCGCGCCGACCACCCCCATGGCGCAGACCACCAGCAGCGTCCAGGCGAGCACGGTTGCCACGGCGTCGACCAGGCTCGCCGTGGCGGCGTCGCCGTCGCGAGCCCGGGTCGCCGCCAACAACGGCACAAAGGCCTGCGAAAACGCGCCCTCGGCGAACAGCCGGCGGAAGAGATTCGGGATCCGGAACGCGACGTTGAAGGCGTCTGTGGCCGCGCTGGCGCCAAAGGTTGCCGCGATCAAGAGCTCGCGCACAAGGCCTGACACGCGCGACACCAGGGTCAGCAGCGAGACAGTGGAGGCAGCCTTGAGGAGGTTCAGATCGATAAGGCCCGGGGCAGCCGCCGCGAGTCCAAAAGGGGAAAGCCCGGGAGTATAGGAGCGCCAAAGCGCGGACAAGTCAGCCGCCTTTGACGCGTGCTACACTCGACGGTCTTTGCCTACGCGCAAACCCGACTCACTCACCGACCTCACCGTTCATGGCCACCTCGTCCAAAGCCAAGAAGAAGACCGTTCGTATCGCCTCCGGCCGCAAGCGTGCCCGTCAGGACGTCAAGCTCAACGCGCACAACAGCGCATTGCGCTCGCGCTTCCGCACCGTCGTCAAGAATGTTCAGAAGGCTGTTGCCGGCGGCGACAAGACCAAGGCCGTCGAGATCTTCAAGTCCGCCCAGAGCACGATGGATTCGATCGCCGACAAGGGCCTGTTCCACAAGAACAAGGCAGCACGCTTGAAGAGCCGTCTGGCCGCCAAGGTCAAGGCGCTCGCGCTGGCGGCCTGAGCGTCCTCAGCTTCCAAAGACAACCCGCCGCTGGCGGGTTTTTCTTTGTCCGGGGCTCAACCCGGAGCGTCCGGCAACAAGCAGATTTCTGCCACCGGCAGTCCGTTGTCGCGGGCGAAGTTCATCACGAAGTCCCAGGCCATCGGCTCGACGCCTTTGAGTGCCTCGTCGACGATCACGCACTTGACGCCGTCGATCGCGCGCGGAAAGCAATACGGCGAGTAGCCGATGTAGGCACTGATGCCGCCGACACCGCCGCCGGGCCGGAACGATGACATCGCACCGGCCAGTCGCTCGGACCAGTCGCTGGGGCGGAAGGCTCGGCCATCCCGTGTGACGCCCTGGATCACGAATTGGCGCGGTTTGGCCAGTGGCGCAAGCGGACCAGGGTTCGGCAGCTTCGTTGGCGAGAGGGTCATCGGCGGCGGTGGCAGGACGCTTGGCGCGCGGGCCAGCGGGCCGGCATGCGGGCGCGTGGCTCGGGTCCCCGGCCACGTCAGTACCGGCAGGATTGTGCCTTGCGGATGGGGCAACTGTTGCGTTGCAGCAATCATCGGGCGGTCCTGCGTGGTGTCGTATCGCTTGTGATCGGCCGCAAGGCGGTCGACTTGAGGCTGACGCGTACACTGACCGGTCGTTTTTGACCCTCACTCCAACCGGCGCCACCGGTGCCGCGCGTCCATGAATGCTCCCGACCCCGCCTTCGTTCAAGCCGCCGGCACTGGCACGCCGGGCATGCCCCAGGTGCTCAACACCTACGGCCGACTTCCGATCGCACTGTCCCACGGACGCGGATGCCGCGTCTGGGACACCGAGGGCCGCGAATACCTCGACGCTCTGGGCGGCATCGCCGTCAACACCCTGGGCCATGGCCACCCCAAGCTGGTGCCGGCGCTCCAGGACCAGGTGGCGCGCCTGATCCATTGCTCGAACTACTACCAGGTCCCGCTGCAACAGCAACTCGCAGCCCGGCTGTGCGAACTGTCCGGGCTGAGTGGCGCCTTCTTCTGCAACTCGGGCCTTGAGGCCAACGAAGCCGCGATCAAGATCGGCCGCAAGTTCGGCGTCGACAAGGGCTTCGCCAAGCCGCAGATCGTGGTGTTCGAAAAGGCCTTCCACGGCCGCTCTCTGGCCACGCTGTCGGCCACGGCCAACCCCAAGGTGCAGAAAGGATTCGGTCCGCTGGTGGAGGGTTTCGTCCGTGTGCCTTTGAACGACCTGGCCGCGATCGACCGGGTCGCCGCCGAGCAGCCCGAGATCTCCGCGGTGTTCCTGGAGACCATCCAGGGTGAAGGCGGCGTCAATCCCGCACGCTGGGAGTTCCTGCGTGGCCTGCGCGAGGCCTGCGACCGTCATGGCTGGCTGCTGATGCTTGACGAGGTTCAGTGCGGCATCGGTCGCACCGGGCGCTGGTTCGCCCACCAGTGGGCCGGGATCGTGCCGGACGTGATGCCGCTGGCCAAGGGCCTGGGCTCCGGCGTGCCGGTGGGTGCGGTGGTTTGCGGCCCCAAGGCCCTGCATGTGCTTGGCCCGGGCAACCACGGCACCACGTTTGGCGGCAACCCGCTGGCCATGCGGGCCGGCGTCGAGACGCTTCGCATCATGGAAGAGGACGGCCTGCTGGCCAACGCGGCCGAAGTTGGTGCGCGGATGAAGTCGGGCCTTGAGCAACGGCTGGCTGGGCTCCCCGGCGTGCGTGAGATCCGCGGCGCCGGACTGATGCTCGGAATCGAGCTCGACCGGCCCTGTGGGGTGCTCGTCGCGCGCTGCGCCGAGGCGGGACTGCTGATCAGCGTCACCGCCGACTGCGTGATCCGGCTGGTGCCGCCGCTGATCCTGAGCGCGGCAGAAGCCGACGAACTGATGGCTCGACTGTGCCCGCTGGTCGAAGACTTCCTGCAGGAACTCCAGGCGTGAAGCCCGGCCCGGGCCTGAGGCGGCACTTCCTGCAGTTCAAGGACCTGCGCGCCGAGGAGTACGCCTATCTCTTCGAGCGGACCCGCGAGATCAAGAAGCGCTTCAAGAACTACGAGCGCTACCAGCCGCTGGTCGACCGCACGCTGGCCATGATCTTCGAGAAGGCGAGCACGCGCACGCGGGTGAGCTTCGAGGCGGGCATGTACCAGATGGGCGGTTCGGTGGTGCACCTGACCACCGGCGACAGCCAGCTCGGACGCGCCGAACCGGTGGAAGACAGCGCGCGGGTCATCAGCCGCATGGTGGACCTCGTGATGATCCGCACCTACGAGCAGGCCAAGCTCGAAGGTTTCGCCGCGCAGTCGCGGGTACCGGTGATCAACGGCCTGACCAACGAGTATCACCCCTGCCAGATCCTGGCCGACATCTACACGTTCATCGAGCACCGCGGTTCGATCCAGGGCAAGGTCGTGGCCTGGGTCGGCGACGGCAACAACATGGCCAACACCTGGCTGCAGGCGGCGGACATCCTCGGCTTCACGGTGCACGTGAGCACGCCGAGCGGCTACGAGGTCGACGCCGCGGTGGCAGGGGTCAGGAACCCGGCCTGCTGGAAGATCTTCGACCACCCGCTCGACGCCTGCGCCGGCGCCCATCTCGTGACCACCGACGTCTGGACCAGCATGGGCTACGAGGCGGAGAACGAGGAGCGCCGCAAGGCCTTCGTCGACTGGTGCGTCGACGAAGACATGATGTCTGCCGCTGCGCCCGACGCCCTGTTCATGCATTGCCTGCCGGCGCACCGCGGTGAAGAGGTCACCGCCGAAGTCATCGACGGCCCTCAAAGTGTCGTCTGGGACGAGGCCGAGAACCGCATGCACGTGCAGAAGGCGCTGATGGAGTACCTGCTGCTCGGGCGCATCGGCTGAGTGCCCCCGGCGGCGTCAGCGCCGCCGCGTCGTCACGGTCAGCGGGCCGGTCGGCACCGGCGATGCACCCGCCGGGTTCACGGCCGACAGCCGGTAGTGGTAGGTCGTCGATCGCTGCAGTCCGGCATCGGTGAAGGCCGTGGTGTTGGGCGGCAGCGCAATGCGCACCGGATTCGTGAACCACGGCGAGATGCTGAGCTCGAGCTCGAAACTCTGTTCGTTGCTCGACAGGTCGGCCCAGGTGAAGCGGGCGCTGGTCGAGCCGATGCTGGAGACGAAGAAGCTGCCCGGAGCGCGCGGCGGCAGCTGGAAACCGACCTGCGCGGGCGGCGCGGGCGGTGCGATCGAGCCGTCGATGGCGTAGCGCGAGAGGCTGGTCTCCGTCCCGATGACGTATTCCGGCCCCGCCGTGCCGAGCCCGAGCAAGCGCGTGCCCTGTGCCACGAAGCGTCGGGTGGCTGGCACCAGCGGGCCGTAGGCCACTCCAAGGGCACCGCTCGCACCCACCGGGTACAGCCGGCCGCCGATCTGCACGACCGACTTGCCCCCGGCCACGCCGAACACGGCCCCACCCCCGAGCCCGCCGCCACGCCCGTTCGGAAACGCACTGAAGGCCGGGTCGAGCTGGCCGCTGGCGCTCAGTCGCACGGCAAACGGGCGCGGCACGCCATCGGTAATGTCGTCGGCCGCGATGAACACCTCGCCGAAACCGCCCACGATCACCGAGCCATCGGGCTGCGGGGCCAGCGTGTTGGCGTTGATGGTCTGGGCGTCGCCCGGCGCCGAGCCGGGCGGCGGTGCGAAACCGACCAGGCGCACGCCAGCGACGCCGAACTGCAGATCCTGCGCGCCCGTGACGGCATCGACCCGCGCGATGGCCAGGGCCTGTGTGCCCGGCATGCCCTGCAGCGGGGCCCCGCCGTAGGTGCCGGCGATCAGCAGCGAGGAGCCGACCACCGCTGCGTCGGCCGCGATGACCGACCGGAATGTGCCCACCGGTGCCCCGACGTCGACGAGCGCAGCGCCGCCGTTGCCAAACGCCGGGTCGACGGCGCCGCCGGACGTGAAGCCGAACACCGCAAGATCGACGGCCCAACGGCGCTGGATCTCGGCCTGCACGCTCCCGACAACCCGGATGTCGCCGGTTGGGAGCGCGTAGACGTGGATCGCTTGATCGCTGAAGCCGGCCGAGAAGTCGGCGAGCACGCGGCCGTTGATGCCGAAGGTCGGATCGACGGCGCCGTTGGGCAGCAGCCGCACGAGGCCCACGTCGTCGTAGCGGCCGGGGGCCGGCAGACCGTTGAAGAGCGGCCGCGTCAGCTCGCCCATGCTCGTTCCGGCGACGAGGATGCGCCCATCGGGCTTGACGAAGACGGCGCGTGCGATGTCGAAGCGGCCAGCGAAGTCCACCGTCGTCGCGCCGCCGCTGCCGAAGCTGGCATCGGGCGTGCCGTCGGCGAGGAAGCGCGCGACCAGAAAGTCCCGGCCGCGAGTCCCGACCACGACCACCGAGCCGTCGGGTTGGATGGCGGCGTGTTGCCACTGCCCGGTGGAGGCAAAACGTGCGCCGCCGATGCCGAACGTCGGATCGGCGCTCACCTGGGCGTTGACCGGTGCGGTCAACAGGGTCAGCGACGCAGCAGCAGCAGTGGCCAAGGGCCGGATGAGGGGCGGTTTGCAACGCGCATTGGGGCAAAACGAAGAAGACATGACGACCTCCAGCAAGAGAATCGAGCCGAACACAGGGATGCGCGGCGTCCCACCGGACTTGCGCAGACGTCTTTCGTCCGGCGTGAGTGCTGTTGCGACCGGGGTCTGGTTTTCCCCTCGAAAAACAGGGCCGCTCGACGAGCGTGCCCAGGACGGCGCTCGGAGCCCGGCGGCCGTCAGCGCACGAACAGCGTCACCAGCGCCTCGTCGCCGTGCTGGCGGCTCCAGTGACCGTGAACCGCGGGGTCGAAGGCGGCGCCGGGAGGCAGGACGTCGGCGCTGTAGAAGTGCTCGCCCGGGCCAAAGACCCGCGAGCTGCCGTCCTGCAGGCCGATCTCCATCCGGCCTTTCAGAATGAACACCCACTGCGGCACCTCGGTGCAATGGAACACGCTGCGAAATCCCGGCGGGCTTTCGCGCAATTGCATCTCGCGCAGCGGCAGTGGCGCGGACAGTGCCACCATGGGCTTGGCCGTTTGCAGCGGAATCGCCTCCTCGCGCCAGCGGGCGCGGCCATCCTCGGCGGTGTAGAGCACGGTCTGGGTGAACTGGGGCATGGCGCAAGTGTTCGTGTTGTCCGGGCCACGATGATGCTGCGTCGCGGGCCAGAATGCCGACCATGGACACCTCGACTTCAAGCCTGCCGCGTGTTGCCATCGTCACCGGTGCGGGCAGCGGCATCGGCCAGGCCTGCGCGACGGCACTCATGCAGGCCGGCTGGCAGGTGGCCTGGCTGGGACGCCGCGGCGCCGCACTCGACGCCGCCATCGCCGCTGCGGTGGCGACCATCGGCAACACCGCGGCACAGACCGCGCTCGCCCTGCCCTGCGACGTCAGCGAAGAAGCCCAGGTGTCGACGGCATTCGACGCCGTGCGTGCCCGTTTTGGCCGACTGGATCTGCTGTTCAACAACGCCGGGATCTTCAGTCCGGCAGCCAGCCCCGATGAGTTGCCGGCCGCCGTCTGGACGCAAGCCGTCAACGTGAACCTCAACGGCGCCTACTGGTGCCTGAAGCACGCCTTCCGGCTGATGCGGGCGCAGTCGCCGATGGGCGGCCGCATCGTGAACAACGGCTCGATCTCGGCCCATGCGCCGCGGCCGGGCTCGGTCGCCTACACGACGACCAAACACGCCATCACGGGGCTGACCAAGGCTGCGGCACTGGACGGCCGGCCATTCGACATCGCCGTCGGCCAGATCGACATCGGCAACGTCGAAACCTCGATGACCGACCGCATGGCCGCAGGCATGACGCAGGCCGACGGCAGCGTGCGCGCCGAGCCGCGCATGGCGATGCAGGCGGTGGTCGATACCTTCATGGCGATGGCGAACCTGCCGCTGTCGGCCAACGTGCTGGCGATGACGGTGATGGCCACCAAGATGCCTTTCGTGGGCCGAGGCTGAGTACAAGGGACACGACGATGAAACTGCTTCGCCACGGCCCGCCGGGCCACGAAAGACCGGGACTGCTCGACGCCGCAGGCCAGGTCCGCGACCTTTCGGCGCTGATGGGCGACATCGACGCCCGGGTGCTGCAGCCGGGCGGCCTCGCGGCGCTGCGCGGTCTCGATGTCGCCACCCTGCCGGTGATCGAAGCCGCGCGCCTGGGCGTGCCCTGGAGCGGCATGCGCAAGTTCATCGGCATCGGCCTGAACTACGCCGACCACGCCGCCGAAGGCGGCATGCCCATCCCGAAGGAACCCCTGATCTTCATGAAGGCCATGAGCTGCGCCGCCGGCCCGCACGACGACCTGATGCTGCCTGCCGGAGCGGCCAAGCTCGACTGGGAAGTGGAGCTCGGGGTCGTGATCGGCACCCGCGCCAAGAAGGTGTCGGTGGCCGAAGCCCTGACCCACGTGGCGGGCTACTGCGTGGTCAACGACCTGTCGGAGCGCGCCTGGCAGCTCGAGCGCAGCGGCGGCCAGTGGGACAAGGGCAAGGGCCACGACGGCTTCGGTCCGATCGGGCCGTGGCTCGTCACCGCCGACGAGGTGGCCGACCCGCAGGCGCTCGATCTGTGGCTGGATCTGAACGGGGCGTCGCAGCAGCGCGGCAACACGCGGACCATGATCTTCAGCGTCGCCGAACTGGTCAGTGCCGTGAGCGAGTTCATCACGCTCGAACCGGGCGACCTGATCACCACCGGCACGCCACCCGGCGTCGGTCTGGGCGTCAAGCCGGTGCCGAGGTTCCTGCGCGATGGCGACGTGCTGACGCTGGGCATCGCCGGCTTGGGGGCCCAGCGTCAACGCGTGCGGTCGGGCTGAGCCGGAACGCGACAGGCCTCGCGCCGCGGCTCAGCCGTCGCGAAGGCCGGCGCGAGCCTGACCTGCGCTCTCGTAGATGTGCGGCGCGACACCACGCGCAGCGAGCGCCGGGCCGAGCTTGGCGCGCAGGAAGCCCGACGTGGTGTAGCGCGTGACCTTGCGATAGAAGCGGTCGACCAGCTCGCGCACCATCGCCGCCCAGTCGTCCTCGAGTTCGGGCGCGAGCGTGAAGTGGTCGTAGTTGACGACCGCATCGATGCGCTCGCCGATCGGTGCGACGTGTCGCTCGACCTCGGCACGGACCGCCTCGATGTCGTCGACGCTGCGGATCGCGAGGCGCTCGAAGTTGATGAAGATCGTGCGCCCTGCGGCGTCAAGGGCGAAGCGGTCGGCCAACGGAACGAGCAGCAGTCGCGCACGCAGGCCCATCGGCGCGTCGGCGAACACCGCCGCGTCCATGGGTCGCGGTGGGCCGTCGATGACGGGCTCAAAGCCCATGCCGGCCAGGATGTCGCGTTCGAGGTCCAGCCCGGGCGCGATCTCAAGCAGTTGCAGTCCGCGCTCGTGAAGGCCGAAGACGCAGCGCTCGGTGACGTAGAGCACCGGCTGACCGCGCCGCCAGGCCTCGCGGCCCGAGAACGTGCGGTGCTCGACCTCGGGCACGAACTTGCGCTCGCCAGCCGCAGCAAAACTGCCGACGAAGACCAGTCGCTTGGCGTTCTGGCTGATGTTGATGAAGCCACCGGCACCGGCCAGGCGCGGGCCGAACTTGCTGACGTTGACGTTGCCCTGGGCGTCGGCCTGGGCCAGACCGAGAAAGGCAATGTCCAGACCACCGCCGTCGTAGAAGTCGAACTGATACGGCTGGTCGACGATGGCCTGGGCGTTGACCGCGGCGCCGAAGTTCAAGCCGCCCGCCGGGATGCCACCGATCGTGCCCGGCTCGGCGGTCAGGGTGATCAGATCGATCACCTTTTCCTCCGCTGCCACGGCAGCCACGCCCTCGGGCATGCCGATGCCCAGGTTGACCACGGCGTTGGGCCGAAGCTCGAGCGCGGCGCGCCGGGCGATGGTCTTGCGGTCACCGGCCGGCATCGACGGGACCGACGCCGCCGGAACACGCAACTCACCGGCAAACGCTGCGCTGTAGGGCTCGGCAAAAGTCTGCCAGTGGTACTCCGGGCGCTCGGCGAGCACCACACAGTCCACCAGCACGCCGGGGATCCTGACGTCGCGGCTGTTCAGAGAGTGGGCCGCGGCGAGGCGTTCGACCTGGGCGATGACGATGCCGCCGGAATTGCGCACCGCCATCGCGATGGCCAGCGACTCCAGCGTCAGGGCCTCACGTTCCATCGTCAGGTTGCCCTCGGGGTCGGCGGTGGTGGCGCGGATGAAGGCAACATCGATGGAAAAGGCCTTGTAGAACAGGTAGGTCTCGCCCTCGATCTCCGTCAGCGACACACGGTCCTCGGTCGTCCGCGCATTGAGCTTGCCGCCGCCCAGCCGCGGGTCGACAAAGGTGCCCAGGCCGACCCGCGACAGGTGGCCGGGCTTGCCCGCAGCGATGTCGCGGAACAGATGCGAGATCACGCCCTGCGGGAGGTTCCAGGCCTCGATGCGGTTGTCGACCGCCAGCTTTTGCAGGCCCGGGACAAGCCCCCAATGTCCGCCGATCACGCGATCCACCAAACCCTCGTGCGCGAGGTGGTTCAGGCCGCGCGTGCGGCCATCGCCTTGGCCGGCGGCATAGACCAGTCGCAAGCCCTTCGGCTGGCCGGAAATCAGGAAACGCTGCTCAAGCGCCACCGCGAGGTTCTCGGCGAAACCGATCCCGACAAATCCTCCGGTGGCCAGCGTGTCGCCGTCGCGCACCAGGGCCACTGCCTCGGCAGCCGTCACCCGCTTGCCGTGGCTGCCGGCACGCAGGCCGACCAGCCGCTCGTGTGCATTCATCGCGCGGATTGCCCTGGGTTCAACGCGACTCGAAGGTGTTGCATTGCGCGATGCTTCCACCCTGGAGGCCACGCTTGAACCAGGTCATTCGCTGCGCGCTGCTGCCGTGCGTGAACGAGTCCGGCACCTCGCTGCGCCCGGCACTGGCCTGCAGCACGTCGTCGCCGATCCGAGACGCGGCGTTCAACGCCTCTTCGATGTCGCCGCGCTCCAGCCAGCCCTTGCTGTTTTGCGAGTGATGGACCCAGACGCCGGCAAAGCAGTCGGCCTGCAACTCCACCCGAACCGACAGCGCGTTCATCTCGCGCTCGCCCAGGCGACGCCGCATGCCGTCGACCTTGGCCGTGATGCCCAGGATGTTCTGGACATGGTGGCCCACCTCGTGCGCAATCACATACGCCTGGGCAAAGTCGCCCGGCGCGCCCATCCGCCGGGCCAGCGTGTCGAAGAACCCGAGGTCGATGTAGACCTTGTCGTCGCCGGGGCAGTAACGGGCCCATCGCGCTCTGGCCGGTCCCGCAGGCGGTGGCGGTCGCACCACGAAACAGCACCAGCACCGGCTCGCGGTACTGGCCGCCGTTGGCAGCAAAGATCTGCTGCCAGACGAGTTCAGTGTCTCGCAGCACGGTGCTTGTGAACACCGCCATCGGGTCCTGCGGCTGCGCACCCGGACGGGTCGCCGGAGCCCGGCTCTCCAGCGGCGCCTCCGCCACGGGCCCGCCGCCACTGAGCAGGCCGAGCACCGTCATCGGGTTGATGCCGAAGATCCAGCCCGCCAGCAGCGCGATGACGATCGTGCCGACCCCGATGCCACGGCCGCCGATCCGGGGCCCGCCGCGCATCCCGCCCTGGCCGCCTCCTGCGTTGTCGCCACGCCGATCCTCGACGTTGCGGCTCTGTTCGTGGCCTTCCCACTTCATCTCACGGCTCCCGCGGCAGTTGCCGATCCATTCTGGGTTCCAAGAGGCCCAAGAACAACGGGCGCTGCCCTAGGACAGCGCCCGCCGTTGGCACGCAAGCGTCAATGCCAGCGTCAGCCGGTTGGGGCCGAGGATGGGTTAACCCTGGCCGATCTCAGGCGCGTGGCAAGGTCACGCCACGCTGGCCCTGGTACTTGCCACCCCGGTCCTTGTAGCTGGTCTCGCAGACCTCGTCGCTCTCGAAGAACAGCACCTGCGCACAGCCCTCGCCCGCGTAGATCTTGGCCGGCAGTGGCGTGGTGTTGCTGAACTCCAGCGTCACGTAGCCCTCCCATTCGGGCTCGAACGGCGTGACGTTGACGATGATCCCGCAGCGGGCATAGGTGCTCTTGCCCAGGCAGATCGTCAGCACGTTGCGCGGGATCCTGAAGTACTCCAGCGTTCGCGCCAGCGCAAAGCTGTTCGGCGGGATGATGCAGACGTCGGCATGGATGTCGACGAAGCTCTTCTCGTCGAAGTTCTTCGGGTCCACGACGGTGCTGTGGATGTTGGTGAAGACCTTGAACTCGCGCGCGCAGCGGATGTCGTACCCGTAGCTGCTGGTGCCGTAGCTCACGATCCGGTTGCCGTCGGGGTCCTGGCGCACCTGGCCGGGCTCGAACGGTTCGATCATGCCGTGCTGCTCGGCCATGCGCCGGATCCACTTGTCGCTCTTGATGCTCATGACACCATTCTAGGGAGCGGCTACATTGCAGGCCTGTTCGTCGCCGTGCCAACGAAGCGCGGCGAGTCCTGCCGCCCGAGGATCGACATGGCCACTCCGTTTCGCACCGCTCAAGCGCTGATCAACCAGTACGCCGAGTACCACCGCGACCGCCGCAACATCGCGACCCACTTCGTCGGCGTGCCGATGATCGTCTTTGGGGTCGCAGTGCTGCTCGCAAGGCCGGAGTTCGTGCTGGCCGGCTGGCTGCTGACGCCGGGATGGATCGTGTTTGCCGCGGTCGCTGCCTGGTACCTCAGCCGCGGCGCACTCGGCATCGGGATCGCCACCACGCTGGGGGTTGGCGCGCTGATGCTGCTGGCTCACCGCGTCAACGACGGTCCGGTCTGGCAGTGGCTGGCCTGGGGCCTGGGCTTCTTCACCCTGGGCTGGATCATCCAGTTCGTCGGCCACTACTACGAAGGCCGCAAACCCGCCTTTTCCGATGACCTGGTCGGCCTGCTCGTGGGCCCGATGTTCGTGACGCTGGAACTGCTGGCGGCGCTGGGGCTGTTCAAGGCCACGATCGCTGCGGTCGAGCGCCATGCCGGGCCGACCCACCTGCGCGATCTGGCCCACCCGGCCACGCATTGACCCACCGACCCGGCGGACAGCTGGGGTTCAGGTGCCTGAACTGATCGTGATGCTGGGGAACTTGGCGCTGTAGTCGCGCGACTGGGCGGCGATCTTCAGCGCGACGGCACGGGCGACATCGCGATAGATCTGCGCTTCCGGGCTTTCAGGCGCTGCGACCACGGTCGGCCGACCGCTGTCGGCCTGTTCGCGGATCGCCATCGCCAGTGGCAGGGCGCCCAGGTAATCGACGCCGTACTGCGTCGCCATCGCCTGTCCGCCGCCTTGACCGAAGATCGCTTCCTGGTGCCCGCAGTTCGGGCAGCAGAACATGGCCATGTTCTCGACGATGCCCAGGATCGGCACGCCGACCTTCTCGAACATCTTCAAGCCCTTCTTCGCATCGATCAGGGCGATGTCCTGCGGCGTCGTGACGATCACCGCACCGGTCAACGGCACGCGCTGACTGAGCGTGAGCGCGATGTCGCCGGTTCCGGGCGGCATGTCGACCAGCAGATAGTCCAGATCGCGCCAGTTGGTCTGACGAAGCAGTTGCTCCAGCGCCTGGGTCGCCATCGGACCGCGCCAGATCATGGCCTGGTCCTGCTCGATCAGGAAGCCGATCGACATCACCTGCAGGCCGTAGTTCTCCATCGGGTCCATGGACTTGCCGTCGGCGCTTTCGGGCCTGCCCGACAGGCCCAGCATCATCGGCTGGCTGGGGCCGTAGATGTCGGCGTCCAGGACGCCGACCTTGGCGCCTTCGGCGGCCAGCGCCAGGGCCAGGTTGGCAGCCGTCGTGCTCTTGCCGACCCCGCCTTTGCCCGAGGCGATGGCGACGATGTTCTTGACGCCGGGCAGCAACTGCACGCCGCGCTGAACCGCATGGGCCACGATGCGGGTGGAAAAGTCGATGTCGACCTCGCCGACGCCGGGCACGGCACGCACTGCGGCCGTCAGCGCCTTGCGCAAACCGGCCTGGCGGCTGCGGGCCGGGTAACCGAACTCGATGTCGAAGGACACGTCGCCGTTCGACGCGATGCGCAGGTTCTTCAGCGCCTTGCTGCTGACGAAGTCCTGGCCGGTATCGGGGTTGACGACAGCCTGCAAGGCGGCGAGGACGGCGGTTTCTGAAGGAGCACTCATGGGGGTTGGAGGAATGGGTTGGCGACGAGTCTAGCGGCCACCCTCCCCGGGGGCGGTCATTAAACTCCCGGGCCATGATCCGAAAGCTCTTCGTCACGACCGCGCTGCCCTATGCCAACGGCCCGTTCCACATCGGCCACATCATGGAGTACATCCAGGCCGACACGTGGGTGAGGCTGCAGCGCATGCTTGGCCACGAGGTTCACTTCGTGTGCGCCGACGACACCCACGGCGCGCCGATCATGATTGCAGCCGAAAAGGCCGGGCTCAGTCCGCAGGACTTCGTCGCCGGCATCGCTGCGGGCCGCAAGCCCTATCTCGACGGCTTTCACATTGCCTTCGACCACTGGCATTCCACCGATGCGCCCGAGAACCACGCACTCGCCAAGTCGATCTACCTGGCCCTGAAGGCCGACGACCTGATCGAGTCGCGCTCGGTCGAGCAGTTCTTCGACCCCGACAAGGGCATGTTCCTGCCGGATCGCTTCGTCAAGGGCGAATGCCCCAACTGCGGCGCCAAGGACCAGTACGGCGACAACTGCGAGGTCTGCGGCGCGGTCTACCAGCCCACCGAGTTGAAGAACCCCTACAGCGCGCTGTCAGGCGCGACGCCGGTCCTGCGCACCAGCGAGCACTTCTTCTTCAAGCTCAGCGACCCGCGCTGCGTCGAATTCCTGGAGTCGTGGACGCAGGACGGCCGCCTGCAGCCCGAAGTGGCGAACAAGGTGAGCGAATGGTTCAAGCGCGACGAGGCGGGCAAGGTCGGCCTCGGCGACTGGGACATCAGCCGCGAAGCACCCTACTTCGGCATCGAGATCCCCGATGCACCGGGCAAGTACTTCTATGTCTGGCTCGATGCGCCTGTGGGCTACCTCGCTTCGCTGCAGGCCCGGCTGGCCGCGCTGGGCATCGATTTCGAAGCCTACCTGGCCCAGCCCGACCTGGAACAGGTTCACTTCATCGGCAAGGACATCGTCACCTTCCATACCCTGTTCTGGCCCGCGATGCTGAAGTTCAGCGGTCGCAAGGTGCCTGACCGTGTCTACGTGCACGGCTTCCTCACCGTCAACAACGGCGACAAGATGAGCAAGAGCCGCGGCACCGGCATCAGCCCGCTGCGCTACCTTGAACTCGGGTTCGACGCCGAGTGGCTGCGCTACTACATCGCGGCCAAGCTCAACGCCCGTGTCGAAGACCTGGATTTCAACCCCGAGGACTTCGTCGCCCGCGTCAACAGCGACCTGGTCGGGAAGTACGTCAACATTGCAAGCCGCGCGGCCGGCTTCCTGAACAAGCGTTTCAGCGGTCGATTGAGCGCCGACGTCGGCGTCGAGGGCCGGATGCTGCTGGACACGCTGCGCGGTGCGTCCGACACCGTGCGCGACCTGCTCGACAGCCGCGAGTTCGGCAAGGCGCTGCGCGAAACCATGCTGCTCGCCGACCGCGTCAACGAGTACGTCGACCGCCACAAGCCCTGGGATCTGGCCAAGCAGCCGGGCATGGACACCGCGCTGCATGACGTCTGCACGGTCTGCATCGAGGCCTTTCGCGTGCTGACCGTCTACCTCAAGCCGGTGCTGCCGGCGCTGGCCACCAAGGTCGAGGCCTTCCTGCGGATCGAACCCCTGCGATGGGCCGACGCCCAACGCTCGATCGGGGCCCACACCATCGGCGAGTACAAGCACCTGATGCAGCGTGTCGACCCGGCCCGGCTCCAGGCGCTGTTCGAGCCACCCGCCGAGTCGGCTGCCACCCCGCCGCCCGCCGCCCTGCCCGGCGGCGAAGGGGTGGCCCCGGAGATCGGCATCGACGACTTCAGCAAGGTGGACCTGCGCATTGCCCGCATCGTCGCCGCCGAGGCCGTCGAGGGCAGCAGCAAGCTGCTGCGGCTGACGCTGGACGTCGGCGAAGGCCGCACGCGAAACGTCTTCTCCGGGATCGCGGCGAACTACAAACCCGAGCAACTGGCCGGCAAGCTGACCGTGATGGTGGCCAACCTGGCGCCCCGGAAGATGAAGTTCGGCCTCAGCGAGGGCATGGTGCTGGCCGCCAGCCATGCCGACGAAAAGGCCGAACCCGGGGTCTACGTGCTGGAGCCGTTTGCCGGCGCGAAGCCGGGCATGCGGGTGCGCTGAGCGCGCCGCCGCACCACCCCCGCCATCGCCAGCAGGCCGGCGGCCCACAGCGCCGTGGTACCCGGCTCGGGCACCACGGCCACCGTGTAGGCCCCGGAGAACGTCAGCTCGGTCGCCGGCGAGTTCAGCGCCGTGGCGGTGAAGTACCGCGACGACAGCGCCTTGCCGTCGTCGGACAGGCCGATGCGCAGCACGAAGGCCTCCTGCGGCTTCAACGAGGCCAGGTTCCACTGCATCGCGACGATCGCGTCGCACCCCCCGCCTCCGGCGCAGCCTGCAGGCGGGCTGCCGTCGGTCAGGTTGTTGTTCAGCCGAAAGCCCGAGATGATGTTGTCCAGCGTCGGCAAGGCCATGGTCTCTCGACGCGCCGCCTCGCCAGCGACCGACCCGCCCCAGGACTCGCCAATTCGGTCGGCAAACAGGGCTGTGTCGCCGTCCGGGTTGGCGAAGACCATGAAGCGGATCTGATCGAAGCTCTCGACCAGGCTGTTGTTGGCGATCCGGTACTCCACCTCCAGCAACCCCGGGCCAAGGTTGCGGTGGCTGAACGTGAAATCCAGGTTCGAGTTGCGCTGCACCACGGTCTTTGCGGCGTCTCCGCCGCCCAGTCCGTTGATGAAGACGTAGGGCTGGAGCTCAAACACCTCGCCGCCATTGCCGTAGGTGATGCCCGCAAAGTCGCCAAACGCATTGGGCGCGTTGACGACCGTCACCGCAGCCTGCGCCGCCGAGGCCCCAAACATCAGGGCTACGACAGCGGCGGCCAGTCGGCGTGAGACGAGAAAGCAGTTCGTTTTCATGGTCAGGGTCCTCCGGAAATGAGGTTCAACGCGCGGGCCGCTCGGCTTCGGTCGCATCCACGAGGTCGTACTCGCGCACGAGCCCCGGGGCGACGAAGTTCTGCTGCGACGTGATGACACGCTCGGGGCCGACCTGCGACACCAGCACCTTCAGCGACGGACGCAACACGCCGCAGACCGGGCACAGCGGCGGGTTCGGGTCGTCCGGATGCGGATAGGCCTGGCGAAGTCCGATCAGGATGGTCAGCCGGCCGGCCTTGCGCACGCCCTCGTTCCAGAGGTCATCGGTGATCTCGTCGGTCAGCGTCTTCAGGCTCTTGGACAGCGCCGGGTTCAGCTTCGGGTCCATCTGCGCATCGGCCCAGCCGTCGATGCGTGCGACCTGCACGCCGGCGTCGTCGATCGCAAAGGTGGCACTGCCCGGTGCGATCACGTGCGTGAGCGGTTGCCCGTTGAGCGGGTTGCGCATCAGACCTGCCGGCAGCACGAACGCTCGTGGCAACTGCACCACCTTCTGGATCGGGATCCGCACGCCCGTGCGGCGCTCGGCCTCGCTCGCCACCGCCAGGGTCCGGACCGGGTACGGGTTCTTGGCCCCTGGGGGCGGCTGCGGGATCTCCGAGCGCGGCACTCCCAGCAACTCGGCAAAGTCCAACGCCCTCTTGTAGGCCTCCTCGTCGGTCATGCGCACGGGCTTCGGGTCGCTCGTCCCACCGGGCACGAAGGCTGCGCGGCGGATGAACTTGACGTTGCCCTGGCCGATGTTCTTGCTGAACGAGAGCATCGTGTAGGCGCTGCCGCCGATGTCGTCGCGCTTGCCGGCTTCGAGGATGCACTGCCCTCGGTCGGGCTCGCCGGCGCTGGTGGTGTTGCTGCGGCAGTCGGGTGCGCTCACCGCACCGGCTCGGCCGAAGGTCGCCGGCACGATCTTCTGCAGGTTGAAGTTGCGCGAGATCGCGCCGTCGGGCTTGATCGTCATGACGCGGTTGACGATCTCGCGGCTGTTGTCGCCGATCACGGGCTGCAGCGCGGCGTTGACGGCGGCGCGCAATTCGTCCTTGGGCGGGCGGGGCTGGGCCTGCGCCAGCGTCGTGCCCAGCAGCAGGGCGGCGGCCACGGCGCTGGCCGCGACGCGAAGGGTGGAGGTGGTGGTCATGGTGCGGGCTCCGGGCATCAGGGGTTGAAGGCGTCCTGGGCGACCGGGTCGCAGCCGAGGTAGCCCATCCAGGCGTAGAAGTTGCGCGAGCTCGGCGGGCCGAAGGCAGCCGAGTTGTTGTAACGCTCGTTCAGCAGGCGGTTCAGCGCATTGCCTCCCGAGGGACCGATGGTCATCGCCGTCGGACACTGGTCCTGGCAGGTGCCGAACCAGTTGAACGGGTCCCAGGCCTCGCATGAGAACTGGTTCGTCTTGTAGTGGTTGGTGACCCACGCATGCGCGACTCCGTGCACATGGCCGTCGATCGCGGTGTCGGCGTAGTCGCCGTTGAACGACGAGGTGATCCACATCACGCCGTGGAAGCCGGTCATGACGTGCAGGCCCTTGCTGCTGCCGGCGTTGACCCTCTTCATCGCCACGCGCATGTTGCCGAAGTAGTTGTCGTTCAGGCTCAGGCACGAACTGGCATGCAGGAACTTGAGGTTGCTGTCGCCGACGAAGGTGTTGCCGCTGGCCTTGCCCATGCGCAGGCCGCACTCGCCGTTCCAGGCGTTGCGCATCAACGCGCCCCAGCGGTCGCCGTCGTCCCACCCGTGGGCGGCGATGATGGCCGCGTCGGGCCAGTCGACCCAGCTGAAGTCGGCGCAGGCCGGGTTGACGCTCGGATCGCAGAAGCGGCGAACGGTCATGTTGCCGTCGACGAACTTGCCGGTCTTGGCATGGCCCATCAGGCCCATCCACTCGTACCACGCGTTGGCCATGCCGGGCCAGGATCCGCGGTTCGAATCGACATCGCCGGGTGCGCAGTCGCCGCCACTCCAGTTGCCGATCGCGTACATGTCCACCTTCAGCGCCAGCGCCGAAGACAAGGCGGTGCTGACCGCCACACCGACCAGCGTGCGCTGAAGCGCGCGCCGGGCTGGAATCCGAAATGCCATGGTGCTCTCTCCTGTCGGGTTCGGCCGCAACGGATTTGCGACCGCCCGGCGATGGTTCGCCGGCACCCGGCCTGCGGCCATCCCCCGAACCTCCCCTCCCGGGCCATGGATTGGGGATGCCCCGACGTGTCGACTAGGGGGATCCGAATCCACCCTGGAGAGGGAAGCAATGCACGCATGCGACACGGCCTGTCCTTGGCACCACGAGGCGACGCACGCGAAGGCACTGCAAGCCTGGCGTCAGCCTGAATGCAAAAAGCCTGCGACATTTAGGGGGTATGAGCCCCCCTGCTCAGAACCCAGAGCCCCAACCCGTTGTCTCTCGCTGGCACCGCTTCAGGCCACGCCTGTTGGACACCCTGCCGGGCTACACGCGCCAGCGCTTCGTCGCCGACTTCGGCGCCGGCCTGACGGTCGGAGTGGTCGCGCTGCCCTTGGCCATGGCGTTTGCCATCGCCAGTGGCGTCAAGCCAGAGGCCGGGCTGGTAACGGCCATCGTCGCCGGCTTCCTGATCTCGGCGCTCGGCGGCTCGAACGTGCAGATCGGCGGGCCTGCCGGGGCCTTCATCGTCATCGTCTACGGCATCGTCGAGCGCTACGGCCTGGCCAACCTGTTGATCAGCACGATGCTCGCAGGTGTGTTGCTGATGGCGATGGGCCTGTTCAAGCTCGGGGCGCTGGTGCGCTACGTCCCGGTGAGCATCATCATCGGATTCACCAACGGCATCGCGGTGCTGATCGCGCTGTCGCAACTGCGTGACCTGTTCGGGCTCACGGTCGCTGGCGCGATGCCGTCGGACTTCTTCGCGCTGATTGGCACGCTGGTCCGCCACGCCGAGACCTGGAATCCGCACGCGCTGGCGCTGGGGTTGGTGTGCTTCGTCGGGCTGTTCGTCTGGCCGCGGCTCGTGGGCTCGGCGCCGGTACAGCGCTTCGGCCAGCACAGCTCGGTGCAGGCCGTGTCTCGCATCCCGGGGCCGGTCGTGGCACTGGTCACGGCGACGCTGTTTGCCGCGCTGGTGCCCTGGCCGGTGGAAACCATCGGCAGCCGCTTCGGCGGCATCCCGCAGTCGCTGCCGGCCCTGGCATGGCCCGAGTTCACTTGGGCTGGCGTCAAGCAACTCGTGATTCCGACACTGACGATCGCGCTGCTCGGCGCCATCGAGTCGTTGCTGTGCGCCCGTGTCGCCGACAACATGACCGAGCTGCCACGCCACGACCCCAACCAGGAGCTCATGGCGCAAGGCGTGGCCAATGTGGTCGCTCCGCTGTTCGGCGGCATTCCGGCCACCGGCACCATCGCGCGCACCGTCACCAACGTCCGTGCCGGCGCGACCAGCCCGATCGCCGGCATCGTGCACGCACTGGCCTTGCTGACGATCCTGCTGCTTGCTGCACCGCTGGCCCTGCACGTGCCGCTGGCGGCGCTGGCCGGGATCCTGCTCTTCGTGGCCTGGAACATGGGCGAATGGCGCGAATTCACCCGGCTGCGCCAGTTCAACCTGCCCTACCGGACGATCCTGGTCGGCACCTTCGTGCTGACCATCGTCTTTGACCTGATGGTGGCGGTGGAGGTCGGGCTGGTGCTGGCGTGCGCATTCTTCATCTATCGCATGGGCAGCCAATTCAGCGCCCCGCCCATCAGGCGCGACGCCTTGCCCGCAGGCGTGCAGGCCTTCGAGCTCTACGGCTCGCTGTTCTTCGGCGCCGTCGGCAAGATCGAGGCCCTGGAAGCGCAGATCGACACCGGCACCCGCGCCTTGGTGCTGGAAATGCACCGACTGGTGTTGTTGGATACGTCGGGCCTGGATGCCTTGCAGCAGCTGCACCGGAGCTTGCAGCGACGGGGTGTGACTCTGGTGCTGGCCAACGTGAACGAGCAGCCGCTGTCGCTGATCCGACGTGCGGGTTTCGAGCTTCAGCTTGGCAGCGAGGGCATCGTGCCGCGGCTTGAGGATCTGTTGAGACCCGTCGAAGGCGACTCCGCCAGACCCTGACCGCGCAGCTTCAACGCCAGGGTCTCGGAGCCTTGCGGAAGGCCTTGAGCGCCTTCTCGCACTTCGGCAAGACCAGCTGTCGCTGCGCGGCCAGCCAGCCGATCGCAAACCAGGCCTGCGGCTCCTGGTCCACATGCCGCCGCGCGTGCTCCTGCGCCACGGCAATGTCATTCAACGACCCCAATGCATCGAGCACATCCCGCAGGCTCGCCCGCCAGCGTTTCGACGACTTGGCCGGATACAGCACCGCCACGGCCTCGTAGGCATAGCGCAGCCGCTTCAGGCGGCGTCGCAACCGGTGTTGGCGTTCGACCTCGGCTTGCGCAAAGCCCCGGCCATCCGCCACGGCGGACTTCCACGCCTTGTTCAGCACCGCAGCCGCCACATCGGTCAACGTCGCTGCCGGAGCGAACTCGATCCCATCGCCGGGCGGTTTCAGGCTCAGGGCCAGGCAACCCAGAAGCAGCGTGCTCAACGCCGGATCGCGCAACAGAGCCTCGGGTGTCGAGGGGGCTTCTGCCAGCCCAACATCTGCAGACGTCCGGTCGACGTCGCTGGCCGCCCAGGCGGGCGCACCGGCCTCGCGGATCTGCAACCACAGCCCGCCGGCGAGCACATCGTGGTCACGAGCCTGACCCAGCGAGGCAAACGGCGCCCTCAAGGCGGCCTCGAGCTGCTGCGCTTCGGCCGCCAGCGCTGCGCTGGCCGCCCAGGGACCGAACAGCCGGAGCACGGTTCTCAGCCGCCGCAGCGCCACCCGCAGCTGGTGCAGGTGCTCGGGAGCCCCGAGGCCCGACGCAATCTCGGCCAGATTCGGCAGGGCCTGCTGAAGCGCCGCCGTCAAGGCTGACCCCAGCGCTTCAGCCGGGCGCGCGTCATCGGCAATCGGCACGGTCGAGGCCGTTGTCGCGTCGACGCGTTCCTTCCCGGTGGCCAGACGAAAGCCCCGCTCGCTCTTGGTCCGGACGTCCCACCACAAGCGGTGCCGCAAGGCCCAGCGTGCGGCCAGCTCCAACAGTGCCCGAGGGGGGCCGCTCAACAGCTCGACCTCGAGTTCACACACCGGCAAGCGGAGCGCACCTTCGGCCGACTGCGCATCGCCCGCCGTCAACCAACCACGATCCAGTGCCAGCTCGACACGGGCACCGCCGTGGCGCACGACGCGCAGCGTGCGTTCGATCTCGCTTCGATACAACGGTCGCAGCGCCTCCAGGCCGCGACCCTTGAGGACCTCGTGCAGGCGCGCAGCCACGGTGCTGCCGTCATGACGCTGCAGGTCCAGCTCCGGCTCGCGATCCGAAGGCGGCAGCAACACTTCATGTTCCAGCCGCTGGACGAGGCCGTCACCTCGACCTTTGAGCGTCTGCACCCAGGCCGGCCCCTCACGGCGCAATCGCAACGCAAGGCCGGCGCCGGCGAGCGCGCGGTCGTCGGTGTCGAAGTAGATCGCAGCCAGCTCGACGCGGCGTGCGCTCGCGGTCTCGACAGCACGTGCAACCCCAGCCGCCGCCTCGGGCGGAATCTGGAACTTGAGTTCGATCTCGATCATGTCGGCAAGCACCATCGCTCGGTTTGGCCTAACGCCCGGTCTGCGCCTGCTCGCGCGGATCGTCGGCGATGGCCGTCGACACCACCCGACCGTCGCTGGCGAAGGTCGCACTGAACATCCTCGACTCGGTGCCAGGCTTGAAGCGCCACGACCAGACCTCCTCGTCGCCTTTCAGGGCGTAGGACTTGATCTCAGCAGGCCGGCCCAGCGCGGCGCGTACCTGGAGCTTGTCCTGCCCCGGCACGACGCGGCGGAAGTTGTCCTCGTTCAGCAACTGCCGCAGGGCACTCATCTTTCCGTCGGCGCCGATGCGGATCTCGTAATTGGTCCAGCCCTCGGGCTGCCGTGGGTACTCCAGGATCTTCGATCCGTCGCTCTGGTTGGTGACGGTCGCCGGCTCGCCGAACTGCTTGCGGACCTGGACTTCAGTCGACACGCCCTCTTCGAGCTTTTCGACGCGCTGGGGATCGCAACCCGCCACACCCAAGCCGAGACCGATCCCGATCCCGACCGCCGCGACCAGGGTCGCTGTCACCCGCCATCTCGACATGCCATGCCCCGGTAAACTCGCCTGCTCCGATTCTGAGCCCTCACGCCGCCATGCCGCTGTTCTGGAAGCCCTACACCTCCGACGTGACCCAGTTCATCCAGGCCCTGAAGTCCGAGCGGCCGGCGCTTGAATCCGAACAGCGTGCCGGACGTGCTCTGCTGTGGGACAAGGCCGTGGACCGCGCGGCCCAGTCCGACTGGCGCGAAGCCAAGGTGCCGCAGCAGGCGTACGTGTACCAGACCAAGACCTGAGGCCCGCGACAAGTTCACCCATGGCCGACGCTCCCGCCGATGCGGCCTTGACTCCGGCACCGAACCCGGCGAACGATCCGACCGCGGTGCTGCCGGTCGACCAGGTTGCAGTGGCCCGCCTGTACGGCGAGCCGCTGTTCGCGCTGCCGCAGGACCTGTACATCCCGCCCGACGCGCTGGAGGTCTTCCTCGAGGCCTTCGAAGGTCCGCTGGACCTGCTGCTGTACCTGATCCGTCGCCAGAACTTCAACATCCTCGACATCCCGCTGGCCGACGTGACGCGGCAGTACCTGGCCTACGTTGACCAGATCCGCGTCCACAACCTCGAACTCGCCAGCGAGTACCTGCTCATGGCGGCGATGCTGATCGAGATCAAGTCGCGCATGCTTCTGCCACCCAAGAAGTCGGCCGACGGTGGCGAGGCCGAAGACCCGCGTGCCGAGTTGGTGCGCCGGCTCGTCGAATACGAACAGATCAAGCTCGCTGCGGCGCAGCTCGACCGGCTGCCGCTGCTGGGTCGCGACTTCCTCCGCGCCCAGGTCGCCATCGAGCAGAGCCTGGTACCCCGCTGGCCCGAGGTGCACGCCGACGATCTTCGAGCCGCCTGGGCCGAGATCGTGCAGCGTGCACGCCTGACTCAGCACCACACGATCACGCGCGAACAGCTCTCGGTGCGCGAGCACATGAGCATCGTGCTCAAGCGCCTGCAAGGGCGGCGCTTCGTCGAGTTCCAGGAGCTCTTCGACCCTGGGCGCGGCAGCGCTGTTCTCGTGGTCACCTTCATCGCGATGCTTGAACTCTCCCGGGAGAGCCTGATCGAGGTCACCCAGGCCGAAGCCTTCGCGCCGATCTACGTGCGATTGGCGTACTCGCCTCAGTGATCGAGCGCCAGGCCGGTCCGGCCTGGGTGCACAACGCGCTTCGGAAGCAAGAACGCCCCACGAGGGGGCGTCTGGAAGGTCATGGAGGCGCGACCGGGAGTCGAACCCGGCTAGACGGATTTGCAATCCGTTGCATAACCGCTTTGCTATCGCGCCGTGGTCGGTCAGCACAGCCCAGGGCCGGCTGAAACAAACAAGGGAAGCGTTTGACGGCTTCCCTTGCGGTGTGTCTTGGAGCGGGAAACGAGGCTCGAACTCGCGACCTCAACCTTGGCAAGGTTGCGCTCTACCAACTGAGCTATTCCCGCTTGGTCACTCGACTTCGCTTCGCAACCGATAACCGATCACTTCAGCGCTGTCGAGCCTCGCAGTATACATCGATTTTTTTGGGCGTCTGCCCGACGTCGACTCCTGCGCGCCTGTCAGTGCGGCAATCCATCACTGACCGGAACAGAGGCCACCGCCGGAGCGGCCACGGGTTCGGCCTTGACCACCGCCGTCTCGGACTTGGACTCGTCTTCTTGAAGCGGCTCGGGCTTGCGTTCGAGCGCGACCTCGAGCACCTGATCGATCCAGCGCACCGGCACGATGTCCAGTCCACGCTTGGCGCTTTCCGGGATGTCCTGTAGATCCTTGACGTTTTCCTCAGGGATCAGCACGGTCTTGACGCCCCCTCGCAAGGCGGCCAGCAGCTTTTCCTTGAGTCCGCCGATTGCCGTGACCTCGCCCCGCAGGGTGATCTCGCCGGTCATCGCGACATCGGCGCGCACCGGGATTCCTGTCAGCGCCGAGACGAAGGCGGTGGTCATCGCAATGCCCGCACTCGGGCCATCCTTGGGCGTGGCGCCATCGGGCACGTGGATGTGGATGTCGCGCTTCTCGAACATCTCATCCTTGATACCCAGTCGCGTCGCGCGCGACCGCACCACAGTTCGCGCAGCCTCGACGGACTCCTTCATGACATCGCCAAGCGAACCGGTACGCGTGATGATGCCTTTGCCCGGCATCACCGCCGACTCGATGGTCAGAAGGTCACCGCCGACCTCGGTCCAGGCCAGGCCCACGACCTGGCCAACTTGGTTCTTCTTCTCGGTCCGGCCGAAGTCGTACTTGCGCACGCCCAGGAAGTCGTTGAGGTTCTCGGCCGTGACCTGAACTGGCGCCTCGTGCTTCTTGAGCTGAATGCCCTTGACGACCTTGCGGCAGATCTTGCTGATCTCGCGTTCCAGCGAGCGTACACCGGCCTCCCGTGTGTAGTAGCGCAGGATGGCCCGGATCGCGTCCTCGGCGAGTTCCATCTCGCCGTCCTTGACGCCATTGTTCTTCTGCTGCTTGGGCAACAGGTAGCGTTGGGCGATGCTCAGCTTCTCGTCCTCGGTGTAGCCGGCCAGCCGGATCACCTCCATCCGGTCCAGCAAGGCCGGCGGTATGTTCATGGAATTGCTGGTGGCGACGAACATCACGTCGGACAGGTCGAAGTCGACCTCGACATAGTGGTCGCTGAAGGTGTGGTTCTGCTCTGGATCCAGCACCTCCAACAGGGCAGACGAGGGGTCGCCACGGAAGTCCATTCCGAGCTTGTCGATCTCGTCGAGCAGGAACAACGGATTGCGCGTGCCGACCTTGGTCAGCGACTGCAGGACCTTGCCCGGCATGGAGCCGATGTAGGTGCGGCGATGGCCACGGATCTCAGCCTCGTCGCGCATGCCGCCCAGCGCCATGCGAACGAACTTGCGCCCGGTGGCACGGGCCACGCTCTGTCCAAGGGAAGTCTTGCCAACGCCCGGCGGTCCGACCAGGCACAGGATCGGCGCCTTGACCTTGTCGACCCGCTGCTGCACCGCAAGGTACTCCAGGATGCGGTCCTTGACCTTTTCCAGGCCATGGTGGTCCTCGTTCAGCACCGTCTCTGCATTGCCGAGATCGTGCTTGATCTTGGTCTTCTTGGCCCAGGGCAGGTTGACCAGGGTATCGATGTAGTTGCGAACCACTGTCGCTTCGGCCGACATCGGCGACATCAGCTTGAGCTTCTTGAGTTCGTTTTCCGCCTTCTTGCGAGCTTCCTTGCTCATGCGCGCGGCAGCGATCTTCTTGTCGAGTTCGTCGAGATCGGCACCTTCTTCGCCGTCGCCGAGTTCCTTCTGAATTGCCTTGACCTGCTCGTTGAGGTAGTACTCGCGCTGGCTCTTTTCCATCTGCCGCTTGACGCGGCCGCGGATACGCTTCTCGACCTGCAGGATGTCGACCTCGTGCTCGAGCAGTTCAAGCAGCTTTTCCAGGCGCGGCACCACGGGGAAGAGGCCGAGCACGACCTGCTTGGCGTCGGGCTTGAGCGGCAGGTGCGCCGCAATGGTGTCGGCCAGGCGGCCGGCGTCGTCGATTCCGGAGATCGACGTCAGGATCTCTGGCGGGATCTTCTTGTTGAGCTTGACGTACTGATCGAAGTGCTGAGTGACGGCGCGACGCAGGGCCTCGGCCTCCGGGCTGGCCTTGGCATCCGGCGCGATCGGCGAGACCTCGCCGACGAAGTGCTCGCCGCTGTCGTCGATCGACAAGGTGCGAGCCCGCTGCAGGCCCTCGACCAGCACCTTGACGGTGCCATCCGGCAGTTTCAGCAACTGAAGAATCGAGCTGACGCAGCCAACCTCGAACATGTCTTCAGGCTTGGGTTCATCCTTGCCGGCAGCCTTCTGAGCCACAAGCATGATCTGGCGACCCGACTCCATGGCCGCTTCAAGAGCCTTGATCGACTTGGGCCGCCCGACGAAGAGCGGGATGACCATGTGAGGGAACACAACCACGTCGCGCAGCGGCAACAGCGGCAGCACGATGGGGTCACTGGGGAGGATGGGATGTCCGGACATTCTTCAGGCCTCGCTTTCTCGCGACCACATGGGGCTCGAGCGGTGAGTTGCAAGCCTCGTGCGCCAGGCCGCGCGTACAAGGGGAAGGCGTGGCGTCAGGCCTTGGCCTTTTGTTCGCGGTAAACGAGCAGGGGCTTTGCGCCCTCTTCGACGATGTGCTCGTCGATCACGACCTTGGCCACGCCGTCGAGATTGGGCAGGTCGAACATGGTGTCGATCAGGGAATGCTCGAGGATCGAGCGCAGGCCACGCGCCCCTGTCTTGCGGGCGAGCGCCTTCTTGGCGATCGCCGACAGCGCCGAAGGGCGGACCTCAAGCTCCACTCCGTCCATGGTGAACAGACGCTGGTACTGCTTGACGAGTGCGTTGCGAGGCTCGGTCAGGATCTGCACCATCGCCTCGACCGTGAGTTCGCCCAGCGTCGCCACCACCGGAAGGCGGCCGACAAGCTCGGGGATCAGCCCGAACTTGATCAGGTCTTCAGGCTCGACATTGCGGAACAGGTCCGCGGCGCGCTTCTCGGTCTTGCTGTGGACGCTGGCGGAAAACCCGATGCCGCTCTTTTCGGTGCGGTTCTGGATCACCTTTTCCAGGCCGTCGAACGCGCCGCCGCAAATGAACAGGATGTTGGTCGTGTCGATCTGCAGAAAGTCCTGGTTCGGATGCTTGCGGCCACCTTGCGGCGGCACGCTCGCCATCGTGCCCTCGACCAGCTTCAGAAGTGCCTGCTGAACACCCTCTCCGGATACGTCACGGGTGATGCTCGGGTTGTCCGCCTTGCGAGAGATCTTGTCGATCTCGTCGATGTAGACGATGCCGCGCTGCGCACGATCCACGTCGTAGTTGCAGTTCTGCAGCAGCTTCTGGATGATGTTCTCGACATCCTCGCCGACGTAGCCGGCTTCGGTCAGCGTCGTCGCGTCGGCGATCACGAACGGCACGTTCAACAGCCGGGCCAGCGTTTGCGCCAACAAGGTCTTGCCGCTGCCGGTCGGGCCGATCAGGAGGATGTTGCTCTTGTTGAGCTCGACCTCGTCACCGTCACCCTTGCCCCCTTTGCCGTCCTTGCCATGGACGCCGATGTGCTTGAGGCGCTTGTAATGGTTGTAGACGGCTACGCTGAGGGTTCGCTTGGCGATGTCCTGGCCGATCACGTACTGGTCCAGGCTGGCCTTGATCTCGCTCGGGATGGGCAGGTCACCGCGCGCGGCCTTGCCGCTCGGCGCCTCTGCAGGGACCTCATCGCGGATGATGTCGTTGCAGAGTTCAATGCACTCGTCGCAGATGAAGACCGAAGGCCCGGCAATCAGCTTCTTGACCTCGTGCTGGCTCTTGCCGCAAAACGAGCAGTACAGAACCTTTTCGCTGGAAGCGCCTTTTTTCTCGGCCATGGTGCGGTGTGTGCGAAGGCTCTGTTGTGGAGGATGAGGCGCCGGAGTCGAAGCCGGGGACATCATAGCCTCGGGCCGGAGCTGGGTCGGCGCACAGATGAGGGGCGGGCTTCCCCCTGTTCTGCCGACCGTCCCGGGCCCGAGGGACTCAGGCGCGCTTGTCGAGCACCTGATCGATCAGCCCGTAGTCCAGCGCCTCGCCAGGGGACATCCAGCGGTCGCGCTCCATGTCGGCCGAGATGCGCTCCAGGGGCTGACCTGTGCGATCGGAATAGATCCTGTTCAGCTGCTCTCGCGTCTTGATGATTTCGCGGGCCTGGATCTCGATGTCGGTCGCCTGCCCTTGGGCTCCGCCCGAAGGCTGATGGATCATCACCCGCGAGTTCGGCAACGCCGAGCGCTTGCCCTTGGCCCCGGCCATCAACAAGAAGCTGCCCATGCTCGCCGCCATCCCCATGCAGAGCGTTGCGACGTCGGGCTTGATGAACTGCATCGTGTCGAAGATCGACAGGCCTGCGCTGACGCTTCCTCCAGGCGAGTTGATGTACAGGAAGATGTCCTTGTCCGGGTTCTCGCTCTCCAGGAACAGCAACTGGGCCACGACGAGGTTCGCGGTCGCATCGTTCACGGGTCCGACCAGGAACACGATGCGCTCGCGCAGCAGTCGGCTGTAGATGTCGTAAGCACGCTCTCCGCGACCAGACTGTTCGATGACGATGGGCACCATGCCCAATCCGACGGTGTCATGCACGCTCAAGGGATTCTCCAGCTCGAAAACGGTAGGGGATGACCGCGAATGTACGACCGTCTTGGCCGGACTCAAGCCTGGGCCATGAGCTCGTCGAAGGCGACAAGCCTGTCATTGACCTTCGCCAGACCGAGCACATGGGCAGCGACGTTGTTCTCGATCACGATGGCTTCGACTTCAGACATGCGCTGGCGGTCGCTGAGGTACCAGCGGACGACTTCGGCTGGCTTCTCGTAGCTCTGGCTCAGTTCTTCGATGTGGGCCTGCAACTGGTCTGGCTTGGCTTGGAGCCCCTGTGTGCGCACCAGTTCGCCAACGACGAGGCCCAGCCGGACCCGGCGTTCGGCCTGGGGACGGAACTCTTCCGCGGGCACCGGCACCTTGTCGGCGTCCTTGATGCCCTGGGCCTTGAGCCGCTCGCGGAACTGCTCGACCAGGCGGTCGGCCTCGGAATCGACCAGGGCCTTCGGCAGATCAAGCTCCGCAGCCTTCGACAACGCGTCCATCACGGCCGCCTTGTTGCGCTGCTGGACACGGAAACGGACCTCACGCTCAAGGTTCTTCTTGACGTCGGCACGCAGGCCCTCGACGGTCGGATCCGCGATGCCCAGGGTCTTGGCAAATCCTTCGTCGACGGCAGGCAGGTGCTGAGCCTCGATCTTCTTGACGGTGACGAGGAAGTCGGCTTCCTTGCCGGCGACGTCCTTGCCTTGGTAATCAGCCGGGAACTGCAGCGGGAAGGTCTTGCTGTCGCCCACCTTCATGCCGCGCACGGCCTGGTCGAACTGATCCAGCATCTGGCCTTCGCCCACGATGAACTGGAAGGCCTCGGCCTTGCCGCCATCAAAGGGCTCGCCGTCGATCTTGCCTTCGAAGTCGATGGTCACGCGATCACTGGCCTGGGCACCTTCCGCGGCCGGGCGCTGCGCAAAAGTGCGGCGTTGCTTGCGCAGGATCTCGACCGTGCGGTCGATTGCAGCCTCGGTGACCTCGGTGGACACGCGCTCGATCTCGGCCGTGCTCAGGTCGCCGAGCTTGATCTCGGGATAGACCTCGAACGTGGCGTCGAAAGCCAGCGTGCCTTCGGCGGCTTCCTGCTTCTGAGTGATGCGAGGCGGACCGGCAACGCGCAGCTTCGCTTCGCCGGCGGCATCTGCAAAGGCCTTGCCGATGTGGTCGTTGACGACTTCGTACTGCACCGAATAGCCGTAGCGCTGCGCGACGACGCTCATCGGCACCTTGCCGGGGCGGAAGCCATCGGCCTTGACGGTGCGCGACAAGCGCTTCAGGCGCGACTCGACCTCGCCATTGATATCCGAGGCGGGCACGGTCAGCGTGATGCGACGCTCGAGCTTTTCCAGGGTTTCGACTTGCACGGCCATGATTGCAATGTGAGGCGTTGAAGCGTTGGGGAAAGACGGGGCAGTGGGCTTGGTGCGCGGGGCCGGACTCGAACCGGCACGCCCGTGAAGGCGTCAGGACCTAAACCTGGTGCGTCTACCAATTTCGCCACCCGCGCGGTGGATGGTGCGACGGCCTTGTGCATTCGCACCACGACCGTCGCCCAAGCGAACCGACGATTCTAGCGGCCCGACCCACCCCTTCGAGCCGTCCACCGCGGGCCACTCAAGTCGGCTGTGGCGTGTCGCGCTTCACGCGAAACCATGCGGCGTACATCGCCGGCAAGGCCAGAAGCGTCAGCGCGGTGGCGACGATCAGGCCGCCCATGATCGCGACCGCCATCGGGCCCCAGAACACGCTGCGCGACAAGGGGATCATCGCGAGCACCGCTGCGGCGGCGGTCAGGACGATGGGGCGGAAGCGTCGCACGGCGGCTTCGACCACGGCGTCGAAGTCCGGCACGCCCCGGGCCCGGTCCTGTTCGATCTGGTCGATCAGGATCACCGAATTGCGCATGATCATGCCGCTCAGCGCAATCACGCCAAGCAGCGCCACGAAGCCGAACGGCCGGTCCAGGATCAACAGCGCCCCTGCAACCCCCGCAATGCCCAGCGGCCCGGTCAGGAACACCAGCATCGCGCGACTGAAGCTCTGCAACTGGAGCATCAGCAGCGTCAGGATGATGAACAGCATCAGCGGCACGCCGACGAGGATCGAGCCCTGCCCCTTGCTGCTTTCTTCGACGGCCCCGGCAATCTCGATGGCATAGCCGGGCGGCATCGTGGCGGCCAGCGCCTGCAGCTTGGGCCAGGCCTTGGCCGTGACGGTCGGACCTTGAACACCTTCGACCACGTCGCCCTGGACCGTCACCGCGTATTGACGCCCCTCGCGCCACAGCACGCCGGGCTCCCAGGCCAGCGAGGCCTTGGCCACCTGGGACAGCGGGATCGACCGGCCGCTGGCCGTCGGCACATAGGCGTTGGCCAGGTCGGTGATGTATCGACGTTCGTCAGCCGGCTGGCGCAGCACGATGTCGATCAGCCGATCACCATCGCGGTACTGGCCGATGGTGCTGCCCGAAAGGATCGTGCGCGCCGCCACGGCGATGCCCTGGCTGGTGACGCCGAGCGCGCGGGCCTTGTCCTGGTCGACTTCAAGGCGCAGCACCTTGACCGACTCGTTCCAGTTGTCATTGACGCCGCGCATCTCGGGCTCGGCACGCAAGATGTCCTTCGCCTTGTCTGCCCATTGCCGGACTTCGCCGACGTCCACACCGACCACCCGGAACTGCACGGGGTACGGCACGGGCGGCCCGTTGGGCAGCAGCTTGACGCGACCGCGCACCTCGGGGAACTCGGTTGCCAGCAACTGCGGCAGCTTGACACGCAGAGCCTCGCGGACCGCCAGGTCCCGGGGCAGCACGATGAACTGGCTGACATTGGCCTGCGGGAACACCTGGTCCAGCGGCAGATAGAAGCGCGGCACGCCCGACCCGATCCAGCTCGTCACCGACTCGACCCCGGCTTCCTGGCGCATGCGGGTCTCGAAGCGCAGTGCCACCATCTCGGTCTCGCGGATCGTCGAGCCTTCGGGCAACCAGAGATCCACCAGCAGTTCGGGACGACTCGAATCCGGAAAGAACTGCTGTTGGACCTTGCCCATGCCGGCGATGCCGAGGGCGAAGATGCCGACGGTCAGCGCGATCGTGATCCAGCGATGACGCACGCACCAGCCGACGAGAGCGCGGAAACGGCTGTAGAACGGCGTGTCGAACAGCTCGTGCGGCCCTTCGCCGACCGGCTCGTGGGCGGGCTCGCCAACGGGACTCCCCTGGCGGCGAACCTTCAGCAGCAAGGCCCCCAGGTACGGCACGAAGTAGACCGACACGACCCAACTGACGATGAGGGCCACCGAGGTGACCGCAAAGATCGCGAAGGTGTACTCGCCGGTCACGCTCTGGGCCAGACCGATGGGCAGAAAGCCGGCGGCCGTGATCAGCGTGCCGGTCAGCATCGGCATCGCCGTCACCTCGTACGCATAGGTTGCGGCGCGCATCTTGTCGTAGCCCTCTTCGAGCTTGCGCACCATCATCTCGACGGCAATGATCGCGTCGTCGACCAGCAGGCCGAGCGCGATGATCAGACTCCCGAGCGAGATCTTGTGCAGGCCCACGCCCCAGTAGTACATCGCCACGAAGGTGATCGCCAGCACCAGCGGGATCGTGATGGCGACGACGAGACCGGGACGGATGTCGATGCGCAGCGGACGGGTGTGCAGTCCCAGGGCAATGAAGCTCACCGCGAGCACGATGACGATGGCCTCGACCAGCACCTTCACGAACTCGCCGACGCTTCGGCTGACGGCCTTGGGTTGGTCTTGAACCTGCTCAAGCGTCAGGCCCAGAGGCAGGTCGGCCTGGAGCTGGGACTTTGCGGTCTGCAAGGCCTTGCCCAGGGCGATGATGTCGCCGCCACGAGCCATCGACACGCCAATGGCCACCACACTCCGGCCCTGATGGCGCACGCTAACGCCTGGCGGATCGGCATAGTCGCGCCGGACCTCCGCGATGTCGGACAGGCGGATCGTGCTACCCGCTCCAGTGGCCGGATTCAAGCCGCGGATCGGGAAGTCCCGCAGTGCCTGAACCGAGTCGAACTGGCCGCCAATTCGCACTTGCAGGTTCTGGGCGCCGGCGTTCAACAGGCCGGGGTTCTCGACTGCGTTCTGGGCCCCGATCTGGGCAATGACCTGGGTCATGTCCAGGCCGAGCTGGGCCAGACGCTTCTGTGAGATCTCGACAAACAGCTTCTCGGCCTGGACGCCAAAAAGCTCGACCTTGGCGACGTCGGGAACCCGCAGAAGTCGCTGGCGGATGCGCTCGGCCGCGGCACGGGTCTCCTCCCTGCTGAAACCATCGGCACTGAGCGCGAAGATGCTGCCGTAGACGTCGCCGAAGTCGTCGTTGAAGACCGGACCCACGGTGCCTTGCGGCAGCGTGTGGCGAATGTCGCCGACCCGTTTGCGGGCCTGGTACCAGCTTTGGGCGACCTCCTTGGGTGGCGCCGAACCCTTCAGTTGAAGGATCGTCAGAGACTCGCCGGGCTTCGTGAAGCTGCGCAGCACTTCGGCATGCGGAACCTCCTGAAGCGTGCGTTCAATCTTGTCAGTGACCTGATCGGCCATCTGTTGGGCCGTCGCGCCCGGCCAGAAGGCCTGCACGACCATCGCGCGAAACGTGAACGGCGGATCCTCGTCCTGACCCAGCTGGAAATAGGCGGCGAAGCCCAGAACCATCAGAACGATCATCAGGTACCGGGTCAGCGCCGGGTGCTCGAGCGCCCAGCGGGAGATGTTGAAGCGCGACGTGTTCACGACCGGACCTGCGACGCAGCGACCGGAGCAACAGGGGCCGTGCCAGACGACGATCCGGGAGGCCCACCCGGCGAGGCAGACGATCCTGGCTCCAGGTAGCGCTTGACCTTCAAACCGGGCGTCAGCACATGCACCCCTGCGGTGACGACCTGCTGCCCAGCGCTCAGCCCCTGGGCGACGATGATTTCATTGCCGTCGGCGCCGGCGACCACCACGGTCTGCGCCTTCACGGTCATCGTTGCGGGATCCAGCACCCAGACCGCCGACTGCCCCTGCTGTTGCCACAAGGCCGCCAGCGGCAGGCGCGCAACACCGGCCTGCACCGGTCTGGAGACCAGTGCCGTGAGCGTCTGACCCAGTTGCAGCCTCGCATCGCCAAGGTCGGCCTTGACGGTGAAGGTCCGCGTGACCGGGTCCGCCGCAGCAGCGACCTCGCGCACGGTGGCCGGGAACTGCTGCGTCGTGCCCCAGGGCCGCACCGTGATCGCCTGCCGTTTGCCGATCAGCACCCGCATGCCCAGGGCGGCGTCTTCCGACACCTGGAAGACCGCGTCCCGTGGCCCATCGTGCGCCAGGCGAAGCACCGGCGTACCCGCGCTCAGCACCGTGCCGGGCTCGGCCTCCACGGCAGTCACGATCCCGTCGGCGTTGGCAGTCAACACCGCGTAAGCGGCCTGGTTGCCCTGGACGTCGGCCTGCGCACGGGCCTGGTCAAGCTGGGCACGTGCAGCCTCGAGAGCGTTCTTTCGCCGCTCAAGCTCCCAGGCGCTGATGAAGCCCTGCTCGCGCAGTTCAGTGAAGCGCTTGAACTCGGCGCCCTGTTGCTCGAAGCTCGACGTTGCCGACCTCAAGCCGGCCTGCGCGGCGTCCTGGGACAGCCGCAGGTCGGTCGCATCGATCCGGGCCAGCACCTGACCGGACCGGACGCGCTGCCCGACCTCGGCCGGGCGCGCCATCAGCTTGCCTGGGACACGGAACCCGAGCCTCGTCTCGGTCCGCGCCCGCACTTCAGCCGCAAACTCGCTCTGGCCGCCGGTGGTGGCGGCACTGATCGTCATCGTCCGCACCGACCGCACCGGCTCGGGCGCCGGAGCCGGGCGGCCGCAGGCGGAGAGCAAGAGTGCAATGGCGGCGACAGCGACTGATGCGCAAACGGTGCGGCTGCGGTTGGTATTCATCACCCAGGATTCACTAATGACTGACCGGTCAGTTATAAACGCAAACCCCGGGGCCCTGTCAACCGTCCTGCGATGACCTGCAAGGTCACGGCGCCAAGTGACGGCAAACGCAGGTGACAAACCGTGAGAATCGCGGCCCATGCCTCAGGGCCACTACGAAAACTTCCCCGTCGCGTCTGTCCTGTGTCCACCGCGGATCCGACCCGCGGTGGTGGCGATCTATCACTTCGCCCGCACCGCCGACGACCTCGCGGACGAAGGCGATGCCTCGCCGGAGGATCGGCTCGCGTTGCTGGCCGAGTACCGCGGAGATCTGATTGACGCGCTCGCGAACCGCAGCGACAGCAAGCGCTGGCCTCAGGTGTTTGCGGGCCTCCAAAGGCAGGCCGACTCCCATGCGTTGCCAGGTCAGCCGCTGCACGCCTTGCTTGACGCCTTCGAGCAGGATGTGCACAACCCGCCTTACCCCGATCGGGCCAGTCTGCTGCACTACTGCGAGCGTTCGGCCAACCCCGTCGGGCGGCTCCTGCTCCATCTTTACGGCGTGCACGACCCGCTCGCCTTGCGGCGCTCGGATGACATCTGCACGGCACTTCAGCTCATCAACTTCTGGCAAGACCTCAGCCGGGACGGTCCACGCGGCCGCTGTTACGTCCCGGAGTGCGACCGTCTTTCACATGGCGTGGATGCACAGGACCTGGCGACAGCGACGGACAGCCCCGCCGCTCGGCGCTTGGTCCAGACCTTGACCACCTGGGCGGTGGCGACCATGAATCAGGGTGCCCCGCTGGCCACAAACCTGCCGGGGCGCATCGGCTGGGAACTGCGCCTGGTGGTTCAAGGCGGGTTGACCATCGCCTCCAAGCTGCGTCAGCGTGGGTTCGACAGTCTCGTGCACCGTCCGAAGCTGACCGTCTGGGACACGCCTGGGCTGCTCTGGCGTGCGGCCACGATGCGCCACTCGCCACACGCCGCCACGGCCCTGGACACACCCACCCGATGACGCCCGAGCAATATGTCCAGGACAAGGCCGCCAAGAGCGGCTCGTCGTTCTACTACGCGTTCCTGTTTCTGCCGCCGCAACGACGTCTGGCCATCACCGCGTTCTACGCCTTCTGTCGCGAGGTTGACGACGTGGTGGACGAGGTCAGCGATCCGTCGGTCGCGGCAGCCAAGCTCGCTTGGTGGAAGCGCGAAGTCCAGGCCGCGTTTTCCCCTGGGGCCGCGCCTGGCCATCCGGTGCTGAAGGCTCTCCTTCCGCTGGCTCCGTCGTTCGACATCCGGGCCGAGCACCTGCTGGCCGTGATCGAAGGTTGCGAAACCGATCTGACCCAGACCCGGTTCCTCGACTACGCATCGCTGCAGCGCTACTGTCACCTCGTGGCAGGCATCGTGGGCGAAGTCGCGGCCAACATCTTCGGACGCAGCCAGGACGCGACCGTCGCGTACGCACACCGGCTGGGTCTTGCGATGCAGTTGACGAACATCGTGCGCGATGTCGGTGAGGACGCCCGCCGCGGGCGGATCTACCTGCCGGTGGCCGAACTCCAGCGTTTCGACGTCAAGGCCCACGAGCTGCTCAAGCGAGATCCTCCGTGGGGCTACAGCGACCGGTTCCAGGCCCTCATGCGCTTCCAGGCCGAGCGCGCCCAGGCCACCTACGACGAAGCCTTCGCGCTGCTGCCGGCCGCTGACCGCCAGGCCCAGAAACCGGGACTGATGATGGCCAACATCTATCGCAGCCTCTTGGGCGAGATCCAATCCCAGGACTTTCAGGTGCTGCACCAGCGGACCTCGCTGACGCCGCTTCGCAAGCTCTGGATCGCGGCCCGCACGCACCTGCGCGGCCGATGACAACACCGACCACGCGCGCGCGCCGCATTGCGATCGTCGGCGCGGGCTGGGCGGGCCTGGCCTGCGCCGTGCGCTCGGTCCAGGCGGGCCACGCGGTGACGGTCTACGAAACCGCCGAGCCCGGTGGCCGGGCACGAAGCGTTGCGCTGGCCGACGGGGCGGTATTCGACAACGGCCAGCACATCCTGATCGGCGCCTACCGTCGAACGCTGGGCCTGATGCGCGATGTCGGCATCGACCCGGCTGCTGTGCTCGAACGGCGTCCGCTGGCCTTGGTCGACGCGCGAGGCCACGGCCTGGTGCTGCCTTCGGGCGCTGCGATCCCTGCCTTCGTCCGCGGCGTCCTGGGCCACCGCGGCTGGCCGCTGTCGACCCGAATGGCCCTGCTCGCCCGCTGTGGTCGTTGGGCCGCGATGCGCTTCGCCTGCCCGGCCGACTGGACGGCGGCCCGACTGGCGGCGGGCCTGCCCCAGGCCGTGATTCGGGAATTGATCGAGCCGCTGTGCGTCGCCGCCTTGAACACGCCCGCCGCCGAAGCGAGCGCCAAAGTGCTGCTGCGCGTGCTGCGGGACGCACTGTTCAGCGGCCCGGGTTCGGCCGACCTGCTCCTGCCCCGCTGCGGCCTTTCCGACCTGCTCCCGGTGCCGACCTGGCGCTGGCTGGGAGGTCGCGGTGCAGATCTGCGCCCAGGGGTACGGGTACTCGCCATCGAGCGCGTCTCCGGCGAATTCCGGGTGCAACACGCCGCGGGCGGCGAGCCGTTTGACGCGGTCGTGCTAGCCACCCCGCCCTTGGAGGCCGCACGCCTGGCCGACAAGCACGCGCCGCATTGGGCCGCCATGGCCCGGGGGTTGCGCTACGAGCCCATCGTCACGGTGTTTGCCCATCGTCAGCGGCGGCTGCCGGCGCCGATGCTGGCACTTGTCGAAGGCCCGCTGGCGCCTGCACAGTTTGCATTCGACCTTGAACTGCTGGGGGTCGCGCCGGGCCGCATCGCCCTGGTTGTCAGCGGCGCCGCCCCTTGGGTCGAACGGGGGCTCGAGGCCACCGGACGGGCCGCCGTCGCGCAGTTGCAAGGCGCGCTGGGTGACGACAGCCGCGACATCGCGAGCGTGGTCAAGGTGATGGCCGAGAAGCGCGCGACGTTCCGCTGTACGCCCAGCCTGGTCCGTCCCAAAGCCAGCATCGCCAACGGACTCTGGGCCGCCGGAGATCATGTGGATGGCCCCTACCCCGCCACGCTGGAAGGCGCAGTGCGCAGCGGCGAGGCCGTTGCCGCTGCGCTGGGCTGATCAACGCCCGGCGTCTGTCGCCACTGGCGGCCTGATGCGCGGCGCAAAGGGTGCGGCCAGTGGCTCGCCGACAAACAGACTCTGCTGCGGCCAAGCCACGCTGCGCCAGTAGGCCTCGATCGCGGTCGCGCCCTGCAGGTAGTGCAACAGCAACAACTGGGGGTGAGGAAACTTCTGCAGGTGGTTGCAAGGCTCGCTGACGGTGCCGTGGCTGGCCGTGGCGCCGCTGGCAATCCAGTCCAGCACCGTCGACTGCCCGGTCACCGTGTTGGCGCCCGGGGTTCCGCCGAAAGAGGTCAGATGATCGGCCATTGCTCCGGGCAGCCAAGCCGCAGGAGTGGCCGGCATCGCCGGTCGCATGCTGCCGGCCATCGCGATGAGCACCCGCTCGGCACCGACCAACGCGGATTCGTTTTCGACGCGGATCCGGACCGCCGGCGGACCCAGAGTCTGAGCCGGCGGATAGAGCACGCTGCGCACCGCGCGGGCCCGGTCGGACGAGGTCGTGAGCCAGATCTCGGCAAGGCCGCGCCCGCGTTGGCGCAACGAGCCGTCGGCAGCCACTCCGCGGTCGATCAGGTCCCGGGCCTCGTCGATGGAGTTCGCGGCCAGCAGCATCGAAGGCCGCACGCCCAGGTCAGAAAACGGCCGGTGTGTCGCGGCGTTGAAGTACGGCGATGGACGTGTGGGCTCGCAACTGCGACTGCACAAGCCTTCGTCCAGACCCAAGGTCAGTGCCGCAGTCAGACTGTTGCAGGCCACCGAATAGGGCTGGACCCAGGCCAGGGCCAGGGCTTGGATGTTTGACCCGAATCGGCGGTTGATCGCGGTCTTCAGGGCCAGGAACTCTGCTGGATCCAGGCCATTGCGGATCGGGAGTTCGACCCGCAAGACCTGGTCGTCTGCAAGGCCGCGGGCCCGCCGGTAGTGATCCCCTACCGCCACCGAGTAGGGATCCGCGGTGTTGATGACCAGTCCGATCTGGCTGGCGGTCAGCCGGCCCCGCAAAGCCGGAACGGGCGACGCACTGCTGGAAAGCCGCTCGGCAACAGGCGCCGTTGCACTCTGCGCGATTGCCGGCGAAATGGCTCCCAAACCCATCACGGCCACGCCCAGGCGCAACAACCAGCCGCAGACCGGGTTTCGCTGGGCAGTCATACGTTTTGCGATGCAAAATGGAGCATCACCACATTCTGAACCCATGGCCACCCGGGACCCTTCCGCGCCAACGATCCAGGTGCTCGAACGCGTGTTCAAGCTGCTGGACCTGCTCGCCAGCCAGGCCGAGCCGATGGCATTGAAGGAGATCAGCGAGCGCAGCGGACTGCATCCGTCGACGGCCCATCGCATCCTCAACGATCTGGCCAGCGGGCGTCTGGTCGATCGGCCTCAGGCGGGCAGCTATCGCCTCGGCATGCGGCTGCTGGAACTGGGAAACCTGGTCAAGGCCAGGCTTGATGTGCGCGACGCCGCCCTGACCCCGATGCGCGAGCTTCACCGACTGACCCACCAACCGGTCAACCTCTCGGTTCGACAAGGCGACGAGATCGTCTACATCGAACGCAGCTACAGCGAGCGGTCGGGCATGCAGGTCGTTCGCGCGATCGGGGGCCGAGCGCCGCTGCACCTCACCTCGGTCGGCAAGCTGTTCCTGGCCCAGGACGACAACCTGCGGGTCCGCGCCTACGCCGCGCGGACCGGGCTTGTCGGTCACACGCGCAACAGCATCACCGATCTGGCAAGACTGGAGCGAGAACTGGCTCTTGTTCGCCAGCGCGGCATGGCCAGGGACGACGAAGAACTCGAGCTGGGTGTCCGCTGCATGGCCGCCAGCATCTTCGACGACCAGGGCCGACTCGTGGCGGGCTTGTCGGTGTCCGCACCGGCCGACCGCCTGGAGGAATCCTGGCTCGAACGCGTGCAGTCGACCGCCGCCCAGATCTCGGCCGCCTTGGGTTACCGAGGCAACGACTGAATCATCGGTGCGGTGAGGGCACCGGATGGATCGATTCCAGCGGCGTCGGTCGGATGCGCTTCCCTCGCAGGCTGCGGCGACACCATCGGCGATGCGCCAGCTCCAAGCCAGCTGCGAATCCGTTCGGCGTCCCCGATGCGCGAGTAGCGCCCAGCCGAATCCAGCAGCACCATGATCAACTGGCGACCCGCAAGTTCGGCCTGCATCACCACACAACGACCGGCGGCCGCGATGTAGCCGGTCTTCTGAAGGCCAATGTCCCATTGCGGGTTGCGTACGAGCCCATTCGTCGTGCGGAACTGGACGTTGCGCCGACCGACTGGCATTGCGGCTTCGACCGAAGTGCTCAGTTCCCGCAGGATCGGGAAGCTGAAGGCCGCTTTGGCCAACCGCACCAGATCCTGCGCGCTCGAGCGGTTGTCGCTCGACAAGCCGGTCGGCTCGACATAGTGCGTGTCGCGCATGCCGAGCTCACGTGCCTTGGCGTTCATCAGGCCGACGAAATTGACCATGCCGCCGGGGAAGGTTCGGCCCAGGGCATGTGCGGCACGGTTCTCCGAGGACATCAGGGCCAGGTGAAGCAACTCGCCGCGCGTCAACGACGTGCCGGCCGTCAGACGCGACTGCCTCCCCGGGAAGATCGCGACATCCTCGCGTGAGACCACAAGCGGTTCATCGAGAGAAAGCTGTGCGTCTGCCACCACCAGGGCCGTCATCAGCTTGGTGATCGAGGCGATGGGCAACACCGCCTGGTCGTTCTTGGCCAACAGGACCTCGTTGGTGTTCTGGTCGACCACCAAGGCCACGCTCGATCGCAAGTCGAGCGGGTCTTCCGTGCGGTGCAGACCTGCCAACTGGCCTTCCGAGGGCCGCGCCGGGACAACCCGCCGCGCAGTCTTGCGCGGAGCCGCCTTGCCGCTGCGCTGCGCACGGGCCTTGACCGCCTTGCGCCCCGCCTGGGCTGGCTGTGCCTTCTTCACTGGCCCAGCCTTGCTCGCCTTGCTCGCCTTGGTCGACGCAGAACCCGACTTCTGAGCCCATGCCGCATCAGGCACCGACAGGCTCAACAACACAGCGACGAGGATCGACAGCCAGCCTTGTTTCATCGTTGCGTTCACCCGGGTCTTGCAAGTGGAGACTACGGCCCTCGCGGGCCGTACCAAGCCGGGAAGTGTAAGCCGGCCAAAAAACGCGCGCAATATCAATTACTTGCGACTACTTCTTCAAGTAAACCCTGGGTTAACCCGGGCCTCGCAGCCGATCACCCCTGAGCGGCAACCCGCTCGGCCTTGCTGTGCAGCTTGTTCAGGGCGGCCAGGTAGGCCTTGGCGGACGCCACCACGATGTCGGGGTCAGAACCAACCCCGTTGACGACACGTCCCCCATGTTGAAGGCGCACCGTCACTTCACCTTGCGATTCTGTGCTGCCCGAAGTGATCGCATTGACTGAATAGAGGAGCATTTCGGCTCCACTCTGGACCTTGGACTCGATGGCCTTTAGGCTGGCATCGACGGGGCCGTTGCCGTCGCTTTCGGCATGGTGCTCGGTAGACCCGGCTGCAAAGGCCACCCTGGCGTGTGGCCTCTCGCCCATCGCGCTGCCTTGCGACAGGTCGAGCAAGCGGTAGTGCTCCTGCTCGGCGGTGACGCTCTCGTCGCTGACGAGGGCCAGGATGTCCTCGTCGAAGATCTCGGCCTTGCGGTCGGCCAAGTCCTTGAAGCGGGTGAACGCCGCATTGACTTCCGCTTCGCTGTCCAAGGCGATCCCCAGTTCCTGCAGGCGCTGCTTGAACGCGTTGCGACCCGAAAGCTTGCCCAGCACGATCTTGTTGGCTGCCCAGCCCACGTCCTCGGCACGCATGATCTCGTAGGTGTCTCGAGCCTTCAGCACGCCATCCTGATGGATGCCGCTGGCATGCGCAAAGGCGTTGGCGCCGACCACCGCCTTGTTCGGCTGGACGACAAAGCCGGTCGTCTGGCTGACCATGCGCGAGGCCGCAACGATCTGCGTCGTGTCGATGCCCAGGGACAGCCCGAAGTAGTCGCGCCGGGTGCGGACCGCCATCACCACCTCTTCGAGCGAGCAGTTGCCGGCACGCTCGCCCAGGCCGTTGATCGTGCACTCGACCTGGCGTGCGCCGCCGATCTTCACACCGGCCAGTGAGTTGGCAACCGCCATGCCGAGGTCGTTGTGGCAGTGCACGCTCCACACGGCAAGGTCGCTGTTGGGGATGCGCTCGCGCAGCATGCGGATGAATTCACCATAGAGCTCGGGCACCGCATAGCCGACCGTATCCGGGATGTTGATGGTCGTCGCGCCCTCGGCGATTGCCGCTTCAAGCACCCGACAGAGGAAGTCGGGCTCCGAGCGGTAGCCGTCCTCAGGCGAGAACTCCACATCGCCGCAGCGGCTGCGGGCGTAGCGCACCGCCAGACGGGCCTGCTCGAACACCTGGTCAGGCGTCATGCGCAGCTTCTTTTCCATGTGCAGCGGCGACGTGGCGATGAAGGTGTGGATGCGCGCCCGTGTCGCGCCGGCCAGGGCATCCGCCGCGCGACCGATGTCGCGGTCGTTGGCGCGTGCCAGTGAGCAGACGGTCGAGTCCTTGATCGCATTGGCGATCGCCTTCACGGCCTCGAAGTCGCCATTGCTCGAAGCCGCGAAACCGGCCTCGATCACGTCCACGCGCAGCCGCTCGAGTTGCCTCGCGATGCGCAGCTTCTCGTCGCGGGTCATCGAGGCGCCCGGGGACTGTTCGCCGTCGCGCAAGGTGGTGTCGAAAATGATGAGCTTGTCGGTCATGGTGCGGTCGGTTCAGGTGGGGGTTCCAAGCAGCCACTGAGGGACAAAATGACCAACGGCCCGCTGCTTGCGCTGGCGGGCCGTTGATCTCAAGGTTCGGTCTGGCGTCGGACGATTGGACAGCAGATGAGGTCGATCAGCGCTCCCGCGAAGGCGGAAGTAGTAGAAGCGCACGGGTCGACGACATGGCGCGGAATGTAGCACGCGGAATCAGCGATCCGGACCCGGTTCAGGTTGCTCAGGGTGCAGGCCCTTCTCATCGGGCTCATCGGTCGAGGTGGCGATCACGCTGGCCGGCTGGCCCTTGGCCTTGCGCCAGGCGTAGATGACGTAGCCGGAGAGGCCATAGATGCAGAACAGCCCGAACAATGCCAGTGCCGGATCCAGGCTGATGACCGCAATGCCCAGTGCAATGCCGACGATGACGACAAACGGTACGGTGCGCCGGCCACCCCAGACCTTGAAGCTGTAGAACGGCGCATTGGTCACCATCGTCAGCCCGGCGTACAGGGTGACGCCAAACGCCACCCAGGCCAGCCAGGGGTTGTCGGCCCCCGGCTTCAAGCCCTCCTGCTCCAGGACCCAGATGGTTCCGACCACCAGCGCCGCGGCAGCAGGGCTGGGCAGGCCCTGAAAGAAGCGCTTGTCGACGACGGCGTTGTTGGTGTTGAAGCGCGCGAGGCGAAGGGCCGCGCCGGCACAGTACACAAAGGCGGCGATCCAGCCCGGCTTCCCGAGGCCCTGCAAAGCCCAGGTGTAGACGATCAAGGCCGGTGCTGCACCGAAGCTGACCATGTCGCACAGGCTGTCCATCTGCTCGCCAAACGCGCTCTGAGTGTGCGTCATGCGGGCGACCCGTCCGTCCAGGCTGTCTAGAACGGCCGCACAGAAGATGCCGATGCAGGCCGTCTCGAAACGGCCGTTCATGGCCATCACGACCGAGTAGAAACCGGCAAACAAGGCCGCCAACGTGATCGCGTTGGGCAGCACGTAGATGCCTCGGCGCCGTGGCCGGGGCACGTCATGTGCCTCCGTCACGTCAGTGCTTTCTGGCAGCGGGCGCAGGTCGTCCTTCATTGGGGGGGATGGTACGCCTCGCGCAGCTGCCAGCCCTCAGTTGCGGCTCTTGTCGACCAGCTTGTTGGCCTTGATCCAGGGCATCATCGCCCGGAGCTTCTCGCCCACGACCTCGATGCTGTGCTCGCTGGTGAGGCGTCGACGGCTGATCAGCGTGGGTGCGCCAGCCCGGTTTTCAAGGATGAAGCTCTTGGCGTACTCGCCGGTCTGGATGTCGCGCAACGCCTGGCGCATGGCCTTCTTGGTTTCTTCGGTGACGATCTTGGGACCGGTCACGTACTCGCCGTATTCAGCGTTGTTGCTGATCGAGTAGTTCATGTTGGCGATGCCGCCTTCATAGATCATGTCGACGATCAGCTTCAACTCGTGCAGGCATTCGAAGTACGCCATTTCAGGCGCGTAACCGGCTTCGACCAGCGTCTCATAGCCCGCCTTGATCAGCTCGACCGTTCCACCGCAGAGCACCGCCTGCTCGCCGAACAGGTCGGTCTCGGTCTCTTCACGGAAGTTGGTCTCGATGATGCCGGCCTTGCCACCGCCATTGGCGGCGGCATAGCTCAGCGCAAGGTCCAGCGCCTTGCCGCTCTGGTTGGCATGTACGGCAATCAGGTGAGGGACGCCGCCGCCCTGCGTGTAGGTGCCGCGCACCGTATGGCCGGGAGCCTTGGGCGCAACCATCCAGACGTCGAGGTCGGCACGCGGCGCAACAAAGCCGTAGTGCACATTGAAGCCATGAGCGAAGGCCAGCGACGCGCCTTCACGGATGTTCGGCTCGACGTCCTTGCTGTACACCGCCGCGATCTGCTCGTCGGGCAGCAGCAGCATCACGACGTCGGCCTCCTTCACAGCGTCGGCGACCTCGGCGACCTTGATGCCCGCCTTCTCGACTTTGGCCCAGCTGGAGCCGCCGCGGCGCAGGCCGACGGTGACCTTGCAACCGCTGTCGCTGAGGTTTTGCGCGTGGGCGTGGCCCTGCGAGCCATAGCCGATGATGGTGACGTTCTTGCCCTTGATCAGGCTCAGGTCGGCGTCCTTGTCGTAATAGACCTTCATGATGCTTCCTTCTTTGCTCTTCGAAGATGAACCCGGGGGTTCTGAGAATGGGGGATGGGGGACGGTTCAGACGCGCAGGATGCGTTCGCCGCGGCCGATGCCGCTGGCACCGGTGCGGACAGTCTCAAGGATCGCGGCGCGATCGATGGCGACCAGGAAAGCGTCGAGCTTGGCCGAATCGCCGGTCAGCTCGATCGTGTAGCTCTTCTCGGTGACGTCGATGATGCGGCCCCGGAAGATCTCGGCCATCCGCATCATTTCCTCGCGCTCCTTGCCAACCGCGCGCACCTTCACCAGCATCAACTCGCGCTCGGTGAAGGCGGCTTCGGTCAGGTCGACCACCTTGACGACCTCGATCAGTCGGTTCAGGTGCTTGGTGATCTGCTCGATGACCTCGTCGCTGCCGGTGGTCACGATGGTCATGCGCGACAGGCTGGAGTCCTCGGTCGGCGCGACGGTCAGGCTTTCGATGTTGTAGCCACGGGCCGAAAACAAGGCGACGACACGCGACAAGGCACCGGGCTCGTTCTCGAGCAGCACGGCGATGATGTGTTTCATGTTGGATGTCCTGGCCACGCGCTCTTCAGACGTCGGGGCGGTAACCCCGGGCCCTTGGCCACGCAGCATGGGTATAAAAGGCGCCCCGGCAGCCACCGGGACGCAGGGAACGCCGTTCAGAGGTCTTCCGAACCCAGCAGCATCTCTGAGATGCCCTTGCCCGCTTGGACCATCGGCCAGACGTTCTCGGTTGGGTCGGTGCGGATGTCCAGGAAGACGGTGCGGTCCTTCAGGCGAATCGCCTCGCGCAACGCGGGCTCGACGTCTTCCGGGCGTTCGATCAGCATGCCGACATGGCCGTAAGCCTCGGCCAACTTGACGAAGTCCGGCAGTGCATCCATGTAGCTGTGCGAATAGCGGCCGCCGTAGTCCAGCTGTTGCCACTGCCGCACCATGCCCAGGTAGCGGTTGTTAAGGCTCACCACCTTGACCGGGGTGTTGTACTGCTTGCAGGTCGACAGCTCCTGCAGACACATCTGGATGCTGCCTTCTCCGGTAATGCAGAACACGTCGGCATCCGGCTTCGCCAGCTTGATGCCCATCGCATACGGAAGGCCCACGCCCATGGTGCCGAGGCCGCCAGAGTTGATCCAGCGACGTGGATCCTCGAAGCGATAGAACTGCGCCGCCCACATCTGGTGCTGGCCGACGTCACTGGTCACATAGGCATCGGTGCCGCGGGTCAGCTCCCAGAGCTTCTCGACGACCATCTGCGGCTTGATGACTTCACTGCTGTTGCGGTAGGCCAGGCAATCGCGCCGGCGCCACTCGTTGATCTGGGCCCACCAAGGCGCAAGGGTCGCAGCGTCGGGGCGCGGAACCTCGCGCAACTGGGCGAGCAGCTCAGGAAGGACCTCCTTCACGTCCCCGACGATCGGGATGTCGACCTTGACCCGCTTGCTGATGCTGGACGGGTCGATGTCGATGTGGATGATCTTGCGCTCGTTCTGTGCGAAGTGCTTGGGATTGCCGATCACACGGTCGTCAAAGCGCGCACCGACGGCAAGCAGCACATCGCAGTGCTGCATCGTCATGTTCGCCTCGTAAGTCCCGTGCATGCCGAGCATGCCGAGGAACTTCGGGTCGCTCGCGGGGATGGCACCCAGACCCATCAAGGTGTTCGTGCACGGGAAGCCGAGCAGTTCGGTGAGCTGGCGCAACTCGGCAGACGCGTTGCCCAGGATCACGCCGCCGCCGGTGTAGATGTAGGGGCGCTTGGCGTGCTGCAGCAGTTGCACCGCCTTGCGAATCTGTCCCCCGTGGCCCTTCTTGACCGGGTTGTAGCTTCGCATCTCGACCTTGTCCGGGTAAGAGAAGGGAGCCATCTTCAGCGAGACGTCCTTGGGCACATCCACCACCACCGGACCGGGTCGGCCCGTGCGGGCGATGTGAAACGCCTTCTTCATCGTCATCGCCAGGTCGCGGACATCCTTGACCAGGAAGTTGTGCTTCACGATCGGGCGCGTGATTCCGACCGTATCGCACTCCTGGAAGGCATCGAGCCCGATCGCAGGCGTGGGAACCTGCCCGGTGACGATCACCATCGGGATCGAGTCCATGTAGGCCGTCGCGATGCCGGTCACCGCGTTCGTGACACCAGGACCTGAGGTCACCAATGCGACGCCGACCTCGCCCGTGGCACGCGCATAGCCATCGGCAGCGTGGATCGCAGCCTGCTCGTGTCGCACGAGTACGTGCTCAATGGTCTGCTGCTTGTAGAGCGCGTCGTAGATGTAGAGCACGGCACCCCCGGGGTAACCCCAAAGGTACTTGACGCCCTCGGCCTGCAGGCAACGCACGAGGATCTCGGAGCCGTTGATCTCGGCGCCGGGCGGCAGCGGGTGGGAGAGAGAGGAAGAGCCTTGTGCCGATGCGGCACGCTTGACTTCCGCGGCAGACATGTCCATGTCGACAACCTTTGTGAATTTCTCTGACGAAAAACCATCGGTGCACCTCCTTGCGCCCTCGTGAGGCGGATTCGGTGCGTGCGCGGCCAAAAAACCGCCGTCCGGGTCGAACGGCCGGGCTTGGGCCCAGAAAACGTTGTGCGAAGCAGCATTATGGCATTGGCGCCGGTCCGCCCTTGGTAGGCGTGGAGCGCTGCCGATGCGGCGGCCGCCGCCTGTTGATGCAGCGATGACCCCAAAAGGGGCAATGACATAATCCTTTCGCGCCAAATCCGGGCGTACCTGTTGCGCGCCGACGCCGGCCGCGAGTCGCCCCTTTGGCCACCGACAAAGAACTTGCGGACTTCCTGAAGGGCGTCGAGAAGCGGGCCTTCAAGCGCGCGGTTTACAGCGTACGGAACGACGACGCAGCACTTGACATTGTCCAGGAGGCCATGATCAAGCTGTCGGAGAACTACGCGGACCGCCCGGCGACCGAGTTGCCGCTGCTGTTCCAGCGCATCCTGTCGAACGCGACGATGGACTGGTTTCGTCGCGAGAAGGTGCGCGGTGCGCTGATCCAGAACTTCTCCGACTTCGAAGGGCAGGACGACGAGGGTGACTTCGATCTGCTGGAGACCCTCCACGTCTTGGGCGGCCAGCCCGGCACGGAAAGTGCTGAGGATGGCGTGGGTCGAGCTCAGATGCTGGTTCTCATCGACGCGGAGGTTCAGGCGCTCCCAACCCGTCAACGGGAAGCGTTCCTCCTCCGTTATTGGGAGGAATTCGACGTTTCCGAGACAGCGGCTGTCATGGGCTGCTCGGAAGGCAGCGTCAAGACACATTGCTCGCGCGCGGTCGCGGCCCTGGCCAAGGCCCTTCGCACCAAAGGTTTGCACCCATGAACGCTTCCGATCCTCGCACCGCAACCGCCTCCTCGGCGGTCTCGGTTGCCCGGGAGGCGGCTGAGGCTCAGTTCTCCCGTCGACTGGTCACTGCACTGACGGCTCACGCGGCAGAACTCCCACACGACATCCAGCAACGGCTGACGTTTGGAAGCCAGCAGGCGCTGGCCCGGTTGGCCCAGCATCGGCGTGTCGCATCAGCCGCAGTCGTGCGTTCTGTTTCGGCTGGCGGCTCGGGCGCTGCACTGGCCCTGGCAGGCGGATCAGGCTCTGAACCCACCGGATGGTGGCAACGTCTGGGCATGGTGATGCCTCTTCTGGTGCTGCTTGGTGGCTTGTACGGGATCGACCAATGGCAGCTTCGTGAGAGCGTGCTTGCCGCCGCCGAGATCGACTCGTTGTTGCTTGCCGACGATCTGCCGCCGTTGGCCTACACAGACCCGGGGTTCACGGAGTTCTTGCGATCGTCGGAGGAGTGATGCGGCGCTTTGCGCCTCTCCGGCAAGTCCTGGCCTGTCTCGCGTTCGGTGCATGCTGCCTGCCGCTCACTCAGGCGAGGGCAACCGAGCCGACGATGGCGCCTTGGTCAAGCCTGACCAGTACCCAGCAGGCGACCCTCGCACCCTTGAAGGACGACTGGATCCAGATCGACAACGCGCGGCGCCAGAAGTGGCTTGAACTGGCCAGTCGGCTCCCGGCAATGCCGATTGGAGAGCGGGATCGCATCCAGCAACGCATGGCCGACTGGTCCAGGATGACCCCTGCCGAGCGTGGCCGCGCGCGCCTTGCCTTCCAGCAGTCGCGGGAGTTCAGCGCCAATGAGCGCCAGGCGCGCTGGCAGGCTTACCAAGCACTGCCAGATGAAGAGCGGCAACGACTGGCGGAGCGGTCCCGCCCTGCGCCCAAGGCAACGGCAGCAGCGCCGACAGTTGCCAAGGCTGCTGCTGGACCTTCCGGCAACTCCTCGAACAGCGCCAAGCGAAACATCGTGACGCCAATGGTGGCGACGCCTGCCCGAACGGTCGCGCCAAGTGTCGTCCAGGCCAAGCCGGGTGCAACGACCAGCCCGGTCAGCAAGTCGATGGCCGCCCCGTCCCACACGCAGCCGGGCCTGCCCAAGGTTGCAGCGACTCCAAACTTCGTCGATCAGACCACCCTGCTGCCCAAGCGTGGGGCACAAGCCGCAGCGATGGCACAGCGCCCAGGCGCCGGCCGCCAGAATGTGGAGTAGCGGAGCGGTTCGCGTCGATGTCGTGGATCGGTCGGGTCACTCAGAGCGAGTGCGTCTACAGTCGTGGTGACCATGACTGTGCCTTCTGACGATCTCGCGCCGCCCTCGATCCGGCGCAGGCTGGCCTGCTTTCTGTATGAAGGCGTTCTGCTTTTCGGCGTGGTCATGATCGCCGGTCTGGTGTATTCGATCACCACTCAACAGCGCCATGCCCTTGAAGGAGCGTTCGGCATGCAAGCGGCGCTCTTTGCCGTCTTCGGCGTCTACTTCGCCTACTTCTGGACCCACACCGGGCAGACCCTGGCGATGCAGACCTGGCACATCCGGCTCGTGACGCGCGATGGCTCCCGTGTGGGATGGCCACGGGCGCTGGCGCGGTATGTTCTTTCGTGGCTTTGGTTCGTCCCGGCATTGGCTGGGCTCAAACTGGCAGGCCTGCAAGGCTGGTGGCCCTTCATGGCGGCCTGCAGCGCAGGGATTGTTGCCTACGCCTTCCTCGCCCGGCTGCATCCGGAGCGACAGTTCTTCCATGATGCGGTTTGCGGCACCCGCCTCGTGACCTGGCGCCGCCCGCCCACTCGTTCTGCACTTCCCACGTGAATCCGAACCCTCTTGCACTTACCGTCTGCGTCTACTGCGGCTCACGCCACGGAACCCGGCCCGAGTACACCGATGCCGCGCGTCGCTTAGGCCAGGCGATTGGCGAGCGGGGCTGGAGCTTGGTCTATGGCGGCGGAAAGGTCGGACTGATGGGCGAGGTGGCCGATGCGGTGCTGGCATCGGGCGGCCGTGTGGTCGGCGTGATTCCGGAGTCGCTCAAGCGCCGTGAGGTCGGCCACGATGGGCTGCATGAACTTCATGTCGTGCCGACGATGCATGTCCGCAAGCAGATGATGGCCGAGCGGGCCGATCTCTTCTTGGCCTTGCCGGGTGGCATCGGAACCCTCGAGGAGCTCTACGAGGTCTGGACCTGGCGGCAACTCGGGTATCACGACAAGCCCATCGGACTGCTGGACACGCAAGGGTTCTATGGCGGGCTTCTGCGCTTCATGCAGCACACCGTCGACGAAGGATTTCTGAGCGACGAGCAGAACCGGGTGCCCGTGGTTGGCAGCGATCCCGTGGAGCTTCTGGATCGCCTGGCCGAAATGGCCCATCGCGCCGTACAGCCGGACGACTACACGAAGATCTGATCCGCCGGCATGGGTGCCCGGCGTCAGTCCCGTCGCTCCGCCGTCAGACGGCTGCTTCGTCGGTCTCGCCAGTGCGGATCCGGACGACTTGCTCGACGGCGGTCACAAAGATCTTGCCATCACCGATCTTGCCGGTCTTGGCCGCTTTGACGATCGCCTCGATGCAGCGCTCGACATCGTCGTTCTTGACGACGACCTCGACCTTCACCTTCGGCAGGAAGTCCACGACGTACTCGGCACCCCGGTAGAGTTCAGTGTGCCCTTTCTGCCGCCCGAAGCCCTTGACCTCGGTGACGGTCAGGCCGGAGACGCCGACCTCGCCCAGGGCCTCCCGCACTTCTTCGAGCTTGAACGGCTTGATGACGGCGGTGATCTGCTTCATGGCGCGGGCTCCAGCGGGCAAGGACAATGGGATGCGCCCATTTAAGCACGGAACTTCGACGTGATCGGGTAGCGCCAATCCCGCCCGAAGGCCCTGTGGGTGATTCGGATGCCAACCGGCGACTGGCGGCGCTTGTACTCGTTGATCACGATGAGCCGTGTCACACGTTCGACGTCGGCGCGCGCAAAGCCAGCCGCGACGATCTGCTCGATCGACTGGTCGTCCTCCATGTATCGCGAAAGGATCGCGTCCAACACCTCGTACGGAGGCAGGCTGTCCTGGTCGGTCTGATCCGGTCGCAACTCGGCCGAAGGCGCCCGGGTGATGATGCGCTCCGGGATCACCGGGCCGACGGCATCGGCGCCCAGGTCCACCCTCGGCGAGGGCTGCCGGTTCTTCCATTCCGCGAGCCGGTAGACGAGAGTCTTCGCGACGTCCTTGATGACCGCAAAACCTCCGGCCATGTCGCCGTATAAAGTGCAGTAGCCGGTGGCCATCTCGCTCTTGTTGCCGGTGGTCAGCACAATGGCCCCGGTCTTGTTCGACAGGGCCATCAGCAGCGTGCCGCGGATCCTTGCCTGCAGGTTCTCTTCGGTGGTGTCTTCGGCGCGACCCACGAACTGCGGTGCCAAGCCGGCCCGAAAGGCCTGGAACATCGGGTCGATCGCGATCTCGTCGTAGCGCACCCCCAGCCGCGTGGCCATGTCCCGGGCATCGATCCACGAGATGTCCGCCGTGTAGGGCGACGGCATCATCACGGCGCGCACCCGATCAGCGCCCAATGCGTCGACCGCGATGGCCAGCACAAGCGCCGAATCGATGCCTCCAGACAGGCCGATGATGGCGCCCGGAAAGCCGTTCTTGCCGAGATAGTCCCTGACTCCCATGACAAGCGCGGACCAGGCCAGTGCCTCGATCGACGGAACGTCGGCTGTCGGTCCCGCCCAAGCGTCACCGCAGAGTTCCACCAGCAGGGTGGACTCCTCAAAGCTCGGCGCCCTGGCGACGACCCGTCCGAGCGGGTCGACCGCAAACGAGGCCCCATCGAAGACCACCTCGTCCTGCCCGCCCACGAGATGGGCATAGAACAACGCCCGCCCGCAGGCCCGCGCCCGGTCGGCCATCCGCCGCTCGCGCTCGTCGGCCTTGCCGAGGTGAAAGGGCGAAGCATTGAGCACGACCAGTACTTCAGCACCTGCGTCGCAGGACGTAGCGGCGGGTTCGTCGAACCACGCGTCTTCGCAGATCAGAACGCCTACCCGCAGCCCCCCAACATCCACGACCAGTGGGCCGAGACCCGCGTCACGACCGGAGGCGAAGTACCGCCGCTCGTCGAACACCTGGTAGTTGGGCAGTTCGCGTTTGGCGTACTGGCCGACCACCGCGCCCCCGCTCAACACCGATGCTGCATTGAAGGCCGCTTGCAACGCGATCGAACGCGAGCGTTCGCCTGCCACATCGGCAATGGCCCGCGGGTGGCCCAGGATCAGGTGCAGGCCCGCACAATCCGCCAGCCGGGTTGCCAGCGCATGGAGTTCGGCGTCACAGGCGTCCATGAAGGCAGGACGCAGCAGCAGGTCTTCGGGAGGGTAGCCCGTGAGCGCCAGTTCAGGTGCGACGGCCAGGCATGCGCCTTGGGCGAAGGCCTCGCGCGCACGGGCTTCGATGAGTCGTGCGTTCCCCGGGAGGTCCCCGACCGTGGGGTTGACCTGCAACAAAGCGATCTTCACGAAAGGTGTGCCGGCGGATGGCAAGAGACGATGAAGCACAGTATGTCATCCGGGTGCACGAGCACCCCGGTTCGATTCCGGCCGCGGCATGGGACGACTTGCTCAACGCACAACCCGACCCCCTGCCCTTCCTTCGGCATGCCTACCTTCTGGCGCTTCATGAGTCCGGCAGTTCCGTGGCGGAAACCGGTTGGGCACCGCAGTTCCTGACCCTGGAGCAGCAGGGCGAACTCGTTGCCGCCTGCCCGCTTTACGCCAAGGGCCACAGCTATGGCGAGTACGTGTTCGACTGGGCCTGGGCCGACGCCTACCGGCGTCATGGCTTGAATTACTACCCGAAGTGGCTGTGCGCGGTGCCGTTCACGCCGGTGCCGGGTACGCGCCTGCTGGCACGCAACCCCTCCGCACGCACCGCTTTGGCGATGGCATTGACGGACCTGGCCAAGCGCTCGGGCCTGTCATCGGCGCATGCGCTTTTCCTGGATGAAGGCGACGCCCTTGCGCTCGAAGCCGCGGGTTGGCGCCTGCGCCACGGCGTGCAGTTCCACTGGCAGCAGGATCCGTCGAGACCCGTGGCCGACTTTGCCGAGTTGCTGGCCGCGATGACACGCGACAAGCGCAAGAAGATCCAGCAGGAGAGGCGACGCGTGGCCGATTCCGGGATCCGATTCGAGGTCTTTGAAGGATCCGCGATCGACGAGGCGCATTGGCGCTTCTTCCATCACTGCTACTCCTTGACCTACGCGGCCCACCACAGCACGCCGTATCTGACGCTGGAGTTCTTCGTGCGGATGGCGCGAACCATGCCCGAAAGCTGGGTCATGTTCGTAGCCTTCGACGGACAGGAGGCCATCGCCGCATCGCTGATCGCCATCGACCGCCCCCGGCGCAACGCCTGGGGCCGCTATTGGGGCTGCACCCGGGCCGTGAGTTGCCTGCACTTCGAGGCCTGCTACTACCAGCCGCTGGCGTGGAGCATCGCCAACGGCTTCGTGCGCTTTGAAGGCGGAGCGCAAGGCGAGCACAAGATGGCACGCGGCCTGCTCCCGGTCGGTACGGTGTCTGCCCATTGGCTGCGCGACCCCCGCTTCGCCGATGCAGTGGCCGAGTTCCTGGACGCCGAGTCCGATCAGATGGAACGTTATGTCGAAGCGCTGGCGGGGCACAGCCCGTTCAAGGCCGTTCCCACTTCGATCGCTTGACGCTCAGGACTTGGCCTGGCGCGCCTTCCACGCGGCGATGCCAGCCACCACCTCGGCTTTCGCACCTTCTGGTCCTTCCCAGCCCAGCACCTTGACCCATTTGCCTTCTTCAAGATCCTTGTAGTGCTCGAAGAAGTGCTGGATGGTCTTCAGACGCATCGGGTTCAGGTCCTTCACGTCGTTCCACTGCGAGTAGATCGACAGGATCTTGCTGGTCGGCACGGCCACGAGCTTGTTGTCGCCGCCCGCCTCGTCGTCCATCTTCAGCATGCCCAGCGGCCGGCAGGCACAGACCACCCCCGGGATCAACGGCACCGGGGTGATGACGAGCACATCGACCGGATCGCCGTCATCGGCCAGGGTCTGCGGGATGTAGCCGTAGTTGCACGGGTAGTGCATCGACGTGGCCATGAAGCGATCAACGAACAAGGCGCCGGAGTCCTCGTCGACCTCGTACTTGATCGGGTCGGCGTTCATCGGGATCTCGATGATCACGTTGAACTCGTCGGGCGCCTTGGCACCGGGGGTCACGTTGTGCAGGCTCATCGTGGTTTCATGAAGTGGTGGGAAAACCCAAGGGTCAACCCTCATTCTAGGCGCCCACCTTGACGCGAACTGACATCGCAACGGGCCGCGACACCGTCGATACACCTTGCCACCGCAGGCAAACCCCACCCGGTGGGCACCGCGCGCTCTCTTAGCATCCGCGCGCCTTGCGTCTCGGGTCCGCCGTGGCGCACAGAGTTTCGTTCGGTTTCAGCAGGAGAAATCCCCCGATGAGCACGATGACAGCGCTTTATGTGGCGCTTGCCTGTGGCTTGGCTGCCGTGATCTACGGCTTCGTCCAGCGCAGTTGGATCCTGGGCCAGGACGCGGGCAATGCCCGCATGCAGGAGATCGCAAGCGCGATTCAACAAGGTGCGGCGGCCTACCTCGCCCGCCAGTACAAGACGATCGCCATGGTCGGCGTGGTCCTGTTCGTGCTGATCTGGGTGTTCCTGGGTTCGAAGATGGCGATCGGCTTCGTGCTGGGTGCCGTGCTTTCTGGCGCCTGCGGCTTCATCGGCATGAACATTTCGGTGCGAGCCAACGTTCGTACCGCACAGGCGGCCACCAAGGGCATCGGTCCCGCGCTGGATGTCGCCTTCAAGGGTGGCGCGATCACCGGCATGCTGGTGGTCGGCCTGGGCCTGATCGGTGTCGTGCTGTTCTTCTGGTGGGTCACGGGCGGTGGCACGGCGCCGACCGGCGACACGACCCTGTCGGCACTGCTGAAGCCGCTGCTCGGCGTGGCCTTCGGCTCCAGCCTGATCTCGATCTTCGCGCGGCTGGGCGGTGGCATCTTCACCAAGGGTGCCGACGTCGGTGCCGACCTGGTGGGCAAGGTGGAAGCCGGCATCCCCGAGGACGACCCGCGCAACCCCGCCGTGATCGCCGACAACGTCGGCGACAACGTCGGCGACTGCGCTGGCATGGCCGCCGACCTCTTCGAGACCTACGTCGTGACGCTGATCGCGACGATGGCGTTGGCCTCGATCGTCGTCGCCGGAACCGCGGCGATGACCGGCGTGACCTACCCGCTGGTGCTCGGTGGCGTGTCGATCATCGCGTCGATCATCGGCTGCTACTTCGTCAAGGCCAAGCCGGGCATGGTCAACGTGATGCCCGCTCTGTACAAGGGTCTGGCGGTCTCGGGTGTGCTGAGCCTCATTGCCTTCTACTTCGTCACCACGGCGATGTTCCCGCAGGCGGTCGACATCGGCGGCAAGTCGGTCGGCGCCATGGGCCTGTGGTTGTGCTGCCTGGTCGGCCTGGTGCTGACGGCCGGCATGGTGTGGATCACCGAGTACTACACCGGCACGCAGTACAAGCCGGTGCAGCATGTGGCGCAAGCCAGCACGACGGGACACGGCACGAACATCATCGCCGGCCTGGGCGTCAGCATGAAGAGCACCGCCTGGCCGGTGATCTTCGTCTGCATCTCGATCTACGCGGCGTATTCGCTGGCCGGCCTCTACGGCATCGCCATCGCGGCAACCTCGATGCTGAGCATGGCCGGCATCGTCGTGGCGCTCGACGCCTACGGCCCGATCACGGACAACGCCGGCGGCATCGCCGAGATGAGCGAGTTGCCCAGCAGCGTGCGAGACATCACCGACCCGCTCGACGCCGTGGGCAACACGACCAAGGCGGTGACCAAGGGCTATGCCATCGGCTCGGCCGGCCTTGCGGCTCTGGTGCTGTTCGCCGACTACACGCATGCCCTGGAGGCACGCGGCATGTTGGTGACCTTCGACCTCAGCAACCACCAGGTCATCGTCGGCCTGTTCATCGGTGGCCTGATTCCCTACTTGTTCGGAGCCATGGCGATGGAGGCCGTGGGCCGCGCCGCGGGGAGCGTGGTGGTCGAGGTGCGGCGCCAGTTCGCCGACGGCGAGATCATGGCCGGCAAGCGCAAGCCCGACTACAGCGCTGCCGTCGACATGCTGACCACGGCGGCGATCAAGGAAATGATGATCCCGTCGCTGCTGCCCGTGGTCGTGCCGATCCTGGTCGGCATGCTGCTGGGTCCGGCCGCCCTCGGTGGCCTGTTGATGGGCACCATCGTCACGGGTCTGTTCGTCGCGATCTCGATGTGCACCGGAGGCGGCGCCTGGGACAACGCCAAGAAGCTGATCGAAGAAGGTTTCAAGGACGACGCGGGCGTGATGCACAAGAAGGGCGGCGACACCCACAAGGCCGCCGTCACCGGCGACACGGTCGGCGACCCCTACAAGGACACCGCCGGCCCGGCCGTCAACCCGCTGATCAAGATCATCAACCTCGTCGCGCTGCTGATCGTGCCACTGCTGCCGATGACCGCCGGCTCCAAGCCCCCGGCGCATGCCGCCACACCGGCGTCCGCAACGGCCTCTGCTCCGGTGGCTGCCGCCGTGGCAGCTCCGATGGCATCGGCGGCGGCCAGCGAAGCGGCAGCGCCAGCCTCGGCGGCGTCGCGCTGAAGGCGGACAGCGCTCTGGCGCATTGACCACAAGGGGCCCTCGGGCCCCTTGTTCGTTCTTCGGAGGTGGCAACCGCCTCGCCAGGCGACGGCCGATGAGCCTACGATGACGGACCGCCCTCTGCTCCGTCCGTACCGATGCTGCGCCTTCCTGGCTTTGCCGAGCATTTCGTCGTCAGCGACGGGTTGTCGATCCGCGCCCAGATCGGTGGCGAAGGCCCACCGCTGCTGCTGCTGCATGGCCACCCACAGACGCAGGCGATGTGGCACCGCGTGGCGTCTGCGCTGGCCCGGGACTTCACGGTCGTTGCCTGCGACCTTCGCGGGTATGGCGACAGCTCAAAGCCCGCCGGCAGTCCAGGCCACGCCAACTACAGCAAGCGCGCGATGGCGCTCGACCCGGTTGCCGTCATGCGCCACTTCGGATTCGAGCGCTTCCGCGTCATGGCCCATGACCGCGGCGCGCGCGTGGCCCATCGGCTGGCGATGGACCACGCCGAACGCGTCGAACGGCTGGTGCTGCTGGACATCGCGCCGACGCTGGCGATGTACGAGCAGACGACGATGACCTTTGCCTCGGCCTACTTTCACTGGTTCTTCCTGATCCAGCCGGCTCCGCTGCCCGAACGCATGATCTCGGCCGACAGCGATTTCTATCTCACGAGCCTGATGGGTGGCCGCCACGCCGGGCTCGGTGCGTTTGCTCCCGAAGCCCTGGCCGAGTACCTGCGCTGCGCCCGCGACCCGGCCACGGTCCACGGCATGTGCGAGGACTATCGCGCCGCCGCCAGCATCGACCTCGATCACGACCGCGCCGACCGCGACGCGGGCCTGAAGCTGGCCTGCCCGCTGCTCGTGCTGTGGGGAGAGCACGGCACGATCCAGCGCTGCTTCGACCCTGTGGCCGAATGGCGCCGCGTGGCCCTGAACGTACGGGGCCACGCCCTGCCCTGCGGCCACTACATCGCCGAAGAAGCCCCCGAGGCTCTGCTCAACGCGGCGCTGCCGTTCCTCCGCACTTGACGCGGTCAGCGTTGGGCACCGTCTTCAGGCATAGCGAAGCGCGACCGTCTTGCCGCGGAAGACGCGGTAGGAAAAGATCGTGTAGCCCAGGATGGTGGGCACGGTGATGGCACAACCCACGGCGATGACGGCCAGCGCTTCGGGTGCACTCGCGGCTTCCCAGATCGTCAGGCGGTCGATGACGACAAACGGGAAGAGGCTGTAGGCCAGGCCGATGGCGCCGAACACGAACACCGCCACCACCAGCACGAAGGGCAGCCAGCACAGGCGCCCGAGCACCGTCTTGGAATTGAGCATCACGCGCGCGGCGACCAGCGCTGCCAGCGTGACCAGCGGAATCGGCAGCAGCGCGATGAACTCCGGCATCGCAAACCAGCGCTCACGCACGGTCTGGCTGACCAGCGGTGTGGCCAGCGAGATCAGGCCCATGCCCAGCACCACCGGCGGCCAGGCCAGCTTGGCCCAGCGCACGGCGCGCTGCTGCAGCTCGCCCTCGCTCTTCATCACCAGCCAGGCCGCGCCCAGCAGCACATAGGCCGCCGGCAGCAGCAGCGCGATGACGGCAGCAAAGAGCGTGGACTCCCAACCGGTCTGCAGCCCGGTGATGTAGCGCCCGAGCATCCAGCCCTGCGACATCGCGGCCAGGGTGCTGCCGGCGAAGAAGGCGAAGTTCCACAGCGGCTTCCACTGATCCTGCGCCTTGACTCGGAAGTCGAAAGCGACGCCGCGCAGGATCAGGCCCACCAGCATCAGCGCCACCGGCAGGTACAGCGCACCCAGCACCATGCCGTGCGCCTTGGGGAACGCGATGAGCAGGATGCCCACGCCGAGCACGAGCCAGGTCTCGTTGGCATCCCAGAAGGGGCCGATGCTGGCGATCATGCTGTCGCGTTCGTCGGCGCGCGCGCGCGGCAGCAGCATGCCGACGCCGAGGTCGTAGCCGTCGAGCACCACGTACAGCAGCATCGCAAAGCCCATCAGCGCTAGAAAGATAGGCGGGGCGATCTCGGCCCAGCTCAGTGCCGGACTCATCGCAGTGCTCCCACCGAGTGGGGCGTGCCGGCACGTCCGTGCTGCGGCGCGCCGCCAGGCTCGGGCATCTCCACCGGCTTCTCGGCCATGTGCTTGACCACGCTCACGTACGCCGCCAGTAGAGCCAGGTAGACCGTGACGTACAGCGCCAGCGTGAAGGCAATGTGCGGCGCCGGCACGGAAGACGCCACCTCGTCGACGCGCAGCAGCCCGTAGACCATGTAGGGCTGGCGCCCGATCTCGGTGACGTACCAGCCGGAGACGGTGGCCACCCAGCCCGAAAACGCCATGCCCGACAGCGCCCACAACAGCGGCCGCGGCAGCCGCTCAGCCGCCCAGGCGCGGCGGCGGTACAGCCACAGCCCGGCCCAGCTGAGCACCAGCATCAGCAGGCCCACGCCGACCATGATGCGGAAGGCCCAGAACACCGGCGCCACCGGCGGGTGGGAGTAGCCCTTGTCGGTCTTGAACTCGTTCAGGCCGCGGATCTCGCCTTCGGGGTCGTGCTTGAGGATCAGGCTCGCGCCCTTGGGAATGCCGATCTCGAAACGGTTCTCGCGCGCCTGCTGGTCGGGCAAGGCGAACAGCAGCAGAGGCACACCGCGCTGCGTCTCCCACACGCCTTCCATCGCGGCCACCTTGGCCGGCTGGTGCTCGAGCGTGTTCAGGCCGTGCAGGTCGCCGGCCAGGATCTGCAGCGGAATCAGCACCGCACCCAAGGTGAGCCCGAAGCGCAGCGCCTTGGGCGTGCTGGCATTGGCCTTGTGACGCAGCAGCTGCCAGGCGCTGACGCCGGCGATGAGGAAGGCCACGGTCAGGCCGCTGGCCAGGAGCACGTGCACCAGGCGATACGGGAAGCTGGGGTTGAAGATCACCTCGAGCCAGCTGGTGACGAAGAACTCGCCACCGCGGATCTCCACCCCAGCCGGCGTGTGCATCCACGAGTTGAGCGCGAGGATCCAGAACGCGCTCATCGTGGTGCCGAAGGCGACCAGCGCCGTGGCCACCAGATGCGCACGCTCGCCCACGCGGCCATGGCCGAAGAGCATGATGCCCAGGAAGGTGGCTTCGAGAAAAAACGCCGTGAGCACCTCGTAGCCCAGCAACGGACCGGCCACGTTGCCAGCGCGCTCCATGAAGCCGGGCCAGTTGGTGCCGAACTGGAAGCTCATGACGATTCCGCTGACGACGCCCAGCGCGAAGCTCAGAGCGAACACCTTGGTCCAGAAGCGGTAGGCCATCAGCCAGCCGTCATCACGCGTCTTCAGCCAGCGCAGGCGGAAGAACAACAGCGCCCAGCCGAGCGCGATCGTGATCGTCGGGAACAGGATGTGGAAGGTGATGTTGGCGGCGAACTGCATGCGCGCCAGCAGAAGAGCGTCCATGTCGGGCTATCAGGTTGGATTCGGAGCCGGTCAGCCGCGGCCGCCCGGGATGAGCTTGATCTTGTCCTTGAACTCGAGCAGGCGCTGCACCTTGGCGCCCATCTTCATCAGTTGGGACAGCGTCGCGGCATCCAGGCGTTGCACGTCATCGAACCAGGTCGTCATCAGCTCGATGAGATCGTGCATGCCGCGCATGCGCTGCTGCGCGATGCGGTCCTCAGGTGTTTGCGGGTCTTCCAGCAGGGCGTTGCGAAGCATCGACAACGTGGGTTCGATCTCTCGTCGGCGGCGCTCCTCAGCCAACGTACGAAACACCTCCCAGGCGTCTGCCGGAGCCTCGAAGTACTCGCGCCGGTCGCCGGCGATGTGCCGCAATGCCACAAGGCGCCAAGCCTGCAACTCCTTCAAGCCCATGCTGACGTTGCTTCGACTGAACTCCAGCTGCTCGGCGATCTCGTCGGCGTTGAGCGGTCGCGGAGCGACAAAGATCAGGGCATAGATCTGACCGACAGTCCGGTTGATGCCCCAGCGGCTGCCCATCTCGCCAAAGTGCGCGACGAAGCTTCGGACCAGGGAGGAAAGTGCCGCCATGCCGGCCCCTTTGATGGCCGCTTGACGTACGACCCTGAGCGCGATTCTGCTCGAACTTTCAGTAATTCGTGAAAACTCAGGAATTCCCGGTCGAGGACTACGACCATCCCTCCTGGCCAGGCGAGGTCGCCTAGAACCAGTCGTTGAGCATCACCCCGAAGCCAAACCTCTGAACCCGGACGTTGTAGTCAATCATGCTGTCGCCGTAGCCACTGAAGACATGCGCCTTCCAGCGCAATGACGGCGAGTAGCCGGTCGGATGACTCCAATCGACCTGCACGGCGCCCCGCCCCTCGGATCGCAGGCTGCGACGCAGCATCGCGGTGACGCTGTGCCCACGGACCTGCGCATGGCCCAGCCGAAGCTCGAAGTGCCCAAGGTAGCGCGAGATGTCGGGGTTGTCGTCTCCTGAACTGGCATTGGGGTCCGACTTGCGGTCTTCCGGCAGGCGCTGCCAGACCTTCAGCGCGGCCCAGGTGTGCTGACCGCGATCCAGGTAGAACTCCATCGTGACGCGGTTCCAGCTTCGCGACTGCGGAACCGACCGGCCGTTGGATTGGTGATTGAGGCCAAACACGGTCAACCGGTGTCGCCAGCCCAGCCACTCGGCGCCAGCGCCAGGTGCGGCCAGCAAGAGTTCGGGCTCGTGGTTGTACTCGCGAAACGGCCGCGACCGCGGTGCGTCATAGACCTGCCACCAGGCTCGCCCCGTGTAAGCGAAGAACGGCAGAACCCGCCCGCCGAGCAACGGCGGCAGAACGGGCAGCTTGAAGCTGATCTGGAACTGCGATTCGACCGCGCGGTCGGCCGAGCCAAAGTCCAGACTCGTGGCCTTGCGCTCTTGATGCGACACCGGCAGCAGGTAGTTCGGACGGTGCGGAAGCAGGGCAAACGGCTCCTGAGCCGCCCTCACCTCCGACGCCACGCGACGCTCGAACAACGAGCGCTCATCCTCTGCCTTGGATTGGAGCCGCTCCAGAACCTGCGGCGCGGGCTCGATCACCGCAGACAGCACCCGCGCCGCAGTGTTGGAGGCCGGTGCGGCCGGCACCGTCGCTCGCGGTTCGCAGCGCTGCCGAAGCTCAGCCACCGTGGTTCCGCCGGGCGCCGCGTTCAGTTCGCGCAGCAAACACTGCTCCACCGCTGTCGGCTCGGCCCGGACCGAGGCGACCAGCAGCAAGGACAAAGCAGCACCGAGGAAGCTTCGCGAACCGGGAAACGAAGACAAGACCGTCCACCTGAAGGAGCAGGAGACGGTGATTCTGGCTCTGCGAGGCTCAGGACTCGAAGGCGATGCCGGTGTAGTTCTCGGCAAATGCAGTCCGAGCAGCCACCGAGCCAAAGAGGCTTTCGAGCTCGGCCTGCTGCATGCGAACGCCGAATCCATCCATCTCCGGAAACCGGTGCAGCAAGGAGGTCGCCCACCAAGAGAAGCGCTCTACGGCCCAGACCCGGCGAAGCGCACGGTCGGAGTAGGCTGCCAGCGCCACACTGTTGCCCTTGGAGTGGCCGCCGGCGTAGTGCTCGGCGATGCACTCGGCCAGCAAGGCCACGTCGGAGATCGCCAGGTTCAGTCCTTTGGCGCCGGTGGGTGGAACGATGTGGGCGGCGTCGCCTGCCAGGAACAAGCGACCGAACCGCATCGGCTCGGCAACGAAGCTTCGCAGAGGAGCGATGCTCTTTTCGATGCTCGGGCCTTCGACCACCGCAGCGGCTGTTTCCGGATCGAGCCGAGCCTTCAACTCGGGCCAGAAGCGTGCGTCAGGCCAGTCTTCGACCCGGTCACTCAATGGGCATTGCACGTAGTAGCGGCTGCGCAGACGGCTGCGCATCGAGCACAACGCAAAGCCGCGGTCGCTGTGGGCGTAGACCACTGCATGCGGCGATGCCGGCGGAACATCGGCCATGACGCCGAGCCAGCCGAAGGGATAGGCTCGCTCGAAGGTCCGCATCGCGGCGGCCGGAATGCTGGCGCGACACACGCCATGAAATCCGTCGCAACCGGCGATGAGGTCGGCTTCGACGCTGTGGCGCACGCCGTCACTGCCGTGCCAACTCACGACCGCTGCGGTGTCTTGCCAGTCGTCGAGCCTCACGCCCTGCGCCGCATAGACGGTCTCCTGTCCACTGGCTTCTCGTGCCTGCATCAGGTCACGTGTGATCTCGGTCTGGCCATAGGCCATGACCCGGGCGCCGACCAGGCGGGTCAGGTCCAGTGGCTGCTTGCGACCCGCATGCACGATGGCCAGCTCGTCGTGGGGGATGCCCTCGGCCAGAAGCCTGGCGCCAACACCGGCAGCCACCAGCGTGTCCACCGAAGTCTGCTCCAGGATGCCCGCCCGGATGCGCGACAGCACGTGGTCCGGGGTGTGCCGCTCCAGGACAAGGTTGGCGATGCCGGCGCGGTGCAGCAGTTGCCCGAGCACCAGTCCGGCAGGGCCGGCTCCGACGATCACCACCTGGGTACGCATGCACGCCTCCTTGTCTTGAATGAACTGGGATGAGCATAGGCAGACCGGCTTCTCCGCGACCGCCATGCATCGATCACTGTGCGATGATCGAAACGGCTGCGCGATAATCGC
>Ga0209985_10000145_pt1 | contig 81175 bp, 67 predicted proteins | sample NOAtaG_FD_187305 | JGI IMG/M metagenome (GOLD analysis project Ga0209985, IMG submission 187305) | Freshwater lake microbial communities from Lake Erie, under a cyanobacterial bloom - NOAA_Erie_Diel6S_1000h metaG (SPAdes) (version 2) | ecosystem: Environmental > Aquatic > Freshwater > Lake ... | reverse complement strand
ACCGTCGGCCGCCACCGCAACCAGCTGCCGGGCGGTGCCGGCCGGGCGCCAGGCGCGTTCGACGCTGGCACGCAGCCGAGCCTGCGTGCGCTCAGGCTCCGAGGGGTATCCCGGGCTGCCGATGAGCCGCACCAGGTTCAGCAGGTGCGCGACCACTGCGTCGGTGGATCGGCCGTCGGGTCGCGACAGCAAGGCGCGCTGCACCCGCGCGCTGGCTGGCGGCAGGTGGCGCGCGCCGCTGGTCGTCATCAGCAGCGTCAGGCTGCGCAGGCGGTCCGGGTGCCGAGCCGCCAGGTGCTGGGCGATCATGCCGCCCATCGAGGCGCCGCAGACGTGCGCCTGCTGCCAGCCCATCGCATCGAGCACGCCCAGCGTGTCGGCCGCCATGTCGGCGATGGCGTAGGGCGCCTTCAGGGGCAGGTGCAGCCAGTGCTTCATCGCCGCCCAGGGCAGGTTGGGCACGCCCAGGTGGTCGAAGCCGCTGGACAGGCCGGCGTCGCGGTTGTCCAGTCGCAGCACGCAGAAGCCACGCTGCACGAGCGCCTGCACCAGCTCGTCCGGCCAACCGACAAGCTGCATGCCCAGGCCCATGATCAGCACCAGCGGCTCGCCGTTCGGGGGGCCCTGGACGTCGACCTCGATCTCCAGGCCGTTGGCAGAAATCCGCATGCGGGCCGTTGGGGGTGGCTCAGGCCTGACGGAAGAACCAGCGGCGCGCACCCGTGGTCGCAAACGGCTGCCACTGCGCCGGGTCCTGCGCCAGGCGGTCAGCCACCGCGAACAAGGCCAGCGGGTTCATGCCCATGCCGACATGGCTGGCCTGGACCTCGATGTTCTCGGCCCGCGGCGACGGCGGGTTGACACTGCATTGCCACGCCACCACGCCGTCGGTCTTGCTGTAGATCGAGGTTGTCGGGCAATCGGGCGTGATGCGGATCTGGGCCTGCAGCTCGGCATCGTGGACACGTTGACCGCTGACCATCTCGTAGAAGCGCCAGGCATTCGTCGCCCGCGGGTGGCCGGTGAAAGGCGTGCCCAGCGTGACGACGCAGCGCGCGTGCTGGGGCTGCTCCTTGGCGAGCTCACGCGCGTAGACGCCGCCCAGGCTCCAGCCGACCAGGCTCGCGGCCACGCCGTGCCGGTCGGCGATCTGCATCAGCTGTGCGCGGCAGCGATCCAGAACGCCATGGCGGGGCCCGAAGTTCAGTCCCTGGTCCCAGGCATAAGGCGTCCAGCCGCGTTCGCGCAGGAAGTTGCGCAACGGCAGGGTCGTTGCGTCGGATGCGCCCAGGCCGGGGAACACCAGCACCGGGTGGCCGTCGCCCTGCGGGGCGCGGCTGCGCAGCAGCGGCAGGCTGGCCAGCAGGGCCGCCGCCTCCCAGGGCGCGCGTGCCTCCAGTGCCAGCAAGAGCGGCCCCGGGGCCTTGAGCCATTCGTCGGGGTGCAGGGGCGAGAAGGCGTTCAGTTCGCTGTCGTCGGGCACGGGATTCGCCTGGGCTGTCGGCATGCCGGCATTCTGGTGCGCCCGCAGGCCAGGCCGGACGTGCCGGGCTTCACGCTTGCCCTAAGCCCAAGGGGTCGTCATGGGTCCGGTGTCGCCTCGGCGACGCTTTCGTGGCCGGACAAGCGCCAGCTCGCCCGCTGGGCCGCGACGACGAAACCCATCACCGGACAAGCCGGCGTGCCGGACTCGCGGATGGCGAACTTCTTGTACTCGGTGGCACCGATGGTGGCGCGATGGTCGCCATTGCGTCCGATCCGCACCCGCTCGTTCAGTTGGGGCCCGCCGCTGCTCGACTGGCACAGATCGACCAGGGCATGGTTGCGGTCCGCATCGTGCACGCGGTCGATGATGGCGATGTGCTGCGTGGCGGTCCCGGACCAGTACAGCACCGTCAGCGGTCGCAGATCGGTCAACTGCTCGACGGGCACCAGCCTGAGGAAGTGCGAATAGCGCGGCACCTCGCAGGTCGGCACCCGGGGCCACAGGCCGACCCAATGCAGATAGCTGCCGACAAAACCCAGGCAGTCGTAACCGAACAGGCCGTCATCGACCATGGTCTCGATCGGATGGCCGCTGCCGCTGAAGTACGGCGCAAACGGCCGGCCTTCGCCGAAGGTCGCAAAGAACTCCCGGTGCACGATCAGCAGTTCCCACATCGCACGCAGATGCGACTCGGCGGCTTGACCGGTGAAGAGCCTGCGCCAGCCACCGGAGACGGCCGATTCGAGCTCGCCGCTCAAGCGCAGCAGCGCCTGCTCGGCCGGATGCCCGGTGGCGGCAGTCGGATGCTCGACCAGATTCTGAAGCGCCAGGAAACACGCCGCCGCACGCCCGGGCTCGACCCCCGAGACGTAGCGGTTCAGCCGCGCCGGACCGACAGGCGTCTCCAGCCCGGACACGGTCAAATGCTGCACATAGTCGGATGGCGATTGATCGACAAGCGCGACCGTCATTCATCCATCTCCCGTCACCGGCCCCGCGGTGCAAACAACGCTACTTTGGGCTGCGCTTGCGGCCGGGGCCACCCGGTGGCTTGGGGATTTCGCGCCCTCGCTTGGGGGTGGCGAGCGGCGAAGCGATGACCGCCTTTGCGGCTTTTGCGGCCTTTGCGGCTTTGGCAACCTGGGCCGCGGTGCCGTCCAGCACCGTCGACGCCATGCGTCGGGCCATGGTTTCGGCCGCCTGGCCAACCGCAGTGCCGAGGCCCCGCGCAGCGCCCTCGCCGACACTGGCGGCCAGGCGCCGGGTCGTGCGCCGGACCAGACCTTCAGCCGCCGGCGAGCTTGCGGCCGGTGCATCGTCCAGCGCCTCATGGTCCGGGTCGCCGGGGCGCGGCAGCGTGCGCAGGTCGTCCATCGCGATCAGGATGGCATCGGCCAGATCGCGCACGTCGGGCATGGCCTGGGCGTCGGCCATCAGGCCGAAGTCCATCGCATTGGCGTAACTCTGAACGGTGATGTTCAGCGCCATGCCGTGGACGACGATGCTCGTCGGGTGGTTGCACAGCATCCTCGCCCCGGCCATGTACAGCGGCACCGGTGGCCCGGGCACGTTGCTGATGGCGACGTTGGCGACGAGCGGGATCTTGTCGACGACTCCGCTCTTGCCGACCAGCGACACCAGGGCTTCCATCAGCCAGGGCACGCCGAGCGTCGGGAAGTCCGTCGGCAGCACGCTTTTCAGGTCGCCCATCGTGCTCTTCATGGCCGTCGTGGCCTTGACGATGTGGGCCAGCCGGCGGCGCGGGTCGGCGATGTTCGTGCCCAGGCTGACCAGGCTCATCGAGGCCTGGTTGTCGCTCGAGGTGTCGCCCTTGGCGCGCAGCGAGATCGGCACCGCGGCGATCAGCGACTTCTTGGGCAAGAGGCGCCGCTTGGCGAAGTAGCGCCTCAGCGCACTGCTGCACAGCATCAGCACCATGTCGTTGAGCGTGGCCTCGTGGTCACGGCCGATGGCCTTCAGTTCGGCCAAAGGCACGCTGCAAGCGGCAAACGCACGGCCGGCCGTCACGGTGGCATTGAGTGGCGTGCGCGGGGCCAGCGCGAGGTTGCCGGCCCCGCCCTTGCCACCGAGCAGGGCGCTGCTGGTCACCGCCTTGCTCGCAGCGCCACCCAGGGTCCCCAGGGTGTCGGGCAGTTCGCGCACGATCTGCAGGATCTTCTGGGCCTGATTGGCCAGCACGCCGCGCCACAGCGCCTGGGCCGAGCCGATCTTGAAGGTCTTGACGCGGCCGCTCGGCCGGGCCTCGATGGCGCGGGGTGCGGGCGAGAGGTCCATGATCGCGCCGGCCAGTGCCACTGCCGCCTGGCCGTCGACCGCCGCGTGGTGCAACTGGGTGTACAGGCCGACCCGCCGCTGGCCTTCTGGACCTGGGGCCAGGCCCTCGAAGACATGGAACTTCCAGAGTGCCTTCTTGCGGTCCAGCAGCACCGGGTGCAGCCTGGACACTTCAGCCTCGAGTGCGGCCATGCTGCTGCCCTTGGGCAGCTTGATCTCAACGATGTGGGCGTGCAGGTCGGGGTCGGCGTCGACCCAGGCCGGGTTGGCCAGGTTCAGCGGCATCCACCACAGCCGGCGCCGCAGCACGGGCGCGATCGGAAGGCGGCTGGCGATGTGCTTGCGCAGTGCCGTGGCGAAGCGCCCCTTGAAGCCGGCCGGCAGTTCGAAGACATGGAGCGCTCCCACGTGCATGGGCATCTCCGCGGTCTCCAGGTACAGGAAGGTGGCGTCGAGTCCCGAGAGCTGTTTCATTCGGTCGCACCGGTGGTGGGGGCATCACCATGCTAGCCCCGCCGCAGGGGCTGTCACCCCCGGGGCTGCACCGGGCTGGTGTCCGCCCGCTGCGCCCGCCCACGCAAGGCCAGGGCCTCGTTGCCGGCCAGTGCCAACAGCACCAGGGTGCCCCCGGCCAGGGTGGCACCGGTGGGCGTTTCGCCCCCGCCCCACCAGGCCCAGGCCACACCAAACAGCACCTCCAGCAACGCCAGAAGCGACACCTCGGCGGGCGCCAGCCGGCGTGCGGCGACCACCGCCAGCAGACAGGGCACGGCAAGCTGGAAAACGCCGAGCAGCGCCATCCAGCCGATGTCGGGCCCGGCGGCGTGCAAGGGCCAGGCCAGCGGCAGCATCAGCACCGCGCTGATCACGGCGCCCAGCAGCACGCCGCACAGCATGTCCAGATCGTCGCGCGGCGCCCCGGTCTCACCGTGGCGGGCGCGCAGGTGGGCGATCAGGGTCCAGTTCACGGCCGCCGCAATGGGCACCCCGAGCGCCACCGCCATGCCCATCAGGTGGCGCGACTCCCCGGCAGCGACGCCCTGCGCCTGCATCCACACGATGCCGACGCCGGCCAGCAGCACCGCCCACCAGGTGCGCGCTGCCAGCGGTTGGCGCAGCACGACGCGCGACAGCAACGCCGTGAACAGCGGCGCCAGCGCCATCGTCACCAGCACGTTGGCCACGCTGGTCAGGCCCAGCGCCAGCATGAAGGCACTGAACATCGTCGCCCAGCACAGCCCCGACACCCACAGCGGCACACCCCCGTCACGCAGCGTTCGCAACACCGCGTCACGGCCACGCCACGCGACGAGCAGCACCACCAGGGCCAGCGCGTTGACGCCACTGCGCCAGAAGCTCAGTTCACTGCCGGACACGCCCTGGACTTGACGCGTCACGACGCCGGCGATGCTCCACAGCAGCGTCACCAGCACCATCAGCACGACGGCGCGGGCGTGGCTCAGCGGCATCGCCATCCGACCGGTCCCACGCACGCCGACATCAAGTCCCTTCGCGGCTGGCCCGCTTGCGCTCGTGTTCCTTCAGGTGACGCTTGCGCACGCGGATCGACTTGGGCGTGATCTCGCACAGTTCGTCGTCGGCGATGAACTCCACCGCGTACTCGAGCGTCAGGTCGATCGGCGGCGTGATCTTGATCGCGTCTTCCTTGCCGCTGACGCGGAAGTTTGTCAGCTGCTTCTGGCGCACGGCATTGACGACGAGGTCGTTGTCGCGCGAATGGATGCCGACGATCATGCCCTCGTAGACCGGGTCGCCGGCCTTCACGAACATGCGGCCGCGGTCGTCCAGCTTGCCCAGCGCGTAGGTCACGATCTCGCCGTCGTCCATGCTGATCAGCACGCCGTTCTTGCGCCCGGCGATCTCGCCCTTGAAGGCCTCGTAGCCGTCGAAGATGTTGCTGATCAGGCCGGTGCCGCGGGTCAGGTTCATGAATTCGTTGCTGAACCCGATGAGCCCACGTGCCGGGATCCGGTAGTCCAGCCGGACGCGACCGCGGCCGTCGGTCTCCATGTTGGCAAGCTCGCCCTTGCGCTCGCCCAGGGCCTGCATCACGCCGCCCTGGTGCTGGTCCTCGATGTCCACGGTCACCAGCTCGATCGGCTCGTGACGCTCGCCATCCACGTCGTGGAAGACCACGCGCGGCTTGCCGACCGCGAGTTCATAGCCTTCGCGGCGCATGTTCTCCAGCAGGATGGTCAGGTGCAATTCGCCGCGGCCCGAGACCTCGAAGATGCCGTCCTCGCCCGACTCCTGCACGCGCAGCGCGACGTTGCTCTGCAGCTCCTTCTGCAGCCGGTCCCAGATCTGGCGGCTGGTCACGTACTTGCCTTCGCGGCCGGCAAGCGGGCTGTTGTTGACGCAGAAGTTCATCGTCAGCGTCGGCTCGTCGACGTGCAGCATCGGCAGCGGCATCGGGTTGATCGGATCGGTCAAGGTGACGCCAATGCCGATGTCCTCGATGCCGTTGACGAGCACGATGTCGCCCGGACCGGCCTGCGTCGCCTGCTGGCGTTCCAGACCCTCGAAGGTCAGCACCTGGTTGATGCGGCCCTTCCAGCTCTTGCCACCTTCTTCAGGGGTGCCGGAGCAGACCAGCACGTCCTGCATCGGCCGCACGGTGCCGGCCGTGACCCGGCCGACGCCGATGCGGCCAACGAACGTGGAGTAGTCCAGCGACGAGATCTGCAGCTGCAGCGGCGCCGCCGGGTCGCCCTCGTGCGCCGGCACGTGCTGCAGCACGGTATCGAAGAGCGCCTGCATGTCGGTGGCCCAAGGCTCGCCCGAGGGGCCTTCCTTCAGCGACGCCCAGCCGTTCAAGCCCGAGGCGTAGACGACCGGGAAGTCGAGCTGGTCCTCGCTGGCGCCGAGCTTGTCGAACAGCTCGAACGCGGCGTTGATGACGTAGTCGGGCCGCGAGCCGGGCTTGTCGACCTTGTTGACGACGACGATGGGCTTCAGGCCCAGCGCCAGCGCCTTCTTGGTGACGAAGCGGGTCTGCGGCATCGGTCCTTCCTGCGCATCGATCAGCAGCACGACGCCGTCGACCATGCTCAGCGCACGTTCGACCTCGCCGCCGAAGTCGGCGTGGCCGGGGGTGTCGACGATGTTGATGTGGGTACCCTGCCATTGCACGGCGCAGTTCTTGGCCAGGATGGTGATGCCACGTTCGCGTTCGATGTCGTTGCTGTCCATCACGCGCTCGGCGACCTTCTCGTTCTCGCGGAAGGTGCCGCTCTGGCGGAGCAGCTGGTCGACCAGCGTGGTCTTGCCGTGGTCGACGTGGGCGATGATGGCGATGTTGCGGATGGGGCGTGGATTGCTCATGGGGTGCTCTGCACTTCCAGGGGACTCAAAAGGCGGTCGGCGATGAGTTCGCCACCGGTGATGTGGGCGCTGCCGAGGAAGGCACGCGGTCGTTCGGCGTAGACGCGTACCGCCGGGGCATCGGCAAGCGCCACGCGGCGGCGCAAGCCGGTCAGGAATCGGCCGGCCTCGTCGTCCGGCAAGGTGACGGCCGGCCAGTCGGCCAGCAGCACGTCGGGCGGCAGCAAGCGCGCCAGCCGCCCGGGGTCGTCCAGCGCAGCCAGTTCGTCGAGCGTGACCGCCCCGTCCAGGCCAAGACCACCGGTGCCGGTGCGACGCAGGGCTTGCAGCCACGCGCCGCAGCCAAGCGCGTCACCCAGGTCGGCGGCCAGGCTGCGAATGTAGGTTCCCTTGCTGCACGCCACGTCGATCACCAGCCGGCAATCGTTCCAGGACACGATGTCCAGGCGATGAACCGTGATCCGGCGTGTGTCACGCGCCACGTCGATGCCGGCGCGTGCGTACTCGTACAGCGCCCGGCCGTCCTTCTTCAACGCCGAGAACATCGGGGGTCGCTGGTCCTGAGGGCCGACGAACCGGGCGCAGACCGCTTCCAGCGTCACGCGGTCGAAGGCCGGCGGCGTGCCGGGCACGATGTCGCCTTCGCCGTCCAGCGTGCTGCTGCGCCCGCCGAGCTGCAAGGTGGCGATGTAGCGCTTGTCGGCGTCCAGGCTGACCTGCGAGAACTTGGTCGCTGCGCCGAAGCACAGCGGCAGCAGGCCAGTGGCCAGCGGGTCCAGCGTGCCGGTGTGGCCGGCCTTCGAGGCCCGCATCATGCCCTTGGCCTTTTGCAGCGCGTCGTTGCTCGTCCAGCCCAGCGGCTTGTCGAGCAGCAGCACACCGTGCAGCACGCGGCGCGGCTGGCGGGGGCTTGCGGGCGACGCAGGCGGGGCCAACTCAGTCGTCCTTCGCCCGCACGGCGTTGGCCTTGGCGATCAACGCCGACAGGTCTGCGGCGCGCTCGGTGGTCTTGTCGAAGTGGAAATGCAGTGTCGGCACGGTGTGGATGGCCAGGCGCTTGAACAGCCCGTTTCGCAGGAAGCCTGCGGCCTCGTTCAGCGCCGCTTCGCACTCCAGCGCGTCGCCGACGAGCAGCGAGAAGTAGACCTGGGCGTGGGCATAGTCCGGCGAGACCTCGATCGTGTTGATCGTGACCAGACCGATCCGCGGGTCCTTCAGCTCGCGCATCAGCTCGGCCAGATCGCGCTGGATCTGGTCGGCGACGCGGTGGCCTCGGTTGGGTGCGCTGCGTTTGTGTCTCATGGTGCTTCAAGGGTCGACGCAAGCGAAAAAGCCCTGCCGGGGGTCCGGCAGGGCTTTCGCATGTTGCGTCAGCGCCCGCCTTACAGCGTGCGTGCCACTTCCTTCACTTCGAAGAACTCGAGCTGATCGCCTTCCTTCAGGTCGGTGACGTTCTTCAGCTTGACGCCGCACTCGAAGCCTTCCTTGACTTCCTTGACGTCGTCCTTGAAGCGCTTGAGCGAATCGAGCTCGCCGGTGTAGATGACCACGTTCTCGCGCAGCAGTCGGAAGCGGGCCTCGCGGCGCACCAGGCCCGCGGTGACCATGCAGCCTGCGACGGTGCCGATCTTGCTGGCCACGAACACGCTGCGGACCTCGGCCATGCCGATGACCTCTTCCTTCTGCTCGGGCGCCAGCATGCCGCCCATCGCCGCCTTCACCTCGTCGACCGCGTCGTAGATGATGTTGTAGTAGCGCAGGTCGACGCTGTTGTTCTCGGCCAGTTTGCGGGCACCGGAGTCGGCCCGGGTGTTGAATCCGATGACCACCGCCTTGGACGCGATCGCCAGGTTGACGTCGCTTTCGGTGATGCCACCGACCGCGGCGTGCACGATCTGCACCCGGACCTCGGGCGTCGACAGCTTCTGAAGGCTTTGCGCCAGCGCCTCCTGGGAGCCCTGAACGTCGGCCTTGACGATCAGCGACAGCGTCTGCGCCGCGCCTTCGCCCATGCTGCCGAACATGTCCTCCAGCTTGGCCGCCTGGCGCTTGTTCAGCGTGACCTCGCGGTACTTGCCCTGGCGGAAGGTGGCGATCTCGCGCGCTCGGCGCTCGTCGGCCAGGACCATGAAGTCGTCGCCGGCCAGCGGCACCTCGGTCAGGCCCTGGATCTCGACCGGGATCGACGGGCCGGCACTGTCGGTCGAATGGCCGTTTTCGTCGAGCATGGCTCGGACCCGGCCGTAGCTGCTGCCCGCGAGCACGACGTCGCCCTTCTTCAGCGTGCCGCTCTGCACCAGCACGGTGGCGACCGGGCCACGGCCCTTGTCGAGCTTGGCCTCGATGACCAGGCCCTTCGCCAAGGCCTCGTTCGGAGCCCGCAACTCCAGCACCTCGGCCTGCAGCAGCACCTGCTCGAGCAGTTCCTCGATGCCCTGGCCGGTGCGGGCCGAGACCGGAACAAACGGCGACTCACCGCCAAAGTCCTCGGGCACGACCCCCTCGGCCACGAGCTCGCTCTTCACGCGCTCGAGGTTGGAATCGGGCTTGTCGATCTTGTTCATCGCCACGACGATCGGCACGTCGGCGCTCTTGGCGTGCGAGATCGCCTCCTTGGTCTGCGGCATCACGCCGTCGTCGGCGGCCACGACCAGGATCACGATGTCGGTGGCCTTGGCCCCGCGGGCGCGCATCGCCGTGAAGGCGGCGTGGCCCGGGGTGTCCAGGAAGGTGATCATGCCGCGCGGCGTCTCGACGTGGTACGCGCCGATGTGCTGGGTGATGCCCCCGGCCTCGCCGGCGGCGACCCGGGTGCGGCGGATGTAGTCCAGCAGCGAGGTCTTGCCGTGGTCGACGTGGCCCATGACCGTGACCACCGGCGGCCGAGGCAGCTGTTCGCCGCTGGAGAGCGCCGTCTCCTCTTCGGTGAAGGCCTCCGGGTCATCGAGCTTGGCCGCCAGCGCCTTGTGCCCCATCTCCTCGACGACGATCATCGCCGTCTCCTGGTCGAGCTGCTGGTTGATGGTCACCATCTGGCCCAGCTTCATCAACTGCTTGATGACCTCGGAGCCCTTGACGCTCATCTTGTGCGCGAGGTCGGCGACCGAGATCGTCTCAGGCACATGGACCTCCTGGACCTGGAACTCGGCAGCCGCCGCAAACGCCGGGCCGCTGTCGCCACGGTCGCCACGCCGGCCGCCCCGCGGGGCCTTCCAGCCACCACGCGTGTCGCCACCACCGGGGCGCGCTCCGCCCTTGGCCGCGGCACGCTTCTTCGCGGCATCGTCGGCCCAGCTGGAGCTGAGCTTTTCGCTCTTGACGGACTTCTTGTCGCCAGGCTTGGCCACGGTCGCGACCGCCGGCGTCGCGCCGGGCTTGGCGGTGGGCTTGTGGATCGTGCCCTTGATGGCTTCCTTGCCCGGCTCGGCGGGCTTGGGCTCCTCGGGCTTCTTGGCGACCAGGGTCTTGCGCGGCGCCGCCATCATGGCGCGGATGGCGGCGGCCTCGGACTCGGCCATCTTGCGACGGCGCTCGAGATCGGCCTGGCGGGCGGCGTCGTCCATCGGCGCGGCCGCCTTGGCGTCGGCGGCCTTGACGATTCGAAGCGCAGGCTTGGCCGGCGCCTCGGGCGCTTTCGGGGTCTCCGCGACGACGGCGGCCTTGGCCAGGTCCGCAGCCGGCTTCTTGGCTTCGGTCACCGGGGCATCGGCGCTGGCGGTGGCGACCGGCGCCGTGCTGCCTTCTGCTCCGGCATCCGCGATCGCGGCACTGGCCTTTGCGGCCGCAGCCTGGGCAGCCGCCTCGGCTTCAGCCTGCGCCTGGCGGGCCGCAGCCTCGGCGGCGGCTGCTGCCGCAGCGGCTTCGGCCGCCTCGCGGGCCAGACGTTCTTCTTCCTCTCGGCGGGCACGCGCCGCAGCCAGCTCGGCCTCCTGGCGGGCAAGCGCCTCGGCCTGAGCCTGGGCTTCTTCCTCGCGCCGCTCGAGCTCGGCATGTTCCTCCGCGGCCGACGCTGCAGCGGCGGCTTCGTCGACCCCGGGTGTGTCGTCACGCTTGACGAAGACCCGCTTCTTGCGGACCTCGACCTGGATCGTGCGCGCGCGGCCAGACGAGTCCGCCTGCTTGATCTCGGTGGTGCTCTTCTTGACCAGGGTGATCTTCTTGCGTTCCGCGCTGGCCACGGTGCCGTGCGAATTGCGCAGGAATTCGAGCAGGCGCTCCTTGTCGGCCTCGGTCAAGGCGTCGTCAACCGAGGCCTTGGCCACACCGGCCTGCGCAAGCTGCTCCAGCAAGGCACCGGCGGTGCGGTTGAGCTGGGTCGCGAGCTGGGCGACGGTGGTTGCTGCTGCCATGGGCGGGAATTCCTCTGCGGGGTGGTGTTGGGTTCAGGCCGGATTCGGGGGGCGGGCGCGGGCGACGAGGTTCATCACGCGAACCAGTGTTCGCGGGCCTTCATGATCAACGCCTTGGCCTGGTCCTCCGACATCGCGGTCAGCTCGGTCAGTTCGTCCACAGCCAGGTCGGCCAGTTCCTCGCGGGTGTGGATGCCGCCGTTGGCAAGCTTGGCGATCAGTTCGGCCGACAGCCCTTTGCCTTCGAATTCGAGATCGCGGAGGTCCTGACTGACTTCATCGACCTTCTCTTCCTTCTCGATCTCCAACGTCAGCAGCGCATCCTTGGCCCGGGTGCGCAACTCCTGAACCGTGTCCTCGTCGAAGGACTCGATCTCGAGCATTTCCTGAAGCGGCACGTAGGCCACCTCTTCCAGGCTCGTGAAGCCTTCGGCGATCAGGATGTCGGCAACCTCTTCGTCGACATCCAGCTTGTCGACGAACAGCTTGCGCACCGACTCGCTCTCGCCGGCCTGCTTGGCCTGCGACTCCTCGGCGGTCATGATGTTGATGCGCCAGCCGGTCAGGTCCGAGGCGAGCCGAACGTTCTGGCCGCCGCGGCCGATCGCGATCGCGAGGTTCTCCTCGTCGACCACCACGTCCATCGCATGCCGCTCCTCGTCGACGACGATGCTCTGCACGTTGGCCGGCGCCAGCGCACCGATCACGAACTGCGCCGGGTCCTCGGACCACAGCACGATGTCCACGCGCTCGCCAGCGAGTTCGTTCGTGACGCCGTTGACGCGCGAGCCGCGCACACCGACGCAGGTGCCGATGGGGTCGACCCGCCGGTCGTGGGAGACCACCGCGATCTTGGCCCGGCTGCCCGGATCGCGAGCGCAGGTCTTGATCTCCAGCAGGCCCTGCTCGATCTCGGGCACTTCCTGGGCGAAGAGTTCGATCATGAAACCCGGCGCCGACCGCGACAGCATGATCTGCGGCCCGCGCTGGGTGGCGTCGATGCCCATCAGGAAAGCCCTCACGCGGTCGCCCGTGCGCAGGTTTTCTTTCGGAATCATCTCGCCGCGCTTGAGTCGACCCTCGACGCGACCGCTCTCGACAATCACGTCGCCCTTGTCCAGGCGCTTGACGGTGCCGACAAAAATCCTCTCGCCCCGCGACAGGAAGTCGGACAGCAGCTGCTCGCGTTCGGCATCGCGGATCTTCTGCAGGATGACCTGCTTGGCCGCCTGCGCACCGATCCGGCCGATCGGGACCGAGTCGACCGCCTCTTCGATGAAGTCGCCTTCTTCGATATCCGGAATGCGGTCCAGCGCGTCGGAGAGCATTTCCTCGGCGTCCGGGTTCTGCAAGCCAGCGGCGTCGGGCACGACCAGCCAGCGGCGAAAGGTCTCGTAGTCGCCGGTGTCACGGTCGACGGCGACACGAATGTCGACCTCGCCGCCGTGCAGCTTCTTGGTGGCGGAGGCCAGCGCCGCTTCGACGGCGCCGAACACCACGTCGCGCTCGACGGTTTTCTCGCGCGAGATGGCTTCCACCAGCATCAGCATTTCGCGGTTCATTCTTCAGACTCTCCTTGTTCCGCCGGGGCCGTGGTCTTGGCACGGCCCTTGAAATTCAAGACCGGCACGAGGCGTGCCTCGCGCACTTCGTCGAACGTGAAACCGAGCTGCTGCGGCGTCGCCTTGGGCTCGCCGAACGTCAGCGTCCAGGCGCCGGGCTCGCCACCGAGCTGGCCCTGGTAGTGTTTGCGCCCCTGGAAGGGCAGCTTCAAGGTCAGGCTCACGGCCTGGCCGGAGAAGCGGGTGAAGTCAGCCTCGGACTTCAAAGGCCGGTCCAAACCCGGAGACGACACTTCGAGCCTGGCGTAGTCGACGCCTTCGACCTCAAGCGCAAACTGCAACTGCCGCGTCACCTGCTCGCAATCCTGCACCAGCACGAATTCGCCGTCGCCACTGGCATAGACCTGGCCCGGCCGGCGGTCGATCGTGACGCGCAGCAGGCCGCGGCCCGCGCGCTCGATCTCGACCAGTTCGTAACCCAGGCCCGCGACGGTGCGCTCGATCGTGGTGCGCCCGTCGCTGCCGCTCAGCGGGCGCGGCGCGACAACGGCGGCAGACACGGAACGGCCGGCGCGGGGTGTCGCCACCCGGCTGCCTTTGCTCGTGCCTTTGAATCTGCCTTGGAGGTTGCTCGTCATTGCGCTGCGCTGCCGCCTTGCTCACCCACCGGGCGAGCCGGCTCTGGCAGCCAGCGTGGGCCCGGTCGACATGCACGAAGCACGCGAAAGATCCGAACCTCCACCGGCGGTCGAGCAAAAAAAAGGGGCCGGATCGTCTCCGCCCACTTCAGCCACGCACACCCGGGAAACCGCAGAGTATAGAGGCAAAGCACTTCAGGTCGGCGCCGGGCCAGCCCCGCGTGCCAGAATCTTCGGCACCCCGACAACAGACTGCTGGAGACCGACGAATGGGCTTTCTCGCTGGCAAGCGCTTCCTGATCACCGGTGTGCTGAGCAATCGCTCGATCGCCTACGGCATCGCCCGTGCCTGCCACCGCGAAGGGGCCGAACTGGCGTTCAGCTACGTCGGCGAACGCTTCAAGGACCGGATCACCGATTTCGCAGCCGAATTCGGCTCGACCCTGGTGTTCGACTGCGACGTCGCGAGCGACGAGCAGATCGCGCGCACCTTTGCCGACCTGTCCGAGCAGTGGCCGCAGTTCGACGGCTTCGTGCATGCGATCGGTTTCGCCCCGCGCGAGGCGATCGCGGGCGACTTCCTCGAGGGCCTCTCGCGAGAGGCCTTCCGCATCGCTCACGACATCTCGGCCTACAGCTTCCCTGGCATGGCCAAGGCGGCCGCTCCGCTGCTGCGGCCCGGCGCGGCGCTGCTGACCTTGACCTACCTGGGTGCGGAGCGTGCGGTGTCGAACTACAACACCATGGGCCTGGCCAAGGCCGCACTTGAAGCCAGCGTGCGCTACACGGCGGCGAGCCTGGGCCCCAAGGGCGTGCGTGTCAACGGCATCTCGGCCGGGCCGATCAAGACGCTGGCGGCCAGCGGCATCAAGGGCTTCGGCACCATTCTCGCGACCGTGGCGGCGCAGTCACCGATCCGTCGCAACGTGTCGATCGACGATGTCGGCAACGTCGCCGCCTTCCTTCTGTCGGACCTGGCGGCCGGCGTCAGCGCCGAGATCGTCTACGTCGACGGTGGCTTCAGCAAGGTGATGGCCGAGCCGCCCGCCGCCTGACCGCCAGGCGACGTTCGACGCGCGGCCTCAGCCGCGAACGCAATCCACGTAGTACGTGCCGTCCTCGCCTTCGACGAGGCCGTGCACGTCGGTGTCGAAGCCCGGGAACGCGGCATTGAAGGCGCGTGTGAACTGCAGGTAGTCGACGATCTTGCGGTTGAAGCACTCGCCCGGGATCAGCAGCGGGATGCCCGGCGGATACGGCGTCAGCAGGCTGGTCGTGATGCGGCCCTCGAGCGAGTCGATGCCCACACGCTCGGTCTTGCGGTGCGCGATGTGGGCGAAGGCGTCGCTGGGCTTCATCGCCGGCGTGTGGTCCGACAGGTACATCTCGGTCGTCAGGCGGGCGATGTCGCCCTGCGCGTACATCTCATGAATGGCCTGGCACAGGTCCTTCAGCCCCATGCGCTCGTAGCGCGGATGCGCGGCGCAGAACTCGGGCAGGATGCGCCACATCGGCGCGTTGCGGTCGTAGTCGTCCTTGAACTGCTGCAGCGCGGTCAGCAAGGTGTTCCAGCGGCCCTTGGTGATGCCGATCGTGAACATGATGAAGAACGAGTACAGGCCGGTCTTCTCGACGACCACGCCATGCTCGGCCAGGAACTTGGTGACGATGGACGCCGGGATGCCGGTCCTGGCGAACAGACCGTTGACGTCCAGCCCTGGCGTGATCAGCGTGCACTTGATCGGATCCAGCAGGTTGAAGCCCTGGGCCAGGTCGCCGAAGCCATGCCAGGCCTCGCCGGCCTTCAGCACCCATTGGTCGGACTCGCCAATGCCGTCTGCGGCAATCTCGTCCGGGCCCCAGACCTGGAACCACCAGTCGGCACCGAATTCGGCGTCGACCTTGCGCATCGCGCGCCGGAAGTCCAGCGATTCGTTCAGGCTTTCTTCGACCAGCGCCGGGCCGCCGGGCGCCTCCATCATGGCCGCCGCGACGTCGCAGCTGGCGATGATCGCGTACTGCGGGCTGGTGCTGGTGTGCATCAGGTAGGCCTCGTTGAAGAGGTGCCGGTCGAGCTTGCGGCCGCGCGGGTCCTGCACCAGCACCTGGCTGGCCTGGCTGATGCCGGCCAGCAGCTTGTGCGTGCTCTGGGTCGCGAAGACCATCAGGTCGTGCGGCCGAGGGCGGCTCTTGCCCATGGCATGGAACTGGCCGTAGAAGTCGTGGAAGGCCGCGTGCGGCAACCACGCCTCGTCGAAGTGCAGCGTGTCGACGAAGCCATCCAGCTCGGACTTGATCGCCTCGGTGTTGTAGAGCACGCCGTCGTAGGTGCTTTGGGTCAGCGTGAGGATGCGCGGCTTCACCGTTGCGGCGTCCACGTCCTTCAGCAGCGGGTTGGCGGCGATGCGGCGGCGGATCGCCGTCTCGGAGAACTCGTGTTGCGGGATCGGGCCGATGATCCCGTAGTGATTGCGTGTCGGCGGCAGGAACACCGGCACCGCACCCGTCATCACGATGCTGTGCAGGATGCTCTTGTGGCAGTTGCGGTCCACCACCACCACGTCGCCCGGCGCCACCGTGTGGTGCCAGACCATCTTGTTGCTGGTGCTGGTGCCGTTGGTGACGAAGAAGCAGTGGTCGGCGTTGAAGATGCGCGCCGCGTTGCGCTCGCTCTGCAGCACCGGTCCGGTGTGGTCGAGCAGCTGGCCCAGTTCCTCGACCGCATTGCAGACGTCGGCGCGCAGCATGTTCTCGCCGAAGAACTGGTGGAACATCTGACCGACCGGGCTCTTCAGGAAGGCGACCCCGCCGCTGTGGCCCGGACAGTGCCACGAGTAGGACCCATCCTGCGCGTACTCCATCAAGGCCTTGAAGAACGGCGGTGCCAGCCCGTCGAGGTAGCTCTTGGCCTCGCGGATGATGTGCCGGGCGACGAACTCCGGCGTGTCCTCGAACATGTGGATGAAGCCGTGCAGCTCGCGCAGCACGTCGTTGGGCAGGTGCTGGCTGGTGCGTGTCTCGCCGTAGACGTAGATCGGGATGTCGGCGTTCTTGAACCGGATCTCCGAGATGAACTTGCGCAGGTTCAACACCGCTGGGTCGAGCTCGGGGCCGGGCGTGAACTCCTCGTCGTCGATCGACAGGATGAAGGCGCTCGCGCGGCTCTGCTGCTGGGCGAACTGGCTCAGGTCGCCATAGCTGGTGGCCCCGGCGACCTCGAAGCCCTCCTTCTCGATCGCCGCGGCCAGCGCCCGGATGCCGAAGCCGGAGGTGTTCTCCGAGCGGAAGTCCTCGTCGATGATGACGATGGGAAAGCGGAAGCGGTGCATGGCGACAGGGTCCGTGGGGGCAAAAACCGGCGCAGTGTAGGGCTGGCTACACTGGCCCGCGTCAATACGGTGGCCCGCAGGTCGCCAACGGGAGACCGCTTTGGATCTGAGTCCTTCGACGATGTGGTGGCTGCTGGCGGGCGGCCTGGTCGTGGCCGAGCTGCTGACCGGCAGCTTCTATCTGCTGATGCTGGCCCTCGGCGCTTCGGCGGGCGCCGTGGCGGCGCACATGGGCATGGGGTCGACACCGCAGGTCGTCGTGGCCGCCGTCCTGGGCGCGAGTGCAGTGGTCGGCTGGCACCTCATGCGCAAGCGTCACCCGCAGGCGGCCCCGTCGGAGTCCAATCGCGACGTCAACCTGGACATCGGCCAGCGCCTGCATGTCGCCGCCTGGGATGCCGACGGATCGGCCCGGGTGCCCTACCGCGGCACCAGCTGGTCGGTCCGCTTCAGCGGCGCCGGCGTGCCCCAGGCAGGCGACTTCGTGATCGTGGCCGTGTCCGGTAGTGAACTGCAGGTCGCGCCGGCTGGCGCGCGGTGAAACCGAACTGATCCTCCAGAGAGCACCATGGAAATCGCCATCGTCGTCGCCGTCATCGTCATCATCTTCATCGTGCGCACGCTCAAGATCGTGCCGCAACAGAACGCCTGGGTCGTCGAACGCCTGGGCAAGTACGACCGCACGCTGACCCCGGGGTTGAGCTTCGTCGTTCCCTTTGTCGACCGCGTGGCGTACAAGCATTCGCTGAAGGAGGTCCCACTGGACGTGCCCAGCCAGGTCTGCATCACGCGCGACAACACGCAGCTTCAGGTCGACGGCATCCTGTACTTCCAGGTCACCGACCCGATGCGGGCCAGCTATGGCAGCAGCGACTACATCGTCGCCATCACCCAGCTCGCGCAGACCACGCTGCGCAGCGTGGTCGGCAAGATGGAGCTGGACAAGACCTTCGAGGAGCGCGACCTCATCAACGCCAGCGTCGTCAACGCCCTCGACGAGGCGGCGCTGAACTGGGGCGTCAAGGTGCTGCGCTACGAAATCAAGGACCTGACGCCGCCGGCCGAGATCCTGCGGGCGATGCAGGCGCAGATCACGGCCGAGCGCGAAAAGCGGGCGCTGATCGCAGCGTCCGAAGGCCGACGCCAGGAGCAGATCAACATCGCCACCGGCGAGCGCGAGGCCTTCATCGCCCGCAGCGAGGGCGAGAAGCAGGCCGAGATCAACAACGCGATGGGCGAGGCGGCGGCCATCACCGCCGTGGCCGACGCCACCGCCGACGCCATCCGCAAGATCGCCGAGGCCATCCGCCAACCCGGCGGCGAGCAGGCGGTGCAGCTGAAGGTGGCCGAAAAGGCGGTCGAGGCCTACTCGCACCTGGCGCAGAAGAACAACACCATGATCGTGCCCGGCAACATGAGCGAGGTCGCCGGCCTGATCGGCACCGCGATGGCCTTGCTCAAGGGGCCGGCTCCCGGAGCCGGGGCGCCGAAATGAGCGCCGACGACAGGGCCGATGCGCGCAATGTGCTGGGTGGGCCGCTGCAACCGTGCAGCTACGACCCGCTGACCGGCTGGTACCGCGACGGCTGCTGCCACACCGACCTCCACGACCGCGGCAGCCACATCGTCTGCTGCAAGGTCACCGTGGAATTCCTGAACTTCCAGTTCGATCGCGGCAACGACCTCATCACCGCCCGGCCCGAACATCGATTCGCCGGTCTGAAACCGGGAGACCGCTGGTGTGTCTGCGCCCTGCGCTGGCGCGAGGCCTACGAGGCCGGATGCGCACCGCCCGTCGTGCTGGAGAGCACCCATGCGAAGGCGCTGGAGTTCGTGTTGATCGAGTGGCTGCGCCGAAGCACGGCTCCGGCCGCCCCGCGGCTCGACAACTGATCCATTCGGCCGGTCGTGCGGACTGGGCCCGGCCAGCGGATAAACTCCGCACCGCTGTCCCTGCGGAGGGATGGATGAGCGGTTTAAGTCGCACGCCTGGAAAGCGTGTGTGGGCTAATCCCCACCGCGGGTTCGAATCCCGCTCCCTCCGCCACGCGCTCGCCTTCAGGTCGCCGCGCGCTTTCGCTGCAGCAGCACCAAGGCCAGGCCCGCCAGTGCGAGGGTACTCGGCACCGGCACCCGGTTGTCGCTGATGGTGATGTCGCTGCTGGCGACCTCGCCGTTGTTGCCGACCTCGCCGATGTAGAGAAACAGCCCCGCGGTCGAGACCAGCGACGTCAGGTTGAAGCTCAGAACGCCACCGTCGCCCAGACTGATGAAGCCGTCGGGCGTGATCGTGCTGGCGTTGCCGTCGAACAGGGCCAGGCGCGCCACCGCGTCGTCCACGGTGTTGCCGCCCGGGCCGGTGCCGAAGAGCTTGGGATCCGCCGGGGCACGCTGGGCGCCGGGCGCGAAGATCGTGCCCGCCAGGAAGTCGAAGACCGACAAGCCGACCGCCGCATCGGCGCAAGCCGCCGTGGCGCAATCGGTGGTCGACAGCTTGATGCCGTCGAGGTCAAAACCGGAGAACTGGCCGCCCGCGCCGCCAACGCCCGAGTTGCTGTCCCGGATCGTGATCGAGGCCATGTTTCCAAGGCCGGCCACGGAGAGGTCCGCCTTGAAGACACCGGTGCCGGCAGGCACGCCGCCGACCGCACCGGTGAGTTCAATGAACGTCACCGGCACGGCCTGAGCCGTGCCAAGGACGCCCGCCAGCAAGCCGGCGGCGATGCATGTACTTGTGAAGCGCTTCATCGAGGACTCCTTGAAAAGTGTCACTCCGATGCGCAAGCAAGAACCGCGTCAGTGCGCGACTTCAAGTTTGGGGGTTCCCTCGGTAGAGCCCGCGTATTGAAGGCCTCGACAACGTCTCCGGCGGCTCCAAGTCGGCCTGAACTGTCAGGTTCTCCGACTCCTCTGGAGGCAGGAGGTCGGCTACCCAGCGTTGACCGTCGCCTCGGGCTTCTTGAGCATGCCCGCCAGTGCCTGGGAGATGCCGGTGATGCCCTCGTTGGACAAGCCCGCGTCTTTCATCACGGCATCCACGATGGGTTTGGCCAACTGGTATTGAAGCGCCGAATTCATCACCTGCTCGGGGAAGGTCGCCCCGTGACCAGCCTCGACTCCCGAAACCGCGCGTGGGTCGCCGGTGCCCGGAAGTCCACCGACCTGGACGATGCGGATCGATTCGATCTTCTCCATCGGGCGGACCGCTTCTTCGAGGATCTTCGGCAGTTGCTGCAGCAGCAGTGTGCGCACCTGCAAGTCGATCTGGGCCGCTGAAAGGGTGTTCAGCGCCTCGTTGATCGCCCGCTTGCCCTCGGCCTCGGCCAGCGCGGCGGCTTGGCGTGCCCGGGCCTCGATCGTGATCGCTTCAGCGCGGTCGAGTGCCGCTTCCTTTTCGGCTGAAGCCGATACCTTGACGGCGATGGCGTTCTGCTCGGCGTCCTTGGCCGCCTCGATCAGCTGAATGGCCTTGTCCCGCTCGGCCACGGCGACCTGGCGCGACGTGGTGACCACTTCTTCGGCCTTGACAGCTTCGCTACGCGCCAGGTTCGCGGCTGCATCGGCTTCGGACTGCTCGCGCGACTTGTTGGCGATCGCGATCTGCGTGTCCTGGCGCGCAATCTCGACCTGCTTGCGCTGCTCGGCACGCTGCACCTCGGTCTTACGCTCGAGTTCGATCTCGCGAGTCTGAACGGCCAGGTTCTTCTCGATCTCGGCCGCCTTGATTTCGCGTTCAGCCTCGATTCGCTTCTGGCTGACCTGGCGTTCGGACTCGATCTTGGCGGCCTCGGCCTCGAGCGTGCGTTCGGCCTGCTGGGTCGCGATCTGCGCCACCTGCTCCGCGCGGGCCGTTTCAACGTCTCGCTTCTGGGTCAACGACGCAAACTCCTGGTCTTTTTCGATGTTCAGCTTCTGCCTTGAGGCCTCGAGGTTCTTGGCCCGGACCTGGACTTCGGTGTCCTGCTCGACGTCGTTGCGCTGCTTGCGCCTGGCTTCGGTCTGCTCGGTCAGGCGCGTCAAGCCCTCGGCATCGAAGGCGTTGTTGGGGTTGAAGAACTGCTTGTCGGTCTGATCCAGGCTGGTCAGCGAGACCGACTCCAGTTCCAGCCCGTTCTTCTCCAGGTCTTCAGCGACCGCGTTCTGCACTGCCTGGACGAAGTCGCGCCGCTTGTCCTGGAGTTCTTGAATCGTCATCGTCGCCGCGGTCGCGCGCAACGAATCGACGAACTTGTCCTCGACGAGCGCCTTCAGTTCCTCCGGACTCATCGTCCGCGCGCCGAGGGTCTGGGCGGCAATGCTGACGGCCTCTTCGGTCTGCGCAACACGGACGAAGAATGCCGCCGTCACATCCACCCGCATGCGGTCCTTGGTGATGAGGCTCTCGCGTTCGCGCCGCTCCACCTCAAGTTTCAGGGTGTTCATGTTGACGAGCACGCGCTCGTGAAACACCGGCAGCACGATGGCGCCTCCGTCCATGATGACCTTCTGTCCACCCAGGCCGGTGCGAACGAAGGCGGTCTCCTTGGTCGAGCGCTTGTAAAGACGTGCGAAAACAATGCCGATGGTCAGCAGCGCGAGCAGCGCGATACCGGCCAGCGTCAGCATCTCGATGATCTGGGTCATGTGATTGATCTCCCTCAAGGTCGAATGTTTCGGTTCCTGACGACCACAAACGGCTACAGAAGGGCCGGATGTGGGTTCGCAATACAGCGGTAGAAGGCGCCCACCTTTCGCACGATCAGGACCTGGGCGCCTTCCTCGAAGACGTCGTCGTCGAGATCAGGCTCCACCATCAAGTAGTGGTTGCGTCCAAGGCTGTCCTTGACGCGCGCTTGCGCCGCCAATCCGCGCCGGGCCGCGCCGCCGGCAACGACGCCGACGCGTCCCAGCAGGGTCTGCTCGCTGATCGCGCTGGTTTCGTCGCGCGGAACGATGTGCGCGACCAGCGCACCCAGTCCGCGCACGGTGGCCAAGCCCGAGGGCACGGCCAGCAGCGTTGCCAACCATCCCGGAAGGTAGCCACCGAGCAGGCCCTTGGCGACCATTTGCAGGCTGTAGCCGAAGACCGTAAAGCCTCCGAGGAACAACAGCAGGATCACCAGCGCCGGTACCCGGCCCAGGTGCAGCCATCCCAGTACGCGATCCAGTGCCCCATCGCCGTGGATCTCGGGCAGGAGATCGTCGATCAGGTTGCTGGGACTCAGCGACACCAGCATGCCCAGGCCTTCAAGCAGCGCAATGCCGACGATCAGCGCAAAGCCGATACCAAAGGCCCACGTTTCGGGCGACGTGAACAGGCTCATGCCTTGCCGGCCTTGAGCTGTGCCATGCGCTCGGCGATCTTGTTGTCACGCACCATGTCGTCGAGCTCCTTCAACTGCGCCGCCTGGGCCAAGGATGTACCGCGGGTCGTGGCCGACAGTCCGGTCTGGCGTTCGTAGAGGCGATCAAAGGCGCCGCTGACCGCATCCATGCGGCCGGCTGCCCCGCCGCCAGGTGCGGCCGCCGAGCTGCCGGCTGCCGTTGCCGCGGCGCGGCTCTTGCGGAAGGCCGACAGGGCTTCTTCCATCTCGCGCTTCTTGGCCAGCAGCGCGGCCACGTAGCCTTGGAGCTCGGACTCTTGCCGGGCGAGGGAGGCGAGCGTCGTTTCAAGCACCGGCAACTGGGCTTCGATGTCAAGCTGTCGCGCGACTGCAGCGCGGGCCAGGTCCTCGCGACTGCCGACCATGGCCTCGTCGATCTGCGCTCCCAGCTTGGCGTGCTGACCGTTCAGGCTGTTGTGCTGCTGCTGGGCCAGATGGCGGTTGGCGCTGACGACACCGAGTTCGTGTCGGACGTCGGCGACCACGCCATCGGCGTCGCGGATCGCCTGTTCCATCATCGCTTCGGGAGCCTGATCCTCGATGCGGTCCAGCAGCGCATGAACACCTCCGGCGATCACGCGGGCGACGCGGGTTTGCAGGGTATCGGCCATGTCTCGAGTCTCCTCATCAAGTTTCAGAAAGGTCCGGGGCGACCACGTTGAGCGCTGTCGCCAATTGGAGGCTGCCGGCGACGTGCCGACGCACAACCTGGGGATCAAAGGCCGCTGCCGACGGCGTCGTGGCCTGCCGCAGCAGAGTCTCGGCCAGGCCGAAACTTCGGCGCACCAAGGTGTCTTCCAGTCGGGCGGCTTGGGCCTCGTCCTTGGGCAACTGGCTCACCGCCAGCGCCAGGCACGAGGTCAGGTGATCCAGCATCGCGCTCATGACCTCGGAGTGGCGTCCGCCTTGCCCTTCGACCCGCACCAGCGCCGTGCGCAGCCGTGCGACCAGGTCCCGCGCCCAGGCGTGGGCGGCTTCGTAGTCGAATGCGCCATCGTGCTGGCGCTTCAGCTGGCCCAGCAGCACGCGCAGCTTGTCGCTGTTGGTGGCTGCCCCGTCGACCTGCAGCTGTGCCAGCCACAGATAGAGATCGGAAGGGATTCGGGCCGACAAAGGCTCCATCGCGGGCGCGGCTAATGCAACCATGGGGTGGGGCTGAACGGTGAGGAATGCAAATGTAGTCGTTTGAATTCAAACGTCAACAACCTGGGTTCACCTGTGGGAATCGAGCTCCCCGGTCAGCCCCGCCGCGCAAGAGCGCCTTGATACAGCCCCATGTACCCGCTTGCCGGCCCATCCCAGCCGAAGTGGGCCGCCATGGCCGCACCCACCATGCGGGCCCAGGCACCGTCGCCGCAGCCACGGGTGTCAAGCGCGCGCTGGACGGCCCGCTCGAAGGCCGCGGGCGTGGCGGCGTCGAAGGCAAAGCCGGTGACGCCGTCGGTCACGGTGTCGGCCAGGCCGCCGACGTGGCGCACGATGGGCAAGGTGCCGTAGCGCAGACCGTAGAGCTGGGTCAGGCCGCAGGGCTCGAAGCGGCTGGGCACGGCGATGGCGTCGGCACCGGCGATCAGGCGGTGGGCGCGCGACTCGTCGTAGCCGATGCGCACCTGCACCCGCCCCGGTTGGGCGGCCTGGGCCATGCGGAACGCGGCTTCGAGCGCCGGCTCGCCGGTGCCCTGCACCGCGAGTTGCACGCGTCCATCGCGCAGCAGTTCGGGCAGCGCAGCGAGCACCAGGTCCAGGCCCTTCTGGGCCGACAGGCGGCTGACGACGGTGATCAACAAGGCGTCGTCGTCCAGCGCCAGGCCAAGCTCGGCTTGCAGCGCGCGCCGGCACTCGCGCTTGCCAGCCAGACGCTCGGCGTCGTAGCGGGTCGCGATGGCGGGGTCGGTGGCCGGGTTCCAGAGCGCCTCGTCGATGCCGTTCAGGATGCCGACCACGTCGGCGCCGCGACCGCGGATCACGCCGTCCAAGCCGCAGCCGTAGTCGTGGGTCGCGATCTCGCGCGCGTAGCTGGGGCTGACGGTGGTGACCTTGTCGGCGCACTGCAGGCCGGCCTTCATGAAGCTGAGCTGGCCGTGGTACTCCAGGCCCTGGGGCGACATCCAGCGCGACGACAGCCCGAGCAGGTTCCAGTCGGTCATCGGGAACAGGCCTTGGAACGCCAGGTTGTGGACCGTGAACACGGTCGCAGCCGTGCGCGAAGGATGCTCGGCCACATAGGCGCAGGCCATCGCGGCGTGCCAGTCGTGGGCATGCACGATCTGCGGCGCCCATTGGCTGTCGACCTCGCCGCCGGCCAGATGCGCCGCCACCCAGCCCAGCAGCGCGAACCGCTGCAGGTTGTCGGCCCACTCCTCGCCATCCTGGGCCTGGTAAGGGCCGCCGGAACGCCGGTACAGATACGGCGCATCGATCACGTACACCTGCAGCCCGGTGCCGGGCATGCGCGCCAGCAGCAGCCGGACGCGCAGGGCGCCGAAGCAGGCGCCGATGTCGATGACGGTGCGCACGCCCTGGACCGCATCGAGCACCATCGGGTAACCGGGCAGCAGCAGGCGAACATCGGCGCCCTGCTCGGCCAGAGCCACCGGGAGCGCCGCCACCACATCGGCCAGGCCCCCGGTCTTGATGAGCGGGAAGACCTCCGCTGCCACGTGCAGCACCTTCATGGCAGGCATCGGTTCAGAGCTTCCTGAGCATGTCGCGCGTGACGAGCACGATGCCGGAATCGGTGCGCAGGAAGCGTGCCGCATCGGCGACCGGGTCCTCGCCAATGACCAGTCCGTCCGGCACATGGCAGTCGCGGTCGAGGATCACGCGGTTCAGCCGCGCGCGGCGGCCGACCTGGACCCCGGGCAGCAGCACCGACCAGCGCACATCGGCCCAGCTGTGGACGCGCACGTTGGAGTACAGCACCGAGCGCAGCACCGAGCCGCTGACGATGCATCCGCCGGAAACGATGCTCTCCAGCGCCCTGCCCTGGCGGTCGTCGACGTTGTGCACGAACTTCGCGGGCGGCAGCTGCGGCTGGTAGGTCCAGATCGGCCAGTCGCTGTCGTACATGTTCAGCAGCGGGTCGGTCGCGGTCAGGTCGATGTTGGCGTCCCAATAGGCGTCCAGCGTGCCGACGTCGCGCCAGTAGGGTGCCTGGCCGGGCTTGGTGCCGACGCATGACATTTCGAACGGATGGGCGCCAGCGACACCGGCGCGGACCAGCCGCGGGATGATGTCCTTGCCGAAGTCGTGGGTCGAGTTCGGGTCGGCCATGTCGCGCTCGAGCTCGCGGAACAGGTAGCGCGCATTGAAGACATAGATGCCCATGCTCGCCAGGCAGCGCCCGGGCTTGCCGGGGATCTCCGGCGGCAGCGGCGGCTTCTCGACGAAGTCGACGATCCTGCGCTTGGCGTCGATGGCCATCACGCCAAAGGCCGTGGCCTCGTCCCGGCTGACCTCGATGCAGCCGACCGTGCACTCCTGACCCAGCGCCACATGGTCGGCCAGCATCAGGGCGTAGTTCATCTTGTAGACATGGTCGCCGGCCAGCACCACCACGTACTCGGGTCGGTAGGCCGCGACGATGTCCTGGTTCTGGTACACGGCATCGGCCGTTCCGCGGTACCAGCTCTCTTCGTCCACCCGCTGCTGCGCCGGCAGCAGGTCGACGAACTCGTTCATCTCGCTTTTCAGGAACGCCCACCCGCGCTGAAGATGGCGCAACAGGCTGTGGCTCTTGTACTGCGTGACCACGCCCATCCGCCGGATGCCCGAGTTCAGGCAGTTCGACAGCGCAAAGTCGACGATCCGGAACTTGCCGCCGAAGTACACCGCCGGCTTGGCGCGGTTGTCGGTCAGGTTCTTCAGCCGGCTGCCGCGGCCGCCGGCCAGCACCAGCGCGACCGCCTTGCGCGGCAGGTCCAACCCCAGCGTGACGTTTGTGCTCTGCATCTCAGTCTCCGATTTGGTGCAGTGAAACTACAGATCCGACCTCATGGAAGCTCGACCCCTCGAACATGAGAAAACACATTCGAAATGTCATATATCTAATTGATTCATATCGAATTCTCCTCCTCTTTGGATAACGGAATCCGGCTCCCTCTGTAGGCAAACTACACTCCGCGATCCGCTCCTCGCCATTGACGCTGGGAAGCGCCTTGGTGACACTCCGAAGCCCTTGCCGGCTGCAAGCCGGCGCCAACACCTGCGACGATGAACAAAGCTGTTGACCACAACGCCATGACCACCAGTGCCGACCTGGACCGCCAACTGCTCGGCACCGTGGCCTGCGAGCCCGCCAGCGCCAGCCGCACGGCGATGATGCACGCGGTGGCGCAGCTTGCACGCGAGGGCTTGTCCCGGCGCTGGGTGGCCGGCGACAGTGCCGACCGCGAGGCCCGCACGCGGCGAGTGAACTATCTGTCAATGGAGTTCCTGATGGGTCGCAGCCTCGGGAACGCCCTCGATGCGCTGGGTCTGCAAGGCGAGATGGCCCAGGCCGCCCGCGCCCGCGCGGTCGAGCTTGAGGATCTCGCGGCACAGGAGCCCGATGCGGCATTGGGCAACGGCGGCCTGGGTCGCCTGGCAGCGTGTTTCCTGGATTCGATGGCGACCGTCGGCCTGCCGAGCTTCGGCTACGGCATCCGCTACGAGTTCGGCATGTTTGCCCAGAGCATCCACAACGGACGCCAGGTCGAGCATCCCGACGCCTGGCTCACCGACGGCACGCCCTGGGAGTTCCCGCGGCCCGAGATCAGCCACCGCGTCATGTTCGGCGGCTGGGTCGAGCCTTCGGCCACACCGGGTGGCGCCCCGGTCTGGCGACCGGCCGGCGAGGTCCTGGCCAAGGCCTACGACTTGGTCGTTCCCGGCCACGGCACGCCGCGGGTCAGCACGCTTCGGCTGTGGAAAGCAGCGGCACCGGCGCAGATCGACCTCCACGCCTTCAACAGTGGCGACTACGCGCGCGCCGCCGAGTTCAAGAACCAGTTCGAGAACATCTCGTGGGTGCTGTACCCGAACGACAGCACCCCGGCCGGGCGCGAGCTCCGGCTTCGGCAGGAGTTCTTCTTCACCAGCGCGTCACTGCAGGACATCCTGGCCCGCCACCTGGCCGAGCATGGCCGGTTGACGAACCTGCACGAGTTCGTCGCGGTGCACCTGAACGACACCCACCCCGCGATCGGTGTCGTGGAACTGATGCGCCTGCTGATGGACGAGCACGGTTTCGGCTGGGCGCCGGCCTGGGCGATCGTGCAGCAGGTCTTCAGCTACACCAACCACACGCTGATGCCCGAGGCGCTGGAGACCTGGCCGGTATCGCTGATGCAGCACGTGCTGCCGCGCCACCTGGACATCATCTTCCGCATCAACCACGAGTTCCTGAACTGGGCAGCCGAGCAGCGCCCCGGAGACGATGCGTTCCTGCGACGCCTGTCTCTGATCGACGAGTCCGGCGAGCGTCGCGTGCGCATGGCCAACCTGTCGATCGTCGGCAGCCACAAGGTCAACGGCGTCTCGGCACTGCATTCGCAGCTGCTCGTGCAGACCATCTTCGCGGACTTCGCGGCGCTGTGGCCCGACCGCTTCACGAACATGACCAACGGCGTCACCCCGCGCCGCTGGCTGGCCCAGGCCAATCCGGGCCTGGCCGGGCTCATCGACCGCACGCTGGCCGCGCCGCTCGACGGGCGCGACTGGCGGCTGGAGCTTGACCAGTTGCAGGGCCTGGGCGCGCACGCCGAATCGGCCGAGTTCCGCGCCGAGTTCATGGCCGTCAAGCGTGCCAACAAGGAGCGGCTGGCGGCGCTGATCCTCAGGACCACCGGCATCACGGTCGACCCGGCCAGCCTGTTCGACGTCCAGGTCAAGCGCATCCACGAGTACAAGCGCCAGCTGCTCAATGTCCTGCAGGTCGTGGCGCGCTGGCAGGCGATCGTGGCCCAGCCCGAGCTGAACTGGGTGCCGCGAACGGTGATCTTCGCCGGCAAGGCCGCGTCGAGCTATGTCTCAGCGAAGAACATCATCCGGCTGATCCATGACGTCGGCAGTGTCGTCAACCACGACCCCCGCGTCGCCGGGCGTCTGAAGCTCGTCTTCGTGCCCAATTACGGGGTTTCGGTGGCCGAGACGATCATGCCCGCGGCCGACCTGTCCGAGCAGATCTCCACCGCCGGCACCGAGGCCAGCGGCACCGGCAACATGAAGCTCGCGCTCAACGGTGCGCTGACCATCGGCACCGACGATGGCGCCAACATCGAGATCCGAGAGCAGGTCGGCGACGACAACATCTTCATCTTCGGCCTCTCGGCGGCCGAGGTCGCGGCCTGCAAGGCGGCCGGCTACCAGCCGATGCGCCACCTCGAGTCCAACCCGCGATTGAAGGCGGTGCTGGATGCGATCTCCGGCGGAGCGTTCTCGCCAGACGAGCCTGGCCGCTACCGACCCCTGGTCGACGCCCTGCTGTGGGGGGGTGACCCCTACATGCTGCTGGCCGACTTCGACAGCTACCTGCAGGCCCAGGCACGGGTCGATGCCCTGTTCCGCACGCCAGAGGCCTGGGCTCGAAAGGCCATCGCCAACGTCGCGGCAATGGGTTTCTTCTCGTCGGACCGCACCATCCGCGAGTACGCCCGCGAGGTCTGGCGCATCACGCCCGCAACCTGAACATGCTGTCGACCGAAGACGCGGCACTGCTGGCGGCCGGCCGCCACGGCGATCCGTTCGCTGTGCTGGGGGCCCATGCACTGGCCGACGGCCGGATCGCGATCCGGGCCTTCCTGCCGGGAGCCGCCTCGGTACAGGTCACCTCGCCCTCTGCCGCCTGGCCGGCCATGCCGATGAAACGGGTCCACGAGGCCGGGGTCTTCGAGGGCATCTGGCTGCCGCCGCGGGCCGGCGCCGAGCTGGCGAGCTATCGCTTCCAGGTCCGGTGGGCCGACGGCCAGGCCGTGCAACTCGACGACGCCTACCGTTTTGGCACGGTGCTCGGCGAGATGGACGTCTGGCTGCTCGGCGAGGGCTCGCACCTGCGGCCGTTCGAGGTCCTGGGCGCGCGGCCGATGGCAATGGAAGGTGTCGACGGCACCGCGTTTGCGGTCTGGGCCCCCAACGCGTCGCGCGCCAGCGTCGTCGGCGACTTCAACGTCTGGGACGGCCGCCGACACCCGATGCGGCTGCGCCGCGAATGTGGCGTCTGGGAACTGTTCGTGCCCGGTGTCGGAATCGGCGCGCGCTACAAGTTCGAACTGCTCGACGCAGCCGGCCAGTTGCTGCCGCAGAAGGCCGACCCCTACGCCCGCTCCGCCGAGCTGCGACCGGCAACCGCCAGCATCGTCGCTGCGATGCCCCTGTCCAAGCCGATGAGCCCGGGGCGCCAGGCCGCCAATGCGCTGGACGCGCCGATCTCGATCTACGAGGTCCACCTCAGCAGCTGGAAGCGCCGCGTCGAAGACGGCAACCGCTGGCTGAACTGGGACGAACTCGCCGCCGAGCTGCTGCCGTATGCCGCCGACATGGGCTTCACGCACGTGGAGCTTCTGCCCATCAGCGAGCACCCGTTCGACGGCTCCTGGGGCTACCAGACGCTGGGCCTGTTCGCGCCAACCTCCCGATTTGGCGACCTGTCGGGCTTCGAGCGGTTCATGGCCCGCGCCCATGCGCTGGGCGTGGGCGTGATCCTGGACTGGGTTCCGGCGCACTTCCCGAGCGACGCGCACGGCCTGGCCCGCTTCGACGGCACCCACCTCTACGAATACGCCGATCCGCGCGAAGGTTTCCACAACGACTGGAACACGCTGATCTACAACTTCGGCCGCACCGAGGTGCGCAACTTCCTGGTCGGCAACGCCTTGTACTGGCTCGAGCGCTTCGGCGTCGACGGATTGCGCGTGGATGCCGTGGCGTCGATGCTGTACCGGGACTACAGCCGCAAAGCTGGCGAGTGGATCCCCAATGTGCACGGTGGGCGCGAGAACCTCGAGGCGATCTCGTTCCTCAAGCGCGTGAACGAAGTCGTCGGCGGCGAGCGTCCCGGCGCGATCACGCTGGCCGAGGAGAGCACCGCCTTCCCGGCCGTCAGTCGGCCGACCTGGGCCGGTGGGCTGGGCTTTCACTTCAAGTGGAACATGGGCTGGATGCACGACACGTTGCATTACCTGGCGCGTGACCCCGTCCATCGGCCCTACCACCATGGCGAGATGACCTTCGGCATGGTCTACGCCTTCAACGAGAACTTCGTCTTGCCGCTTTCGCACGACGAAGTCGTGCATGGCAAGGGCTCGCTGCTGGCCAAGATGCCGGGCGACGCCTGGCAGAAGTTCGCCAACCTGCGGGCGTACTACGGCTTCATGTTCGGACACCCGGGCAAAAAGCTGCTGTTCATGGGGGCCGAGTTCGCCCAGGGACGGGAGTGGAACCACGACGCCAGCCTGGACTGGCATCAGCTCGAGGTGCCGGCCCACGCCGGCGTGCAGGCCCTGGTCCGCGACCTGAACCGCCTTTACTGCGAGCACGCAGCGCTGCACAGCCAGGACTTCAGCCACCACGGCTTCGAGTGGATCGACCACGAGGACGCACCCCGCAGCCTGCTGGCCTTTGTGCGCCGGGGGCGCGACGGCAGCCTGATGCTCGTGGTCAGCAACTTCGCGCCAGTGGTGCACCACGGCCTGCGGCTGGGAGTGCCCGAGGCCGGCCCGTGGACCGAAAAGCTCAACACCGATTCGGCGTTCTACGGTGGCAGCAATGTCGGCCAGGCCCTCGGCCAGGTGCACAGCGAGGCGGTGGCCAGCCATGGCCGCAGCCAGAGCCTGGTGCTGACCGTGCCGCCGCTGGCGACACTGTTCCTGGCCTGGGCGGCACCGAAAGACGCCTGAATGCCGGGGCTTCTTCCCGGCCGCCCCTGGCCGATGGGCGCATCGGTGTGCGATGGCGGCGTCAACTTTGCGGTCTTCACGCAGCACGGGCATCGTGTGGAGTTGTGCCTGTTCGACGAACGAGGCGAGCGCGAGGTCCAGCGGCTGCCGCTGCCCGAGCGCAGCGGCGATGTCTGGCATGGCCTGCTGCCCGCTGCGGGCGCCGGTCTGGTCTACGGCTTTCGCGTCCACGGTCCCTGGCGGCCGGACCGTGGCCATCGCTTCAATCCCGCCAAGCTGCTTCTCGACCCTTGGGCGCGAGACATCGTCGGGCCAACGGGCGGCTTCCACTGGGGTGACCCGCACTACGCGGCCGATGTCGAGCATCCCCAACACCCGAACGGCCGCGACAACAGCCGCTTCGCGTTCAAGGCCAAGGTCGTCGCCGACGCTCCTGTCGCCGCGTTCAGCCACCCCCGGCGACCCCTCGCACAGAGCGTGCTGTATGAACTGCACGTGCGAGGCTTCACGCAGTCGCTGCCCGGTGTGCCCGAAGCGCTGCGCGGCAGCTACGCCGGGCTCGGTCACCCGGCGACGATCGCCTACCTCCAGCGCCTGGGCGTCACCGCACTGAGCCTGCTGCCGGTGCACATGAGCCTGTCGGAATCGCATCTGGTGCGCCGCGGACTGGTCAATCACTGGGGCTACAACACGCTGGGTTTCTTCGTGCCGGAACCACGGTACGCCGCAACAGGCGACCCGCGAGCCGAGTTCCGGAGCATGGTCCGGTCGCTGCACGAGGCCGGCATCGAGGTGCTGCTGGACGTGGTCTTCAACCACAGCTGCGAGGGCGACGAGCGTGGGCCGTCGATCTCGTGGCGAGGCTTCGACAACGCGGCCTGGTACCGGCTCGACGAGCATCGCCGCAGCGTCAACTGGGCCGGAACGGGCAACACCCTGGACCTGCGCCATCCGCGGGTGCTGCAGATGGTGCTGGACAGCCTGCGCCACTGGATCGTCGAGTTCGGCGTCGACGGCTACCGCTTCGACCTGGCCCCGGTGCTGGGCCGCGGCGACCATGGCTTCGAGCGTGACGGGGCCTTCTTCAAGGCCGTGATGCAGGACCCGGTGCTTCAACGCGCCAAGCTTGTCGCCGAGCCCTGGGACATTGGCCCGGGCGGCTACCAGCTCGGCCAGTTCCCGGCGGGCTGGCTGGAATGGAACGACAAGTTCCGCGACGCGACACGCGCCTTCTGGCTGGGTGGCGACAGCACGCGCGGCGAGTTCGCACTGCGTCTGGCCGGCTCGAGCGACCTCTACCAGCCGAGGCGGCGCTCGCCGCTGGAAAGCGTCAACTACGTCGTCTCTCACGATGGCTTCACGCTGCACGACCTGGTCAGCTACGACATGCGCCACAACGAGGCCAACGGCGAAGCCAACGCCGACGGCCACGGCCACAACCTGAGCTGGAACTGCGGCTGGGAGGGTCCGACCTCGGACCCCGCGGTGCTGGAGCGGCGGCGCCGTCTCAAGCGCGCGTTGCTGGCCAGCGTGCTGCTGGCCCAGGGCACGCCGATGCTGTGTGCCGGCGACGAACTGGGTCGCACCCAGCAGGGCAACAACAACGCCTACTGCCAGGACAACGCCATCAGCTGGCTGGACTGGGGCGCGGCCGACGAGTCGCTGATCGACTTCACGGCCCACTTGATCGCGCTGCGACGGCGTCTGCTGCCGATGGGCAGCCAGTGGTACAGCGGCCTGCCCGACGCACAAGGTCGGATCGACCTGGCCTGGACCCGACGGACGGGCGATCCGATCAACGCCGACGAGTGGAACAACCGCCGATCGCGCATCCTGGGCGCCTTCATCGCAGCCCCCGGGATGGGCGACGAGCCTCTGGCGCTGCTGGTCAACGGCCGCGACATGGATGTCGAGTTCAAGCTCCCGTCGGGCCAATGGGTCTGCGAACTCGACACGGCATCCCCCGATGGCCGCAACCCCTGGACCCGCGACAACGCGGACTTGGCTTATCCGCTGCGTTCACGCAGCCTCGTGCTGCTCCGCCTGGTCCGCCCGTCGCGGCAGGCCTGAACGACAACGCAGCACCCACCCCTCAGCCGACGAGACGACCCATGAGATTCCCCCGTACCAGCGGCATCCTGCTGCACCCCACCTCGTTGCCCGGCCCGCATGGGAGCGGCGACCTGGGCGTCGAGGCCCGCCACTTCGTCGACTGGCTCGTCGCCGCAGGCCAGAGCCTGTGGCAGATGCTGCCCCTGGGTGGCATCGGGCCGGGCAACTCGCCCTACATGAGCAGTTCGGCGTTCGCAGGCAACGTCCTGATGATCGACCTGCTCGAGTTGCAGCACCAAGGCTGGCTGACCGCCGCCGATGTGGCACCCGTGGCTGGGCTGCGCGACGACAAGCTGGACTTCGCGGCCGTCGTGCCCTACCGGATGGAGCGCCTCGCGCGTGCTGCCGAGCGCTTCGGCAGCGCCGCCACGGCGGCGCAACGTGCGGACTACCTGAGATTCTGCGACGCGCAGGCGAACTGGCTGCCCGACTACGCGCTGTTCATGGCGCTGTGCGAGTCCCACGGCTGGCGCGACTGGTGCGAATGGGAAGCCGGCCTCGCGACGCGCCAGCCCGCGGCGCTGGCAGCGGCCCGCTTGCAGCACGCCGAGCGGATCGCGTTCTGGACCTTCTGTCAGTGGTGCTTCTTCCGCCAGTGGGCGGAATTGAAGGCCTACGCCAACCAGCGACGAATCCAGATCGTCGGCGACGCGCCCATCTTCATCGCGTACATGAGCGCCGAGGTCTGGGCCAACCAGAAGCTGTTCGAACTCGACTCCGACGGGCGTCCCACCGTGGTGGCCGGCGTGCCGCCGGACTTCTTCAGTGCCACCGGCCAGCGCTGGGGCAACCCGCTGTACCGATGGAGCGAACACGCCCACGACGGCTACGCCTGGTGGGTGGAACGTATCCGGCGCACTTTCGAACTGGTGGACATCGTGCGCATCGATCACTTCCGCGGCTTTGCGGCCTACTGGGAGATCCCGGCCAGCGAGCCGACCGCGATGAAGGGCCAGTGGGTGCCGGCGCCCGGGGAGGCGATGTTCAAGGCCGTGGCCAAGGCGCTCGGGCCGATGCCCATCATCGCCGAGGACCTGGGCGTCATCACGCCCGATGTCGATGCGTTGCGCAAGAAGTTCGGCTTCCCGGGCATGCGCATCCTGCAGTTCGCGTTTGCCGGCGACGCGTCGGACCGTTTCCTGCCGCACAACCACGAGCCCGACACCGTGGTCTACACCGGCACCCACGACAACGACACGACGGCCGGCTGGTGGGCCTCGGCCACCGACCGCGAGCGGCAGTTTGCCCGCGGGTACCTGGCCACCGACGGCCACGACATGCCGTGGACGCTGATCCGCGCCTCGATGGCGAGCGTCGCGGACACCACCGTGCACCCGTTGCAGGACGTGCTGGCGCTGCCGACGGAGTGCCGGATGAACTTCCCCGGCCAGGAGAGCGGCTGGTGGGTCTGGCGTTTCCAGTGGGGCCAGGTCCAACCCTGGCATGCCCAGCGTCTGGCCGAACTGGGCCGGCTTTACGGGCGCCTGCCCGCAGCCGCCTGAGCCGCCGCGGCCAAAGGCGGCTTGCCAGTCATTGGCCGGCCACGAGCCGGACCAGCTGGAAGTGCGAGCCTCCGGGCATCGGCTCGATCTGGACGAGGCGGAAGTCCTTCTTCGTGCCGACCTTCAGCACCAGCGAGCCAAGCTTGCTCGGCCGGTCGTCGTCGCAGTTCGGGGTGTCGGGCTTGCTGCGCGAGGCCGGCGCCGCGGCACTGCGGGTCGGGCTGCCTGAGGCCAGCGCGGCGCATTCAACGACCTCGCCGTGGCGGGCCAGCGCAGCGCGATAGAACGCCGCCACCTGCGGAGCCGTGTCGTCGCTGGCCAGCTTGCTGACCGCCAGCCGGAAGCCGAATCCACCGCCCCACGCACCGAGCGTGACCGCCGCGCTGTCGTCGCCGAGGTCTCGCTGCGGCATCGCCTTCGGGTAGACCGGCATGTCCAGGTCGGCGGACTGGGCGGACTTGCGCAACTCGAGGCCGAACTCGCTCTGCCGCTGGGCGTGGACCTCCGGTGAGGCCAGCATTCCAGCAACAAGCAACGGGGCCGCGAGGGCCCAGAGGGTGGCAGCGTGCTTCATGTCGCGACGGTGAGGTTCAGGCATGGGCCGCACCATAGGTCGGCATGGCGACCCCTCGCCAGCGGGCTGCGACACGCCGCGGCTGTCGGACCCCGGGTTGCCGTTGGGCGCGATGCAACGTCGGCAGGCTCCACTCCGATCCGCCACGCCGGTCCTCCACGCCGGTGCCTTGGCACTGCGGCGCGTGACCCGCGACCCGCTCGGCTTCACGCGGGCCCTCTCCCAAGCCCCGGGGCCCGGCCCATGAGGGCCCCGGGCCTGGCGCCCTCCGCCTAGCGCCGCACGGGCGGCAGGTCGGTGCAGGAGCCGTGTGCAACCTCGGCCGCCATGCCGATGCTCTCGCCCAGGGTCGGGTGCGGGTGGATGGTCTTGCCGATGTCGACCTCGTCGGCGCCCATCTCGATCGCCAGCGCGACCTCGCCGATCATGTCGCCGGCGTGGGTGCCGACGATGCCGCCACCCAGGATGCGGTGGCCGCCGTCCGGACGGGCGTCGAACAGCAGCTTGGTGAACCCCTCGTCGCGGCCGTTGGCGATGGCCCGGCCGCTGGCGCTCCAGGGGAACAGGCCCTTCTTGACCGGGATGCCCTGGGCCTTGGCCTCGTCCTCGGTCAGGCCGACCCAGGCAACCTCCGGGTCGGTGTAGGCCACGCTCGGGATCACACGTGCATCGAAACGCGCGTGCACATCGCCGGCAGCGACTTCCGCCGCGACATGGGCCTCGTGCACGGCCTTGTGCGCCAGCATCGGCTGGCCGACGATGTCGCCGATGGCAAAGATGTGCGGCACGTTGGTGCGCATCTGGGCATCGACCGGAATGAAGCCGCGCTCGCCGACCACGATGCCGGCCTTTTCAGCGCCCAGCTTGCGGCCGTTCGGGGTGCGGCCGACGGCCTGCAGGACGAGGTCGTAGACGCCTTCGCTCTTCGTGCCGTCCAGGCCTTCGAACATCACGCGGATGCCCTCGGCCGTGGCCTCGGCGCCGACGGTCTTGGTCTTCAGCATCAGCTTGTCAAAGCGGTGCTGGTTCATCTTCTGCCAGACCTTCACCAGGTCGCGGTCGGCGCCCTGCATCAGGCCGTCGAGCATCTCCACGACGTCAAGCCTTGCGCCGAGCGTCGAGTAGACCGTGCCCATCTCCAGGCCGATGATGCCGCCGCCGATGACCAGCATGCGCTCGGGCTTCTGGCGCAGTTCCAGCGCGCCGGTGCTGGTGACGATGCGCGGATCCTGCGGCAGGAACGGCAGCTTCACGGCCTCGGAACCGGCGGCGACGATGGCCTGCTTGAAGCGGATGGTCTGCACCTTGCCGTCGGCCATCGTCACGCTCAAGTGGTGGGGGTCGGCGAATCCGCCACTGCCCTGCACCACCGTCACCTTGCGCATCTTGGCCATCGCGGCAAGCCCGCCGGTGAGCTTGCCGACCACCTTGTTCTTGTGGCCGAGCAGGCGAGCCAGGTCGACTTCGGGCTTGCCGAAGCTCACGCCAAGGTCCGCGAAGTGACTGACCTCGTCCATCACCGCCGCCACGTGCAGCAGCGCCTTGCTCGGGATGCAGCCGACGTTCAGACAGACGCCGCCGAGCGTCGGGTAGCGCTCGACAAGAACGGTCTTGAGCCCGAGATCGGCACCCCGAAACGCCGCCGAATAGCCCCCGGGGCCGGCGCCGAGCACCAACAGGTCGCACTCGAGGTCGGCGCCGCCGGCGTAGCTCGCAGGGGCAGGGCCCTCACCCCCCGCCCTCTCCCGCCCGGCGGGAGAGGGAGCCGAAGCCGTTCCAGCCGCCAGCTCGGGGGCGCCCCCTCTCCCGCGCGCGGGAGAGGGCTGGGGTGAGGGCGCCGCCGCAACCGCCGCCTCCACCTCCACGCTCAACACCAGCGACCCTTGGCTGACCTTGTCGCCCAGCGCGACCTTGAGTTCCTTGACGACGCCAGCGTGCGACGACGGGATCTCCATCGAGGCCTTGTCGCTTTCAACCGTCAGCAAGCTCTGGTCGGCGGCGATTCGATCACCTGGCTTGACGAGGATCTCGATGATCTGCACGTCCTTGAAATCGCCGATGTCGGGAACCAGGATGTCTCTGAGGGCCATGATGGTCTAGCTTCGCTTGGTTCAGCGGGTGGAAGGGGCGTCCAGGCGCTGCGTGTGCAGCGTCACCGGGCCTGCGGAGGAGGTGTCGAATTCACAGCCGGCGAGCACACCGGCCCGCGCGATCCCGGCCGCGCCGGCACCGGTGGTCCAGGCGGCATGCATCGCGCCCAGCGCGTATCGCCGGCCCGAACCCAGCGCCCAGAAGCGCTCGTACTCGAACACCTCGCGGTAACTCTCGACCCCGAAGCTGCCATGCCGGTTGACGATGAAGATCGAGAACTGGCTGCTCTCGTACGGGTCGTTCTCGTGTTCCTTGGTGTTCAGGAAGAAACCTTCCTTCAGCTTGGGATGCAGCTTCAGGAAGGTCTCGAAGATGTGCTGCTTGGAGTCGAGCCGCACCTGCGCCGGCTCAAGGGCGGCAAATGCGCTGCGCAGCACCGGCACATGGGCGACGCTGCCCACGGTGCCGATCCAGCTCTGCTGTCCACGGGGGCCGATCCGGAACATCTTCGAATTGGCCTCGTAGCCCGCAGGCAGCCGCGTGTCGCCGAAGGTGACCAGCGAATCGGCCGCGATGGCCACCAGGTTGCCTCGTCGACAGACGACGACCGTGCTCAAAGCAGCACGCGGCGGAAGTCGCCGAGGATGCTGCCCAGGTAGGCGTTGAAGCGCGCGGCCGCCGCGCCGTCGATCACGCGGTGGTCCCACGACAGCGACAGCGGCAACATCATGCGCGGCACGAACTCGCTGCCGTTCCAGACCGGCTTCATCGCGTTGCGGCAGACCCCGAGGATCGCCACCTCGGGCGCGTTGATGATCGGCGTGAAGTAGGTGCCGCCGATGCCGCCGAGGCTGCTGATCGAGAAGCAGCCGCCGCTCATTTCGGCCGGGCTCAACTTGCCGTCGCGGGCCTTGGCCGCCAGGTCGCTCATCTCCTTGGAGATCTGGAAGATGCCCTTCTGGTCGGCATCGCGGATCACCGGCACCATCAGCCCGTTGGGCGTGTCGGCGGCAAAGCCGATGTGGAAGTACTTCTTGAGTACGAGTTGGTCGCCATCGAGGCTCGCGTTGAACTCGGGGAACTTCTTCAGCGCTGCGACCGAGGCCTTGATCAGGAAGGCCAGCATCGTGACCTTGACGCCCGACTTCTCGTTCTCCTTGTTCAGCTGGACGCGAAAGGCCTCGAGCTCGGTGATGTCGGCATCGTCGTGGTTGGTGACGTGCGGGATCAACACCCAATTGCGATGCAGATTGGCACCGCTGATCTTCTTGATGCGCGACAGGTCCTTGCGCTCGACGGCGCCGAACTTCGCGAAGTCCACCTGCGGCCAGGCGAGCAGCCCGGGGATGCCGCCAGCCGCCGCCGCGGCAGCAGGCGCAGGGGCCTTGGCCTTCTGCGCCACGGTTTGCTGGTCGCCCGCCATCACGCGCTTGACGAAGCCTTGCAGGTCGTCCTGGGTGATGCGGCTCTTCGGCCCGGTGCCCTTGACTTCCGCCAGCGGCACGCCGAGTTCGCGCGCCAGGCGGCGGATCGTGGGGCTGGCATGCGGGAGGCTGGCGGACGCGGCAACGGTCGGGTTGTGCGCCGGAACCGTGGCCGGTGCGGCGCGGCCCTCACCCCTGCCCTCTCCCGCAGGCGGGAGAGGGGGAATTGCAGGGGCCGGCGGCCTGGCCCCCTCTCCCGCCGGGGCGGGAGAGGGCTGGGGTGAGGTTGGCGACGATCCAACCGCGGCACCCTGCAGCACCAGCAACGGCGCGCCCTTGGCCACCTTGTCGCCGAGCTTGACGAGCATCTGTGCCACGACACCGGCATGCGACGATGGGATCTCCATCGAGGCCTTGTCGCTTTCCACCGTGACGATGCTCTGCTCGACCTTGATCGAGTCACCAGGCTTGACGAAGACCTCGATCACCGTCACTTCGGCGAAGTCGCCGATGTCGGGCACGACGACGGTGAGCGGCGAGCTTGCGCCTTCACCCCTGCTCTCTCCCCCGCCCTCTCCCGCCAGCGGGAGAGGGAGTTGAGGCGACGCGGCCTTCGCTCCCACTCCCGCCGGGGCGGGAGTGGGCTGGGGTGAGGGTGACGCGGCCGCACCTTCGGCATCGATCACCAGCACCACATGGCCTTCGGCCACCTTGTCACCGATCGCGACCTTGAGTTCCTTCACGACACCAGCGTGCGACGACGGGATCTCCATCGACGCCTTGTCGCTTTCCACCGTGATCAGGCTCTGCTCGACCGCGATGCGGTCGCCAGGCTTGACCATCACTTCAATGACCGCGACTTCCGAGAAGTCGCCGATGTCGGGGACCTTGACCTCGACCAACGCCATGTGCGTGTCTCCGTAGCTGTGTGTTGTCCGTTCTTTGCGAGAGGACGCCCGTCAGGCGTAGAGCGGGTTGACGCGTTCGCTGTCGATGCCGTACTTCGCGATCGCCTCGGCCACCTTGGCCTGCGGCAGCGTGCCCTCGTCGGCCAGGGTCTTCAGTGCCGCGACCACGATGTAGTGGCGGTTGACCTCGAAGTGCTCACGCAGCCGATGCCGGAAGTCGCTGCGGCCGAAGCCGTCGGTGCCCAGCACCTTGTAGGTCCGGCCCTTGGGGATGAAGGCGCGGATCTGCTCGGCGTAGTTCTTCATGTAGTCGGTGCTGGCGATCACCGGCCCAGCGTACGGCGCGAGCTGCTGCGTGACGAACGGAATCCGCGGCTCGGCGGTCGGGTGCAGCAGGTTCCAGCGCTCGCAGTCCTGGCCGTCGCGCGTCAGTTCGTTGAAGCTCGGGCAGCTCCAGACGTTGGCCGCCACGCCCCAGTCGGCCTCGAGCAACGCCTTCGCGGCGATGCTCTCGCGCAGGATGGTGCCGCTGCCCAGCAGGTTGACTCGCGGCGCGGACCCGGAGGGGCCCTTCGGTCGCCCGTTGGCACCTTCGGTCAGCAGGTACATGCCCTTGATGATCTGCTCTTCGGTGCCCGGCGTGAGGCCGGGCATCGCGTAGTTCTCGTTGAGCAGCGTGATGTAGAAGTAGACGTTGTCCTGCTTCTCGACCATGCGCTTCAGACCGTGGTGCAGGATGACGCCGACCTCGTGCGCGAACGTCGGGTCGTAGCTGATGCAGTTGGGAATGGTGCCGGCCAGGATGTGGCTGTGCCCGTCCTCGTGCTGCAGGCCCTCGCCGTTGAGCGTGGTCCGGCCGCTGGTGCCGCCAAGCAGGAAGCCGCGCGCCTGCATGTCGCCGGCGGCCCAGGCCAGGTCACCGATGCGCTGGAAGCCGAACATCGAGTAGTAGATGTAGAACGGCACCATGATGCGGTTGTTCGTCGAGTACGACGTCGCCGCGGCGATCCAGCTGCTCATGCCGCCGGCCTCGTTGATGCCCTCCTGCAGGATCTGGCCGTTCTGGGCCTCGCGGTAGTACATGACCTGGTCCTTGTCGACCGGCGTGTACTTCTGCCCCTCGGGGTTGTAGATGCCGATCTGACGGAACAGGCCTTCCATGCCGAAGGTGCGCGCCTCGTCGACCAGGATGGGCACCACGCGCGGGCCCAGGGCCTGGTCGCGCAGCAGTTGCGTCAGGAATCGAACGTAGGCCTGGGTGGTGCTGATCTCGCGGCCTTCCGGCGTCGGCTCGAGCACGGCCTTGAAGGTCTCGATGGCCGGGACCGTGAAGCTCTCGTCGGCCTTGGCGCGGCGCTTGGGAAGATAACCACCAAGCGCAGCGCGGCGCTCGTGCAGGTAACGCATCTCGGGCGTGTCGTCGGCCGGCCTGTAGAACGGGATCTTCGGCAGCTCGGCGTCGGGGATCGGGATGTTGAAGCGATCCCGGATGTAGCGGATGTCCTCGTCCGTCAGCTTCTTGGCCTGGTGCGCGGTGTTCTTGCCTTCGCCGGCCTTGCCCATGCCCCAGCCCTTGACCGTCTTGACCAGCAGCACCGTCGGCTGGCCCTGGGACGAGTTGGCCTTGTGGAAGGCCGCGTAGACCTTGTCGGCGTCGTGGCCGCCGCGACGCAGCCCCCAGATGTCGCCGTCGGACATCTTGGCCACCATCTCGAGCGTGCGCGGGTCGCGTCCGAAGAAGTGCTTGCGCACGAAGGCACCATCGTTGGCCTTGAAGGCCTGGTAGTCGCCATCCAGCGTTTCGAGCATCAGCTTGCGCAGTGCGCCGTCCTTGTCGCGGACCAGAAGCTTGTCCCACTCCTTGCCCCAGATCAGCTTGATGACGTTCCAGCCTGCGCCTCGGAATTCGCCCTCGAGCTCCTGGATGATCTTGCCGTTGCCGCGCACCGGGCCATCGAGCCGCTGCAGGTTGCAGTTGACGACGAAGACCAGGTTGTCCAGCTTCTCGCGCGCGGCCAGTCCGATGGCGCCCAGGCTTTCGGGCTCGTCCATCTCGCCGTCGCCACAGAACACCCAGACCTTGCGCTTGGCGGTGTCGGCGATGCCGCGTGCATGCAGGTACTTCAGGAAGCGCGCCTGGTAGATCGCCATCAGCGGCCCCAGGCCCATGCTCACGGTCGGGAACTGCCAGAAATCGGGCATCAGCTTGGGATGCGGGTAGCTCGAAAGCCCTTTTCCGTCGACTTCCTGCCGGAAATTCAGCAACTGCTCTTCGGTCAGACGGCCTTCCATGAAGGCGCGAGCGTAGATGCCGGGAGCGCTGTGGCCCTGGATGTAGAGCAGGTCGCCACCGCGATCGGCGCTTTCGGCATGCCAGAAGTGGTTGAAGCCGGCGGCGAACATGTGCGCCAGGCTGGCGAAGCTGCTGATGTGCCCGCCGAGGTCACCGCCGTCGTCGGGATTCAGCCGATTCGCCTTGACGACCATCGCCATCGCGTTCCAGCGCATGTAGGCCCGCAGTCGGCCCTCGAGCTCGAGGTTTCCCGGGCTGTGCTCCTCGGCTTCGGGCTCGATCGTGTTGACGTAGCCGGTGTTGGCCGAGAACGGCAGGTCGATGCTGCTCTGGCGGGCGTGCTCCAGCAGTTGTTCAAGCAACTGGTGGGCTCGCTCGGGACCTTCAGCGTCGATCACCGCGGAAAGAGCATCGAGCCACTCTCGGGTTTCCTGGGCGTCGGGATCGTTGGCGGCGGTGGCCAGCACGTTCTGGGGCATCGACGACATGCGTCTGTCTCCTGAGGTCCTGATGTTTTGACTGTGGGCTTGCAGCGAAGCCGTGAGAGTGTGTCACATCCGATTCTGATTTCAAAGCGTGCCGATTGATTTCATATTGCGGAACATCATCGGCCCAGGAACCAACCCAACGACGAACCCGAAGCACCGCCAGGCGAGCCCACCCGGATAATCGCGCCCCAATGTCCGCCCCCCTGACACCCGGCGCCGCCAGCCCTCCAGACGCCACAGCGGCACCGCCGCCGACGGCACGCCTGCAGCGCATGTTCGGACGCTGGTGGCGCAAGCAGTCGCCCGCCCGCCAGGACCGGTTTGCGACACTGGGCCCGTTGTTGTCGGTGCTGCTCTTCCTGGCGGCGATCATTTCCGCCTTCTGGTACCTGCGCAACGAAGAGATCGACCGCGAGTTCGACTCGGTCAGGCGCGATGCCGAGATGACACAGCAGCAGATCGGCCTGCGCCTGATGCAGAACCAGGAAGCGCTGACCCGCATTGCCCGCGAACTGACACTGCGAGAACTGTCGAGCGAAGAGTTCCAGCGTCTTGCCGAGATCTATGTCCGCGAAAGGCCCGAGATCCTGCACGTCACGTGGGTCAACGCCAGCCGCACACCGCAGTCCGGACATTGGACCGCCCCGGTCCCCGCACCTGACGGGGCACCCCCCCCACCGCTGGACCTGCCTCGCCGTGGCGAAGCCAGCGAGCCCGAACGCGCCTTCGTCGCCGCCCGCGACACGCGGCTGCCAAGCTACACGCGCGCCTTCTCCGATCGCAGCGGTGCGCCGGTGTTCCAGCTTCACGTGCCGATGTTCGAAGGCAGCGGCTTCTCGGGCGTCGTGATCGCCGAAGTGGCCGTGCGTTCGCTGGTCGTCAACTACGTCCCGTCCGAAGTCGCACAGCGCCATCCCGTGCAGATCGTCGATGCCGACGACCGCGTGCTGGCGGCAACCGTGATCACGATGCCCGGGCAGATCGGGACACGCTCGGCCATCGTGTCCGACGTTCCGCTGATGCCGGCGATGAACGGTCTGATCTGGCGGGTGCAGGGCTACCGCACCTCCGTCGGCCTGATCGGCAACACCCTGTTCTGGATGGTGGTGGCCTTGTCGGTGCTGACCGTGTGGATGCTGCTCGGCACCTGGCGCCACATGCGTCGGCGCAGCCAGATCCAGGGCGCGCTGATTCAAGAGACCAACTTTCGACGCGCGATGGAGAACTCCATGCCCACCGGCATGCGCGCGATGGACCTGGAAGGCCGCATCACCTACGTCAACGCGGCGTTCTGCCAGATGACCGGCTACGCCACTCCCGATCTGGTGGGCTTGATGCCGCCGTACCCCTATTGGCCGCCGGACCGCGTCGACGAGAACCTGCGCCTGCTGCAACAGGAACTGCAAGGCCGCAGCCCGGCCGCCGGCATCGAGGTGAAGGTCCAGCGCAAGGACGGCAGTACCTTCGACGCCCGCATGTACGTCAGCCCGCTGATCGACCCCAAGGGCCAGCAGACCGGTTGGATGACCTCGATGACCAACATCACCGAGGCCAAGCGCATCCGCGATCAGCTTTCGGCCAGCCACGAGCGGTTCACGACCGTCCTCGAAGGCCTGGATGCCAGCGTCTCGGTGCTTTCGGTGGCCCAGGGCGAACTGCTGTTCGCCAACCGGAGCTACCGACTCTGGTTCGGCGGCGACGCACGCGGCCACGCGCAACTGGCCGGCAGCAGCGCCAGCGCGCCGTTTGCGCCTGCAGCCGTGGAGGACGAGGCCGATGACGTCGACCCGATGTCCGGTCTGCCGACCGAAGCCATGACCGACTCCACCGCGGGCGCGCCGCGGGAGGTCTACGTGCCGCCCCTGGGGAAGTGGTTCGACGTGCGCTCGCGCTACCTGCAGTGGACCGACGGGCGGCTGGCCCAGATGCTGATCGCGACCGACATCACCGCCCGCCTCCGCGCCGAAGAGCAAGCCGCCGCCCAGGCCGAGAAGGCTGCCGTGACCAGCCGCCTGGTCACGATGGGCGAGATGGCGAGTTCGGTCGCGCACGAGCTGAACCAGCCGCTGACGGCGATCACCAACTACTGCAACGGCATGGTATCGCGCGTGGACGCCGACTCGATCGCCAAGGACGACCTGGTCGCGGCGCTGAAGAAGACTGCGCGTCAGGCCGAACGTGCCGGCCAGATCATCCATCGCATCCGCGCCTTCGTGAAGCGAAGCGAGCCGCAGCGCCAGGCCTCGCAGGCGCGGCAGATCATCGACGACGCCGTGGAGCTCGCCGGCATCGAGCTTCGGCGTCGCAATGTCGCGATCCACGCCTACGTCGCGCAGCGGCTGCCGCTGCTGATGGTCGACCCGATCCTGATCGAGCAGGTCGTGCTCAACCTGCTGAAGAACGCCGCCGAGGCCATCGACACCGCGCGGCTGCCGCCGCAGCGACGCCACATCGAGCTGCGTGTCGTCCCGCGCCACACCCCCGAGGAAGGGGGCGTGATCGAGTTCAGCGTCACCGACATGGGCCCCGGCCTGAACGAGGAGGTCATCGCCCGGCTCTACGAGGCCTTCTTCTCCACCAAGCCCGAGGGTCTGGGCATCGGACTGTCGCTCTGCCGCTCGATCGTCGAGTCGCACCGCGGCAGGATGAGGGCCGAGAACCTCTACAATTCCGCCTCCGTTGTCGGCTGCCGTTTTGCCTTCACGATTCCGGTGGACCCGTCCACTCGCAGCGACGCCGCCGCTGCCGATCCAGGGTCCACCCAAGCCGCCGAGCTCGGCGTTCGCTGAAGCGCTCGTGCACCGCCCTCCCGCTGTTTCTCCACCGGTCTGTCCTGCATGAGCCTGATCCCCAAAAAAGGCACGGTCTACGTCGTCGACGACGACGAGGCCGTTCGCGACTCCCTGCAGTGGTTGCTTGAAGGCAAGGACTACCGCGTCAAGTGCTTCGACTCTGCGGAATCCTTCCTGTCGCGATTCGATCCGCGCGAGGTCGCCTGCCTGATCGCCGACATCCGGATGGACGGCATGAGCGGCCTGGAACTCCAGGACCGCCTGATCGAGCGCCGCAGTCCGCTGCCGGTGGTCTTCATCACCGGCCACGGCGACGTGCCGATGGCCGTGACGACGATGAAGAAGGGTGCGATGGACTTCATCGAGAAGCCCTTCAAGGAAGAGGAACTGCTGCGACTGGTCGAGCGCATGCTCGATCAGGCCCGGGTTGCCTTCAGCCAGCATCAGGAGCAGGCCAGCCGCGACGCGCTGCTGAGTCGCCTGACCACGCGCGAAGCCCAGGTGCTTGAACGCATCGTCGCCGGCCGGCTGAACAAGCAGATCGCCGACGACCTTGGCATCAGCATCAAGACGGTCGAGGCGCATCGCGCCAACATCATGGAAAAGCTCAACGCCAATACCGTGGCCGACCTGCTGAAGATCGCGCTCGGCGCTCCTGCCAAGGCTTGACCGTCCCCATCCCAACACCCTCCGAAGGCCGCCTTGCACGCGGCCTTTGACGTTTCAGCGCCCGACAACCTCATGACCGCCCGACTCATCGACGGGATCGCCCTGTCGCAACGCCTGCGGGGCGAACTGGCCACCCGCGCCGCCGCCCTGGGTGCCCGCAGCCATAAACCGGGTCTGGCCGTGGTGCTGGTCGGCGACGACCCGGCCAGTGCGGTCTACGTGCGCAACAAGGTCAAGGCCTGTGCCGAGCATGGCCTGCATTCGGTGCTGGACCGCTATCCGGCAGACCTCGCCGAGTCTGCCCTGCTGGACCGCATCGCGGCGCTGAACGCCGACCCCACGATCCACGGCATCCTGGTGCAGATGCCCCTGCCCCGACACATCGACCCGCACAAGGTCATCGCGGCGATCCGCAGCGACAAGGACGTCGACGGTTATTCGGTGTTGTCGGCCGGCGAGCTGACGACCGGCCTGCCCGGCCTGCGGCCGTGCACGCCCTGGGGATGCCTGAAGATGGTCGAGAGCACGGGGGTGCCGATCCGTGGCAAGCATGCCGTCGTCATCGGTCGCAGCAACACCGTCGGCAAGCCGATGGCACTGCTGCTGCTTCAAGCCCATGCCACGGTCACCGTCTGCCACAGCGCCACGGTCGACATCGGCCTGCACACGCGCCAAGCCGACATCGTGGTGGCCGCCGTCGGCCGCCGCAACACGCTGACGGCTGAGATGGTCAAGCCCGGCGCGGTGGTCGTCGATGTCGGCATCAACCGCGACGAGCACGGCAAACTCTGTGGCGACGTGGACTTCGGCACGGTCCGCAACGCCCTGGGCCCCGACGGCTGGATCAGCCCTGTGCCCGGCGGGGTCGGGCCGATGACCATCACGATGCTGCTCTCGAATACGGTGGACGCCGCCGAACGACTGGAACGACTCGAAGGACAAGCATGAACACCACCTCCAACCCACTGCTTGCCGATCCCGATTCGGTCGGCTTTGGCACCATCCGCGCCGAACACCTGGCTCCCGCACTGGATGTGCTGCTGGCCGACGCCCAGGCGGCACTTGAGTACAGCGTCAGCGACGCCGTGCCGGCCGACTACGACGCGATGGCGCGGGCGCTGGATGTTCCGGTCGAACGGCTGACCGTGGCCTGGGGCCGTGCCAACCACCTGCACGCGGTCGCAGACACCCCGGAGCTTCGTGCAGCCGTGGCGGACAACCTGCCGCGCGTGACCCAGTTCTTCACTTCGCTGGCCAGCGACGAGCGGCTCTACGCCAAGTACAAGCAGATGGCGGCCGCGCGTGTCGGGCAACCCGCGGCCAGCGCGCAGGACAAGGTGCGCGCCAAGGTGCTCGCCGATGCGCTGCGGGCATTCAGGCTGGGCGGCGCTGAACTTCAAGGGCCGGCCAAGGAGCGTTTCGCAGCGATCCAGTCACGGCTGGCCGACCTGGGTCAGAGTTTTGGCGAACACGTGTTGGACGCCACCGATGGCTATGCCCACTACGCAAGCGCCGAGCAGCTTGCCGGGCTGCCGGCGGACATCCTGGCCGCGACACGAGAAGCAGCCGCGGCCGATGGACACGAAGGCCACAAGCTGACCTTGCATGCTCCGGTGTACATCCCGGTCCTGCAGTTCGTGGCCGACCGCAACCTGCGCGAGACCCTGTTCCGCGCCTACCAGACCCGTGCCAGCGACCTGGGTCCGGCCGAGCTCGACAACACCGCGATCGTTCACGAGATGCTTCAGCTGCGGGCCGAGGCCGCTGAGCTTCTGGGCTACCCCAGCTACGCCGACGTTTCGCTGGCGACCAAGATGGCACGCAGCCCGGCCGAGGTCTCCGGCTTTGTGCGCGACCTGGCCCGACGCGCGCGACCGTTCGCCGAACGAGAGCTCGCCGAGCTTCGCGAGCACGCGGCACGCGAGTGCGGCATCGCCGATCTGCAGGCCTGGGACCGGCCCTACGTCTCCGAGAAGCTCAAGCAGCAGCGATATGCCTTCAGCAGCACGGAGGTCAAGCAGTACTTCACGGCACCCAAGGTCGTGACCGGCCTGTTCGCGCTGATCGAGCGCCTGCTCGGGGTGCAGATCCGCGAGGCGCCCCAGCCCGCCTGGCACGCCAGCGTCGGCCATCACGAGGTGCTGCGCGGCGGCGAGGTCATTGCGAGCTTCTTCCTGGACCTGTACGCACGCAACGGCAAGCAACCTGGCGCCTGGATGGACAACGCCCGTCAGCGCTGGCAGCGCCCCGACACGGCGGTCTTGCAGAGACCGGTGGCGCATCTGGTGTGCAACTTCGCGCCGCCGACCGCCGGCAGCCCCTCGCTGCTGACCCATGACGACGTGGTCACGCTGTTCCATGAGTTCGGTCATGGCCTGCACCACCTGCTCACTCGGGTCGACGACTACGCGGTCTCGGGCATTGCCGGGGTCGAATGGGACGCGGTTGAGCTGCCGAGCCAGTTCATGGAGAACTTCTGCTGGGAATACGAAGTGCTTGCCGGGCTCTCAGGCCATGTCGAAACCGGTGAGCCGCTGCCGACAGCGCTGTTTGACCGGATGAAGGCGGCACGCAACTTCGGCAACGGCCTGGCGCTGATCCGGCATTGCGAGTTCTCTCTGTTTGACATGCTTCTGCACGTCGAGCCCGAGCATCGCGCGTCGCCGGACGGGGCCCTGCAGCTTGCACGCGCCGTGGCGGCCGAGCTTTCGCCCGCGGCCCCGCCGGACTTCATCCGCTATGCGGTGAGCTTCAGCCACCTGTTCGACGGCGGATACGCGGCCGGTTACTACGGCTACGCCTGGGCCGAAGTCCTGTCGGCCGACGCCTACAGCGCGTTCGAGGAAGCCGGCATCTTCGATCCCGCCACGGGCGCTCGCTGGCGCGAGCAGGTGCTCGAGGTCGGTGGCAGTCGCCCGGCGATGGACAGCTTCCAGGCCTTCCGCGGACGCGCACCGACACTTGACGCCATGCTTCGTCACCAAGGGTTGCACGACGCCCAAGCCGCCGCGGCCTGAAGTCACGGATGGCCAACGATTCGGCCCTTGAGACCGCCTGCTCTCGGGGGTAGATTCCGCGGCCATGATCCCTTCCTTCCTGCACTGCACGGTTCGCCCGCTGGCGCAGGCCGTCCTCGCCGTCCTAGCCGTTGTGGCGCTGTCTGCGCCGCCTGCAGCCTGGGCGCTCTACAAGGTGGTTCAGCCCGATGGCCGGGTGACCTACACCGACCGAGCCCCGACCGACGGTAGTGCGCGTGTCGTCCCCATGGGCCGCGCGGGCGCCTCAGCGCCCGAGGCCCCGGGGAACGCCCCGTCGACGGGCCCCAACCTGCAAACACTGCCTGCCGAGTTGCGTCAGGCGGCACAGCGTCATCCGGTCGTTCTCTACAGCGCTCCTGAATGTGCGCCGTGCACCGAGGGGCGTGCGCTGCTTCAGCAACGCGGCGTGCCGTACAGCGAGAGGCGGGTCGCCAGCGACGACGACGTGCTCGCCCTCGAACGCCTGACCGGTGCCCGCACGGTCCCGGCCTTGAGCATTGGCACGCAGACCCTGCGCGGGTTTTCGACCGACTGGGCCGCCTTTCTCGACGCTGCGGGCTACCCGCGAGAGTCGCGTCTGCCGCGCGGCTGGCCCGCCGTGGTCGCCACGCCTCTGGCCGAACGCGCGACTCGCCCCGCGGCGGTCGCGCCACCGCCGCTGCCGCCGCAGGCTGTCCCCCCGCCCGAACCGGATCCAGACCCGACCCCGCCCCCCACCGGGATCCGGTTCTGATCGACCCCACGCGGACGGTACGAGGTCAGCGCTTCGCGCCCTGATCGGGCAGCTTCCGCACCAGCGTGCTGCCCAGTCCGACCGCGCCGCCGACCACCCAGAACAGCGCAGCGCTGCCGAGCACAGCGCCGACCGCGCCGAAGGCCAGCGGCATTGCGGTGCTGCACGCGTTCATCGCCATCGAGCGCAGGGCCAGGGCCTCGCCATGGCGGCCGTCGGGTGTGAGCTTGTGCATCAGGCTCAGCAGCATCGGCTGGACCGAGCCCAGGTGCACGCCCAGCCAGAGCGCCAGCAGGCCCATCACCCAGGGATTGGGCGCCAGCGGGTACAGCGCAAACACCAGCGCGGTTCCCAGCATGGCCGACACGAGCACGCTCTTGGGCTGCAGGCGATGCGCCAGCCAGGGAATCACCAGTCGGATCACCGTCACCGACAGCGTGAACGCGCCCAGGATCAGGCCGATGGTGCTGGCCGAGTAGCCGCGCTCGTGGCCGAGCACCGGCACGACGAAGGTGTGCACGTCCCAGCAGCTCGACAGGAAGGCGTTGATGACGATCAGCCGGCGCAGCGGGGGGTGGCCCAACAGATCCCAGGCCCGTCTCGATGCGTCTCCCGCCGCCGCGGCGCGCCCGGGCACTGGGGGTACGCGTCGCGCCGCAATCACGGTGGCCAGCGGCAGCGCCAGCAGCAGACCGTAGCCGGCGGCATAACCCGCGAGGTCGATGGTCAGTCCCACGGCCACGGGCCCCAGCACGTTCGAAAACGCCGGGCCGATGCCCAGCCAGCTGAAGATGCGCACCCGCTCGGTGTCGTCCCGCGCCATCGTGCCGGCGGCGCGCTGGATGGTCAGCATGCCAGTGTTCGTCGCCGTGCCGGTGCAGGCCGCGGCGACGCACAGCGCGGCATACAGCCAGACCTGCCGATGCGGCCCGTCGATCCAGCGCCATTGCAAGGCCAGTGCAGTGGCCAACGCCAACAGGAGGCCGATGGCCGACACCGCCACCGCCAGCCGGATCGGCCGGTGGTAGCCATATCGGTCGGCCATGCGCCCGGCGTGCAGCGAGAACACCACGGGCGCAGCGGCAAACAGCGCCAGCAGCACGCCCACCGCGGTCGGGCCCAGACCTTCATCCAGCAGTTGCAGCGGCGCGGCCATGCGCAAGCCGGCCATCGCCGAGTGCAACCCGAGCTGACCGGCAACCAGGGCGGCAATCAGACGGCCGCGCCGAGGCGCCGGATCGGCACCGGGTGCCGGGTTCATGCAGGCCGCATTCGCGGCGAGATGTCGGCCACGATCGGCGTCTTCGGGCCGCTGCCGGCCAGCACGCCGATCAGGTTGTCGGCCGCCAGGTCGGCCATCGCATGCCGTGTCGCGACACTGGCGCTGGCGATGTGCGGGGTCAGCACGACATTCGGCAACGCCAGCAGGTCGGGATGGACCTTGGGCTCGCCTTCGAAGACGTCCAGACCCGCGGCGGCGATGCGCCGTTCGCGCAGCGCCATGGCGAGTGCCGCATCGTCGACGATGCCGCCACGCGCGATGTTCACCAGCGTGGCCGTCGGCTTCATCAGCGCCAGTTCGGCAGCACCGATGCTGTGGTGGCTTTCGGACGAATAAGGCAGCACCAGGATCAGGTGGTCGGCTTCGCGCAGCAGCGTGTCCTTGTCGACGAAACGGGCGCCAAGCGCCGCCTCCTGCTCGAGCGGCAGGCGGCTGCGGTTGCGGTAGATCAGCTTCATGCCGAAACCGTGCACGCCCCTGCGCGCAATGGCCTGGCCGATGCGGCCCATGCCCAGGATGCCCAGCGTCGCGCCGTGCACGTCCGGGCCGGTGAACATGTCCCAGCTCCAGCGGTTCCAGTGCCCGGCCCGCAGAAAGTGTTCGCTCTCGGTGATGCGGCGCGCGGTGGCCAGGATCAGCGCAAAACCGAAGTCGGCCGTCGTCTCGGTCAACACGTCGGGCGTGTTGGTCGCCCAGACGCCCGCGGCCGTGCAAGCGGGGACGTCGAAGTTGTTGAAGCCCACCGCCATGTTGGCGACGATCCGCAGCCCGGGTGCAGCGGCCAGGACCTCGGCGTCGATGCGTTCGCTGCCGGTGGTCAGCGCGCCGTGCTTGTCGGCCAGGCGACGGATCAGCTCGTCTCGCGGGAACGGCTGGTCGTCAGGGTTGACCTCGAGTTCGAAGTGCTGCGCAAGACGCTCGAGGGTGTGGGTCGGGATGCGACGGGCGACCAGGACGCGGGGGCGGTGGATCAAGGGCAGACCTCTAGAGGAACCAGACCCACGTCATGATGCCGAAAATCGGCACCAGCACGGCAAGACTCCAGGCCATGTAGCCGAAGAAGCTGGGCATGGCGATGCCTCGATCCTCGGCAATGGCCTTGACCATGAAGTTCGGCGCATTGCCGATGTAGGTGTTCGCGCCCATGAACACGGCACCGGCGGAGATGGCCGTCAAGGTCGCCGCTCCGGTGGTCATCAGCACCGCCGGGTCGCCCCCGGCCAGATTGAAGAACACGAGGTAGGTTGGAGCGTTGTCCAGGAAGGAACTGAGCCCCCCGGTGAACCAGAAATAGGCCCAGGGCAGCGCCTGTCCGTCCGCATCGACGACGGACCGGGAGACCGCGGCAAAGGCACCGGCTTCGCCGGCACGCAGCATGGCGAGCACCGGCACCATGGTCAGGAAGATGCCGATGAAGAGTTTGGCGACCTCCTGCATCGGCGCCCAGGAAAACTGGTTCTTCTCGCGCACGCCCTTGGGCGTGATCGCCAACGACAGCGCGGTGACGGCGATCAGCAGGACGTCGCGCACCAGGCTCTCGAGCGCCACCGGCGTGCCGAAGACATCGAACTCGACACCGGACTTCCAGAGTCCGCTCATCAGCACCAGCGCCACCACCGCGGCCAGCGGCAGCACGTTGATGCCACCTTCAAGACCGAATCGCTCGCCACCATCAGGCGTCGGATCCGAAGGCATGACCCCTTCGCGGCGGTAGTACCAGCTGTCGATCAGGAAGAAGACCACCAGCAAGGTGGCGATCAAGGACAGCGTCATCGGCGCGAGATGGCGCGCGGTCCAGAAGAAGTCCACGCCCTTCAGGAAGCCCAGGAACAGCGGCGGATCGCCCAGCGGGGTCAGCGACCCACCGGCATTGGCCACCGTGAAGATGAAGAAGACCACGACATGGGCGACATGCTTGCGGTTGTCGTTGGCGCGAATCAGCGGCCGGATCAGCAACATCGCCGCTCCGGTGGTGCCCATCACGCTGGCCAGTGCCGACCCGATGGCCAGGAACGCCACGTTGACAGCGGGACTGCCGTGCAGGTTGCCGCGCACATAGATGCCACCGGCCGCGGTGAAGAGTGCGACCAGCAGGACCACGAACGGAACGTACTCGGCGACCAGGGTGTGGACCGCCGCCTGCGCCGCCACGCCCGGACCGTGCAGGGCGGCAAAAGGCAGCAGGAACAGCAGCGCCCAGCCCAGCGCGATCTTGCCGTAGTGGTGGTGCCACAGGCGAGGCAGCAGCAGGGGCATCAGCGCGATGGACAGCAGGACGCCCGCAAATGGCAAGCCCCACCAAGGCGCCAGCGAAGCACCGTCAAACGCGGCCGCCTGACCCGCAGCCGGCCACAGCATCAGCCCCATCGCCAAGCCATGTAGCGCGCGGGCGCGCCCGCGGTCTGCCCAAGCCATCGTCATGCCCCTTTTCGAGTGGGGGCATTCTAGGAAGCGCCGCTGAACGCGGCCTGACCCTGAAGCTACCCGTGGAACCGGGCAAACCCGGAGACCGGCTCACGCTCGGTGACCAGGGTGTTCTCGATCGCATCCGGGTCCGCGTGACCCAGCGCCATGCCACAGACGACCATCTGCGTGGCCGGCAGCTCAAGGTGTGCCGCGATGATGCGGTGCCATTGCATGAAGGCGGCTTGCGGGCAGGTGTGCAGCCCATGTCCTCTTGCCGCGACCATCACGCTCTGCAGGAACATGCCGTAGTCGAGCCAACTGCCCTGCTGCAGGATGCGGTCGATGGTGAAGATCAGCCCCACCGGCGCGTCGAAGAAGCGGAAGTTGCGGCCGTGCTGGGCATGCATGCGCGCCTTGTCCGTCTTGGCGATGCCGAGCAGGCCGTACAGGTCCCAGCCGACCTTGCGTCGGCGGTCGATGTAGGGGCTGGCCCATTCCGTCGGGTAGTAGGCGTACTCCTCGGTGTGACGGGCGCGTTCCTCGGGGTCGTCGTAGGCCGCGACGATGGCGTTGCAAAGCTGCGCCAGCGAGGTGCCCGTCAGCACGTGAACCTGCCAGGGCTGGGTGTTGGTACCGGACGGGGCGCGCGAGGCCACTGAGAGGATCTGCTCGACGGTCTCCCGCGGCACCGGGGTCGGCAGAAAGGCGCGCACCGAGCGGCGGCTCGTGATGGCGGCGTCGACGATGGCGGCGCGATCAACGCCAGAGGTGGGTTCGCTCATGCAGCAGCTTTCAGTTGATCCAGGGCTTCGGCGAGCGCCATCGGCAGCTCGGCCACCGGGCGGCGCGTCTCGCGGTCCACGTACACATGCACGAAGCGGCCGAGCGCTGCGGCGCGTTCGGCTTCGCCGCCGAACAGCGCCACTTCGATCTGCACGCTGCTGCGGCCGCGGTGCAGCAGCTTCAGCCCGGCCCAAACGGTCTGCGGGAAGGACAGGCTGTCGAAGTAGTGGCAGCGCGTCTCGACCACGAGGCCGATCACGCTGCCGTGGTGGATGTCGAGGCCGCCCTGTTCGATCAGGTGGCCGTTCACCGCGGTGTCGAACAGGCTGTAGTGGACGACGTTGTTGAGGTGGCCATAGACATCGTTGTCCATCCAGCGGGTCGTGATCGGGCGCAGCGCGGGGTAGGCGCTGCGCCGGCTCGGCATCGGGCGGGCGGCACGGGTGGGGTCGGTCATGAGGTCGATTCTGGCGCCGACCAGCGCTGCCAGGACCCGAAGGCCAGTGCCAGCGTCTGATGGTGGACGGCCACGGTGTCGGCGAGGTCGCGACCGTATCCGCCCGCCATGCTCACCGCCACCGGAATCCGCTGCGCGCGCAGCGCCGCGAAGACACGCGCATCGCGTGCTGCCAGGCCATCGAACGTGAGTTTCAGACGGCCCAGCCGATCGCCTTCGTGCGGGTCGGCGCCGGCGACGTAGAAAGCCATCAGGGGTGCGCCTGCTGCGGCATGGGCATCGGCCCAGGCCAGCGCCTGCGACAGGGCGGTGTCGAGCGAAGCCAGGTACTCGGCGTCGCCGCAGCCGTCGGGCAGCTCCACGTCCAGCGAACTGGCTTCCTTGCGGAACGGGAAGTTCCGCGCCCCGTGCAGCGACAGAGTGAAGACGGTCCTGTCGTCGGCAAAGATGGCCGCCGTGCCATTGCCTTGGTGCACGTCGAGGTCGATCACGAGCACCCGCAGCAGCGGCGAGCCGGGGCGAGCGCGGTGGTGCTCGGCCTGCATCAGCCGTGCCGCCACGGCGACATCGTTGAAGACACAGTAGCCCGAGCCCTTGTGCGGATAGGCGTGGTGGGTGCCGCCGGCCAGGTTAGCCGCCACGCCCTCGCCGGCGATCAGGGCGCAGCGGGCCGCGGCGATGGTCGCGCCGACCGAGCGCCGGGCGCGCTGGACCATGCGTTCGGACCACGGAAACCCGATCTCTCGCTGCTGGGCCTCCGTGGTGGTGCCTTCGAGAACCGCCGCGATCCAGGCCGGGGCGTGAGCCAGCGCGAGCTCGCCGTCGCTCGCGGGCTCGCAATCGCGCAGCCGGATGCCCGGCAGCCCCTGCTCGACCGACTGGCGCAGCAGTCGGTACTTGGGCATCGGAAACGGATGCCCAGCCGGCAGCGGCAGGACAAAGGTGTCGGAGTGAAAGGCAAGCACCGGGCCGGATTCTGGTGGACCCACCGTGCCGGTCCTGCGGCGATCGACGCGACAGCCTTGTTGCGCTGCAACAATTTTGCTGCACCGCACAAGAAAACACTTGCAATCGGGTTCGGTCGGGCCTATTCTTCGATCCATGTTGCAGCGCAGCAAAGCGCTACAGACCCAGAGACCGATCCACGTCCCACCTTGAAACCAGGAGATCCCCATGAACTTCAACACCGACCAGTTCGTCGCCGCCCAGAAGGCGCAAGTCGAGACCCTCTTCGGCCTGTCGAGCAAGGCCTTTGAAGGCGTCGAGAAGCTGATTGAGCTGAACATGCAGGTCGCGAAGGCCTCGCTGACCGAAGCCGCCGAGACCGCCCAGGCCGCCCTGTCGGTCAAGGACGCGCAAGAGCTGCTGGCCCTGCAAGCCGGCATGATGCAGCCCGCGGCCGAGAAGGCTGCCGCCTACAGCCGCCACCTGTACGACATCGTCGCGGGCACCAACGCTGAAGTCAGCAAGGTCGCCGAAGCCACCCTCGCCGATGGCCAGAAGAAGGTCCTGGCGCTGGTCGACACCGCGGTCAAGAACGCGCCGGCCGGCAGCGAAAACGCCGTCTCCCTGATGAAGTCGGCTGTCACCGCGGCCAACAACGCGTTCGAGAGCGTTCAGAAGGCCACCAAGCAAGCCACCGAAGTGGCCGAGGCCAACTTCGCCGCGATGGCCAACACGGCCGTCAAGGCCACGCAGCAGGCCGCCAGCGCAGCGCCGAGCCGCAAGCGCGCCGCCTGATCCGCCCCGCAGAACGACAAGGCGGCCCCACGGGGCCGCTTTTTCATGGCCGCTCGCGTTACAGCGGGCTGGGAATGAGCACCTTGTCGATGACGTGGATGACGCCGTTGCTGGCCCGGATGTCGACCGCGACGATGGCCGCAGGCACGGCCGTGCTGTCCGCGATCGACGCGATCGCGGGGGCCGGACCGGCGGTGATCGTGATCGTGCGTGGTGCGGCAAAGGTCGTCACCGGCGTGCCGAACGGGATGCCGCTGGACAACACCTGAGTCGCCAGCACGTGGTAGCTCAACACCGTGCTCACCTGATCCGGCGTCAGTGTCGCGATGGTGGCCGCGGCCGCGGTGAAGGCGGCATTGGTCGGCGCAAAGACCGTCAGCGGGCCAGCGCCTGAGAGCGTCGGTACCAGGCCTCGAGCCGCAACGGCACCGACCAGGCTGCTGAAGTCGGGGTTGGCCTGCGCCATCTGCACGATGTTCAGCACGCCGGGAGGCACCAGAACCTTGTCGACGACATGAACGATGCCATTGCTGGCCCGCACGTCGGCCGTGACGACCCGGGCGTTGGTCAGGACCGCGTCGCGCACCTGCACGCCGCCGCTGGTGACGATGCCCAGCCGTGCCGCAGCGCCTTCGAAGGTGTAGAGCGAGTTCTGCGTGGCGCCGCCCGTCGTCAGGGCGGCGGCGTCGCGCTGCCCGGCCACCAGGTGGTACTCCAGGATGCTTCGCAACGTCGCGGGCGACAGCGCCGCAACCAGGGCGTCGGCACTGGCAAAGCCCAGCGCTGTGGCGAGGTTGCCAAACGCCGTGTTGTTGGGCGCGAACACCGTCACGTTGGTCGACGGCGACTCCAGCGTCGGCACCAGCCCCGCCTTGTTGGCCGCAGCCACCAGCGCGGTCAGCCCTGCCGTGGTGGCGGTCTGCGCCAGATTGGATCGTTGCGGCTCAGGGGCCGGGTGGTCGTCGTCGCTGCCGCAAGCAACGAGCAGGAAGGCGGTGCTGAGCAGCAGCGCTCGGCGCATGGTCTGGAACATCGGTGAACTCCTGTTCGAAGGTGACTAGGTAGTCGCATAAGCGACCGTCTAGTTTTATCAACGAACAATCAGTCCCCGAGTAACCAAATGGTTAATGCTGCGCCACGGCCCTCACCCCCAACAGGGCCCGGATCTCAGGCAATTGCTTCAGCGCGGCCTCCCGCCCGGCCTGGATCGCACGGCTGCGAGCCGTGAAGTCGGCGCTGCCCACTCCCGCCAGAGAAGGTCGCAGCACCACGTCGGCCTCCTTCAGTTCGAAGGCGTTGATGCTCCTGCCCATGATCGCGAAGGTCTGCAGCAGCATCTTCATCAGGTCGCCGGTGGCGTTGCCGTCGGGTGGCGAGCTGATGTCCACCGCAATCACGAACTCGGCCCCCATCTGCCGCGCAAAGCGCACCGGCACCGGCGACACCAGCCCGCCGTCCACGTACTCCCGGTTGCCGATCTTCACGGGCTGGAAGACCGCCGGCACGGCGCTCGACGCCCGCACCGCGGTGCCGGCGTCGCCACGCCGGAACAGGATCGCCGACCCACTGTCCAGGTCGGTTGCGACGATGCCCAGCGGCAGCCGCATGGCCTCGATCTGGCGGTTGCCGGTGGCGTCGCGCACCCATCGCGCGAGCGCCTCGCCGCGGATCAGGCCGCGTGACGGGAAGGCCCAGTCGGTGATCGCGCCCTCGTCCATCGCCAGAGCCAGCGCCGCCATCTCGGCCGGTGTCTTGCCCGACGCATAGAGCGCCGCCACCAGACTGCCGGCCGAGGTGCCGACGACGAACTCGGGCCTCAGGCCGGCTTCTTCGAGGACCTGAATGACGCCAATGTGTGCAAAACCGCGGGCCGCGCCGCCCCCCAGCGCCAGGCCGATCTTCGGCGGCCGCGGCGGCGGCTTCGGCGGAGCCAGCACGGCGGGTGGCGGAGCGGGGGCCAGGACTGCAGGCCCGTCAGGCCCCAGCGGCTTCGGACTCGCCGCGGCCCCGGCCTCAACCGGCGTTGTTGGCGCGACCGGCGCGACCGGCGCGACAGGCGCGGTCTGACAACCGACCAAGGCCAGGGCCACGACCAGCAGCAGAACCGGAGCCCTCATCCACCCATCACGCATATCGAAAGCCGAACTTCTCACTTCGTGGTCGCCGAAGCTCTTTCTAGAGTCCGGCCGATGTATCGATCCACCGATTCTGACCGCCGCTTCCTGCGCCAGCGCGCCGCGCAGTTCCGTGACCAGCTTGAGCGCCACCTGCGCGGCGAACTGCCTGACGAGCTGTTCCGGCCGCTGCGTCTGCAGAACGGCTGGTACGTGCAGCGCCATGCGCCCATGCTGCGGGTCGCCGTGCCCTATGGCGAACTGTCGGCGCGACAGTTGCGCCAGTTGTCGCGGATCGCGCGGGAGTTCGACCTGCCTGCGGCGCCCCACCTGAACCTGGGCCTGCCGCCCGGCGGCTACGGCCACTTCACGACACGGCAGAACCTGCAGTTCAACGGCATCCCGCTGGCGCGCGCGGCCGATGTGATGGACCTGCTGGCCGAGGTCGGCCTGCACGGCATCCAGACCAGCGGCAACTGCATTCGCAACACCACCAGCGACGCGCTCGCCGGCATCGCGCCCGACGAAGCCGTCGACCCACGCCCCTACTGCGAGTTGCTGCGCCAGTGGAGCACGCTGCATCCGGAATTCGCCTTCCTGCCGCGCAAGTTCAAGATCGCGGTACATGGTGCCGCCGAGGACCGGGTCGCCGGCGATTGGCACGACATCGCACTCGTGCTCCGGCGCAACGAGCTCGGCGAGATCGGCTTCCGGGTCAAGGCCGGCGGTGGCATGGGCCGCACGCCGCTGCTGGCGCGCACGATGAGCGACTTCGTGCCCTGGTCGCAGGTGCTGGTCTTCATCGAGGCCATCGTCCGCGTCTACAACCTCGCAGGCCGACGCGACAATGCCTACAAGGCCAGGCTCAAGATCCTGGTCAAGGCCGAAGGCCAGTCCTTTGTCGAAGCCGTGCAGCGCGAGTACGAGGCACTGCTGGCCGATCCGTTGACACAGGCCATCCCGCAATCGGAGTTCGACCGCGTGGCAGCCGGCTTTGCGGACGATCCGATCGCGGGTCCGCTGCCCGAGCCCGACCTTGCCGGCTGGCCGTCGTCGAGCGCCTTCACGCGGTGGCTCGACCGCAACGTGCACCCCCACCGGGTCGCCGGCCATCGTGCGGTCACGCTGTCGCTCAAGCGGGCCGGGTTCGCGCCGGGCGATGCGACCGCCGACCAGATGGACGCCGCAGCGGCGCTGGCCGAGCGCTTCTCGAGCGGCGAGCTGCGCGTCACGCACGAGCAGAACCTGCTGCTGCCCTGGGTCCCTGCCCGTGAGCTGCCAGCGCTCTGGCACGCCGCGCGCGATGCCGGCTTTGCCCGCCCCACCGTCGGCCTGCTGGGCGACATGATCGCCTGCCCCGGTGGCGACCTGTGCGCGCTGGCGAACGCCCGCACCACGCCCCTGGCGGGGCAGATCCTGGAGCGGTTTGCCGACCTGGACGAGCAGCACGACATCGGCGACCTGGCGCTGCACGTCAGCGGTTGCATCAACTCCTGCGGTCACCACCACAGCGGTCATGTCGGGGTTCTGGGCGTCGACAAGGACGGCACCGAGTGGTACCAGCTGAGCATTGGCGGCAGCGACGGCAGTGCGCGTGGCGCGGTTCCCGGCCAGGCGAGCCCGGGCCGCATCCTCGGCCCGGCGTTTGCCGCCGACGAGATCGTCGACGCGATCTCTGCACTGGTGGCGCTGTATCTGCGCGAGCGGCAGCCCGGCGAGCGCTTCGCCCAGACGGCGGCCCGACTGCCGCTGGCCGACTGGCGCGCCGCCACCGACGCCGTGCGGACTGGCACCGCACGCCACGACAGCGCCCCTGCGCATGAAGCCGTCGCACCCGCCTGAGGCGCGACCGAGGAGACCCCGATGCGCATCACGACTGACGACTCCCACCTGCCCGCGGGCGCCGTGACACTGGCCAACGCCGAGCAGTTGCGCGACCTGCGCCCCGAGGTGCAGGCCGCGATCGCGGACGGCCGGCCCCTGGTGCTGGAGTTCCCGAAGTGGACCGATGGTCGGGCCTATTCTCAGGCGGTGCTGCTGCGCAACCGCTGGCACCACCGCGGCGAGATCGTGGCCCACGGCGACGTGGTCGCCGACATGGCGCCGTTGCTGCGCCGCTGCGGGTTCAGCGCGATGCAGATGCGCGCCGGCCAGGACCGGCACGTCGCCGAACGCGCCCTGGGCTGGTTCGACCACCACCATCAGCGCGACCCGGTCGTCGCGACGGGCTTCGGGGCCGAGGTCCTGTCGTGACGGCCATCGCGCTGTACGCCCGGGCCCAGCCGGGGCATGCCGAGAGGGTCCATCAGGCTGTCTCGCGCTTGCGCCGGGCCGTCGAGCGGCACCCGGGGTCCATCGTGCAGGCGTCGAGCCTGGGCGCCGAGGACATGGTGCTGACCGACCTGATCGCCCGACATCGGCTGCCGATCGCGGTTGCGACGCTCGACACCGGGAAGCTGCACGCCGAGACCCTGGCCCTGCTGCCGCGCATCCGCGCCCACTACGGCATCGAGCTGGAGGTCCACCGGCCCGACTCGGACGCTGTGATCGGGTTCGTCCGCCGCGAGGGCGCCGATGCGATGTTCCGCAGCGTCGCCTTGCGCCATGCCTGCTGCGGCTTGCGCAAGCTGCAGCCGCTGACGCGCCTGCTCGAGGGCCGCACCGCCTGGATCACCGGCCTGCGCCGCGAGCAAAGCGCAGGTCGGGCCGAGGTGCCTTTCGAGGACGTTGACGACGCCGACACCCTTCGCGTCAAGTTCAACCCGCTGGCGGACTGGAGCTGGGCCGACATCTGGCACCACATCGCGACCCACGAGGTTCCCTACAACCCTCTGCACGACGCCTTCATGCCGAGCATCGGCTGCGCGCCCTGCACGCGGGCCATCGCCGTCGGCGAGCCGTTCCGCGCCGGACGCTGGTGGTGGGAACAGGGCGGCAGCAGCGAGTGCGGCCTCCACCTGCGCCCCGAGTCACAAGAAGAGACCGATCACGACAAGGCCCCGGCATGAACGCATCCCAACACCCGTCGACGTTGCGACCGCCGGTAGACACGCAGCACCTGGACGCACTCGAAGAAGAGGCCATCTACCTGCTGCGCGAGGTGGCCGCGACGTTCGAACGGCCGGCGCTTCTGTTTTCCGCCGGCAAGGACTCCTGCGTGCTGCTCCATCTTGCGCACAAGGCCTTCAAGCGCCGCGATGCCGACGGCAAGTGGCAGGGCGCCCTGCCCTTCCCGCTGCTGCACGTGGACACGGGACACAACTTCCCCGAGGTCATCGCGTTTCGCGACGCGCTTGTCGCCGAGACGGGCGACCGGCTGGTGGTCGCCCATCTCGAAGACTCCATCGCCCGGGGCAGCGTGCGTCTGGCCCATGCCGGCGAGTCGCGCAACGCGCACCAGAGCACGACCCTGCTCGAGGCAATTGCCGAGCATCGCTACGACGCGTTGCTGGGTGGCGCCCGGCGCGACGAAGAAAAGGCGCGTGCCAAGGAACGCCTCTTCAGCCACCGAGACACCTTCGGCCAGTGGCAGCCCAAGGAGCAGCGGCCCGAGTTGTGGACGCTGTTCAACACGCGCCACCGACCCGGCGAGCACTTCCGTGTCTTCCCGATCAGCAACTGGACCGAGCTCGACGTGTGGCTCTACATCGAGCGCGAGGGCATCGCGTTGCCGAGCCTGTACTACCGCCACGAGCGCGATGTCCTGGCGCGCAACGGCCTGCTGGTGCCGGTGACGGAATCGACGCCGCCGGCGCCGGGCGAGCCGGTGCTGCGCCGGCCGGTGCGCTTTCGCACCGTCGGCGACATGAGCTGCACCTGCCCGGTCGCGAGCGAGGCCGCCGATGCGCTCGACGTGATCGCCGAGACGCTGGTGTCGACGCTCAGCGAACGGGGTGCGACTCGGATGGACGACCGCAGCAACGAGTCCGCGATGGAGCGGCGCAAGAAGGAAGGGTACTTCTGAGATGGCCGCACTCCGATTCCTGACCGCCGGCAGCGTCGACGACGGCAAGAGCACGCTGATCGGCCGCCTGCTCTACGACAGCCGGGCCCTGCTCAGCGACCAGGTGCAGACGCTGGTGCATCGCGAACAGGCCCGCCGGACAGCGCCCGCCAACGACGGCCGCCCGCCCTTCGACCTGTCGCTGCTCACCGACGGCCTGGAGGCCGAGCGCGAGCAGGGCATCACCATCGACATCGCCTGGCGCTACTTCGCGACCCCGCGCCGCAAGTTCGTGATCGCCGACGCGCCGGGGCACGAGCAGTACACGCGCAACATGGTCACCGCCGCGGCCGGCAGCGACGCCGCCGTCGTGCTGGTCGACCTGGTCAAGCTCGCCGGCCCCAGCGCCGGGTTCAGTCGCCCGGTGACCCTGCTGCCACAGACTCGCCGCCATGCCCTGCTGGCGCAACTGCTGCGGGTTCCGCACCTCGTGTTTGCGGTCAACAAGCTCGACGCCGTCGACGACCCGGCCCTCGCATTTGCGGCCGTCCGCGAAGCGCTGCTCGCCTTCTGCGCCGAGGCCAGGATCCAGCCCGCGGGCATCGTGCCGGTGTCGGCGCTGCGCGGCGACAACGTGACCCAGACCATCGACGTGCCCTGGTACCGCGGGCCCACTCTGCTGAACCTGCTGGAGGACCTGCCGGAGCGCGACTCGGCCCCATCGGAAGATCTCTCGAAGGCTTGGCCGGTGCTGCCCGTGCAGTACGTCGCGCTCGAAAACAACCCTTCCGGCCAGCCGCAGCGCGTGCTTTGGGGCCGCCTGGCCGAAGCCGCGCTGAGCGTGGGCGACGCGGTGCAGGTGTTTCCGTCCGTGCAGATCGCCAAGGTGCAGTCGATTCGCCGCGCAGGAGCGGAGGTCGGCCGCGGCGCACCGGGCCAGTCGCTGGGGGTCGTGCTCGACCAGGCGCTGGATGTCTCGCGCGGCGACTGGCTGCTGTCTCCGGGTCAGGTGGTGCCACGTCGCCGCTTTGTCGCCACCTTGGCCTGGCTCGACGTGGAACCGGCACAGATCGGCCGCCGCTACGTCGTGCGCCATGCCCATGCCTGGGTTCCGGCGCGGCTGGTGGCGATCCGCCACCGGCTGAACATCCACACCCTGGAGCGCGAGTCCGCCCAGACCCTTTCGGTCAACGACATCGGCGAGGTCGAGGTCGAACTGCAGCAGCCGCTGCCCTTGCGGCCCTATCGCGAAAGCCTGGACGCTGGCGCCTTGATCGTCGTCGATGGCAGCACGAATCGCACCAGCGGTGCGCTGCTCGTCACCGATGTCGAGCCGGCTGAGCAAAGCCCGGCATGAGCGCAGCGCCTGCTTTCCGACGTGTCAGCTTCATCGGAGCCGGGCCGGGCGCGGCCGACCTGATCACGCTGCGGGGCGCACGCCGCCTGGCCGAGGCGGAGGTGGTGCTGTTCGATGCCCTGACCGATCCGGCGCTGCGGGACCTGGCGCCCCAGGCGCGCTGGATCTCGGTCGGCAAGCGCGGTTTCTGCGCGGGCTCGACCCCGCAGTCCAGCATCGACAGCCTGCTGGTGGCCATGGCCCGTCGGCATGCACGGGTGGTGCGGCTCAAGGGCGGCGACCCGAGCCTGTTCGGCCGGCTCGAAGAAGAACTGCAAGCGCTGGCCGCCGCCGGCATCGAAAGCGAGGTGATCCCGGGCGTCACCGCTGCGCTGGCGGCCGCTGCGCAAACCCAGCGACCGCTGACCCGCCGCGGCGCGGGCCGCAGCGTGACGCTGACGACCGCGATGACGCAACACGGCGCGGTCGACGGCGTGCAGCCGCGTGCCGACACCGAGGTCTTCTACATGGCCGGGCGACAGCTTGGCGCGCTCTCGCGCCGGCTGCGGGCTGCGGGCTGGCCGGCCGACGCGCCGTGCAGCGTGGTCTCGAACGCCGGTGCCGCCGACGCCCTGTCCAGCGAGCACCGACTGGACGGCCTGGCGGCGGCCTCGGTGCTGCACGCCGATCGGCCCCTGGTGGTGGTGGTGGGGGTCGGCGCGACGGCCGTACGACCCGTTGTCCGGGCCCGCAGCGACCTGGGCATGGCAGCCGATAAAATGACCGATTCCGTGCATCACCCCCTCGGCCAGACATGACCCACGTCGTCCTCGAATCCTGCATCCGCTGCAAGTACACCGACTGCGTCGACGTCTGCCCGGTCGACTGTTTCCGGGAGGGTCCGAACATGCTCGTGATCGACCCGGACGAGTGCATCGACTGCGCGGTCTGCATCCCGGAATGCCCGGTCAACGCGATCCTGCCCGAAGAGGACGTCCCCACCGAGCAGTTGGCATTCATCAAGCTCAATGCCGACCTGTCGCGCAAGTGGCCCAGCATCACCAAGCGCAAGACGCCCCTGCCCGACGCGGACGACTGGAAGGACCGCAAGGACAAGCTCGTCGAGCTCAAGCGCTGAGCCCGCGGCGGCCGCGCCGCCCCACGCGCGCCGCATTGCCCACCAACGGCACCTTCCGCGTGCCGTTTTCATCCGCCGCCCCATGTCCACAGAAGTCATCGAAACCGACGCCGTGATCGTCGGCGCCGGCCCGGTCGGGCTGTTCCAGGTGTTCGAGCTTGGCCTGCTCGAGATCAAGGCCCACATCATCGATTCCCTCGCCTACCCGGGCGGCCAGTGCATCGAGCTCTACCCGGACAAGCCGATCTACGACATCCCGGCGGTTCCGGTCTGCACCGGCAAGGAACTGACCGACAACCTGCTCAAGCAGATCGAGCCTTTCGGCGCGACCTTCCACCTCGGGCAGGAGGTCAGCGAGCTGGCCAGGCGCGGCGACGGCCGCTTCGACATCGCCACCGCCAAGGGGACGCGCTTCATCAGCAAGACCGTCTTCATCGCCGGTGGCGTCGGCAGTTTCCAGCCGAGACTGCTCAAGGTCGAGGGCCTGGAGCGCTTCGACGGCACGCAGCTCCACTACCGTGTTCGCAACCCGGCGCAGTTTGCGGGCAAGAACCTCGTCATCGTCGGTGGCGGAGACTCGGCGCTGGACTGGGCGCTGAACTTCGCGCAGGAAGGTCCGAACAAGGCCGAGAGCGTGATCCTGATCCACCGCCGGGACGGATTCCGCGCCGCGCCGGCCAGCGTCGCCCGGATGCGCGAACTCTGCGAGGCCTACGAGATGCAGTTCGTCGTCGGCCAGGTCACGGGCTTCGACGAATCCGACGGCCGGCTGTCGGCACTCAAGGTCACGGGCAGCGATGGCGTGACCCGCGTGATGCCGCTGGACATGCTGCTCGTGTTCTTCGGGCTCTCGCCCAAGCTCGGGCCGATCGCCGAGTGGGGGCTGGGCCTGGAGCGCAAGCAGATCATCGTCGACACCGAGAAGTTCGAGACCAACATCCCGGGCGTCTTTGCCGTCGGCGACATCAACACCTACCCGGGCAAGAAGAAGCTGATCCTGTCGGGCTTCCACGAGGCCGCACTGGCCGCATTCGGCGCTGCGCCCTACGTCTTCCCCGAGAAGCGCATCCTGCTCCAGTACACCACCACCAGTCCCAAGCTGCACAAGGTCCTGGGGGTCGAATCACCCGTGTTCGACTGAGGTGCAATCGAGCTGACACAATCGTCTGATCGCTGGGGGTGCTGGCCCTTCCCCAAGGGCCGGCTGAGACAGTCCCTTCGAACCTGATTGAGGTAATCCTCGCGCAGGGAAGCAGCAAGCACATCCGCAGCCCCACCGCTTTGCCGGCCGGGCTGGCGCGTGTCTGTCGCTCCCCATGGCCGGGGCGACACGAGACACGCGGCATGACACGACGATCCTACTTCCGACCCCGCCACGGACTTGGCCCCTGCGCCGTCTGTGCGATCAGCTTGCTGCCTCTGGCGGTGGCGGCACAGCAGAGCATCACCGTCACTGGTCGGTCGGTGCCAGCGGCACTGACCGGCTTTGCGGATGTGCCGGCATCGCAGTCGCCGATGCAGGTGGGCAGCTTCTCGGCGGCCCTGCTGGCCGACAGCGGTGCACGGCAGCTCGCCGACCTGACCCGGCTCGACGCGGCCGCCAGCGACGCCTACAACAGCGAAGGCTATTGGTCTGCCCTGGCCGTTCGAGGCTACGTGCTCGACAACCGCGGCAACTACCGCCGCGACGGCTTGCCGATCCATGGCGAGACCTGGCTGCCGCTGGCGACCAAGGAGCGTGTCGAGTTGCTCGCCGGCACCAGTGGCCAGCAGTCCGGGACCAGCAGTCCGGGCGGGCTCGTGAACCTGGTTGTCAAGCGACCGACGGCGCAGCGCCTGCTGGCCGTGCAGCTCGAAGCCCGCGACGCCGGCACCGTCACCGCCGGCTTCGACTGGAGCGACCGCACCGGCCCGGAGTCACGCCTGGGATGGCGCCTGAACGCCGGGGCCAGCCGGCTGCAACCCGAAACCCGCGATGCCGAAGGCCAGGCCCGCTGGCTGGCCCTGGCGGCCGAATGGCGCCTGGCCGGTGGCAGCGTGCTCGAAGCCGAGTTCGAACACCACCTGCGCAGCCAGCCCAGCGTGCCCGGCCTGAGTCTGTTTGGAGACTCGGTGCCCGACCCGCGGCGGATCGATCCGCGAACGAATCTCAACGCCCAGGCCTGGTCGCAACCGGTGGTCTTCGAAGGCAACACCGCAAGCCTGCGCTGGCGCCATACCCTCACCGGAAACTGGGCACTGGTCGCCCACGGCGTGATGCAGCGGCTGCACACCGACGACCGGGTCGCCTTTCCGTTCGGTTGTGACGACGGTGCCAACGGCTATCGGGCGGATCGCTTCTGCAGCGATGGCCGTCACGACCTGTACGACTACCGCAGCGACGGCGAGCGGCGCCGCACCTGGGCGCTGGAGGCCCGCGCCGAAGGCCGCACGGCGCTGGCCGGATCGAGCCAGCACTGGGCCCTGGGCGTGCAGCGCCACCGGGTCGACGAAGCACTGCCGGACCAGGCCTTCAACTACAGCGGCCAAGGCCAGGTCGGGGTGGCCGCGGCACTGCCCGCCGCACCCGAGCTGGCGCCCGGATCGGCAACCCAGCGCGCCGAGACCGCCTCGTCCGCGTTTGTCCGCGCCCGCCTGACCTGGGACGCATGGCCCGAGTGGCAACTCTGGACCGGTGCCCGGCACACACGTCTGGCGCGCAACTCCAGCCGTGACGGCCAGCCTTATGAACAGGGTTTCACGACACCGTGGCTGGCCCTGCAGTGGGCCCCGACCCTGGGCCTGCGCGTGTATGGGAGCCTGGGCCAGGGCGTCGAGTCCGAGGTGGTGCCCAATCGGCCGCAGACCTACCGCAACGCCGGCCAGGTGTTGCCCGCGCTGCGCAGCCGGCAGCAGGAGCTGGGCCTGAAGTACTCGGACAACGGCATCGAGCTTGGCGCCACGCTGTTCGACATCCGGCGGCCGCAGGCGCAGGACCGGTGCGACCCGGCAGCAGCTGCCGCCGGCTGCATCCGCGAGGTCGGTGCCCGCGCCCGCCACCGTGGCCTGCAGGCCCAGGCCGGCGCCCGCAGCGGTCGCTGGGACCTGCGTGCCAGCGCGATGCTGCTGTCGGCCCGGATCGAGAGCAACGACCATGCCCTGATGGCGTCGAACCGTGCGGTCAATGTGCCCGAACGGAGCCTCAAGCTGGGCCTGACGCGCGAATGGAGTGGCACACCCGGGCTCAGCGTCAGCGCCGGGGTCGTGCACGAGGGCCGGCGCACGGTCCTGCCTGGCGAGACGCTCCAGCTTCCCAGCTGGACCCGCATCGACCTGGGCGCGCGCTGGACCATGGCCACTGCCGCCGGGCCCATGACCTGGCGACTGGGCCTGGACAACGCGACGGATCGCCGCGCCTGGCGCGAGTCGCCCTACCAATTCGGACACTCGTGGCTGTTTCCGCTGGCGCCACGCACCCTGCGTGCGAGTCTCGACTGGCGGCTGTGAAGTCAGGCGTTGCCTGAAGCTCAGAGTCCTGCCTGGACCTCGGCAATCGCCAGTTGCAGGGCCCGCGCGTCGTTGCTGGCGCGGTGGCGCTGAACGCCCAGGCTCGCCATCGCCCGCACCCGGGCGGCGTCGAGCCGGGCCAGCTGGTCTTCGGCCAGCAGGCGGCCCACGGATTCGAGCCGGAACCGCGGCACCAGCCCGGCCTCGTCGAACAACACCGCCAGCCAGGCGTAGTCATGCGCCCAGCCATCGCAGTAGACCGTGGCTTCGGCCAGTGCTTCGTTGAGTGCCTGTGCCACCTGGATCACCGACCGGCCATGCCGGGCCAGCGTCTCGCGGCCGATGCCGTGAACGGCCTGTGCCGCGCTGTCCCAGTGCGTCCAACCGGGGGCCGGCACGACCAGCGTGCACCAGGCCTGGCTGTCGCCGCGGACGTACCCGATCTCGATCGGATAGCTGCCTCGCCCGAAGCCGCTGGCCTCGATGTCAAGCACCGGGATGAGTCGCGTGCCTGTGCGGTTCTCAGCATGGATCGTCATGCCCGTGAGGATGCCTCGTCTGCGGCCCGAAACAGACTCGGCCGCACGATCAGAACCTGTCCCGTTCCGGGTTATAGTCATGGGCTGTATTCCCCGATAGCTCAGTCGGTAGAGCGCCGGACTGTTAATCCGTAGGTCCCTGGTTCGAGCCCAGGTCGGGGAGCCATAAAGATCAAGGGGTTGGCGATGAAAGTCGCCAACCCCTTTGACTTTTGGACGAGACGGAATAGGTCCAGGCGCGGCGGGCCCCAGGGCTCGCTGCGGGCACTGGCGACGAGCGGAGTCACTTCACCGCGCGGCGGCGCGGCGCACGGCGCTTGCGGACCGGCGTCTGGCTGGCGGGCGGGCCGGCGTCCGGGGCCTCGGCCGATGCGGGCGGCGCGCCGTCCACCCACTCGAAAGCGCCCACGAAAAGGGTGCATTCGCCGCGCCGGCCGGCGCGATGCGCATCGGCCGCGTGACGCTCTGCATGGCTGTTGAAGCGCAGCACCTCGGCCCGCAGGAGATCGCGCCATTGCAACTGCAGGGCCTCGGCGTCTTCCGGATGCAGCTCGTCGACAAACACCGCCATCGTGCTGCTTCGCTCACGCGTGTTCAGCAACGACGCGACCGCAGCGCTCAGCGTCGGGCGCACGACACGGTCGAGAAGCTCGGCCTTGGCGTCGCCCGCATAGCTGCTCACCTCGGACATCAGGTCCACGCGCACCCGGCCCCGGGCATCGAGAGACGCCATGCCATTGGCCAGCCACTGGTCCAGCACGGCGCGTGACCGGATGTCCTTGCTGACCGCCTCCACGGCCGCCTCGAATGACAGCTCGCCGCCTTCCTTGCGTGTGATGGCCATCGGCTTGATCCGCCCCGTCCGGTCCAGCCGGCGCGTATCGCTGCTGAGATAGTCGCCGATCTGCTGCGACAAGGAGGGCGCAACAGGCCTCCGGCTGCGGGTGCGCAGCAGTGGCGGGATCTTCTTGCGGTGGATGCCGGTGAGCATGTACAGGCGGCTCGCCGTCGGCCGCTCGGAACCGACATGCCAGCGCAACGCAGCGTCGACGTAGGCGCGAGCCAGCATCTGCTCCATCTCCGGGAAGCCGATGCCGCGCGCGACGAGCAGGCGCGCCAGCACCAGCAGCAGCTGCTCGAGCATCTCGCGAAGGCGGTCATCGGTGGCCGCCGGCACGGCAGCGGGGTCGGTCTCAGGCTCGGTCATCAGGGGTCTCGGCGGCGCCGACTGTGCCACAGCGCGGAAACGGCTCGTCACCAACCGCCCAGACCCTCGCCGCGCCAGCCCCCGCGGTCACGGGGGTGGCGTGGCCGTTTCTGCCACGGACCTGCCGTACGTGGCCGCTTTTGCCACACACTCCCGTGGCGCTTTTTGCCACGTGCATCGCGCCACACCCGGCCCGTACGGCGCCGTCGTCACGTCCTGCGGGCACCGTCCCGCCCTTGCCCAAGGAGTTCCCCGCATGTCCGCCATTCCGTTCCCGCGTGTCTCGGCCGCCCTGGCCGTTGCCGCGTTCTCCGCTTTGCCGGCGCTGGCCCAGGCTGGGTCTGGCACCATCGCCAGCGGCTCGTCCAAAGGCCTGAGCTGGACCGCGTCGCACGCGCTGGTCGGCGTCGGGAGCACTGGCACCGCCAGCCTGCCCGGTGATCCGTCGTACTGGCCGGCTTACCCGCGTGACGGCGGCGTCGTGGGCTTGGTCACGCAGATCTCGCCCACGCTGGCTGGCAGCTGCACCGGCACCCTTCTGGCCGACCGCGTGTCGGTGCTGACGGCCGCACACTGCGTCTCCGAGGGCGCAGGCACGCCAGGCCCGATCGGCACGACGGTGTTCTTCCAGCCCGAAGGCGGCCTGTCGACGACGGCCTCGATCTTCGCGTCGACCGAGGTCACGCGCATCGAGGCCTCGCAGTGGTTCGTGCGCGGCGGCTACACGGGCCAGGTGCTCGACCAGAACGACATCGCCGTGATCCGCCTGAGCGCACCGGCGCCAGACTGGGTGCCGAGCTACGACTTCGACACCACCGGCGCCGGTCTGCTGGGAAGCAACTTCGACGTGGCCGGATACGGCCGCCTGGGCAGCGGCGCCACGGGCAGCACACAGGTCACCGGCCGACTGCGCAGCGGCGACAACCGCTACGACTTCCGCTGGGGCGACGCCGACTTCGGCGGCTTCTTCACCGGCGGCTTCTTCGGCACCGCCGACATCGGCTGGTCCATCGTCTCCGACTTCGACAACGGCAGCGCGACCAACGACGCCGGCTGCCGCCTCGCCGCCGCGCTGGGCCTGGGGGGCGGCGACAAGTTCTGCAACACCGGCCTGGGCAGCACCGAGTCGGGCGTGGCGCAGGGCGACTCCGGCGGCCCCAACTTCATCGGCGGCACGATCACGGCCGTCAACTCGTACATCGTCAGCTTCGAAAATCTGGGCGATGTCGACGCGGCGCTGAACAGCAGCTTTGGCGAGTTCTCGGGCTACGTGCCGACCTACCTGCACGCCGAATTCATCCGCGCTTCGATGGTGCCGGAGCCCGGGACCTGGATGATGCTGGTGGCCGGGCTTTCCGGCGTCGCCTTCGTCGCTCGCCGGCGGCGCCCGGCACCGCGCTGAGCGCAGCCGTCAGTGCTTGATGTCGCCGATCAACTCAGCCGGACGCGTGGCCAGCGACGCCGGCTCGGTCGGCCGGAAGCCAGGTGCCTGGCCCATCGGCAGCGTGTCCTGCCAGCCGCCGGACGCCGCCGGCGCTGCGGCGTCGAGCGCCCGGTCGAGCGCAGCGCGGCGCTGCGCCACCTCGGCCAGGGCCGCGCTGGCTGCAACGCGCGCGCCGGACGGCGACTTCACGCTGGCATGCAGCTGCAGGCGCAGTGTCTGCGCTTCATCGATGAGCTCCAACCGCGAATCCTGGGCCTCGCGAAGCTCGTCCTGAAGTCGGGCGAGCCGCTGGCGCTGCCGCCACCAGACGGCGGCGCCAGCTAATATCGCCAGCAGCGCCACCGCCAGCCAGAGCAAGGATGTGGAGTTCATGACGCGTTTATCGGCGCATCGTCGCGGCGCTTTAGCTCCGAGCAGCAAGCGTCGAGCGGCGTCCACGCGCCAGGCGCGGTCCCAGACCGACGGCTTCTGGATGCCGACCCAGCGCTCGTGGTGTTTGGCGACCGGGTTGTCGTCGTTGGCATCGCCTGCGAAGTCCTGCTCGAAAACCGTCGGGTTGGAGGTCAGACTCCAGACGGTGCCCGCGCGACCGCAGGAACCTGATCGGCAGCACCAAGGTCCAGCGCTCTGCTTGAAGGGATGGACTGCGAGCAAGTCACGGTACCGAGCAATGGGTGCAGTCATGGTTCCGGCCGGCAAGCGGCCAGGCTCCATGCGGTACGACCCGTCGTCACTCAGGCCGACACTCTCGGCGCCACGCCCAGCGCACGCGCATCCAGGATGTGCTGGCTCAGGCCGTCGGCCCAGGTCGCGTAGCCCGCGGCACTGGGATGGATCCCGTCCGACGCCATGCCCGCCGACGTGGTGGTCTCCGGGTGCCAGTGCATGATGCGCCCCGCCTGTTCGACCAGCTGCCCGGCCAGGCTCTGGTTCATCTGCCTCGACCAGCGGCCCATGAACCAGCGCAGCGGCTGCGGCAGCGCCAGGCAGGCATGCATGGGGGGCACGGCGCTGAACACCAGCAAGGCGGGTGCAAAGCGCTGGTCGATGAGTTCAGCCAGCCGGGTCTGCCACCGGGCCCACTGCAGCGGCGCACACAGACGGGTCGCGTCGTTGGCCCCGATCGACAGCACCACGACGTCGAAGCGCGCGCAGGGTGTTTCCTGCAGCAGGCGGAGCAGCCCCGGCGAGTCCAGCCCGTTGACCGCCAGCACGCACCACTGCACCGTGTGATGCCGCCTCAGGTGGCGCACCAGATGGCCGCACAGCGCCTGGTCTTGTGTCGGGGCACCCACGCCTGCGGCGCCCGAGTCGCCAGCCACCAGCAGGCGAACCAGTGAACCGTGGCCTTCGGTGCCGGTGCGACGACCCGGTGGCTCCGGCAGGTGCAGCGTGACGCGTCGCACATGCCGGGCCTGCAGCCAAAGCAACGGCCAGAGCAGCCCCAGCAACGGAAGACGCAGCCAATGCACGGGCATCAGCAGGATGCCATCGGCCAGCGGGCCAGAGCCGAGAAACCAGGCCTTCTTGCTCTCGACGCCATGGGGTTCGCACCGCCGGGCGAAAGCTCCGTGGTGGCCGCTGCTGCAGGACATGCGATGGCCCTTGGTTGAAGGTCTGGCGACACTGAGGCCCTGCGGGGTCGACTGCGGGTGATCCATGGCAAACCTGCGGTGCTTCGGAATTCAGGCCACAGCACCAAACAGCGCGCCGGCGCCGGCGGTGACCGCCATCGCCAACGCCCCCCAGAAGGCCACGCGCCACGTTCCGTTCCACACCCGCGCCCCGCCCATCTGGGCCGAGAGGGCACCCAGGCCCGCCAGAAAGACCAGCGACGACACCGCCACCCACGGAATCAGGTGCGCGGACGATGCGGTGGCGACCACGGCAATCGGCAAGGCCGCACCGACCGAGAAGCTGGCGGCCGAGGCCAGTGCGGCCTGCGTCGGACGCGCCGCGGTCGCGTCCGAGAGCCCCAGTTCGTCACGGGCGTGCGCGCCCAGCGCGTCATGGGCCATCAGTTTCTCGGCCACCCGGTCGGCCAGCGGCGGGTCCAGACCGCGGCCGACATAGATGCCCGCCAACTCGCGCCGCTCGCCCGCCGGGTCCTGCTTCAGCTCGGCGCGCTCCCGGGCCAGGTCGGCGTTCTCGGTGTCCTCCTGGGAATGCACAGACACGAACTCGCCGACCGCCATCGACATGGCCCCGGCAATCAGCCCCGACACGCTGGTCAACAGGATCGTTCGGGGGTCGGCGCCCGCTGCAGCCACGCCCAGCACCAGGCTGGCGGTCGACACGATGCCGTCGTTGGCACCGAGCACCGCAGCGCGCAGCCAACCGATGCGGTCGCTGTGGTGGTGTTCGGCGTGGCTTCGCACAACGCGTCCCGTCAAGCCGCCAGCGCTTCGATGGTCATGTTCCTGGCCTGCGACCGCCTGGCGCCCCGCGGGCGGTCCCCGCACTGCAAAGCGCACCAATGCCGATGAGAGCAACGCCGATGAGAGCAACGCCGATGAGAGTCGCAAGGCCGAAGAACGGCGGGGGCTTGTTCACGATTCGGTTCCTTGTTGGGTGGAGCCGCCCAGGCACTGATGGCGGATGTCTCTTGGCGAGGGAACTTTCGGCGCGACCGGGCCCGCCCGTCTGTCCGACGGCAAGGACCGACCGTGGCGAGCACGATGAAGCCTAGGACACGCGCAGGTTGGCGTGGGCCTCCACCGGGTCGCGCCTCGGCTGGACGCGCTCTCGCGCCACGGCCGCGGCGCTTCATCTGGCGCAAGCGTCACTCATGTCGCAACGCTTCGATCGGGTCCATGCGGGCTGCACGGCGAGCCGGGAAGTAGCCGAACATCACGCCGATGGCCGCGGAGAAAAGCAGCGACAACAGGTTGATGGCCGGGTCGAACGAATACGGCACCGCCATTGCACTTGCGAGCGCCCACGAGGCGACCGTGGCGATGACCACGCCCACCACGCCGCCCAGCGCCGACAGGACCACCGCCTCGATCAGGAACTGCAGCAGCACCTCGCCTTCCAGCGCGCCCACCGCCAGGCGCAGCCCGATCTCGCGCGTGCGCTCGGTGACGCTGACCAGCATGATGTTCATGATGCCGATCCCGCCCACCAGCAGGCTCACGGCGGCCACCGCGCCCAGCAGGCTGGTCAGTACGCCCATCGTGCTGGACAGTGTTTCGGCCAGCTGCTGGGTGTCGAAGATGTTGAAGTTGTCGTCGTCACCTTCAGAGAGATGACGGCGTTCGCGCATCAATTGGCCCAGGCTGGCCTTGAGCGGCCTGCTGTCCGCGCCTTCGGCCATCGACACCACCAGAAAACTCACCCGGTGGCTGCCGGTGACGCGACGCTGAAGCGTGTGCAGGGGCACGATGACGGTGTCGTCCTGGTCGCCCATTCCGCCCTGCCCTTTGGGCACCAGGATGCCGATCACGTTGCACGAGAACTGCTTGATTCGCAGTTGCTCGCCCAGACCGGTGGTGCCCGGCGTGCCGCCAAAGAGCTCGCGCCGCACCGTCTCGCCGAGCACGCACACGGCGGCGCCGGACAGCTGCTCGTCGGGCGCAAAGACACGACCTGAAGCCAGCTCCCAGTTGCCGATGTCGAACAGGTCGACCGTGCTGCCACTGACGGTGGTGGCCCAGTTGCGGCCATTGGCCACCACGGTGGCGCGGGCCTGGCCCTGGGGCGCCACGGCCGCCACCCCGCCGATCTGCGCTGCGATGGCCTCGGCATCGGCCTCGATGAACTGTGGCACGCCACCCCCGCCGCCGCCCCCGATGCGCTGGCCCGGGCTGACGATCAGCATGTTGATGCCCAGGCTGGTGATCTTCTCTTCAATGGCCCGGGTGGCGCCGTTGCCCAGCGTGACCATCGTGATCACCGCGCTGACGCCGATGACGATGCCCAGGATGGTGAGGAAGGATCGAAGCAGGTTGCGGCGCACCGAGCGCAGGGCCAGCATGAAGACGCTGAACAGCATCAGGTGGTCTCCGCGGCACTCGATGCGGGTGCAACCGTCGTGGGGTTCGCGTTGACCGCATCCTGGGCAATTCGGCCATCGAGGAAGTGAACCATGCGGTGCGCATAAGCGGCCATGTCGGGCTCGTGCGTCACCATCAGCACGGTGATGCCGTGGTCGCGGTTCAACGCCAGCAGCAGGCCCATGATCTCGTGGCTGCGCTGGGTGTCCAGGTTGCCGGTGGGCTCGTCGGCCAGCACCACCGCGGGCTCGGTGACGATGGCCCGGGCGATGGCCACGCGCTGCTGCTGACCGCCCGAGAGTTCCGCCGGCGTGTGCCGTTCCCAGCCCGCCAGGCCCACGTCCTGCAGGGCCTTGGCGGCGGAGGCACGGCGGTCTGCGGCGCTGTCGCCCCGGTAAAGCAGCGGCAGTTCCACGTTCTCCTGCGCGGAGGTGCGCGCCAGCAGGTTGAAGCCCTGGAACACGAAGCCCAGGAAGCGCCGTCGCAGCCGCGCACGCTGGTCCCGCGACAGGGCTTCCACGTGCGCACCCTTGAACAGGTACTGCCCGGCCGTGGGGGTGTCCAGGCAGCCCAGGATGTTCATGGCGGTGGACTTGCCCGACCCGCTGGGGCCCATGATGGCGACGAACTCGCCGGCGGCGATGTCGAGATCGATGCCCTTCAAGGCCATCAACTCCGCCGCGCCAACGCCATAGCGTTTGCTGACGGCACGCAACTGAATCAAGGCTGGGTTCACTTCCGGGTCACTTGGAGCTGGCCGTCTGCTGGGCCGTGATCACTTGCATGCCGGCCTTCAGATCGCCGCCGACGATTTCGGTCATGCGGCCGTCGCTGATGCCGGGCACCACCGCCACGGCAACGGGCACGCCGGTGCCGGAGTCCGCGGCCTTCCCGTCATGGCCGCCTTTGCCGGTGGCGGGCAGCACCCACACCTGCCGCGCGGCAGCCGTGCTCGCGTTGTCGGCCGCGCCTTTGCGCCGGCTTTCCGTCTTGGGCGGGCCCATCTGGATGCCCGAAGCGATGCTCTTCTTGTCGGCTGGCCCGGCCGTTGCAGGCGCGTAGCGCAGCGCGGCGTTGGGCACCAGCAGGACGTCCTTGCGCTGCGTGGCCACGATGGTGGCCGTGGCCGTCATGCCCGGGCGCAGGCTCAGGTCGGCGTTGTCCACGTCCAGGTAGGTCAGGTAGGTGACGACGTTGTCGGTGATCGTCGAGCCGAAACCCACGCGCGTGATGCGCGCCGGGAACGGCCGACTGGGATACGCGCTGACCGTGAAGGTCGCTGCCTGGCCCAGCTTCACCGCGCCGACATCCGCCTCGTCGACGTAGACCCACAGGCGCAGCCGGGCCAGGTCTTCGGCCACGGTGAACAGGGTCACGGCCTGCAGCGAGGCCGCCACCGCATTGCCCGGGTCGACAGCGCGGGTCAGCACGACGCCGTCGGCCGGCGCGGTGATCGAGGCCTTGGACAGGTTGATCTGGTCGGTGGACAGAGCCGCCAGCGCGTCGCTGATTCCCGCCCGTGCCGCGCCGCTGTCGGCCATCGCCCGCGCCAGGGTCGCGCGTCCCGTGTCCAGTTCGGCCCTGGAAGGCACCTTGCCGCCGGACAGCTCGGCCACGGCTTCCAGCCGGCCCAGCGCCGCACGGGCCTCGGCCACCGTCGCGCCGTTCTGTTCCAGCTTGGCGCGCGCTGCGGCCAGTGCCGCTTGCGAACGCAGGATCTGGTCGCGCAACTTCGCGGTGTCCAGCACCACCAGCACCTGGCCCTTCCGGATGTTGTCGTTGACATCGACATTCACCTTCAACACGGTGCCGGAGAGTTCGCTGCCGATGTTGATGGACCGCGTGGGCTGAACCGTACCGTTGGCCGTGACGCTGAGCGTGAGGTCACCGCGCGTGACCGGTGCGGTGATGTATCGGGGCGCGGCCTGGGCGGCGCGGCTGGCCAGCCACCACCACACGCCGCCTGCCGCCAGCACCGCGGCAGCGACCGTGATCCACAGCCAGCGGCGGCGATACCACGGTGGCGTGACAGGCTCGCCCAGCAGTGTCGGCAGATCGGTGGCGGCCGGGTCAGGTCCGGTCGGCGCAGCGGGCGGGGTCGGGGCGTTCATCTGGGTTGTACTTCCGACATGGACGGCCAGCCACCGCCGAGGGCCTTGAACAGGCGGACCTGGCCGCTGCTGACATCGGCGGTGGCGCTGGCGACACCGTCCAGCGTCGCAAACTGGGTCCGCTGGGTGTCGAGCACGGTCTGGAAGTCGATCAGCCCGCTGCTGTAGCGCTGCCGGGCCAGCCCGTTGGCGTTGCTCGCGGCGTCGGCCGCCTGGCGCAGGCTGGCCAGGCGCAGGCGGTCGCCGCGCAGCGCCACCAGCGCGTCTTCCACCTGCTGCAGCGCACCCAGCACCGCCGCGCGGTAGGTGACTTGGGCTTGCGCCAGCGCCGCCTGCTGCACCCGCACCTGCGCGCGCACGGCGCCACCGTCGAAGACCGGCAAGGTCACGCTGGCCAGCAGGCTGCCCAGCACCGCACTGCCACTGCTCAGGGCGCCGACCGTCGCGGCGCTCAGGCCCAGCGACCCGCCGATGGCAAAGCTGGGCCAGCGCTGGGCCTGTGCCTGGCCCACGCGGGCCAGCGCCGCGGCCACCTGGTACTCGGCAGCGCGCACGTCGGCGCGCTGGCGCAGCGTCTGTGCGGGGATGCTCAGCGCCAGCTCCTCACGGGCTTGCGGCACCTTGATGCCCGGCGCGCCAGCCGTCCGCACGCCCAGAAACGTCGACATCGCGGCTGGCGGCTGCCCGGTCAACACCGCCAGCGCGTGCTGCGTCTGCACGATGCTCGTCTGCAAGGTCGGCAACTGCGCGCGGTTCTGGGCCACGGCAGCGCGGGCCTGTTCGGCCTCCAGCGAGGTGACGAGCCCTGCCTGCTGGCGCCACAGCGTGATCTGCAAGGTCGCCTCCTGGCTGGCCAGGTTGTCGGCCACGATCTGCCGGCGCGCCTGCGCGGTGCGCAACAGGATGTAGTTCAGGGCCACCTCGGCCGCGACCTGCACCTGCACGTCACCCAGGCTGGCTTCGCTGGCGGCGACGTTGGCATCGCCGGCGTCCACCCCCGCCCGCCGTGCGCCGAACACATCGACGCCCCAGTCGGCGTTCAGGGCCAGCTTGAAGTTGTTGCCGGTGCCGTGGCCTCCCGCTGTGCCTCGCTGGGCCGATGCGGCGCTGCCCAGCGTGGGCCACAAGGACGCGGCGGCCACGTCGCGCAGCGCCTGTGCCTGCCGCAGTGCGGCCGTCGCAGCCTGCACGCTGGTGTTGGCCTGCAAGGCGCTGCGCACCAGGCTTTCAAGCTGCGCATCGTCGAAGCGCTGCCACCATCGCGTCAGGGAGGATTCGGTGAGGCTGAGCGCACCGGCACCGGCACCCCCACCCGCAGCATCCGCCTCCGCCCAGCCCGCCGGAATGGCCAGCGGCACAGGCGCGCCCTCAAGCGGCTCCAGCGTGGCGCATGCACCCAACGCGGCCAGCATCACCCCCAGGGCCAGCGGCGTCGCAGCCGCTTGCACGCCTTGCACCATCAGGCCACCAGGGCCTCCTTGGCCAGGCTCCAGGCCTGCGACAGCTTGGCGCCGCGCGCGTGATACCCGCTCTTGACTCGCTTCATGCGGGCTTCGATGCGCGCCTTGACATCGCTCTTGACCTGGCTCAGCTGCCACTTCAGCGACTCGGCCTTGGCATCCGCTTCCTGCTTCAGCGCGTCCAGCCGCTGCTGGGCACGCTGCACGGCACCGTCCAGGCTGGCTTTCGTCGCTGCCAGCCTGGCCTGCAGCTGGGTCCTGGCAACGCCACTGGCGTGCGACGCCTCGGACTCCAGGTCCTTGATCTCGGCCTTGAGCGCCGCGATGTCGTGGTCGAACTGCGCTTCCGCCACTTCGGTACGGGAACGCCGGAACACCTGGCCTCCCAATGCTTCCAACGCCTGGTCGACGGGGATCACCCACTCCTCTTCGATCTCGGCCACCAGCGCCACCTTGCCGGGCTTCAGATGCTGGAGGGCGGCCTCGATGAAGTCCAGGCCCACACCGGCGACCCAGAAGTCCCGGACGGCTCCCGCCACGGTGCCGGTGGCGGCACCGATGGCCACGCCCGCGGGACCCCCGAGCAGGCCGATCAGGCTCCCGACCGCCAGCCCGGTGAAGGTACCGTTCGGGATCGGGTCGATGGACTTCTTGACGCTGACCCCTCCCTGGGCGTCCAGCGCCAGCACGCCAGTGGCATACAGCGAGATGTCACCCGCAGCGTGCAAGGCGCGGAGGGCGTTCAGCCCGGCATCAGCCGCCGGCTCGCTGTCGAAGACCGCAATCAGGAACTTGTTCATGTGACACCCGTTTCAGCTTGGTTGAGACCCGCCATGTGAAGGCACGTCGGCTTCAGCCGCTGGCCTTCTCGGTGGATTTGCGGAGACGGGCCGTCGCGGCGCTGACATCGGCCTCGAACTCCTTCCAGCGAACGGCCGTGGCGTGCTTCATCTCAGCCAGTTTGGCTTCGGCCGACTTCACGTCACCCTGCAAGGCCGTGATGTCCGCGTCGATCTGGGTTTTGGCATCGGCGGCGGCGGCGCTGGCCTTCTTCTCGAGACTGCCGACCGCAGCCTTGCCCTTGGCGATGTCCCGGTCCGCCGCAGCGACGAAGGCATCACGCCGGCGGGTGTCGGTGGCATAGGTGAACCCGGGCATGCTCTTGATCGTGTCCTTCGTGGCGCCCGCCATCACCAGCTTGCCGCCCTGGTCTTCGATCCGCGTGACCGCCACGGCCACATCGTGGCGCCCGATGCCGATGAAGCCTCCGGCGCCGACGATCAGGTACGACAGGTTCTTGTCGGGCGAGATGATGAGATCGTCCACCTTGCCGACCTTCTGGCCCGCATCGTTGTAGACCGTCTTGCCCAACAGCGTCTTCTTGACGCTCCACCCCATGGCGAGCCGGGTCGATTCGGTGATGCTGGCTTCAACCGTGGTCGTGCCCCCTGCAACCGGTGCCGCAACCTGTGCCACGCTGGGCGCTGCAGCACCGAGCGCGCACACGACAGTGAACGCTGCAAGGGCAAGGTCGGAGAGCTTCTTCGTCATGATGGTGTTCCCTGGGGGGTGGTGCCACCCGGTCGTGGGTGGCGGGCTTCGGATGAGGGGGTTGTAGGGAAGTCCGGCCGGTCCGTCTGTTCGACAGCGCACGCCCCCGTCTCGTGACGGGGGCCGGCGTCAGCCCTGCAACACGGCTTCAAAGCGCGTGGCGAACAAGTCCCGGTCGTGGAGCCGGATGCAGCGGTTGTTCACGGTCACCAAACCCTGCCGCTGGAACAGCGAGAACGTCCGACTCACCGTCTCGAGCGACAAGCCGAGGAAGCTGCCGATCTCGACACGTGACATGCGCAGGGTCAGGTCACAGGCG
>Ga0209985_10000141_pt1 | contig 82140 bp, 64 predicted proteins | sample NOAtaG_FD_187305 | JGI IMG/M metagenome (GOLD analysis project Ga0209985, IMG submission 187305) | Freshwater lake microbial communities from Lake Erie, under a cyanobacterial bloom - NOAA_Erie_Diel6S_1000h metaG (SPAdes) (version 2) | ecosystem: Environmental > Aquatic > Freshwater > Lake ... | reverse complement strand
GGGCCATGTCGGGAATGCGAGCGCTCGCGCCGGCGAGGCGAACTGGCGACGAGCAACCGAGCTGAGAGCGAACGGTGCGAAGTCGGTCTTCCACTTCGACGTGAATGGCACGGTCGCACACTCCACCCATGCTGGCATCCCATGGCTGCGGTATCTGCGGCAGCGCCTGGGTCCGGCGCTGCACTTCTGGCCGTTCGATGGCTGGGCGCAAGCGCCCGGCCAGTCGACGGTGGTCGAGGTCTACCCAACGCTCTGGCGCCACGCCTACCCGGCGAACGGAAGAACGGGCGACCAGCACGACGCCTACACGGTCGCTACCTGGCTGCAGCAGGCAGACCGCGACGGCCGGTTGGCGGCGGCGATGCAGCCGGCGCTGACCGGCAACGAGCGGATGCTGGCTCAGGTGGAGGGCTGGATCCTGGGCGTCGGCTGATAGTCCGACGAGCTGCTGACCGGGCCCGCACCATCAGGGGCACTGGAAGATGCGCTTGTACTCGCGCGGCGTGAGCCGCGACTGGCAAACCCCGGACACGATGCGTTGCAAGATGTCGCCAGCGCAAGGGTCGTGCGGCTTCCATACGGCGCCGCTGACCATCTTTTCAACATGCGCGCTCGAGTCGAGCCGCATGTAGCGGTAGGCGAGGTAGCTGCGGTGCTGGATGAACGGGTGTTCGCCGGCTTCGAGGACACACGCAGGGTCGTGCGGCACGCCTTCACGCAGCGTGGTGGCACTGACCATGGCCAACTGCGGCGCCGAGCCATAGTCGGCCAACACCACGGGCCCCAGGATCAAGAAGAAGAGGTGAAGGCCAGGGCCGGAGGGTACGAGCAGCGTCTGACCGGGAACCGCCTGCCACCCCTGCATCGGGTGGCCCTCAGTTCATCGATGCGCGAACGGACTCATTCAGCGAGCGCTGCGCGTTGATGCGCTCGACCAAGGCCGCCGCCTGCTCGGGCGAGTAGCCCAGCTTGCTGAACAGCACTTCGTAGGCGATGGGGCGACTTGAACCGTCGGGATCTTCCCACTCCGGGCAAGCGTCGGAGTGCGTGTACGCCACGAGCTTCCAGCGATCCCAGTGTCCGAACTGCCCCCAGACCTCCGACAGCACTTCCAGGTCGCTGTCGCTCAGGCGCAGGAGATCCTGCTCGGGCGTGCGGATCTTGCTCGGGTCACGCAAAGCCACTTCGTGACCGGCACGGTCAGCGATCCACGACTCCCAGCCACCTTCCCGGGAAGGCAAGGCGCCGTTCATGTGGTCGTAGGTCATCGACAGCACCGGACCGTTGGGCATGGCGACCAACCGGTCACCGGTCAGCGGTTCGCCATAGCGCTGGAGCGAGAGACGCTCCGCGAGGTAGAGCAGCTTGACGAGCTTGATCAGCGGCAGCTTGCCGCCCGCCATGAAAAGCAGGAAGGCCGCAGCTTGGGCGGCCTTGCGCTCGTCAAAGAGGGGGGTGGAGGCCATTTCTTGCGATTGTGGCCGCATAGAGAGAATGCGGAACTGTATGAATATACAGATTCATTGCTCACCCGCGCAAGGTGGGGACAGCGCGCGACGCATCGCACGACCGCGGGGCCGACGTCCTCAGCGGTGCGACTTGGGCTCTCCTCGGGCAGGAGATTGCGGGCAGCAGTGTGGTCGACGGTCGAGGCTGCCGGGGTGCGGTGGCAAGCGGCGGCCCCGCAGCGCGCCATGGCCTGCTGGGGATGGACAGGTCCGGCGTCGCAGCGACAGAGAATCGGGAGCCGGCACGCATGCCGCCCGAGTGTTCCGCTGTCCATGTCGATCCGCGCGTCCATCCCCCTGCAACCCCGCCCCTGGCCGGTGCTCGACCCCTTCCTCTTCTGCGTCCACCACGACGACGCCTACCCGCGGGGCGACGGCGCCTTCGGGCCGGCGGTGCCGATCGCGGCCCGCGCACTGGGCAACGACTTCTCGCGGCTGGACGGCTGGAGCCTGTACCACGGGCATCCGGTCCCGGGCTTTCCGGCGCATCCGCACCGGGGGTTCGAGACGATCACGGTCGTGCGCCGCGGGCGGGTCGACCATTCGGACTCGATGGGCGCGGCCGCGCGCTACGGCGACGGCGACGTGCAGTGGCTCACCGCCGGTCGCGGCATCGTGCATGCCGAGATGTTCCCGCTGCTCGAGTCGGAGCAACCCAACCCGCTGGAGCTGTTCCAGATCTGGCTCAACCTGCCGGCGGCACGCAAGTTGTGCGAGCCGCGCTTCGTGATGTTCTGGGGCGAGCAGGTCCCGCGCTGGCAGCACGCCGGCGTGACGCTGCGGTGCATCGCCGGGCGCCCCGAGGGCCTGGACATCGACCCGCTGCCCGGCCCACCGCCGGATTCGTGGGCCGCGCATGCCGATGCCGACGTGGCCGTGTGGACACTGCAGCTCGACCCGGGATCACGGTTCACGCTTCCCGCGGCCCGGGGCCGCGAGACGCGGCGTGTGCTGTATGCCTTCGACGCGCCGGGCGCCACGGTCGCCGGCCAGGCTGTCGGCGGGCCAACGGCGTTTGATCTGGATGCTCAGTCGGCGGTCGATGTGGTAGCCGGCGGCGCGCGCTGCGAGCTGCTGATGTTGCAAGGCCGGCCGATTGGCGAGCCGGTGGCGCAGCACGGGCCGTTCGTGATGAACAGCCGTGCCGAGCTGGAGCAGGCCTACGCCGACTACCAGCGCACCGGCTTCGGAGGCTGGCCCTGGGCCGACCCGGCGCCCGTGCATGGCGCCGACCCGCGGCGGTTTGCGCGCGTGGACGGCGCCGAGCAGGAACCGCCCGTCAACGGTCAGAAATCGTAGCGGACGTTCACGCCCACAAAGCGCTTGTCGTCGCGCGGCACGTAACGGTTGATGTTGTTGCCCGAGTTCTGCACGAAGGTGGCGTAGCTGGTGTCACCGAGGTTCTTGCCGATCAGCGCCACGCGCCAGCCGGCGTTCGGGTTGTAGAAGGCCAGGCTGGCGTTGAAGATGGCGTATTCGCGCTGGAACGAGTTGGGCTGCTGCTGCAGGTCGAAGTTGGTGCGGCTCTGCCAGGTCACGTCGCCGCCCAGGTCCATCGCCAGGCTGCCCCCGAGGTTGATGGTGTACTTGGCGCGGACGGCCGCCTTCCAGTCGGGCGAATACGGCAGCGGCTTGCCGTTGATGTCGCAGCTGGCGGCCGCGTTCGGCGGGCAGGCGAAGCGCTTGACCCGCGCCTTGATGTGGGCGACCGACGCCGACAGCGTGAAGTCCGGCGTCAGCCTCGCCGTCAGGTCCATCTCTGCACCCTGGGTGTTGACGCTGCCGGCGTTGATGAGCCGGGTCACGATGACACCGTTGACGAGGTCGGGCACGTTGGCCTGGTAGCCCTTGTACTCGGCGTCGAACAGCGCGAGGTTCAGGCGCACGCGGCGGTCCATCAGCTCGGTCTTCAGGCCGATCTCGAACGAGTTGCTGCGCTCGGGCGCCAGCACGTTGTCCTGCGTCGGGCTCATGTTGAAGAACACGTTGTACGCCGGCCCCTTGTAGCCACGGCTGGCGGTGAAGTAGACCATCGTGTCCTTGGCGATGTCCCATTGCGGGCCGAAGCGGCCGGAGATCGCGCTTTCGCTCGTGCTGCCATTGACGGTGGCGCGGGTCGCGGCGACGCCCGGCACGCCGGCGGCGCTGGCGACACGGCCGTGGTAGTAGCTCAGGTCGTCCTGCGTGTAGCGCAGGCCGGCGATCGCACGCAGCGAGCTGCTGAAGTTGAGCGTGCCTTCGCCGAACAGCGCCTTGCTGGTCGAGCGCACGCCGTAGGTCGCGACGCCGTTGTCGCTGGTCGTGGTGGCAGCCGAGCAGGGCACCAGGCCGCTGGGCAGGGCGGGCTCGGTGCTGGCGGCGCAGCGCGTCACGTCGCGGCGGTACTGCTCGTCGTTCTTGCCGTGGAAGTAGAACAGTCCGGCGACGTATTCGAAGAACTGCTTCTTCGTGCTGGCCACGCGCAACTCCTGCGAGGTCTGCTCGAAGTCGAGGTCGCCGCGGTCGGCGATCTGGTTGAACTGACGGTACCGCGTGGCCACGCGGTCCTGGTCCTGGAACTGGGTGTTCTTCCATTTGCGCACCGCGGTGATGCTGGTGAGCTGGAAGTCGCCGACGTTCCAGTCGATCTGCGCCGACAGGCCGGAGTTCTTGTCCGAGACGCGGGTCTTCATCTCGCTGTTGATCAGCCGGTTGGTCGGCGACGGCACCACCGGCGCGACCGCCGCGGCGTACAGCGGGTTGGCGGTGACGGCGTTGGTCGGGTAGGCCAGCACGTCGGTGCCGTAGGGCACGCCGGTGGGGGTGGTGTCCAGGGCCTTGGAGTAGTCGGCGATCAGACCGATCTTCAGGTCCTTGCTCGGGGTGATGTCGACGCGGGCGCGCAGGCCGTCGCGGTCGTAGCCGTTGACCTTGCTGCCATCGAAGACGTTGGTCACGTTGCCATCGAACTTGGCGGTCATGCCGGCAATCGACGCGCGAACCAGGTCCTTGGCCAGTTCACCGCTGACGCCGCCGCGCAGGCGACGTTCGCCGCCCTGGAACATCGACAGGTCGGCGTAGCCCGACAGCGCCTTGCTCGGCGCCTTGGTCACGACGTTGATGACGCCGGCCGAGGCGTTCTTGCCGAACAGCGTGCCCTGCGGGCCGCGCAGGATCTCGATGCGGTCGACCTCGACCAGGTCCAGGGTCGCCTGACCCGGACGTGCCGTGACCACGCCGTCAAGCACCATGGACACCGTCGGCTCGACGCCCGGCGAGGTGCTGATGGTGCCGACGCCGCGGATGAACAGCGCGGTGTCCTTGTTGCTCGCGTTGGCGCGGAAGTTCACGGTCGGCGTCTGCGACGTGATCGTGGCCATGTTGTTGAGGTTGGCGTCCTCGAGCTCGCCGCCCGAGATGACCGAGATCGCGATCGGCGTCGTCTGCAACGGCTGGATGCGCTTGGTGGCCGTGACCGTGATGGTCTGCAGCTTGCCATCGTCGGCGGCGGCTGCCGGCTGGGCCAGCGCCGGCCCGGCCGCGAGGGCGCAGGCGATGGCGGCCGCACCAGCGGCGGCGGTCGGGCGGACGGGAATGCGCGGGGTGGCGTGGCGGGTCATGGCGTCTCCGATGGGGCTGTTCTGATGGCGCCCGGTCGTTCGGGCGTCGTGTTTGGCGCGACGTGTTAGCGCTAACACGGCGACACGGAAAATAGCATCGGCAGGCAGCGCAGGGCAGCGTGCAAACCCGGGGCGTCGCCCGGAAGTGTTGCGTGGCAGCCAAGCCCGGCGGCGTCGGGCCACAATGGTCCGATGGGAGAAGTACCGAGGCCGCCGCGCCGTGCAGGCCGTGGCGTGATGCTGTTGTCTGCGGCGTGTCTGGCCTTGTCGGCGACGGCCGCAGCGCCGCCTGCGTCGCCAGTGCCACCGGTGTCATCGGCGCCATCGGCGTCATCCAGTCGGGCGGCTCCGGACGCGGCAGCACCCATGGGTGCGGCAACGGCTGCCGCCACCGGTGCGGACAGTGGCGATGCCAGCCAGCGCGTCTATGCCCGCGCCCGCGACAAGCTGCTGCAGGTGCGCACCTTGCTGCGTGGGCAGGACAGCCAGGCGTCGGTCGGCTCGGGCTTCCTGGTCAGCGAGTCCGGGCATCTGATCACGAACTACCACGTCGTCAGCCAGTACGCGCTGCGGCCGGGTCAGTTCAGGCTCACTTACACCAGTGCCGACGGTCGCCAGGGTGCGCTGCAGCTCCTGGACGTGGACGTGGTGCACGACCTGGCGCTGCTGAAGCTGAGCGACCCGCAGCCGCTGGCAGGCCGCGGTGTGTTGACATTCCGGCCGGCGGACGAGCCGATGCAGCGCGGCGAGCGCATCCACGCCCTGGGCAACCCGCTGGACGTCGGCTTTGCCGTCATGGGCGGCTTGTTCAACGGGCGGGTCGAGCGCAACTTCCTGCCGACGCTCTTCTTTGGCGGCTCGCTCAGCCCGGGCATGAGCGGCGGCCCGGCGCTGGACGACCGCGGGCGCGTGATCGGCGTCAACGTCGCGGCCCGACGCGACGGCGAGCAGGTCAGCTTTCTGGTGCCGGCGTCATTTGCCGAAGCCTTGCTTCTGCGCAGCCGCCTGGCGCCACCGGTCGAACAGCCCATGCACCCGCGCCTGGCGAAGCAACTGCTCGAACACCAGGACCGGCTGGTCGCCGCTTTCGTGGCCCAGCCATGGCGGCCGGCGGGGCATCCGCGCTATCGCATCCCGGTGCCGCAAGAGGACTTCATGCGCTGCTGGGGGAGCAGCAATCCGGCCGAGTCGCGCGGTCTGCAGTTCGAGCGCAGCGACTGCGCGATGGACAGCCGTGTCTTTGTCAGCCCGAGCCTGATCACCGGCCACCTGGCGGTACGCCACGAGGCCTACGACGGTCGGCGGTTGGGCGCACTGCGCTTCTCCGACCGCTACTCGCGCAGCTTCCGCAACGAGCAGTTCGGACACGCCAGCCGCCAGCAGACCGGCCCTCAGTGCCACGAGCGCTACGTCCAGGGCCCGGGCCTGCCGCTGCGGGCGCTGATGTGCCTGCGTGCGCACAAGCGGCTGGCGGGCCTGCACGATGTGTCGCTGCTGGTGGCCACCCTGGACGGCCGCGATCAGGGTGCGCAAGGTCGCTTCGATGCCTACGGCGTGAGCGTGGCCAACGCCGAGAAGCTCGCACAGCACTATCTGGCGGGTTTTGGCGTCGTCGACGCGGGGCCACGCTGATGCTGGCGCTGCTGGAGGTCATCGACCGCGACGGCCGCGTCCGCCAGACCGTGCCGGTGATGGCGTGGCCGTTGCGGCTGGGCCGTGCGATCGACAACGACGTCGTGCTCGACGACCCGCACCTGGCGCCCCACCACGCGCAGATCGAGCCCGATGCGCAGGGCCTGCCGGAAGTCCTGGCGCTGCCTGGCGTCAATGGCTTGCAACGGGGCAAGCGTCGAATCCCGCCTGGCCAGCGCCTGGCGCTCGCCGGCCCCGATCGGCAGTTCGTGGCCGGCCAGACCCGGCTGCGCCTGCGCCTGCCCGGCGACACGCTGGATCCGGAGCGCCCGTTGGGACCGTCCGGCGGGCACCGCGCGACGCTGGCGTTCGCGCTGGCCTTCTGGCTTTGGAGCTTGTTCGGACAGTGGGTCCAGCAGGATCCCGGCGCCAAGGCGGCCGAATGGCTTCCCAGCCTGCTGGGCGTTCCGCTGGCGGTGCTGCTGTGGACGGTGATGTGGACGCTGGTGAGCAAGCTGTTCCAGCATCGGCTGGACTTCTGGCCGCACCTGGGCGTCGCCGCACGCGGGCTCGTCGTGATCGAATTGCTGCTGCTGGTGCTGCCCTGGGCCTCGGCCTTGTCGGGCTGGGCCCTGCCATCGCGGCTGGCCGGTGGCGTGCCGATGGGGGTGGGCGCCGCGATGCTGGTTGCCCACGCGCGCATCGTGCGACCTCACCTGCAGCGCGCAATCGCGATGGTCGTGCTCGTCGTCTTCACGCTCGGCACGGCGGTGACGATGGCCCTGAACCAGCAGCGGCTGGACCGCTGGTTCGACGAGCTCTACACCTCGCTGCTGCCCCCGCCGTCGCTGCTCTGGGCCCCGCGCGTCTCGCCCGAGGACTTCGTGGCGGGCAGCCGGCAACTGCTGCCCCGCCTGGAAGCCGAAGTCCGCCAGGCCGAGGCCGAGCGGCGCGAGGTCGGGGACGAGGAGGACGACTGAGGGCAGGCACGGCTCGATCCGGCCGAGGCGTGTCTCAGTGATGGTCTCAAGGCACCTTCGCGCACCGAAAGCCGATGTAGACCACCGTGGTGTTGGCTGGCTTGTCCTGCAGGTGGTCGGCGCGCATCTGGGCCTGGCCGTACCACCAGCTGCCGCCCCGTGTGCGGCGCGCGCTGTTGCCAGCGTTAACACCGTTGCCGCTGGCGCCCTGCGGCTCGTCCACCCATTCCCAGGCGTTGCCGCCCATGTCGTGCAGGCCGTTCACGCCCGCCGGCGTGGTGGTGACGAGCGCGTGCCCGTCGCCCTGCCACAGACGCGCGCCGTGGTGGATCGCGCGTGCCTTGGCCGCGGCGCCGCAGTCGCCCAGGCACTGCGCACCGGCCGGGGTGCTGCCCGTCGGCAGTGGGTAGGTCCTGCCCCGTTCGAAGCCCGAAGGGGGCTTGGTGCGCTGCTCGGTGTAGGCGGCGCTGACCCATTCGGCGTCGGTCGGCAGTCGGCCACCGGCCCAGCGGCAGAAGGCCTGCGCCTCGTCGAAGTTGACATGCACCGCCGGCTCGTCGTCGGCCGCCGGCTTGCCACCGCCGAAGGGCGTGCGCCAGTTCCAGCCAGCCTTCGTGGCCCAGCCGGCTTCATACACCTGCCCGCCGCCACTGCGCTCGGCCAGGGTCCGGGTCTTCGTGGCGTCGGCAAAGCGCCTGAACTGCCCGACCGTGGTCTCGGTGCGCGCAATGCTGAAGCCACCGATGGGTTGCCAGTCGATGCCGGCCGGGTTGGCCTGGGCAAGCGCCGATCCGGCGGCGGCCGAAAGCGCGGCCGCAAGCAGGTGTGGGATGGGGTGAACTCTCATCGTGTGTATTCCGGTCCAAGGTCGCCAGCGGTTCCGATCCAAAGCCGCCACCGATTCCGATCGTCATCCGGCACCCGCTTGCCGTGCCCATGCCAGGGCTTCTTCGGCAAACTGTGTTCATCGTCGAGGAAGCATTCCTCCACCGGTGTCGATCCCTTCGAGTCTGGCTTTGCCAACGTCAGCGGAGTGTCATCCAGCGGGCCTTCGCGTGTCGGCTCCCTATGGCTCGACCCGGCCAATTGCGGGTGCCCACGACAGGCCGCTTCTCGGCGGCTCCATCTGGATTTCTCAGCGTCGGTTTCGCTGGACTCATGACCGTAGCGCCGCTCGCTCAGGTTGAAGGTGTGAGGCTGCAGCGCTTCAAAAGAGATTGCCCACGTTGAACAGTGTCAACAACCCCAGCGCAGCGAAGATGACAGCGGCGATGCCATGAACCAGCTTCATCGACACCTTCTTCGCGATTGTGTCGCCGAGGAAGACCGCGGGCACATTGGCCAGCATCATGCCGATCGTCGTTCCGGCGACCACCGAGATCAGATCCTCGTACCGCGCCGCCAGCGCCACGGTGGCGATCTGCGTCTTGTCGCCCATCTCGGCCAGGAAGAATGCCACGACCGTGGTTCCGAAAACGCCGAACCGCTGCCTGCCGGCGGCCACCTCGTCGTCGACCCTGTCAGGTATCAGCATCCAGCCGGCCATCGCAATGAAGGAGGCGCCGATCACCCAGCGCAGGATGTCCGGGCCGAGTGCCTTGGCCACCCAGTCACCGACCAGACCGGCGAACGCATGGTTGACCAGCGTGGCCACCAGGATGCCGAGGATGATGGGGACGGGTCGCCGGAACTTGGCAGCCAGCAATATGGCCAGCAACTGGGTCTTGTCGCCCATTTCGCCGAGGGCGACCACGCCGGTTGATACGAGGAAAGCTTCCACGAGAACTCCAAGGGCCAGCGAAGACGAAGACTGCACGGCATCCCCGGCCCATCCGGAGGCAGTGCAGTCAAAGGTCTTGCCAGGCTTGAAGCTGTCCGTGCCATGACCATAGGGGTCAAGTGTGTTGACGCGGACCCCTGCGGGGGCAGGGCGGCTACTCCCCAATGACGGGTACAGGCGGATTGTAGTGGGGGCGCAGTCGGCAGTCGGCAGTCGGCAGCTCAGTCGGCAGTCGTACCCTCAGCTCCAGCACCCGACCGCCACACGCGCACTTGATCGACTCGGCTCGTCGTCGTCGGCGTCGCCGTACGCATGCAACTTCGGCGAGCAGGCCTGCCCGTCGAAGATCGATCGGCCTCGAGACCGCGTCGTCGCGGAGTTCAGCGCACCAACAGCACCGGCACCTTGCAGCTGGCGAGCACCTTGGTGGCGACCGAGCCCATGACGACGTTGACCACGCTGCCGTGGCCGTGTGATCCCATCATCAACAGATCGAAAGAGCCGCTGCTCGCCTGCTTTGCGATGACATCCGCAGCCGGGCCAACCTTCGATACAAACTCGGCCTCAATACCGCGTTGCTTGAAGAACGCGCGGATGGGCTTGAAGATCTTCTCTGCCTCGTCGCGGTAGTAGCCCTTGACCAAGTCTCGGTCCAACACCGCGGCAGCTCGCGGCGGGATGCCAGGGACCGCCGTTACGACCACATAGCGATGACGTGTGCCCAGCCACTCGTCGTGAGCTGCGACATAGGCGAGCATGCGCTTGGTGTATGCGCTGCCATCGGCAGCGAGCAGGATGTTCATTCCGTCTCCGATCGAGTTCTGGTCGCCATTTTGCCCCCTCCGTTCGTCCGCATCGAGGGCCAATCGAAGCAGGCTGCGCATGTGCTCGCAGAAGAAGCACTGCGGCAACGGCGCTGGCGCCGGCACAATGGTCAAGACGGCACTGGAGTTGAGCCATGAAGATTCTTGTTCCGGTAGACGGCTCAGAACTGGCGCTGGATGCTGTGCGCCACGCATTGCGCTTGCGGCAAGAGGGTCTGGACGCCACTTTCCTGCTCGCCACGGTGCAGGAGCCAACCTACCTCTACGAACTGGTTCTCGCGCCGGATGCCGACGTGCTGGAACGGGTCAGCGGGGCCGTCGGTTCCCGTGCACTGGAAGGCGCCGAGGCGCTGTTCGACGCAGCCGGTGTTCCCTTCGAGCGCGAGATCGGTTCCGGTGAGCCTGCCCCGACGTTGATCGAGATGGCCGAGCGCCATGGCTGCGACGTCATCGTCCTGGGTGCCAGGGGCCTGGGTGTCGTGCGCAGTGCGCTGCTGGGATCGGTGTCACAGGGCGTCCTGCATGCGTCGAAGCTGCCCGTGACCGTTGTCAAACACGCAGGCAAGAGTTCGGGGGCCGAGTGAGAGCGACACGGACTCTGCCGGACACCGCCACCTGATCGTTCCCGATCGGAGCGGACCCGCTCGCCAGGGCTTCAACACCAGCAGCGAAAGCGACCAGGGAAACATTCAAGCCAAGCGCCGCACTCTGCCGATGCGTCGCGGAGCATGGATCGCCCGGGGTCGGCGAGGCGCCGCTGTTGATGCAAGTCAAGCAGTTGCCCTGCGAAACTGGAGAACAGTGCCAATCGACCTAGACTCGTTGTTCACTCGATGACGTCCAGGAGCAATGCCATGGCGATGATGAGGGCGGCAGTATTCGTCGAACCCGGACGCATCGTGCTTGAGGACAAGCGAATCCCGGATGTCGGTCCCCTTGACGCACTGATCAAGGTGACCACGACCACGATCTGCGGCACCGATGTCCATATCCTGAAGGGCGAGTACCCGGTCGCTCGTGGCCTGACGGTCGGCCACGAGCCGGTCGGCGTCATTCACAAGCTGGGATCGGCGGTGCAGGGCTACCGCGAGGGGCAGCGCGTCATCGCTGGCGCCATCACGCCGAGTGGCTGGAGCAATGCCTGCCAGTGCGGCTTCGGTTCGCAGGACGGGGCCGGCACCGCCCACGGATGGAAGCCTCTCGGCGGTTGGAAGTTCGGCAACACCATCGACGGGTGCCAGGCCGAGTACGTGCTCGTACCCGATGCCATGGCCAACCTCGCGGCAGTGCCCGACGAACTCAGCGACGAGCAGGTGCTGATGTGCCCCGACATCATGTCGACCGGGCTCAGCGGCGCCGAGCGCGCCAACATCCGCATCGGCGACACGGTGGCGGTGTTCGCGCAGGGGCCGATCGGCCTGTGCGCCACCGCCGGCGCCAAACTGAGCGGCGCGACGACGGTGATCGGCGTGGACCGCCTGCCCAACCGGCTTGAAATCGCCCGTCGGATGGGCGCCGACCACGTCATCGACAGCAGCCGTAACGACCCGGTCGAGGAGATCATGCGGCTCACGGGGGGGCGCGGGGTGGATGTCGCCATCGAGGCGTTGGGCACGCAGGCCACGTTCGAAGCCTGTTTGCGCGTGTTGCGGCCGGGTGGAACCTTGTCGAGCCTGGGGGTCTACTCGACCGACCTCACGATCCCGCTGGGTGCTTTCGCTGCCGGACTCGGCGACCACCAGATCGTGACGAGCTTGTGCCCCGGAGGCAAGGAACGCATGCGCCGCCTGATGTCGGTGATTCAGTCGGGCCGCGTCGACCTTGGCCCTATGGTCACGCACCGCTTCAAGCTCGACGACATCGAGAAGGCCTACGAGTTGTTCAGCCATCAGCGCGACGGCGTGCTGAAGGTCGCAATCACGCCTTGACCGACGAAACAGCCAGCACTCGTCGCGGGCCGACGGCGGTCGGCGGGTCCGGCACCATGACTCCGACCCAGTCGCCGGTGGCACCGCACACACTGGACGCCGACGCGGTAGCGGCGCTGCTAGAGGTCCGCCCTGAAACCGGGCTCAGCGCCCAGGAGGCACTCGCACGCCTGTCGCGTGTAGGCCCCAACCGCTTGCCACAAGCACCGGCCCGCTCACCCTGGCGGGTGCTGCTCGCGCAGTTCAAGAGCATCCTGATCCTGATCCTGCTGGGGGCGGTGGTCTTGGCCGCACTGGTCGGCAGCACCAAGGACGCCTTGGTGATCCTGGCCGTGGTGGTGATCAACGCGCTGGTCGGCTTCTACCAGGAGTACCGCGCCGAGCGCAGCTTGGCAGCGCTGAAGTCGATGCTGCCCAGCAAGGCTCGTGTGCGGCGCGACGGTGTCAGCCACGACATCGCTGCCGACGACGTGGTGCCGGGTGACGTCTTGTTGCTCGAGGCGGGAGACCGCGTGGCGGCCGACGGGCGCCTCTGGCTGGCGGCCGGGCTCGAGATCGACGAATCGGCGCTGACCGGTGAATCCCAGCCGGCCGGCAAACAGACCGCTCTGCGAGTGGCCGCCGATGCGCCCTTGGGTGACCGGCTCAACCTTGCGTACATGAACACGCTGCTCACGCGCGGACGGGCCGAACTCGTGGTCACGGCGACCGGCCCGAGTACGGAGATGGGGCGCCTGTCGCAGGAACTGGCGGCCACCGAGGAAGTCGCCACGCCATTGCAGGTTCAACTCGACCGACTCGGCAAACGCCTGGGTGCGATCGCGCTGACACTGGTCGCGCTGCTCTCGTTCCTGCAGTTCCTGCGCGGCGCAGATCTCGTCCACATCGTGCTCGATGCGATCGCGCTGTCGGTCGCGGCCATGCCCGAGGGCCTGCCGGTGGTGGTGACTGTCACCCTCGCACTGGGCATGCACAAGATGGCGCGCCAGCATGCAATCGTCAAGCGCCTGGCCAGCGTCGAGACGCTGGGCTGCACCACGGTCATCTGCTCCGACAAGACGGGCACGCTGACGCTCAACCAGATGACAGCGCGCGCCTTCGTCTACGGCGGGCAACGCTTCGATGTGTCCGGCGAGGGCTATCGGACGCAAGGCGAAATCACGCCCGCGACGGGACACGCCATCGGCGTCGATCTTGCCCCGTTGCTGGTGCCGATGGTGGCTTGCAACGACAGCCGTTTCGACGACGGCAAGGCGATCGGCGACCCGATGGAGGCGGCCTTGTTGGTGCTTGCCGCCAAGGGCGGCATCCTGCACGACGCCGTCGAGCGCGCGCTGCCGCGCGTGGCCGAACTCCCGTTCGACTCGGCGCACAAGTTCATGGCCACCTTCCACCGCGACGGCGACCAGATCAAAGTGTTCGTGAAGGGAGCGCCAGATGTCCTGCTGGCACGTTGCAAACGCTGGAAAGTAGGAGGCGTCGAGGCGGCGTTCGGTGCGCCCGAAGCCGCAAAGGTCGATGCGGACTATCACGGCCTTGCCGGGCGCGGTCTGCGGGGCCTGCTGGTCGCTTCGCGCACGCTGCCAGCCGCGGCGTTTGATGCTTCCGGTGATCTCTCGGCCTGCATCGCCGAACTGGAATTCGTGGGACTGGTCGGGTTGATGGACCCGCCGCGGCCCGAGGCGATGCAGGCGATCGCCGAATGCCGCCAGGCAGGCATCGTCGTCAAGATGATCACGGGCGACCACCAGGCGACTGCATCGGCGATCGCCTCCGAACTGGGACTGCACGGGCGCGCGGTGTCAGGCGCGGACATCGACCGCATGGACGCAGCGCAACTGACCGCAGCGATCGACGAGGTCGCCGTGTTCGCCCGCGTGACCCCCTCGCACAAGGTCAAGATCGTGCGCGCGCTGCAGGCCAAGGGGCACGTCGTGGCGATGACAGGAGACGGAGTCAATGACGCACCGGCACTGAAACAGGCGGACATCGGCGTGGCGATGGGCATCAGCGGCACGGCGGTGGCCAAAGAGGCGGCCACGATGGTGCTGACCGACGACAACTTCGCCACCATCGTTCGCGCTGTGCGACAAGGTCGCACGCTGTACGACAACATCCTGAAGTTCGTTCGTTTCCAGCTCTCGACGACGATCGGCGCGATCCTGACCGTGTTCTTCGCACCGCTCGCGGGCTTGCCCGAGCCGTTCACCCCACTGCAGATCCTCTGGGTCGCCATCATCATGGACGGCCCGCCCGCCGTATCGTTGGCGATGGATGCAGCACGCCCCGGCATCATGGACGAGCCGCCGCGTCATCGCGACGAGTCGGTCTTGCCGCTGGCGCGGGTGCTGCGCGTTGCCGCCTACGGCGTCACGATGATGGCGGGCACACTGGCGGTGCTGTACTACGGCATGCGCACAGGCAGCGAGGCGCGCGCCCTGACGATGGCCTTCACGACCTTCGTGCTGTTCCAATTCTTCAACGTGTTCAACGCGCGCAGCGAGAGCGGCTCTGCATTCAACGCCCGCTTCTTTGACAACCGCATGCTGTGGTTGTCCTTGGTCGGCACGCTGGCGCTGCAAGCCGTAGCAGTGCACTGGACGCCAGCATCGCAACTGTTCGGTACCACCGGCATGGCCTGGGCCGACTGGGGAATTGCCATCGGCGTCGCGTCCACGGTCTTGCTGCTCGAGGAGACGCGCAAGCTCGTGGTTCGATTCTCCCAATGGCGGCATCGATAGCTTCGACTCCGTATCAGTCGCAGACCACCCAAGTGGCCGAAGTTCAATCCAAGGTCGGCTAAATGCCGGTCAACTTCGAACGCTGGCCGACAGCAACGGGTCGGTTCCCGGTCTTCGATCTACACGCTTGAACGACTGCTTCCTCGCATCGATCTCACGTTCACCTTGAAGCGTGCTTCGGTTCCGCAGCAGTCGATTTCTGTGCCCTCTCCCCAAAGCCATCTTGTTGGCGGACCTCGGTCGGAATCTGGGGCGGGTTCGGATCGGAATTGCCGGCGACGCCGGACCGGAATCGGTGGCGGAACCCATCGGGGTGCGCACATCGTCCGGATCGGTACTGGCGCAGCCCAATGAAAACGCCACCCGAAGGTGGCGTGTCGTTTGTCGCGTGGCGGTTTACTTGCCGGCCGGGATCTTGCCTTCCACGCCCTTGACGTAGAAGTCGACCTTGTCCTTCCAGGCCTGGTCGGCCTTGGTGTCCTTGGCCAGGCGTTCCTTGCCGTCGGCGCCGACGATGGGACCGGTGAAGGGCTCGAGCGTGCCGGCCTTGATGCCGGCGTTGGCGGCTTCGGCCTTGGCCTTGAGCTCGGCCGGCACGAAGTCGGCGATCTTGATCACGTCGTTGGCGCCTTCAGGCTTGCCCCAGATCGTGCGCTGCTCGCCCTTCCAGCTGCCGTCCATTAGCGCCTTGATGGTCTTGATGTAGTACGGGCCCCAATAGACCATGTTGCTGGCCAGGTGCGCCTTGGGCGCGTAGCTGCTCATGTCGCTGTCCCATCCGAAAGCGAACTTGCCGTTCTTCTCGGCGGTCTGCAGCACGGCGGTGGAGTCGGTGTTCTGCAGCAGGATGTCGGCGCCCTTGTTGATCAGCTCCTGCGCGGCTGCGCCTTCCTTCTCGGGGTCGAACCAGCTGTTGACCCAGACGACACGCGTCCTGATCTTCGGGTTGACGCTCTGCGCCCCCAGCGTGAAGGCGTTGATGTTGCGCAGCACTTCAGGGATGGGGAAGCTGGCGACGAAGCCCAGCGTGTTGGTCTTGGTCATGCCACCGGCGATGACGCCGCTGACGTAGGCGTCGTGATAGAAGCGCGCGTCGAACACGTTCATGTTCGCGGCCGTCTTGTAGCCGGTGGCGTGCTCGAACTTCACGTCGGGGAACTCGGCCGCCACCTTGAGCATGGCGTCCATGTAGCCGAAGCTGGTGGCGAAGATGATCTTGTTGCCTTGTGCGGCCAGGTCGCGGATCACGCGTTCGCCGTCTGCGTAGGGCACCTTCTCGACGAAGGTGGTCTTGATCTTGTCGCCGAACTCGGCCTCGACGGCCTTGCGGCCCTGGTCGTGGGCAAACGTCCAGCCGGCGTCGCCCACCGGGCCGATGTAGACCCAGGCCGCCTTCACGGGCTCGGGCTTGGGCGCCGATGCGGCGGCTGGTGCAGCGGCGACGGGCGCCGGGGCTTCTTCCTTCTTGCCGCAACCGGCCAGCACGGCCACCGTGGCCAGGCCGGCCAATCCAAACAGTCGGCGATTCAAGGTGCGATTCGAGGTCTTGTTCATCGGGCTCTCTCTCCAGGGGGTGGGTGTTGTGAATAAATTATGAGCCGGGGCGAAAGGGCTTACCCAGCGATGCGGGCATGTTCAGGCGGATGAACGCGGCGTTGCGGCTGATCAGCGCCAGGACGACGATGGTGGCGATGTAGGGCAGCATGGTCAGCAGGTGGCTCGACACCGCCACGCCTTGCGCCTGCAGGTTGAGTTGCAGCACCGTGACGCCGCCAAACAGGTAGGCCCCCAGCAGCGCCCGCGCTGGACGCCAGGTGGCAAACACCGTCAGCGCCAGCGCGATCCAGCCGCGGCCGGCGGTCAGCCCTTCCACCCACAGCGGTGCCGTCACCAGCGAGATGTAGGCCCCGGCCAGCCCGCACAGCGCGCCACCGGCGCACACGGCGGCCAGGCGGATGGCGCGGACGGGGTAGCCCAGCGCGTGGGCGGGCTCGGGGTTCTCGCCGATGGCGCGCAGCAGCAGGCCCGAGCGGGTGCGGTAGAAAAACCACGCGATCACCACCGTCAGCGCCATCGCCCCATAGACCATGGGGTGATGGCTGAACAGCGCCGGCCCGACGAAGGGCAGGTCCGACAGCACCGGAATCGCCACCTGCTCGCGCGGGCTGAGGCTCTTGCCGACCATGGCCACGCCCACAAACGCCGAAAAGCCATAGCCGAACAGACTGAGCGCCAGGCCCGTCGCGTACTGGTTGGTGTTCAGGAAGATCACCAGCAGGCCGAACACCGCGGCCAGCGCCGCGCCCGCAGCCGCCGCGGCCAGGAAGCCCAGCGTGTCGCTGCCGGTGGTCAGCGCCGCCGCGAAGCCGGCCACCGCGGCGACGAGCATCATGCCTTCGGCGCCCAGGTTCAGGACGCCGGCGCGCTCGTTGATGAGCAGGCCGAGAGCAGCCAGCGCCAGCGTGGTGCCGCTGGCGAGTGCGGTGTTGATGAGCAGCGCGGTCTCGTTCATGCCGAGGCCTTTCTCGAGGGCGTCCAGCGCAGCCGCTGGTGGATGAAGGTGTCGCAGGCCAGCAGGATCAACAGCAGCAAGCCCTGCAGCACGCTGGCCATGGCGTTGGGCAGGCCGAGCCGGCTTTGTGCCAGTTCGCCACCGATCAGCATCAGCGACAGCAGCACGCCGGCGGCGACGATGCCCAGCGGATGGAGCCGCCCGACGAAGCACACGATGATGGCCGTGAAGCCCAGCCCGGTGGACAGATAGGGCGTCACCTGCTTGATCGGCCCGGCCACCTCCATGCCACCGGCCAGCCCGGCCAGTGCGCCGGACAGCAGCAGTCCGGTCCACAGCGCCGAGCGCGCCGAAAAGCCGGCGTAGCGCGCCGCCGCCGGCGCCAGCCCGCCCACCTGCAGCTGAAAGCCACGGAAGCTGCGGAACAGGAACAGCGTCACCAGCGCCGCCAGCACCAGCGCGATCGCAAAACCCACGTGCAGCCGGGTGCGCTCCAGCATCGGCGGCAGGTGCAGGCTGGCATGGAACATCACCGACTGCGGCATGTTGAAGCCCTGCGGGTCCTTCCAGGGGCCGAAAACCAGCGCGTTGACGATCTGCTGCGCGACGTAGACCAGCATCAGGCTGACGAGGATCTCGTTGGCGTTGAAGCGGTCGCGCAGCAAGGCCACCACGGCCGCCCACAGCAGCCCGCCCAGCATGCCGGCGATCAGCACCACCGTCACGCCCAGGGCCCGGGGCAGCACGATGCCCTGTGTCGTGAGCCAGATGGCCATGCCCCCCGCGCCGACGCAGCCGAGCAGGAACTGCCCTTCGGCGCCGATGTTCCAGACGTTGGCGCGGTAGCACACCGCCAGCCCGAGCGCGATGACGATCAGCGGCGTGGCCTTCAGCAGCACCTCGCTGACCTGGCGCCGCCCGGTCAGCGGCTCGACGAACAGCACGCGCAGCCCGGCCAGCGGGTCCTGTCCGATGGCCGCGAGGATCAGGGCGGCCACCACCGCCGTGAGCACCAGCGCCAGCAGCGGTGAGGCCACCGTCATCAGCTGCGACGGCGCGGCGCGGGCTTCAAGCTTCAGCAAGGCGGCCCTCCACAGGGATTGCCGGGTCCCACAGGCCCGACATCCAGGTGCCGACCTGCTCGACCGTGGCCTCGGCGGCGGGCAGCGCGGGCGACAGCCGCCCACGGGCGATGACGACCAGCCGGTCGCTGATCTCGAACAGCTCGTCGAGCTCCTCGCTGACCACCAGCACGGCGCAGCCGGCATCGCGCAGCGCCAGCAGCTCGCCCCGGATCAGGGCCGCGGCGCCGACGTCCACCCCCCAGGTCGGCTGGGCGACGATCAGCACCTTGGGCGCCGCGTCGATCTCGCGGCCCACCAGGAACTTCTGCAGATTGCCGCCCGACAGCGACTTGGCCAGCGCCCCCGGTCCACCGGCCTTGACCTGGAAGCGGGCGATCAGCCGCTCGGCCAGTGCCGCGACCTCGCCGCGCGCGAGCCAGCCGCCGCGGCCGACGCCGGCACTGCGCGTGAGCAGCGTGTTGTCGGCCAGGCTCAGCGTCGGCACGGCACCGCGGCCCAGGCGTTCTTCGGGGATGAAGTGCAGGCCCTGGCGGCGGCGCTTGCGCGGCCCGTGGCGCGCGATGTCCTGGCCGAACAGGCGGATGCTGCCGACCGGCGCGCGCACGTCCTCGCCCGACAGCGCCGCCAGCAGCTCCTGCTGGCCGTTGCCGGAGACACCGGCGATGCCGAGGATCTCGCCGGCCCGCAGTTCCAGCGTGATGCCGGCCAGCGCCACGCCGAACGGGTCTGACGTCGGCAGCGACAGATCCTGGACCTCCAGCGCCACCGGCCCCGCCGCGTGCGAGGCATCGTGCTTCAGCGCCGGCGGCTCGGCGCCGATCATCAGGCGCGACAGGCTCGCGTTGCTCTCCCGGGTCGGGTCGACCTCGCCGGTGACGCGTCCGCCGCGCAGCACCGTGCAGTGGTGGCACAGCGAGCGGATCTCGTCGAGCTTGTGGCTGATGTAGAGGATGCTCGTGCCCTCGTCGGCCAGCCGCCGCAGCACGACAAACAGCTTGTCCACCGCCTGTGGCGTCAGCACCGAGGTGGGCTCGTCGAGGATCAGCAGCCGGGGTTGTGTCAGCAGGGCGCGCACGATCTCCACACGCTGGCGCTCGCCCACGCTGAGCGTGTGCACCGGGCGCTCAGGCTCCACGTCCAGGCCATAGCCGGCGGCCACCTCGCGGATGCGGGCCGTCACTTCGGGCAGCGCCTGGCTCTTGTCCAGCCCCAGCCAGACGTTCTGTGCCACGGTCAGGGTGTCGAACAGGCTGAAGTGCTGGTAGACCATTCCGATGCCCAAGGCGCGGGCCTGGGCCGGGCTGGCGATCCGGACCGGCGCGCCGTCGAAGCGGATCTCGCCGGCATCGGGTTGCACCGCGCCGTAGACGACCTTCATCAGCGTGCTCTTGCCGGCGCCGTTTTCGCCCAGCACGGCGTGGATCTGGCCGGGTGCGACGGTCAGGCTCACGCCGTCGTTGGCGCGCACCGCGGGGTACTGCTTGACGATGCCGCTCAGTTGCAGGCGGGGTGGACTCATGGTGTTCTGGCGTAGCGTGGCTGCCCGCCGACCCAGGTGCCCACGAGGTGGCGCTCGTCGGCCAGCGTGAGCCAGGCAAAGACACGTTCATGCAGATCGCGTGCCAGCCGCTGGCGCTCGCGGTCGACCTCGGTCGCCTGCCAGTCCCAGAGCGTGAAGTCGGCCATCAGTCCGGGCTCCAGGCGGCCGATCTCGTGGCCCAGCTGCAGCGCGGCGGCCGCCCCACGGGTGGCGGCGTCGAGTGCGACCCAGGCCGTCAGGCGGGGCTCGGTCGCTTCGGCCAGGCCGGCACGCAGGGCCTGCACCTGGTAGGCCGCGGCCAGCGTGCGCAGCATCGACAGGCTGGTGCCGCCGCCGACGTCACTGGCCAGGCCGACGGCCACGCCCTGGCGCTGAAGGCGAGGCCAGTCGAGCAGCCCGCTGCCGAGAAACAGGTTGCTGCTTGGGCAATGCGCCACCGCGGCCCCCCGCTCGCGCAGCACGGCGCGGTCGGTGTCGTCGAGCCAGATGCCATGGGCGAGCAGCGCCCGCGGATGGACCAGGCCGACCCGGTCGTAGACATCGAGATAGCTGCGCGCATCGCCAAACAGCTCGGCCACCCAGCGGCCTTCAGCGCGGTTTTCGGCGACGTGGGTCTGCATGTACAGCGTCGGATCGGCGCGGCACAGCGCGCCGGCCATCGCCAGTTGCGCCGGCGTGCTGGTGGGCGCAAAACGCACCGTCACGGCGTAGGCATTGCGGTCGCGGCCGTGGTGGCGGTCGATCAGGTCGACACAGTCGCGCTCGGCACGCGCCACGTCGGCCGGGTCGTCGCTGAGGCCGGGCGGGCAGTGGCGGTCCATCAGCACCTTGCCGGCGATCATCCGCATGCCCCGCGCGGCGGCACCCTCGAACAACGCTGCCGCCGAGTGCGCATGCACGGTCGGGAACACCGCCGCGGCCGTCGTGCCATGGGCCAGCAAGGCGTCCAGGAAGTGCGCCGTGCCCCGTGCGGCCACCGCAGGGTCGGACCAGGCCGTTTCGGCCGGGAAGGTGTAGGTGTTCAGCCAGTCCAGCAGCTCGCTGCCCCAGCTGCCGAGCACACCGATCTGCGGGCTGTGCACATGGCAGTCGATGAAGCCTGGCAGCAGCAGCCGGCCCGGCTGCCGGTCGTGCACCCAATCGGGGCCGGGGGCCTCGGGCTGCACCGCAACGATGCGTCCGGACCCGTCGACGAGCAGCCAGTGCGCCGGTCGCCAGCGCACCGTCAGCGATTCACGCTCGCCCCAGGCCGGGGCAGCGGTGAAGTCCAGCAGGTCGGCGAGGTAGGCGCGTTTCATGCGTGCGGAAAGGGCGAGGCTTCATCGTAGCCGCGACCTCGGGTCGCAACCGCGCCGCCGACGGGGCCTTGGTGAAAGCCCTGAAAAGCGGTGCAAGATCGAGGCCTGAATGTCGACATCCGTGCGACCCATCGCCATGACCGAACGACCGATCCGCTTCTTTCATCAAGGCCGCACCGTCGAGCTGGGTCCCGAGATCGCCAACACCCGCACGGTGCTGCAGTGGCTGCGCGAGGACCGCCTGTGCACCGGCACCAAGGAGGGCTGTGCCGAGGGCGACTGCGGCGCCTGCACGGTGGCGATCGGCTCGCTCGACGACACCGGCGCACTGCGCCTGGAGACCGCCAACGCCTGCATCCGCTTCCTGCCGACGCTCGACGGCCTGGCGCTGTTCACGGTCGAGGATGTCGGCCGCCCCGGTGCCTTGCACCCGGCGCAGCAGGCGATGGTCGACTGCCATGGCTCCCAGTGCGGCTTCTGCACCCCGGGCTTCGTGATGTCGCTGTGGGCCTGCAGCCAGCGCCACCGCAACGCCGGCACCCGGCCGACCCGCCAGCAGCTCGCCGACGAGCTCTCGGGCAACCTGTGCCGCTGCACCGGCTATCGGCCCATCCTCGATGCCGGAGAACGCCTGTTCGAGCTTCCGGCGCCCGCATTCGACACCGCGCCGGTGGTCGAGGCCTTGCGCGCCTTGCGCCGCGATCCGGCCCTGCGCCGGCCGGGCTACGCGGCGCCGCGGTCGCTGCCTGAGCTGGCCAGCGCGCGCCAGTCGCAGCCCGATGCGCTGCTGCTGGCCGGCAGCACCGACGTTGGCCTGTGGGTGACCAAGAAGCTGAAAGTGCTGCCCGACCTGATCTACGTCGGCGCGGTCCAGGAGCTTCAGCACATCGGCGTGCACGACGGCCATCTGCACCTCGGCGCCGGCGCCAGCCTGGAGTCCGCCTGGGCCGCGCTGGCCGGGCACTGGCCGGCGCTGACCGAGATGTGGCTGCGCTTCGCCTCGCCGCCGATCCGCCATGCCGGCACGCTGGGCGGCAACATCGCCAACGGCTCGCCCATCGGCGACGGCGCGCCGGTGCTGATGGCACTGGGTGCGGTGCTGCGGCTGCGTTTCGGCGAGCGTGTGCGCCGCTTGCCGATCGACGACTTCTACCTCGGCTACATGAAAAACGCGCTCGAGCCGGGCGAGTTCGTCGAGGCCATCGAGCTGCCGCTGGCGACCCCGCAATGCCAGGTCCGGGCCTACAAGATCAGCAAGCGGTTCGACTCCGACATCTCGGCCGTCAGCGTGGGCCTGGCGCTTGCGCTCGACGGGCAGGGCGAGGTCGCCGACGTGCGCATCGCCTTCGGCGGCATGGCCGCGACCGTGAAGCGCGCCGCCAAAGCCGAGGCCGCGATGCGGGGCCGGCCCTGGGACGCGGCGACGCTGGCTGACGCCCAGGATGCACTGACACAGGACTTCTCGCCGCTGACCGACCAGCGCGCCAGCGCCGCCTACCGGATGCAGGTCGCGCAGAACCTGCTGCGCCGCTTCTGGCTCGAAACCCGGCCCGGCGCGGCCCTGCCGCCCGAGTCGCTGAGCGTCTATGCCCGTCCACTGGCGCCCGGGGTCGTCGCATGAACAAGCCGCTGCCCGAAACCTTGCTGCAAGCCCCGTCGTCTGGCGCCACCGCGGTCGCCGGCGCAGCACTGGCGCACGAGTCGGCGGTGCTGCATGTCAGCGGCGCCGCGCCCTACACCGACGACCTGCCCGAGCCTGCGGGCACGCTGCATGCCGCGCTGGGGCTGTCGCCGCTGGCGCATGGCGTCATCGAGGCCCTGGACCTGGCGCCGCTGCTGGGCCTGCCCGGTGTCGTCGATGCCTTCGGCGCCGAGGCGATCCCGGGGGTCAACGACTGCGGGCCGCTGGTGCACGACGACCCCATCCTGGCCGGCGGACCCGGGGCGGTGCTGCGCTTCCGGGGCCAGCCGCTGTTTGCCGTCATCGCGCGTGAGCGCGAGGCCGCACGCCATGCCGCGGCCCGCGTGGCCGAGGTGCTGAAGGCCAGCGAACGGCCGGCGCTGCTGACGCCCCAGGCGGCCCATGCCGCGGGCGAATACGTGGTGCCGCCGATGCGCCTGTCGCGTGGCGACGCCGCCGGGGCGCTGGCCGCGGCGCCGCGGCGGCTGAAGACGCAGCTGTCGGTCGGTGGCCAGGAGCAGTTCTATCTCGAAGGCCAGATCAGCCTCGCGGTCCCGCAGGAGGACGGCGGCATGCTGGTGCACTGCTCGACCCAGCACCCGAGCGAGATGCAGCTCGTCGTCGCCCATGCGCTGGCGGTGCCGGCGCATGCGGTGCAGGTGGTGTGCCGGCGCATGGGCGGCGGGTTCGGCGGCAAGGAGTCGCAGTCGGCCCAGTTCGCCTGCATCGCCGCGGTGGCGGCGCGCCGGCTGGGCCGGCCGGTCAAGCTGCGCCTGGACCGCGACGACGACTTCCTCGTCACCGGCCGGCGGCACGACTTCGAGGTCGAGGCCGAGGTCGGCTTCGACGACGACGGCCGCCTTGTCGCGGTCGAGGCGACGCTGCTGTCGCGGGCCGGCCACTCGGCCGACCTGTCGGCACCGGTGATGACGCGTGCGCTGTGCCATCTGGACAACGCCTACTGGCTGCCCCACTTCGATGCCCGGGGCTACTCGGCCCGGACCCACACCCAGAGCAACACGGCGTTCCGCGGTTTCGGCGGGCCGCAGGGCGCGATCGCCATCGAGGCCGTGATCGACGATGTCGCGCGCACGCTCGGCCGCGATCCGTTCGAGGTGCGCATGGCCAACCTCTACGGCCTGGGCGAACGCAACGTCACGCCCTATGGCCAGCCGGTCGAGGACAACCTGCTGCACGACTTGCTGCCGCAGTTGCGCACGCAGGCCCGCTACGACGAGCGGCGCTCGCAGATCGCGGCCTTCAACGCCACCAGCCCGGTGCTGAAGAAGGGCCTGGCGCTGACGCCGCTGAAGTTCGGCATCTCGTTCAACGTCGTGCACCTGAACCAGGCCGGTGCGCTGGTGCACGTCTACACCGACGGCTCGGTGCTCGTGAACCACGGCGGCACCGAGATGGGCCAGGGCCTGAACACCAAGGTCGCGCAGGTGGTGGCGCATGAATTCGGTCTGCCGCTGGCGCGTGTGCGCTGCTCGGCGACCGACACGCACAAGGTCGCCAACACCTCGGCGACGGCCGCGAGCACGGGCAGCGACCTCAACGGCAAGGCGGCACAGGATGCGGCGCAGAAGATCCGCCAGCGCCTGGCCGCCTTTGCCGCCGAGCGCCACGGCGGCGGCAGGGCCGATGCGGCCGACGTGTGTTTTGCCAGCGGCCAGGTGCACGTCGCAGGGCGGACGCTGGCGTTTGCCGACCTGGTGCAACAGGCCTACATGGCCCGCGTGCAGCTGTGGAGCGACGGCTTCTACGCCACGCCCGGCCTCAGCTGGGACAAGGCGACGATGCAGGGCCGGCCGTTTTTCTACTTCGCGTATGGCGCGGCGTGCAGCGAGGTCGTCGTCGACACCCTCACCGGCGAGTGGAAGCTGCTGGCCACCCATCTGCTGCACGACGCCGGCCGGTCCCTGAACCCGGCGATCGACATCGGCCAGATCGAAGGGGGCTTCATCCAGGGCATGGGCTGGCTGACGCTGGAAGAACTGGTCTGGCACCCCACCACCGGGCTGCTGCTGACCCATTCGCCTTCGACCTACAAGATCCCCTGCGCCAACGACGCGCCGGCGGTGTTCGAGACGCGGCTGTTCGAGGCCGACTGCGCCAGCGACACGATCCACCGCAGCAAGGCGGTCGGCGAGCCGCCGGTGCTGCTGGCCTTCAGCGTGTTCTTCGCGATCCGCGACGCGGTGTCGGCCGCCGGGGGCCACCGGATGAACCCGCCGCTCAGCGCGCCGGCCACGCCCGAGGCCATCCTGCGCGCCGTCAGGGCGGTGACGGCGGTGACGGCGGGTCAGCCTGGCGCCAATGCCGCCTGAGCCAGGGGCCGATGCTCTCCGCCGAACTGGCCGCTGATCTGGCGGTTCCGGCGCTGGCCTGGCGCGCCGCCGGCCGCCGTGCGGTCATCGTGCAGGTCCAGGCCCACCGTGGCTCGGTCCCGCGCGAGACCGGCACCCGCATGCTGGTCGCGGCCGACGCGGTGCTCGGCACCATCGGCGGTGGCCGGCTCGAACTGATGGCCATCGCCAAGGCGCGCGAGCTGCTGGCGCAGCCTGCGTCTTCGGTTCCGGTGCAGCAGCGCGTGCCACTGGGACCGGCGCTCGGGCAGTGCTGCGGTGGCGAGGTGGTGCTGGGCTACCGGCCGCTGCTGGGGGACGACCCCGAGTCCGACCCGCGACACTGGGCTGCCACGACGCCTGCCTTCGACCTGCAGCTCTATGGCGCCGGGCACGTCGGCCGCGCCATCGTGCGGCTGCTCGAATCGGTGCCTTGCCGCGTCCGCTGGATCGACGAGCGCGAAGCCGAGTTTCCGGCCGAACCGAGTGCCGGCGCGCACATCGAGCGCTTGTGTGTGGAGCCGGTCGAGGCCGAGGTCGCGCAGGCCGGTCCGGGCAGCTTCTTCCTTGTGCTCACGCACAGCCACGATCTGGACCTGGCGCTGGCGCTGGAGATCTGCCGCCGCGGCGACTTTGCCTGGTTCGGGCTGATCGGCAGCAAGAGCAAGCGGGCGCGATTCGAGCATCGCCTGCTGGAGCGCGGAGTGCCTGCGAGCACGCTGCAGCGCATGGTCTGCCCGATCGGCCTGCCCGGCATCGACGGCAAGGAGCCGGGGACGATCGCCGTGGCCGTGGTGGCGCAGATGCTGCTGGCGGCCGGCCGCGGCTGAGGCGCCGTCAGCCTGCAGTCGCAGGGTTTACCAAAGCGGCGCGCTCAGGGCCCGTGGGGGCAGGGCGGCGGTGGTCAGGGTCTCCAGCGTGCTGCAGGCCAGCAGCACCGCGCCGGGGCGGTCAGGGCCGGTCCGCAGTGCACCGGCCGGAGTCGATGACAGCGTGCGGGCGGCGGTCGCGGTGCTGTCCACGGCCAGCTCGAGCCAGCGCTGGCCGTCGTGCTGCTGCACGGCCGTCACCGCCAGGCCGCGGATCAGAAACGGCCGCAGCAGCGGCTGGCGTTGGGCGGCTCCTGCGTCGGCCTGCGGGCGCAGGTGGTCGCTGCCCGGGTCGCAGGGCGACGCGTGGGCGGTACCGACCGCAAGGGCGGCGGCCAGCGCCCAGGTGTGGAGGGACGGGCGTGACAGCAAGGGGGCAGGACAGCTCATGAGTGGGCAGTGTTGCGCCGCCTCGTGCGGCCGCCAAGCGACGCTAAGGCACAAGCTTCTGCGCGATCCGCATATCGGGGCACGCAGCCGCCGTCACGGCGTGGCGGGCCCGATGGCCTGCACCACCCGGCGCGCCGACGAAGCCGCGCTTTCCAGCAGCGGGATGCCCGCGGCGGCGTACGAGCCGCAGAACCACAGCCGTCGGCCGGGCTGGGCCTGCAGGTGGTCCAAGGTCGCAAGTGCCGACGCCGTGTCGGCCCCGACCATCGGCCTGTCGAAGCGCGCCCGGCCCAGCACCCGGGCCGGGTCGGGCTGGCGCAGTGGATGCACGGTCTGGAACACCGGCTCGGCATCACGCAGCAGCGGCTGCACGGCGTTGACCCAGATCGTCGACTCCGGTGCCTCGGCGTCGGGCGTCAGATGCAGGTTGACGGGCGACCAGTCGCGGCGGTTCCGGGGCATCAGGGACTCGTCGCGGTGCGTCAGAACCTCCACCGGCTCGTAGCGGAAACGCGCCAGCAGCTCGGCTTCGGCCGCGTGCTGCGGCGCCAGCAGGGTGCGCGACTGGTGGGCCGGCGCGGCGAGCACCGCATGGTCGACATTGAGGCTCTGTCCATCCGCCAGATGCAAGGTGACGCGGTCGTCGCGGGCCAGGACGTTCACGACCGCGGCGTCGCAGTGCACGCCGGCCAGGACCGGCAGCACGCGCTTGAGGACCTCGTCGGCGCCGGAGCGGACGCGGCGCACGGCCTGTCGTGCGAGGCCGTGCACCAGGTAGTCGACCACCACCGCGGCCGGGATCTCGCGGCCCTGGGCGTAGCTGCATGTGGCGACGGTGCACAGCGCCGGCAGCACAAAGCCCGCCACGAACTCCTGCGGGTAGGCCTCGCGCGCCAGGTAGTCGGCAATGGTGCAGCCGTCGAGCGCGCCGCGGGCCAGGTCGAGGGGTGCCTGGCGATGAAAGCGCAGCAGCCCACCGACGATGCGCCGCGCCGTGCGGCCGAGCAGCAGGTCCTGCGGCGCCAGCCAGCCGAAGGACTGCGAACCCCAGCGCAGGTTGCGGTAGCGGAAGTGCGGCAGCCGGTCGGGGCCGCACAGCGTCGCGGCATAGCTCACCGGCTCGCTGGCCACGCCCAGCTCGTCGTACAGCGCGCCCAGCGTCGGGTAGTAGCCGGGGTAGAAGACCCGCAGCGGTACGTCGATGCGGTGGGTCTGCCCGGCGTGCAGGACCTCGACATTGCGTGCCGTGAAGCCCGGTTGCGCCAGTTGCTCGAACAGCGTCACGCGGTGGCCGGCGGCTTGCAGCCACCATGCCGCCGCAAGGCCGGACAGGCCCGCTCCGACCACGGCCACGGTGCTCAGGGCCGGACCCTCATCATGACCCGGGCACGGGGCCGTCAGCCCTGCCGGCGCTCGAACTCGCGCAGCCAGTCCACGAGCGCCGTCACGCCGGCCAGCGGCATGGCGTTGTAGATCGACGCCCGCATGCCACCGACCGACCGGTGGCCCTTGAGCTGCATCAGCCCGCGTTCTTCGGCCCCGGCCAGGAAGGGCTTGTCCAGACGTTCGTCGGGCAGGCGGAACGGCACGTTCATGCGCGACCGGTAGGGCCGGTCGACCGGGCAGCGATAGAAGCCGGTGGCGTCGAGCGCGCCGTACAGCAGCGCGGCCTTGTCGGCATTGCGCGCCGCCATGGCCGCAAGGCCGCCTTCGGCCTTCAGCCAGCGGAACACGAGGCCGGCGATGTAGACGCTGTAGGTCGGCGGCGTGTTGTACATGCTGCCGTTGTCGGCGACGACTCGGTAGTTCAGCGCGGTCGGTGTCGCCGGCATCGCGTGGCCGAGCAGGTCGTCGCGGACGATGACCAGTGTCAGCCCGGCCGGGCCGATGTTCTTCTGCGCGCCGCCGTAGATGCAGCCGTAGCGCGACACCTCCACCGGCTGGCTCAGGATGCTGCTGCTCATGTCGGCGACCAGGGGCACGCTGCCCACGTCGGGTGGCACGGGGAACTCGACGCCGCCGATGGTCTCGTTGCTGCAGATGTGCACGTAGGCCGCGTCCGGGTCCAGGGTCCAGTCCTCTCGCGGCGGGATCGTGGTGTAGCCGCCGGCGGCGCTGCTGGCGGCGACGTTGACCGCGGCATAGCGGCGGGCTTCCTCGATCGACTTGGCGCTCCATGAGCCGGTGTCGATGTAGTCGGCGCTGCGCCGGCCGCGCAGAAGATTCATCGGCACCAGCGCGTTCTGCGTCAGTGCACCGCCTTGCATGAACAGCACGCGATAGTCGGCGGGCACCGCCATCAGCTCGCGCAGGTCGCGCTCGGCGGTCTCGGCGATCTCGATGAACTGCGGCCCGCGGTGGCTCATCTCCATCACGCTCATGCCGCTGCCGCGCCAGTCGAGCATCTCGGCGGCGGCCTGTTGCAGCACGGGCTCGGGCAGCACGGCCGGGCCGGCGCTGAAGTTGTGGACACGTCGGGTCATGCGGGGCGGACTGTTGTTTGTTCGTCGAGGGGCGTTGTTCGTTTTCATTATCGACCGCCAAAATCGCGGCCCTTTGCCAGACACCGACAACACCACCGTGCCCCGATCCGCAAGGGCCTGCCACGCCTTGCTGGGCCTGCTGATGCTGGTCTGTGGCGCCGGGCTCGCCGACACCGCCATCGCCCAGTCTTCCGCCCCCGGCGCCACGGTGCAGGCGGTGCGCTTGAACGCGGACGAGCCTGCGCTGGCGCTGACCGGTCGCCTGGACCACCCGGCGTGGCGACGGGCACCGGTACACGACGGCTTTGTCGAGAAGGATCCCGACAACGGCGCGCCACCGAGCCAGGCCACGCGGGTGCAGGTGGTGTTCGACGACCGCGCGCTGTACGTCGGCGTCACGGCGCTGGACCGCGACATGGCGCGCCTGCGGGCGCCGCTGGTGCGTCCCGACGGCGTCAACCGCACCCAGGACTTCGTCGTCGTCTACGTCGACCCCATCGGCACCCGCAGCGGCGCGCAGTTCTTCCGCGTCAACGCCGCCGGCAGCCTGGCCGACGGCCTGCACACCGCGGCTGATGACAACGAGGACTTCGCCCCGGACTTCGACTGGGACGCCGCTGTCGACCGCCGCACCGATGGCTGGACCACCGTGCTGCGCATTCCGTTTTCGAGCCTGCGATTCGCCGGCGGCAGGGAAGGCCTCGCGCCGCACGACTGGCGCTTCATGGTGGGCCGGCGCCTGCCGCGCGAGCAGTTCCACCTGTTCATGTCGACACCGATTCCCCGTGGCGCGTCCAGCTTCATCGCGACGATGCAGCCGCTGGCTGGCGTGGCCCTGCCGCCGAACCCGCGGTTCCTCGATGTCCGCCCCAGCATCACGCTGCGTCAGGCCCGTGACGCCGACGGCCGACGCAGCTCCGGCGTCGATTCAAGCCTCGACGTGAAGTGGCGCCCGCGTGCCGAGCTGGTGATCGACGGGACCGTGAACCCGGACTTCTCGCAGGTGGCGCTCGACGTGCCGCAGCTCGCCGGCAACCAGCGCTTTGCGCTGTTCGTGGCCGAGAAGCGGCCTTTTTTCTTCGAGTCCGCCGACCTGCTGCGGATGCCGACCGAGGCCTTGTACACGCGCAGCGTCACCGAGCCCCGGGCCGGGCTGCGCGCGACCTGGCGCGGGCCGCGCTGGGCCGGCACCTCGATGCTGCTGTCCGACCGCGGCGGTGGCCTCGTGCTGCTGCCTGGCGCCTACGGCACCGACGCGGTCCTCCAGCCGGCCAACGACGTCTTCGCTGCGCGGGCGCGCAGCGACGGCGGCACGCTGCAGTGGGGTGGCTTGGTCGCGTCGCGCCGCTACGCCGGCGAGCGCGGCGACAACACCGTGCTCGGCCCCGACCTGAACGCCGCACTGCCTGGCGACTGGCGCCTGCGGGCGCAGTGGCTGCGTTCGCGCAGCACCGCCGTGGCGCGGCAGGGGCAGCTGGCGCGCGCGGCGCTCGGCCAGGCGCAAGGCGGTGACCTGATCAGCCTGCGCCTGGTCCGCGACACCGGCCTGAGCGAGACCGTGTTCGCCGTGCAGGACATCGGCGAGCAGTTCCGCAACGACAGCGGCTTCATCAACCAGGCCGGCATCCGCAAGCTGGAGGTCTTTGTCAGCAAGGGCTGGGAGAACCTGGGCCCGTTCAACCGTTTCTTCGTCAACACCGATGTCTCGCGCATCACCGACCGCAGCGGCCGGCTCGTGTCCGAAGTCGTGCGTCCGGGCCTGTGGTACCAGGGGCAGAGCAACCTCGAAGGCTGGTTCGAGGTGTTTGCCCGCTCGGCGCTGCGCACCGGGCCCGAGGCGCCGCTGCTGCGCGAGCGCTTCGTCAGCATCGGCATGACGGTCACGCCGGCGCCCTGGTGGCCGTTGCTGGAGGCCTGGTCGGACATCGGCGAGCTGGCCGATGCCAGCGCCAACCGCGTGCGCCCGGGAGGCCAGGCGCACCTGAGCGCCAAGCTGCGGCCGCTGCCGGCGCTGGAGGTCGAGCCCCGCATCGATGTCGCCTGGCTGCGTGCCGGGGGTCGCAATGCCTATGAAGAGACCGCCGTCCAGCTGCTCGCCGTCTGGCACCTGGACGCGCGCCAGAACCTGCGCTGGATCCAGCAGCAGAGCCGTCTGCGCCGCGCGGCCGAGCCGGGCGTCGACGGCCAGCAGGACGCCGGCCGCACAAGCTCGCTGACCTACGCCTGGCGTGTGGGCCTGGGCACCCAGCTGTACGTGGGAGCGACCCGCTCGGTGCAAGGATTCGGCCCTGGCGGCCGGAGCACCGAGGCTTTTGTCAAATTGCAGCTCGACGCCGGGCGTTGGCTGTAGGCTTTCGGGTTCCGGATCCGTCCTGCCTTCCCGTTGCGACCCGAGGAGCACGCTGCCATGAAGACCCCGATGTTCGACCCCGAAGCCCTGAGCACCATGGTGGCCAACGCCACCTCGCGCCAGGGCGAACAACTGCGCAAAGGCGTTGCACAGGCCACGTTGGCCGCGCTGCAGGGCCGCGAGCTGACGCTGAAGAACATCAAGTCGGCGATCGAGGCCGTCGGCAAGGCCACCAGCCTGGGCGCGGCCCGCAACAACGCGGGTACCGCCGCCGAAGACCTGCTGGCCAAGGCGGTCGAGGGCATGGACGACGCCTTGCTCAAGGCCGTCCAGGCGCAGCAGATGGCGCTCGACAAGCTTGTCGCCCAGGGTGCGGACCTGCGTGACAAGCCGATGCAGAAGGCGTTGTCGGAGCTCGAGAAGATCGAGGACGCCGCCTTTGCCACGCTGGCCAAGGTGGCTGCGGGCGCCGGTGCCGGTGCCGCCGCGGGTGCCGCCGGCGATGCGGTGGCCGCCGCCTGGGCGCCCGTGCTCGAGAAGTTCAAGGCCTCGGGCCTTGCTTCAGGCGGGCTGGCCAGCGGCGGTGCGGAGCAGATCGCGGCCCAGTGGCAAGAGCAGATGGCCCAGGCGCACACGATGATGAAAGCCCAGCGCGCGGCCTCGCTGCGTGCGGCGCAAGTGCTGGCCGAAAGCTTCGGCACCCTGGCCGGCGGCGTGCTGATCGGCTTGACCGACGCGCTGCAGCAAGGCGGCCGCAAGAAGGGCTGAACCAGCCGGGTCGGCGTGTCCTGAACACCGGGCGCGCCGCCGCCGTCGCGGCACCCGGATCCTCCCCTCCTTCTTCATCCGATCCCATGTCCGGCAGCACCTTCGGCGAGCTCTTTGCCGTCACCAACTTCGGCGAAAGCCATGGCCCGGCCATCGGCTGCGTGATCGACGGCTGCCCGCCCGGGCTGGCGCTCAGCGAGGCCGACATCCAGCCGCAGCTCGATCGCCGCCGGCCGGGCACCAGCCGCCACGTGACGCAGCGCAACGAGCCCGATGCCGTGCAGATCCTGTCGGGCGTGTTCGAGGGCCTGACCACCGGCACGCCGATCTGCCTGCTGATCCCCAACACCGACCAGCGCAGCAAGGACTACGCCAACCTGCTCGACACCTTCCGGCCCGGCCACGCCGACTACACCTACTGGCGCAAGTACGGCCACCGCGACCCGCGCGGCGGTGGCCGTTCGTCGGCCCGGCTGACGGCGCCCATGGTCGCCGCCGGCGCCGTGGCGCGCAAATGGCTGCATCAACAGCACGGCACCACCTTCAGCGCCTGGATGAGCGCGCTCGGCGAGATCGAGATCCCGTTCGAGGGCGAGTCGCACATCCCGCAGAACCCGTTCTTCGCCGCCAATGCCGGCCTGATTCCGACGCTCGAGGCGCACATGGACGCGCTGCGCAAGGCTGGCGACTCCTGCGGTGCACGCATCGAGGTGCGGGCGCGGAGCATGCCGGTGGGCCTGGGCGCTCCGCTGTTCGACAAGCTCGACGCCGACATCGCCTACGCCATGATGGGCATCAACGCCGTCAAGGGCGTCGAGATCGGCTCCGGCTTTGCGACCGTCGCCGAGCGGGGTAGCGAACATGGCGACGAGCTCACACCGGCCGGGTTCGCCAGCAACCATGCCGGCGGCGTGCTGGGCGGCATCAGCACCGGGCAGGACCTGGAACTGCGCATCGCGATCAAGCCCACCAGCAGCATCCGCACGCCGCGGCGCTCGGTCGACCGCGCTGGCCAACCCAGCACGGTCGAGACCTTCGGTCGCCACGACCCCTGCGTCGGCATCCGCGCCGTTCCCATCGCCGAGGCCATGCTAGCGCTGGTGGTGATGGAACACGCGCTGCGTCACCGCGCCCAGTGCGGCGACGTTCGCCTTGCGCAGCCGGCGATCCCCGGGAGCATCCCCGGACACATCGCCGAGACTGGAGCCAGTGCCTGAACCTGCCACCGGCCCGGGGCCTCAAGGCCCCCGCGCCGGAGCGCCCGAAGGGCAGGGCCTGGGCGCCTTCGCGCTGCTGTCGGCCACGTACTTCGTGAGTCTGGGGGTCTTCAACCCCTACGCGCCACTGTGGTTCCAGAGTCTGGGCTTCTCGACCCTGGCCATCGGCACCATCGCCTCGCTTCAGGCCTGGACACGCGTCTTCGCGCCCTATGGCTGGGCCTGGCTGGGCGACCACGGCGTCCGGCGCGTGGTGCTGATCCGGATCGCGGCCGCGGGTTCGCTGTGCTCGGCCCTGGCCTTGCTGGGGCTCACGTCGCTGTGGCCGGTGGCCGCCGCGACGTGCTTGATGTTCGTCGCGAACGCCGGCGTCGTGCCGCTGTACGAGGCCACGCTTGCGCAGGCCCTGGGCCAGGGAGACCCCCGGGCCTATGCCAAGCGATATGGCCGCATCCGGGTCTGGGGCTCGGTCGGCTTCGTGGTCGCCGTCACGGCACTGGGTGCGCTGCTGCAACTCACGGGGATGGGCGGCTTTCCGGCCTTCGTGGTCGCGGCCAATGCCTTGCTGCTGGTGGCGGCGTTGCGCCTGCCGCGTCAGGCGGCGGCCGCGGTCCATGCCGAGCCCGCGCCGGCTGTGCTGCCGGTGTTGCGACGACCCGAGGTGCTCTGGTTCTTCGCGTCCATCTTCTTCACGGTGCTGGCCCACACCAGCCTGTACACCTTCTTTTCGCTCTATCTCACCGACCTGGGTTACCCGAAGTCGGCGATCGGTGCCTTGTGGGCCGTGGCCGTGTGCGTGGAAATCGTGTTCTTCTGGTTCCAGGGACGCTTCTTCCACCGCATCGACCCCCAGCGCTGGCTGCGCTCGGCAGCCGCGGTGACGGCGCTGCGGTTCGCGGTCGTCGCGGCCGCAGGCGCCACGCCGTGGGTGCTGGTGGCGGCCCAGTGCACCCATGCCGTCACCTTTGCCGGCCACCACATGGCCTGCCTGCAGACGCTCAACCGCCACTTCGGCGGCCGACTCCGTGGCCGCGGCCAGGCCCTGTACACCACGCTGGGTTACGGCCTGTCGGGCGTCATTGGCGGTGTCGGCGGTGGCTGGCTGATCGAGTGGCTCGGTTACTCCGCGGTGTTCTGGGCCGCATCGGCCTGCGGTGGCCTGGCGTGGGTCTGCGTCGCGCGCAGCCAACGCGCCGAACGACAGGCCTGAAGCCAGTCCCGGGAGACCCGATCCGGCACGTTCGTTTCGCCCGGCGCGGCCCTTCAGTGGCGCCCGTGGCGGCCGAAAACGCAGGTGACCGTGTCCACGCTCACTCCCGCGTTCCCCCTGACTTCCGCGCCCGTAGCCCCGGCGCGGGCCTGGTGGCGTACGCTGAAGGTTCGGGTGGCCGCGGTGGCGGTCGTGATCAGTGTCACGGGTCTGGCGCTGGCGACCAGCTTCGTGTTGCACCATGTGGCCGAACGCAGCGTGCAGGCCGTGTCGACGCTGGAAGCCGACCAGGTCGGGCGCATCGCGAGTTCGCTCGGGCAGCGGGTCGTGGCCCACCAGAACATGTTGCGCGTGGCCGCCGAACGCATGCCCGAGGCGGCCCATCGGGATTCCGCCGCCGCCGAGACCTACCTGCGCAGCAAAGGCGCGTTGGCGGTCAACTTTGACGGCTTGTTCATTGCCACGGCCGACGGTCGGGTGCTGGCGGGCCAGGGTGCACCGCGCCATCCGACCGGAGCGCTGATCGGCGAACGCGAGTACTTCCTGAGCACTCGCTTGCTGCGCCTGCCGGTCGTGTCGCGCCCCTTGCCGGCGGCCATCGGCGAAGGCGACCCGGCCGGGGGCAGGGCCGCGCTGGTGCTGACGATGCCGGTCTGGGATTCGAATCGGCGCTCCATGGTGGCCGTGCTCGGTGCCGTCATGCTGCTGGACCACCGGTTGATGCTCGAGGACCTGAACTACGGCGCCGAAAGCAGCGCCAGTGGGCTGCGCGCGGGTGTCCGCGTGATCGTCACCGACGACCGGGGCCTGATCGTGGCGCACCCGGATCCACTGCGTCTGCTGGGGCGCATCGACGAGGAGCCGGGTCTCGTCGCGCTGGCCGCCGAGTGGTCGGCCCAGGGTCGCCCGATCGAGCCCGAGCCGTTCGCGCTGCACGACCCGGATCCGGGGCGCTTCGTGGCGATGGCCGGGGTGCCCGGCGCGGGCTGGATGGTGTTTCGCACCACCCCAGGCGACCGCCTGCTGGGCGGCCTGGCGCAGGCGCGGAGCGAATTGCTCGTCTGGCTGCTGGTCGCCGCCGTGGTGACGGCAGTGCTGATGTTCGCCTGCATGGGATTGCTGCTGCGCCCGCTGTCGCGCCTGACCGAACGCGCGCGTGCGCTGCACGACAGCGACCCGTCGCCGGACGCGGGTTGGCCGGAGTCCGCCAGCGGCGAGATCGGCGAACTCGCGCAGGCCCTGCACCTGGCGTTGCGAGAACGGGCGGCGGGCGAGGCCGTCAACCGCGAACTGCTGGTGCGCATGCGCACGCTGCTGGCGCTGGCGCCGATCGGCATCGTGTTCACCCACGAGCGCCGGATCCAGATCTGCAGTGCCGAGTTGGCGGCGATGCTGGCCGAGTCGGAGGCCGACCTGGTCGGGCGTCATCTCGGCGAGCTGATGTCCGGCCGGGTCGTCTTTGACGACTTCCATCGCCAGGTGATGTCGCGGTTCGAGAGGGGAGAGTTCTTCATCGGCGAGTTCGAGCTGCAACGCAGCGACGGCAGCCGCTTCTGGGCCCGGATGCAGGGCCGCCTGATCGATGAGCGTGCGCCCTTGGCCGGCACCTTGTGGCTGATCCAGGACGTGACCGAGTCCAGGGCAGCGCAGGAACGCCTGTCGTGGCAGGCCAGCCATGACCCGCTGACCCGGCTGTTGAACCGTGACGCGTTCGGGGACCGACTTCATCGCTGGCAGGTCGAACACGCGGCGCACGAGTCGGCTGCGCTGATCTTCCTGGACCTGGACCGCTTCAAGGTCGTCAACGACAACGCAGGCCACGCTGCCGGCGACCGTGTGCTGCAGGACGTGGCCGGACAGTTGCAATCCCATGTCAGGCCCGGCGACTCGATTGCCCGTCTCGGAGGCGACGAGTTCGCACTGCTGTTGCCGAACTGCGGCCCGACCTGTGCGACGGACCTGGCCGACCGCCTCCGGGTGGCCATCGGCGTGCTGGGCATCGAGCACGCTGGCCGTCGGCTGGAGATCGGCGCCAGCCTGGGCATCGTGTCCATTGCACGAGGCGACACACGGACTCCGGCGGACTGGCTGGCCGAGGCCGACGCTGCCTGCTACGCGGCCAAACACGCCGGGCGTGACGCCGTGCGTCTGGCCCAGGAAAGGTCGCGCGTCCGGGCCGACACCGTTGTGGATCCGGGCTCGCCGCAGGCCTCTCGATGAGCGATTCGACGCCCCTGCCTCCGCCGTCGTCTGCCTGCAGCAGCGCCGCTGCCGATGCTGCACGGCGGGCCCTGCAGACGCTGCAGGTGCGCCTGGCGTGCCTGGGCATGAGCCTTGGCGGTCTGGCGGCCCTTGCCGGCGGTGCCCAGGGCCTGGCCGCTGGGACTGTGCTGGTGGTGTTGTGCGCCGTCGTCCTGGCTCCGGTGCTCGGCCGACTGCGGGTGGCCGTTGAAGGCCTGCAGTCCGAGGTCGGCGAGCACGAGCAACTGGCGTTGGTGGCCGAGCACACCCAGGCGATGGTCGTGATCACGGACGCCGACGGCCAGACGGTCTGGCTCAATGCCGCGTTCGAGCGCCAGACCGACTGGACCCTGGACGAGTTGCGAGGTCGGCGCGTCAGCGACGCGATCTGCCTGCCGGCGACCCAGGTCGCGCTGCGTCAGGCCCTGGCGACCACGCCGGTCGACGGCAGCGGCCTGCGCATGGAATGGCAGGCGCAGAGCCGCGACGGCCACGGCCTGTGGCTGGACGCCGATCTGCGCCCGCTGCGCGACCCGGACGGCCGGTTGACCGGCTGGATCCTGGTGGCCACCGATGTCAGCGAGCGGGTGCTGGGTCAACGCAAGCTGCAACTGCTGTGGTCCGCGCTGCCGGCCGGGGTGATGGTGCAGGACACCGAGGGCGACGTGATCGATGCCAACCCGGCGGCTGCGCGATTGCTCGGATTGCAGCCGGGACAGCTCTTCGACCGGCATGACCGCCCGCCGGGCTGGCAGATCCTGGCCGAGGACGGCAGCCCGGCCGATGCCGAATCCCAGCCCAGCCTGCACACCCTGCGCAGTGGCCAGGCGCTCCACGACGCCGTCATCGGCGTGCGACAAGACGGTCAAGAGACACGTTGGTTGATCCTGAACACCGAGCCGCTTCACGACACCAGCATGGCCGACGCCTCGGTTGCAAGCGGCGTGATCACCTGCTTCGCCGACATCACCGCGACACGCAACCTGCAAAGCGAACTCCAGCGTCACGCCCGCACCGACCCCCTGACCCGGCTGCCCAATCGGGCGGCGGTCGGCGAGCGCATCGAGCGCGCGCTGGACCATGCGTCGCGCCACCCGGGCTATGGCTTTGCCGTGTTGTTCATGGACTTCGACCGCTTCAAGCAGGTCAACGACACGCTCGGCCACACGGCCGGCGACGAACTGCTGCGCCTGATCGCGCAGCGCCTGCAGAACTGCCTTCGCCCGGGCGACGGCCTGGCGCGCGTCGAGTCGGCGCTGCCGCTGGCGGCCCGCCTGGGCGGTGACGAGTTCGTGGTCGTGCTCGATGGGGTGCGTCACCTGGGGGTCGTGAGCCAGATCGCGGATCGTCTGGTCGAGGACCTGGCGGCGCCGTACCTGGTGCACGACACCCCGATCGCCTGCACCGCGAGCATCGGCATCGTGCTCGTCGCCGACGAGGCTGCGCGGGCCGGCGGTGCCGACGCCGTGCTGCGCAATGCCGACACCGCGATGTACGAAGCCAAGCGCGCCGGTCGCGGACGATGGGTGATGTTCAAGCCCTCGATGCATGAGCGGGTGCTGAACGCACTGACCATCGAGCGCGAGTTGCGGGTCGCGCTCGAGCGCGACGAACTGTTCGTCGTCTACCAGCCGGTCGTCGACCTGGCCAGCGGCCGCGCCACCGGCGCCGAGGCGCTGGTCCGCTGGTGTCACCCGGTCCGCGGCCTGGTCTCGCCGGCCGAGTTCGTGCCGATCGCCGAGGAGTGCGGCCTGATCGAGCCGCTCGGCGCCTTCGTGCTCGAGCATGCCGTCGCGCAGTGGACGCATTGGCAGCGCACGCTGGGCGATGCCGCGCCGCAGATGCTGGTCGTGAACCTGTCGCGGGCCCAGGTCGAGCGCCCCGGACTGGCCGCGCGCGTGCAGGCCGTGCTGCAGGCGCATGGCCTGGCCCCGGCGCAACTGCAGCTCGAGGTCACCGAGAGCATGGCCGCGAGCGACGAGCGCATGCAGGCCACGCTGCGTGAGCTGAAGGCGCTCGGGGTGCGTCTGGCGCTGGACGATTTCGGCACCGGCTATTCGTCGCTGGCCTGCCTGCACCTGCTGCCGGTCGACACGGTCAAGATCGACCGCAGCTTCGTGCAGCACGCCGAGACGGTGGAATACCACCGGGTCCTGATCGAAGCCACGATCCGCGTCGCCCGTACGCTGGGCATGTCCACCGTGGCCGAAGGGATCGAGACCCCAGGCCAGGCGGCGCTGATGCTGGACCTGCGCTGCACCCGCGGCCAGGGCTACCTGTATGGCCGCCCGATGGAGGCCGCTGCACTCGAAGCCTGGCTATCCCAGCGCGACGCCGCGGCGCCGCGGGAGTTTGCCGAGACGGCTTGAGCCTGTCGTAGTCGGCGACCGTTCAGGCCGCAAGTCCGCCCCAGCAAGGAGTGCGCTGTCGCGTGCTCAGGTTGATCGCCAGCGGTCCGTGTCGCTGCGTTCAGCGCGGCCGATCGCCTCGAGCGTCTGCAGGATGGTCGGCAGACGCTTGCGCCAGACGCCGCGGCCGTTGAAGCGCGTTTCGATTTCCGCCTGCGTCTGCGGGCGTGGCGCGGTCGCCAGCAACTCGGCCACGGCCTTGATCTGTTCAGGCAGGCTCGACGGCCATGGGCGACGAACCGCGGGTGGTGTGGCCGACGCGGTTTCGGCGGCGGTGTTCTCGTCGGCGGGGTCTTCCGGAAGTTCGAGCCGAACTTGTTCGGCGCTGGGGCCTACGAGTGTGGCCGTGGGGTTCTGGAACTCGGGCCGAAGCCAACGCACGGTGCCGGCGGCCTCTTCAGCGGCGCGGCGGGCGTTCAGCGCCACCAGGCGTTCGAGCAGCGTGTTCACGGCAGCAGCACGCACATCGGCATTCAGGTGGTTGGCCAGCGGCGCGGTCAGATCGGCCCAGCTGTAGGCCTGCAGCACGGCGGCATCGAGTTCGTCATGCAGGCTCTTCAGCACCGACACAAGGCCGTGCTCGTGGATGACCTTGTCCTTGGCGGTCAGCGGCTCTTCGCGGCGCAGCTTCTCCAGCACGTTGTACATGCCGGTGAGCGTGAGGTCGGCGTGCGCCGCTTGCTGCGCCTTGCGATGGGCGTCGAGTTGTTCGGCGAGGGTACGGATGCGGGTGGTGAGGTCTGGGGTGAGGCCGGTGTCTTCGCTGGGGAAGGGGAAGCGCTCAAAGCAGGTCGACTTGCTGTAAACCGGTCGGTCTTCAAGAGTGCCGCCCGTCGCCAAGGCCCACCCGATATGCGCCCCGCTCGATAAGACGCCGAGGTGAAGCGCGTCGTGCGACGCAACGGCGATGAGTTTGTCATCAGGAAGGATGGCCGAATCCAGCCATTGGAAGACCCGATGCTTAGCGACCTGACCAGTTGCAACATAGCGCGGAAGCGCCGCGAGTGCTGCACGCAGCTCCGTATTTGCCCTCGCAAAGAGCCACCAACGGTCACGACGTGATCTCTCCGGGTTTAGGTCACGCTCGGGCTTCACCCGTTCCAGCAGGTGCTGATAGATCGCTGGGAATCGAGCCCGTACCTGCTCGGCGCTAAGGCCGTGCAGGTCGATGACGAGCGCGCCGCGAGGTCGGTCAGTCAGGTCGCGACCGTTGCGGTACTCACGCAGGTGGTGCTCGATGCCGTCAACCCAGCCCAAACCAAGGCGACCGGCCTCTTCGCGGGTAACGACGAAGCCGGCGCCGTGCGGGATGACGCCCCGATTCGAGAGCATCCAGTTTGCTCGTAGGGGCAGCGCACGCATGAGCGCTGCGCCGACTCGCAAGTCCGGATGCACGTGCCCGCGGCGCTCGGCGAAGTCGACCAGCACCTCGCCATCAGGGCCGTCAATCTCGCGCTCGACATTGAGCAAGCGCCCCTCGCCCGAACCGGCCGCCCCGACCGTCATCGCAATGCGTACCGCAGCGCCCTGGGCGCTGTCGACCCATGGATGGTCGGGCACCGCAAACGCAAGCTGCAGCGGTGGCGTCGCCGCCTGCTGCGCTTCGATCAGCCGTCGGTTGAAGATCATCGTCACGCTGTTGGTGGTGATTAGGCCGAAGCGCCGCGCGCGGCCATGACGCACCGTTTCTGCCGCGTGTTGCCACCAGTACATGACAAAGTCTGCGCTTTCTGGCACAGCCGGCCAGGACTTGCGGAGCGCCTCCACATACCCATCGCCCAGCGCATCCCGCATCCGCTTGTTCCCAATAAACGGCGGATTCCCCACGATGAAATCCGCGGCCGGCCACTTGGCTTGCCGGGGGTTCAGGTAGCGCCACTGCGGCACCAGCGCTGTCTCGTCAGGCACCTGCTCGCCGGTAGCTGGGTGGCGCTTGAAGGTCACGCCGTCCCAGCGCGTCACCAGCGCGCCGTCGGCGCTGCGCATGGGCTCCTGGCCGTCGTAGGCCAGCACGGCGTCGCGGTGTTCGATGTTCCCGTAGTCGTGGATCACCGGCTCCGCCACGCTGGTGTCGCCGAAGCTGCGGATGTGCCACTGCAAGTAGCCGATCCACAGCACCAGTTCGGCCAGCGCGGCAGCGCGTTCGTTGATCTCGATGCCCAGCAGCTGCTGCAGCGTCACCGTCTCGCCCTCGAAGCCCAGCCGGGTCTGGCTTTCGCCCAGGGCTTCGAGCTGGTTCATCACCTCAGCTTCCAGGCGCTTCAGGTGTTCGAGCGTGACGTACAAGAAGTTGCCGCTGCCGCAGGCCGGGTCCAGCACGCGCGTGGTGCACAGCTGGTGGTGGAAGCGTTTGACCTCGGCGCGCGCCTCGGCAAGCTTCTTGTCGCGGGCATTGCCGTCCAGCGCGTTGGCCTCGGTGGCCAGCAGCAGCGCCGCGGCCTGGGCGTTGGCCCAGTCGGCGCGCAAGGGCTCGACCACCGTGGGCAACACCAGGCGTTCGACATACGCACGCGGCGTGTAGTGCGCGCCCAGGGCGTGGCGCTCGGTCGGATCGAGCGCACGCTCGAGCAAGGTGCCGAAGATGGCCGGCTCGACCTCACGCCAGTTGGCGGCTGCAGCCTCGAGCAGCAGGCCGATCTGGGCGTCATTCAAGGGCAGGACGTAATCCGCCTGCCCGGCGCCCTTGAACAGCTTGCCGTTGAAACGCAGCAGCGGCTTGGCGACCGCTGCGCTGAAGCCGCCACGGTCCATGTCACCCCAAAGCACGGTCAGCATCGACTTCAACGTCGCAGGATCGCGCCCATGCTCGCGCAGCAGGTGCACGAAGGCTCCCTCGCCGTTGGTTGATCTGGGCAGCAGCCCCACGTCTTCGGCGAACATGCTGAACAGGCAGCGTGTCAAGAAGGCAGCCACCTTGTCGGCCGCGTTGCCTGCCGCCTCCAGCGACCGCGCCAGATCCGCAAGCCGTACCGAAACCTCGCGCGTGACCTTGGCACTGGCCCGCGACGGGTCCAGCGACATCGGGTCGAGCCACAGTCGCGCCAGACGGTCACGCACTGCCGCATTGGCCAGATCGGCCAGCGCGATGCGGTGGCTGCGGGCATCGGGGAAAGGCGTGTAGGTCGCGCCGCTGCGCGTGAACTCGGCATACAGCTCGATCACCCGACCCACGTCCACCACGACCAGGAACGGCGGACGGCCCTCGCCTGCAGGAAGGGAACGCGCGTAGCCCTCCGCCTGGGTACGGGCACGCAGCATGGCGCCATCGAATCCCTTGCTGGTGGCTCCCGCGTTGCGGAGCTTCTTGGACTCCAGCACGAACACGCCACGGCGGTAGCAGTCGATCCGGCCGGCTGACGTGCTGCCGTCGCCATGGCGGAAGGTCACCGCGCGCTCGAAGACGTAGGCGTTGGCGTCAGGGTCTTCCACGGCCGGCTCCGGTTTGGGCACCCCCAGAAGCTCGCACAGCTCGATGGTGAAGGTCTGCGCATTGGCCAGCTCGCTGCCTGTGGCGGCGCTCCAGCGGCGGACGAAACCGGCGCTTTGCGATTCGGCGTCCGGCGCCGGGCCATGCCCGCTGTTCCCGGCAGTCATCGTTTTGTCTTCCCTCGGTGTGCTGTCCGTCGGCGGCGTCACTTTAGCGGCTGTGCGGCTGGAACACCGGGCCGCCGGTTCCCGTCCTTCTCCGAGTTCCCGGCAACCATCCGACCGGGCGGCATTTCGTCCGTTGCCACTCGCGTTCCGTCGCAGCCGGGGTCGGCCGGTCGACCGTGCTGCCTACACTGACTCCATCGCATGGCCCGCAACGGGCTGCATCTGGAGGGGTGACCCGTGGCAAAGAAGACATTGCTGGCCGTGGCCGGCGTGGGGGTGGTGGTGTTGGCCGGTGCCGCAGGCATGGCGTTCAAGACCGGGCTGATCGGCGGCGCCAGCGGGCCTTCGGCCAAGGCCTCAGACGCCAAGCTCGCGGCCCAGGATGGCAAGAACGACGGCAAGAAGTCCGGCAAGGACGGTGACGGCAAGCCCGAGGTGCCGCTGGAGTTCGTCGCGCGGGAGATCGTCCAGCCGCAGATGGCGCGCCTGGCGGCGGTGGTGGAGTTTTCGGGCCCGCTGGTGGCGCCGCAGACGGCACTGGTGCGCGCCAAGTCCGCCGGTACGCTGCTGGCGCTGAACGTCGGCGAAGGCGCGCGCGTGTCCGCCGGCCAGCTGCTGGGTCGCATCGAACAGACCGAACTCGGCAGCCGCGTGGCCGAGCGCCGTGCGCAGCTCGAGTCGGCACGCACCACTCTGGCCCAGGCCGAGCGCACGCACGCCAACAACGAGCGGCTGGCGGCGCAGAACTTCATCTCGCCATTTGCGCTGGACAACTCGCGCGCCGCCGTCGAGACCGCACGCGCGGCGTTGAATGCAAGCCAGGCGTCGCTGGACGCGATGCAGACCGGCCTGCGGGACGGCAGCATCGTCGCGCCGATCGCCGGCATCGTCGCCAAGCGCCACGTGCTGCCGGGTGAGAAGCTCAGCCCCGAGCAGCAGGTCTTCACGATCGTCGACATCGCCCGGCTCGAACTTGCCGGCACGGTGGGCACGCACGAGGTCGGCCAGCTGCAGCCCGGCATGGCGGTGCAGATCGCCGTCGAGGGCGTCGACAAGCCGGTGGTCGGGCAGATCGCGCGGATCGCACCGGCCGCCGAGCCGGGCACCCGGAGCATCGGCGTCACGGTGGCGGTGGCCAACCCGAAGGAGACCCTGCGCGCGGGCCAGTACGGCCTGGCCAAGGCCACGATCAGCGACAGCGCGGAGCGGCTGGTGCTGCCGATCTCGGCCGTGACGCGTGCCTCGGGCCAGGACCATGTCTGGGTGCTCGAGAAGGGTGTCCTGGCGCGACGCGCGGTCACCCTGGGCCGCAAGGACGAGCGCGAAGGCCGGGTCGAGGTCCTGCAAGGCTTGACGCCCGCGGCCCAGGTGCTGTCGGCCCGTTTCGAGAACCTGCGTGAAGGCGCCAGAGCCCTGGTCGTGGCCGAGAAGTCGGCCCCCGTGGCCTCGGCCGCGGCGTCGACGCCCGCGGTGTCGAAGTGAACAACAGGAGGGCTGTGCCATGTGGCTGACCCGGGTCTCGATCAATCACCCCGTCTTCGCGACCATGATGATGGTCGCGCTGTGCGTGCTGGGCGTCTTTTCGTACCAGAAGCTCAACGTCGAGCAGATGCCCGACATCTCGTTCCCCGGTGCCTGGATGGAGGTGCGCTACCCCGGCGCCAGCCCCGAGGCCGTGGAACGCGAGGTGATCAAGCCGATGGAAGAGGCGATCAACTCGATCGCCGGCGTCAAGCGCATCACGTCGCGCAGCGGCGAGGGCCAGGGTTCGATGAGCGTCGAGTTCAACCTCGACACCGACATGGGCCGGGCGATGCAGGACGTGCGCGACCGCGTCTCGGCCTTGCAGTCGAGCTTTCCGCGGGACGTGCGCGCGCCGCTGATCCAGCGCTTCAACAACGACAACAGCCAGCCGCTGGTCAACGTCGCCATCGTGTCGGCCACGCGCAGCGGGCGCGAGCTGTCGCTGCTGGGCGAGAACCTCGTCGGCAAGCGACTGCAACGCGTCGAGGGCGTGGCCCGGGTCGACATCTCGGGCCTGACCGTGCGCGAGGTCCGCATCGACCTGGACCCGGCGCGCCTGAAGGCCTACGGCGTGACCCCGGCCGAGATCGCCAGCGCGCTGCGCGAGGCCAACAGCGACCAGCCGGTGGGCGTGGTCAGCGACGGCACGCAGGATTCGCTGCTGCGTGTCGAAGGCAAGGTGCGCGATCCGCGGCAGTTCGAGAGTCTGGTCGTCGCGCGACGCAACGGACTGGCGCTGACGCTGGCCGACCTGGGCCAGCTGGTCGAGCGCGAGCGCGAGATGGATTCCACCGCACGGCTCAACGGCCAGCGGGCGATCAACTTCAACGTCTTCAAGCAGCAGGACGCGAACATCGTCGTCACCGGAGACGCGGTCAAGAAGGTGCTCGAGGAGATCAAGAAGCAGCTCCCGCCCGACGTCGAGATGCGGCTGATCTTCGCCAGCAGCGACTGGATCAAGGGCTCGCTCGATGGCCTCAAGCACACCCTGATCGAAGGCGCGCTGCTGACCATCGCGATCGTCTTCCTGTTCCTGCACAGCTGGCGCAGCACCATCATCACCGGCCTGACGCTGCCGATCGCGGTGATCTCGAGCTTCATCGCCGTCTACATGTTCGGCTTCACGCTGAACTTCATGACGATGATGGCGCTCAGCCTGTGCATCGGCCTCCTGATCGACGACGCCATCGTGGTGCGCGAGAACATCGTGCGCCACGTCGGCATGGGCAAGGACCACCACACCGCCGCCCGCGAGGGCACCGAGGAGATCGGCCTGGCGGTGATGGCGACGACCTTCGCGATCGTCGCGGTGTTCGCTCCGGTGGCCTTCATGGGCGGGATCATCGGCAAGTTCTTCTATCCGTTCGGCATCACCGTCGTCGTGGCCGTGCTGGTGAGCCTGTTCGTCAGCTTCACGCTCGATCCGATGCTGAGCTCGATCTGGAAGGACCCGCCCAGCACCCACGTCAAGAAGCTGCCGGTGCTGGGCCATGCGATCCGCGCCACCGATGCCGCGATGGATGCGCTGCACCGCGTCTACGAGCGCGCGATCCACTGGATCTTCTCCGGCCGCCGCTGGCGCGTCTGGCTGCCGGGCTACGGCCGGCCGTTCCGTGCCGACGGCCAGCGCGACAAGAGCCGGCCGCGGGGCTTTCGCAGCCTGACGATCACGCCGCGTGGCGTCGTCATGGCCGGTGGCGTCCTGAGCTTCGTCGTTGCGATCGCACTCACGCCGCTGGTCGGCAGCGAGTTCGTGCCCGAGACCGACCAGGGCTACACCCAGCTTGCGCTGCGCATGCCGGTGGGCTCGTCGCTGGAGCGCACCGACGCCAAGGTGCGCCAGATCGAGGAGATCGTGAAGACCTTCCCCGAGGTCGAGAACATCGCGACCTGGGTCGGCGGTGCCGGGCAGCGCAACCAGGCGTGGCTGAACATCTCGCTGAAGGATCGCAAGGAGCGCAAGCGCAGCCAGAAGGAGGTCGAGGATGCACTGCGCGCCGCGATCGCCAAGATCCCGGGCACCGACGCCAGCGTCGGCTTCAACCGGCCGATCTACGTCGCGATCCTGGGCAACGACCCCGAACAGCTGGCCAAGGTGGCCGACGAACTGGCCGAGAAGATCAAGAAGATCCCGGGCGCGGTCGACGTCGAGTCCTCGGTCAAGCCCGGCCTGCCGGCCTATGCCGTGCGCATCAAGCCCGACGCGGCGCGCGAGCTGGGGCTGACCGCATCGCAACTGGCGAGCAGCCTGCGCGCCTACGTCAACGGCGAGACCGCCACCTACTGGACCACGCCCGACGGCGACCAGGTCGACGTCGTGCTGCGCCTGAACCAGGCCCAGCGCGAGCGGATCGACCAACTCCGTGGCCTGCCGGTGGCGTTTGCCAAGGACGGCACGCCGATCGCGCTGGAAAGCGTGGCGACCATCGAGTCGGTGTTCAACCCCGAGATCATCCGGCGCCAGAACCTGCAGCGCCGCGAGGCGGTGTTCGCCGGCGTCAAGGACCGCAGCCCGGGCGAGGTCGGCGACGACGTGCAGAAGCTCGTCAAGGAGACCCGCCTGCCGCCCGGCATGAGCTTCGACATCGGCGGCCAGATGCAGCAGCAGGCCGAGGCCTTCGGCGGCCTGCTCGCGGCCATGGCGCTGGCGGTCATCTTCATCTACATCGTGCTGGCCAGCCAGTTCGGCAGCTTCCTGCAGCCGCTGGCGATCATGGCCAGCCTGCCGCTGGCGCTGATCGGCGTGATGCTGGCGCTGCTGTTCTGGGGCAGCACCTTGAACATCTTCAGCATGATCGGCCTGGTGATGCTGATGGGCCTGGTGACGAAGAACGCGATCCTGCTGGTGGACTTTGCCAACCACGCACGCAAGGCGGGCGCCACGGTGGCCGATGCGCTGCTCCAGGCCGGCATGATCCGAATGCGGCCGATCATCATGACGACGATGGCGATGGTCTTCGGCATGCTGCCGCTGGCCCTGGCGCTGAACGACGGCGGCGAGATCCAGGCCCCGATGGGCCGCGCCATCATCGGTGGCGTCATCACCTCGACCCTGCTGACGCTGGTGGTGGTGCCGGTGATCTACAGCTACCTGGTGCGCGAGAAGAAGCCGTCCGCGCAACCGCTTGCGCAAGGGCCGACGCTGGGCGGCGCGGCGTTGCCGCCGGGTGCCCCGGCCGACAAGGACTGAGTTCGCGCTTCGGGTTCGGATGCCGCCGGGCGAGTCCCGGCGGGTTTGCTTCTCTTGGAGCGCGCGGTTGGGGTGGAAGGGACACGAACTCCATGCGGCAGCTCCCTCGCTTCGGCTGCTGATCCCGGCCGTTGGCCGCCTCGTCGCATGCGGCGCGTCGCCGCCGCGTCTGTTCAGGACACTGCGCGCTTTGCTGCCGAAACGCCACCCATGAACGCTCCAACTCTCCTGCCGGCGCTGCTGCGCCGCATCGGCCTGTTGCTGTTGCTGCTGCTGTGCGGTCTGCACCTTGGCGCGCCCGTGCGCGCGGCGGAGTTTGCTCAAGCGCACACGCACGCCGGCGCGGACGGCGTGCGCGCGCCGCTGCAGATTGCACCCGTCGACGATGCCTGGCGGGCGGCGCTGCCGCGCGATGCCAAGCTGGCCACGCAGGCCTACCTCGACCGCCTCCCCAGGGAAGCGGTGATGCGCTCCAACGACTACGACGAGGGGGGCTACTGGCTGCAGCTTTGGGAGTTCCTGCTCGGTCTGGCCATCGCCGCGCTGATGCTGCATGGCGGTCGTTCGGCCCGCGTGCGCGATTGGGCGCAGCGCGTTGGTCGCCGTGCCCTGTTGCGCGACGGCCTGTACGGGGGCGTCTGGGGCCTGGTGACCGGGCTGCTGCTGCTGCCACTGAACTTCTACCGGGCGTACTGGCGTGAACACGGCTACGGCATGTCGACGCAAACCGCCGCTGACTGGTGGGGCGAGTGGGTCCTGACCCTGGGCGTCGAGGTGGTCGGCACGGCGGTGGCGGTGGCGCTGCTGTATGCCGTGTTCCGCCGAGCCGGCGAGCGCTGGTGGCTCTGGGGAGCCGCCGCCTGCTCCGCCTTGCTGGCGTTGATGCTGCTCGTCAGCCCGATCCTGATCGATCCGCTGTTCAACACCTACAAGCCGCTGGCGCACGGCCCGGTGCGCGACGCCGTGCTGGCCATGGCGCACTCCAATGGCGTGCCGGCTGATGATGTCTACGTCTTCGACGCCTCGAGCCAAACCAAGCGCATCAGCGCGAACGTGAGCGGCCTGGGCGCCACGGCGGCGGTGCGGCTCAACGACAACCTGCTCCATCGCACGTCGCTGCCCGAAATCCGTGCCGTGATGGCCCATGAGCTGGGCCACTACGTGCTCAACCACGCGCCGAAGATGCTGATGCAGTTCGGTCTACTGATCCTGTTCGGATTGCTGTTCTGCCAATGGGGGATGCGCCGGCTGTTTGCGCGCCATGGGCACCGCTGGCGCACGCAGGACGTGGCCGACGTGGCCAGCTTGCCACTGCTGACTGCGGTGTTCTCGGTGTTCATGCTGGCGGCCACACCGGTGTTCAACAGCATCATCCGTACTCAGGAGATCGAAGCCGACCGCTTCGGCCTGAATCTGGCCCGCGATCCACACGGCTTTGCCGAGGTGATCCTGAAGCTCTCGGACTACCGCAAACCCGATCCGGGGCGCCTGGAGGAGGTGGTCTTCTTCCACCATCCGAGCGCCCGGCATCGGATTCACGATGCGATGCGCTGGAGGGAGGCGATGGGGACGCCCTGAGGCACTGGACCGCAGCGCCGGGCCGATCTGCGCACGCATGGGCCGACGCCCGCCGCCGGCTTTGGGTCGGGATGGTGAGGTCAGTGCCTCAAGAACCGGCCGTTCACCCCCGAGCAGACCGAGCGGCTGCTGCCGGCGCCGACGGTGAACTGGTAGTCCCGGCCAGTTCCTGCCGTTCGCACATCGCTCCTGCTTGCTGACGTTCGAGCCGCTGTCCTACCCTCAAGGAGCACTCGCGCGGCGCTCAAGCTTGGCGATCCTGCAGCCAGGCTCTGGGCGACAAACCCACCGATTGCGCGAATGCGCGTGAGAACGAGGCAGCACTGGCGTAGCCCAGTTTTTCGCTCGCCAGCTTGATCGGACTTCCGGCCAGGAGCATCGACTGCGCCAAAGCTATGCGCCACTGCAGCAGGTATTCGGCAGGGGTGACGCCCAGGTGCAACTTGAACTCAGCCGCAAAAGCGCTGCGTGACATGCCGGCAGCCTCGGCCATGGGTTCCAGTGCCCAGGCAGCGCCTGGGCTCTCGTGCATGGCGGTCAGTGCGCGTGCCAGCTTGGGATGAGCCAGACCCTGGAGCAGTCCCGCCGTCATGCCCCCGTGGCCAGGGTGATCCAGCAGCCAGCGCAACACCTGCAGCAACAGCACTTCAAACAGCTTGTCGGCCAGCAGCCGTTGACCGCAGCGCACTCGGTCGGTCTCGGCGAACAGCAGGGCCAGTGTCTGTTCGATCCCGTCCACGGAGCGCAACGGCAGCACCACCACCGCGGGCAGCGCCATCACCACCGGGTGCCGGACACCGCCTTCGAAGTCCACCGTGGCGCACACGAAATCGGATCCTTCGGTGGGCGCATTGTGGAACTGATGCTCCAGGGGGCGTGGGTAGAGCAGCAGGGTCGGCTCGGTGACCTTGATCTTGCGCGGCGCGCCACTGCGTGGCCGGTGCGTCAACACCATCTCACCTCTGCGCAGCACATGCAGAAAGCCACGTCCTTCCTGGGCATCGAAATGCGTGAGGCCGCACAAGGGCCCCGCATGGAACAGGTGTGCGTGCACTCGAAAGCGCTCAAGAAGCGCGGAAAGCCGGTCCACAGGACCCGCTGAGTTGGACGTCATGGTCGACTCGGCCTGGACGAAATGGATTGTTTTTTAGACGCCTCGTATCCAATCATACAAACCTGGATCAGACACTTTCCTCCAGCGCTCAGGCACATCCGTGCCGCGCCCACCCAGCCTGAGGAAAAGTCATGAAACGCAATTCACTCGCCTTCGCACTGATCTCGGCAATGTCCGCCGTCTCGGTGCCACATGCCGCCGCGCAGTCGGCGCCAGCGATCCCCGGCTACACCATGGGCCAGAAGTCACTGGCCAAGGCGCCGTACACGCTGGCCGAACTGGAGTCGCTGAAGAAGACGCTGCTGTTCACCGACGAAGACATTCGCTACCTGCGCATGAGCAAAGCGATCCTGGCCGACCAGACCGAAGCTGTGCTCGATGTCTGGTATGGCTTCGTGGCATCGACGCCCGAGTTGGTCGTCTACTTCAAGAACAACAAGACCGGGGCTCCCGACGGCGCCTACCTGGGCGCCGTGCGCAAGCGCTTCGGCCAGTGGATCGCCGACACGGCCGACGCCAACTACGACCAGGCCTGGCTGGACTACCAGTACGAAATCGGCCTTCGGCACACCACGCCCAAGAAGAACAAGACCGACAAGGCCGACAGCGTGCCGCTGGTGAACTTCCGCTACCTGTCGGCCCTGACGATCCCCGTGACGACCACGCTCAAGCCTTTCCTGGCCAAGAAGGGCGCCTCGGCCGCAGACGTGGAGAAGATGCACGCCGCCTGGGTCAAGTCGGTGTTGATGCAGACCATCCTGTGGAGCTACCCGTACGTGCGCGACGGCCAGTTCTGAGCCGTGGACGCCCATCCCTCTGCCAACCGTTTTTCTCCCACTCCCTCCACCTGAAGGATTCACCATGAATCGCATTCCCCTCATCGATCGCAACGCCACCTCTCCCGACCGCAAAGCGCTGCTGGACTCCATCCATGCCGCTTTCGGTTCCAGCCCCAACATGTTCCGCGCCGTGGCCAATTCACCAGCCGCGCTGAAGAGCATGTGGTCGGCCTTCGGTGCCTTGGGCAGCGGCGTCATTGCGCCCAATCTCGGGGAGCAGATCGCCGTGGCGGTGGCCGATCGAAATGCCTGCGAGTACTGCTTGGCTGCTCACACCGCACTGGGCCGCAAGGCCGGCGCCAGCGCCGAAGAAATGCAGCGCGCACAAGCCGGTGAGTCAGCGGATCCCAAGACGCAGGCCGCACTGCGCTTCGCGCTCAAGCTCGTCAATGAACGCGGTCAGGTGGACGATGCCGACGTGCAAGCGTTGCGCGCGGTGGGATTCAGCGATGAAGAGATCGTCGAGATCCTGGCTCACGTGGCATTGAATCTGTTCACCAACTACGTCAATGTGGCGTTCGCCGTGCCAGTGGACTTCCCTGCCGTCAAGTTGCGCCGCGCTGCCTGACGCTGATTCGTACAGACAACGCAACCCGCCCGGCGCCCATGTGCGCCGGGTACGACCCCCATCGCGCTCCATCATGAACATCACCACCAGCATCTCCCCACCACTGCAGGTCAGCCAGTGGCTCAATTCGCCCAAGCCGGTCTCCTTGGCGGGCCTGCAAGGCAGGGTCGTGGTGCTGCACAGTTTCCAGATGCTATGCCCCGGCTGCGTGTCGCACGGTTTGCCGCAGGCCCTGCGCATCCACCGCCTGTTCCCGCAGGACAAGGTGAGCGTGATCGGTTTGCACACCGTCTTCGAACACCACGACGTGATGGGTCCCCAGCCCCTGCGCGTGTTCCTGGACGAGTACCGAATTCCGTTCCCTGTCGGTATCGACCAGGCCGACCCGGCAAGCCCGGTACCGCTGACCATGCGGGCCTACGGCCTGCGAGGCACGCCCAGCGTGGTGATCTTCGACCCACAAGGTCGCGTGCGACTGAGCCACTTCGGCCAGATCGACGACCTGCAGCTTGGCGCGGTGATCGGGCAGTTGATGGCCGAGACATCTTTGGACGCGACGGTCGATGCCGCTGCATCGGCGATCGGCGGCAACAGCCCGTCAGCGTGCAGCGACGGCGCGTGTTCTCTGCAAGCATGACCATGCGCTGCGTCGCCTTGCGTCATGTGGCTTTCGAAGATCTCGGGCTGTTTGAACCTGTGCTGAAGGACCGGGGCTGCGAGGTCGAGTACGTTTGTGCCGGCTTCGATTCGCTTGCCGAGCAGGATTGGGTTGACGACGATCTGGTGGTCGTGCTGAGTGGCCCGATCGGCGCGGGCGACATTGATCTCTATCCCTGGCTGGGCGACGAGATCGCGGGCATCCGGCGGCGCCTGTACAGCCAGCGCCCGCTTCTGGGTTTGTGCCTGTTTGCGCAACCGATGGCCGCCGCGCTGAACGCCAGCGTGATGCCGCTGCCCACCCAGGAGATCGGCTGGGGCACGGTTTCGCTGACGGCTGCGGGAGGGAACTCACCGCTTCGGCAAACAGCCGGGCTCGACCTGCTGCATTGGCATGGGGATGCCTTCGATCTGCCGCAAGGCGCGGCGCTGTTGGCATCCACGCTGATGACGCCCAATCAGGCGTTCAGCGTGGGGCCGGCCGCCTTGGCCTTGCAGTTCCATGCCGAGGTCAATGCTTCAAAAATGGAGCCTGGGTCGATTGGGCACACCACCGAACTGCGGGCGGCCTGTGTGGATGTCTGCCCACTGCGTGTGGCCTCGGCCCGTCAGTGCCCCGCTTTCCAGGCATGGAGGTCCAGTCGGTTGCTCAATGAGTGGTTGGACACCGCAGATTCCAATACCCGCTCCGGCCAGTCATGAGTGCCCGCTTTGGCTCGCCAGCCGACCTTCCCGTCGACGCGTTCCCCCTTCGCCGGCCGCACCGTTGCCGTCTCGGCGGTGGTCGACAGAGCGCGGCCGCGGACCGCCGACACAATGGGTCGCCCCGGAACCCATGCACCCGCGATCCATGCAACTCAAGGCCCCTGTCCACGGCGCTGTCATCGCCATCGAAGTGCGGCCTGGCCAGACGGTCGCGCGCGGCCAGACGCTGCTGGTGCAGGAGGCGATGAAGATGGAAGTGCCGCTCGTCGCGCCGCGGGCGGGCACGGTGGTGGCCGTGAGCGTTGCGGTGGGCGAGGTGGTCGAAGAAGGGGTGGTGCTGCTCCAGTTCGCAGCGCAGGACGAGGCGCAAACGCCGCCCACCGACTCGCCGATCCCGGGTCCAACGCCACCGGCGCCACCAGCGTCGCCACGCGCTGACCTGCAGGCGCTGCGCCATCGGCTTGCGCTGATCGAGGATTCATCCCGGCCTGCTGCCGTGGCCGCGCGACACGCCGCCGGGCGGAGGACCGCGCGCGAGATCGTGGCCGGGCTGGCCGATCCCGGCAGCTTCGTCGAACTCGGCGCGCTCGCCGTGGCCGCCCAGCGCAGCCGGCGCCCGCTCGAGGAGTTGCAGCGCGAGACACCGGCTGACGGCGTGATCACCGGCACGGCCACGGTGGACGGCCGGCCGGTGGCGCTGCTGGTCTACGACTACACCGTGCTCGCCGGAACGCAAGGCGCGTTCAACCACCAGAAGTGCGACCGCCTGCTTGAGCTCGCCGGCCGCCAGCACCTGCCGCTGCTGCTCTGGGCCGAAGGCGGCGGTGGCCGGCCGGGTGATGTCGACTGGCCCGTCGTCGCCGGGCTGCACTGCACGACGTTTGCCAGGCTGGCTGCGCTGTCGGGCCGGGTGCCGCTGATCGGCATGGTCGGCGGGCGCTGCTTCGCCGGCAATGCGGCACTTCTGGGCTGTTGCGATGTCGTCATCGCCGCCGAAGGCAGCAGCATCGGCATGGGCGGGCCGGCCATGATCGAAGGTGGTGGGCTGGGCCGCGTGGCGGCGGACGATGTCGGCCCGGCGGGGATGCACGCGCGAGTCGGCAGCGTCGACCTGCTGGTGGCCGACGATGCCGCTGTGCTGGCTTCGGCGCGCCGTCTGCTGGCGCTGTGGACGCAGCCCCACGTCAGCGCAGAGGCCAACGTACCCGGCGCGAGTGCAGTCACTTTGCGCGACGCGGTGCCGGCCAGCCGGCAGGCGATCTTCGACCCGCTCGCGGTCCTCGCGGCCGTTGTCGATGGCGACAGCCTGGTCGAGCTGCGCGCCGGCTTCGGCCGCAGCATCGTCACCGCGTTTGCGCGGCTGGGTGGGCAGGCGGTGGCACTGGTGGCGAGCCAGCCCCGCCATCTGGGAGGCGCATTGGACGCCGAGGCCTGCGACAAGCTGGCGCGCTTCATGCAGCTGGCGCAGGCGCGGGGCCTGCCGCTGGTGCACTTCATCGACACGCCGGGCTTCATGGTCGGGCCCCGGGCCGAAGAGGCCGGTCTCGTGCGACATGCCGCACGTGTGTTTGTCAATGCCGTGGCGCTGACGGTGCCGGTGCTGGGCGTGGTCCTGCGACGCGGCTATGGCCTGGGGGCGATGGCGCTTGCGGGTGGCCACTTTCACGCCCCGGTGGCCCTGGCCGCCTGGCCGGGGGCCGAGTTCGGTGCCATGGGCATCGACGGTGCGGTGACGCTTGGCTACCGCAAGGAGCTGGCGGCCGCGGCGGCGCGATCCGAGCAGGAACGCGACGCGCTTCACCAGCAGCTCGTCGCCCGTGCGCTCGATCAGGGGCAGGCGATGAACATGGCCAGCCACCTCGAGATCGATGCCGTGATCGACCCGGCCGAGACCCGCGACTGGCTGCTGCGCACGCTGCGCGCTGCTGCCTCCGCTGGCCCGGATGCCGACGCCACACGTCGGCCGCGCTTCATCGATCCTTGGTGATGTCGCGGGATGCGGGTACGTGCGCGCTGTCTGACGGGTCTGGCCTGTCGGCCTGGGCGACACGAAGCCGTGTCAACAGGGCCTCGGCCTCTTCGTGTACGGCATTGGCTCCGGGCATGGATGCCGCGCGAGTGCCGTCGGCGGTCGCGGACCCGGACCTGTCAGCACCGGCGTCCGCGAATGCGGTCTTCGGTGCCATGCGCCGCATCGTGATCAGCACCGACACGGTCACCAGGGCCAGCACCACCAGTGCCGTGGCGACGAGGCCGCGCGCGCGCTCGATCGCTGCGAGTTGCGACGCCAGCGACTGCTGCTCGGCCTGAAGCCGCGCCAGTGCAAGTTCGGTGTCAACCAGGCTTGCGCCGCTTCGCGGCCGCAGGCCTGCGTGGGCCAGCCGCAGCTCGGGTCCCAGGACGGACGCTGCGGCATGCAACGTGGCCAGGTCGCCGACGGTGAGCAGTTGTTCGATGAGCAGCCGGTGGGCGAACTGGCTGTCGCCGACACTGAGGCTGCGCTTCTCGATCCGGTCCAGCAGGCGCGCCCAGTCGTCGCGCATCGCCTGCGCCTCGGCACCGGCGCGCTCCCAGCCGCCGCGCAAGAGCACGTGGTCGAGTTCGATGCTGCGCGCGTCGACCTCGGCCTGCCAGACCCGGCGTGTGCTGTCGTCTGCCGCCTTGACGGCGAGCACCCGGCGCGTCGCCTCGTCGTGCTGCAGCACCGCCCGCTGCACCTGAACGCTGGCCGCCAGTGGGTCCAGCGAGGCCCGCATCGCCAGCCGCTCGGCGAGCTCGCTGCCCTGGTGCCGCAGGACCTGCACCAGAGGCATCGCGATCATCACCGCGCCCAGCAGGACAAACAGCCGATGGCGGGTGAGCAGGCGGCGAGGTGGCGATTCGAGGCTCATCCACCGGGCTATCGGCATCCCGCCGACGGGCTTGAGCCCCGCGCCGCCGGGTCAGCACTCGACGATGTTCACCGCCAGCCCGCCGCGGGCCGTTTCCTTGTACTTCGTCAGCATGTCGGCGCCGGTCTCGCGCATGGTCTTGATGACCTTGTCCAGGCTCACGTGGTGGGTGCCGTCGCCGCGCAGCGCCATGCGCGCGGCGTTGATCGCCTTCACCGAGGCGATGGCGTTGCGCTCGATGCACGGGATCTGCACCAGGCCGCCGACCGGGTCGCAAGTCAGCCCGAGGTGGTGCTCCATGCCGATCTCGGCGGCGTTCTCGACCTGCATCGGCGTGCCGCCGAGCACCGCGGCCAGCGCCCCGGCGGCCATCGAGCAGGCCACGCCGACCTCGCCCTGGCAGCCGACCTCGGCGCCGCTGATGGACGCGTTTTCCTTGTAGAGGATGCCGATCGCGGCGGCGGTGAGCAGGAAGTCGATGACGCCGCGGTCGTTGGCGCCGGGCACGAAGCGGCTGTAGTAGTGCAGGACCGCGGGCACGATTCCGGCGGCGCCGTTCGTGGGTGCCGTGACAACGCGGCCGCCCGCGGCGTTTTCCTCGTTCACTGCGAGTGCGTAGAGGTTCACCCAGTCCAGCACCTGCAACGGGTCGCGCAGCGCCTCCTCGGGCTGGGCGGTCAGCGCCTCGCGCAGGGCCTTGGCCCGCCGACGCACCTTGAAGCCACCGGGCAGCACGCCATCGACCTCGCAGCCGCGCTTGACGCAAGCCTGCATCACGGCCCAGATCTTCAGCAGACCGGCGTCGATCTGGGCATCGCTGCGCCAGTGGCGCTCGTTGCGCCGCATCAGCTCGGCAATCCCGATGCCGTGGCGCGCGGTCAGGTCGAGCAGGTCCTGGCCGCTTCTGAACGGCATCGGCAGCACCGTGGTGTCGGGCGCGACGACCTTCTGCTTCGTGCCGTCGGCCGCGACCTCGTCGCTGACGACGAAGCCGCCGCCGACCGAGTAGTAGGTGCGTTCGGCGAGCCGCGAGCCGTCGGTCGCGAAGGCCGCGAACCGCATGCCGTTGGCGTGGAAGGGCAGGCTTTCGCGGCGGTGGAACAGCAGGTCCGCACGCTCGTCGAAGGCGACCTCCTGGCGGCCGAGCAACGCGATGCGGTGCGTCTCTCGCATCGTGGCCAGCAATGCGGGTACGGCGTCGGGGTCCACCGTGTCGGGCTCGTGGCCGGCCAGCCCCAGCAGCACGGCCTTGTCGCTGCCGTGGCCCTTGCCGGTGGCACCCAGCGAGCCGTACAGGTGAGACTCGACACGCGCGGTTCGTTCGAGCAGGCCCTCGTGCGCGAGACGCGATACGAACAGCCGCGCCGCGCGCATCGGCCCCACGGTGTGGCTGCTGCTCGGCCCGATGCCGATCTTGAAGAGGTCGAAGACGGAGACGGCCATGGCGCGGGATGCTATTGCTGTTTGTTGGCGGGCAGGCGGCCGAGCACGGTCTCTACCGAGGCGGCAGCCGGCAGCCGGGCGGCGGCGTGCTGCAACTCCGCCGGCGTCGGCGCCAGGCGGTCCAGGCGTTGCTGCGCGTCCTCGCGTTCGCTGCGCACGAAGGCGGGGTGCTGCATCGCCCAGCCCACGATGGCCAGGCCGTCCAGGCGCTCGGGCGTGTCCGGGGCCGCGCCCGCGGCCAGCACGAGGCCGGCCGTGCACAGGCACTGCACCGCCAGGGGCAGCGAGTCCAGCCGCCGCCACACGCGCAGCGCGTCGTGCACGTCGGCGAGTGGCCGTGCGGCGGTCGGGCGCCCGGCCCGGGCGAGCGACGCTGCCGCCCGGGCCCGGGTGAGCAGCGACGCCGCCAGGATGCTCGGCTCGCCGTGCTGGCGGGCGCTGGGCACCGCCTGCTGGGACCAGGCAAAGGCGGCGTCGAAGTCCCCCAGCGATTCGTGCACCAGGGCCAGGTTGACCAGGAAGTAGGGCTCTTCGGCCACCACGCCCGCGGCCCGCACCACCGCCAGACCCTCCTGCAGCAGGCTTTGGGCCTCGGCCAGGCGCCCCATGTTGCGCAGCAGGTTGGCCGGGCGCATCAGGGACCCGGCTTCGACGCTCAGGCGTCCATGGGCCCGGTTCAGCGCCAGCGCTTCGTCGTAGTGCGCCAGGGCCTCCTCGTAGCGGCCGAGATTCTTCAGCGCCACGCCGATCAAGCCCAGCGGCATGGCCAGGCGCCACGGCGCCTGGCCGGACTGCCGCAGCTGGGCCACCTCGCGGGTGCAGATCGCAACGGTCTCGGCGTACTCGCCCCGCATCCAGTGCAGCCGGCCGAGCGCGCGCATGGCCTGGGCGCTCGCGTCGGAGTCCGCGTGTTCGTCCGCCTCGGCGAGCACACCCTGGGCCAGCGCCTGGGTCTCGTCCAGGCGCCCCTGCGAGAAGCGTGCCTGGGCGAGCCTGCAACGCAGCAGCAGCGCGAGCTGCCGTCGACGGGCCGCATCGGTGCCCGGGTGCTGCCCGAGACCGTCGAGCACCGACTGGACCCGCGCGGCGCACTCGTCCCACCGCGCCGACTGGCCCAGCCCCGTCGTCAGCGGCGCCAGCAGGGCGGCCAGCAGGTCGAGTTCGCCGTGCGTGTGGGCCCAGTTCCAGGCGGCGCGCAGGTGGTCGAGTTCGTCGGGGGCGGGCACGGCGTCGCGACCGAAGGACTGCGCCAGGTGGCGGGCGTGGCGCTGCCAGAGTCCCGGCAGGTCCTCGGCCCGCGGCTCGGCGCAGCGGCGGATCAGCGGATGCAGGGTGAAGCGGCCGTGGTCGTCGGCGCGGAGCAGCGAGTGATCGACCAGCGCCGCCAGCACCGGCAGCGGGGCCTGGACGACGCGGCGCGCGATCTCGCGAGAGCAGGGGCTGGGCAGCACGGCGATCCGGGCGAGGGCCTGGCGCTCGGCAGCGCTCAGCTGTTGCCAGCTGCGCTCGAAGGCTGCGCGCACGCTGCGCTCGCCGGGAGCCGAGGGTTCGAGGATGTCCAGCGAGGCTTCGAGCTCGGCCAGGATGTCGGCCACCGGCATCACGCGGCGCCAGGCGGCCAGCAGTTCCAGCGCCAGCGGCAGCCCCTCGACCTCGTGCACCAGGCGCACGACATCGGCCGCTTCGGCGGCCAGCTGGAAGCCCGGCAGCAGCGCCAGTACGCGCTGTTCGAACAGGGCCACGGCGTCGTTGGCGCGCAGCACCTCCGGATCGCGCTCGTCGGCATCGGGCAGCGGCAGGCCCTCCAGCGGATGCCGCCATTCGCCCGGAACGCCCAGCGGCGTGCGGGAGGTGGCCAGCACGCGCAGCCCCGGGCATGCGGCGAGCAAGGTCGCCATCGGCCCGGCCAGCGGCAGCGCTTCGCAGTTGTCCAGCACCAGCAGGGCCTCGCGCGGGCCCACGGCCCGGGCCAGGCCCTCCCAGGTGGGCAGGCGGCCGTCCGGCACCAGCGCGAGAGCATTGGCCACGGCTGCGGGCACGGCGTCGCCAACGGTGACCGCCTCCAGGCCCACCCAGGCGCCGCCGAGCTCGGAAGCGAGGCGCCGCGCCAGCGCCGTCTTCCCGACCCCGGGCGGCCCCAGCAGCGTCAGCAGGCGGCAGGCGGGACCGGCCAGCCGGTCTTTCAGGAGCGATTGCTCATGGCGGCGTCCGACCAGCGCGGCCGACAGGGCCGGGGCGGCCACGGGCGTGGCGCTGCGCAGGTCCCGGGCGAGGCGTTCCACGGCCGACGAGGGGCGCAGCTTCAGGTCCTGCTCGAGCCGGCGCGCAAAGTCGGCCACCGCGGCCAGCGCCTGGTCGGCCTGGCCCAGCGCCTGCTGCGCCCGGGCCAGGGCCTGCAGCGCCACTTCGTCCAGCGGGTCCTCGCGCAGCAGCTGCTCGGCGAGCTGGCGCAGCGGCTCGGGCTCGTCGGCCAGTTCCGCCAGGCGCTGGGCGCAGGCTTCGTGCCAGCGCATCTGCAGCCGCAGCCGTTCGGCGGCGAGCCATTCGCGGGCGCCGGCTGGCCAGGCGGCATCCATGCCCAGCAGCAGTTCGCCCCCGTACAGGGCCAGGGCTTCCGCGTGGCGGCGCTGGGTGCACGCCGCCTCGAAACGTGCGAGGTCGGTGTCGGGCAACCAGCGCAGCAGCTCGCCGCGCTGCTCCAGCGTCTGCGCGCCGGGCCGCTTGCGGGCCAGGAAGATCACCTTGCGCAGGTTGCTGCGCGCACTGTCCAGATCCCGCCCGGGGTACAGCAGGTCGGCCAGTTCGTCGCGCCGCACCCACTCGCGCCGGCAGGCCAGCAGGGCCAGCAGGCCGTGCGGGCGGTCGGGCAGCAGCGGCGTTTCGTGCGTTCCGGCCACGAATGCCGGGCTGCCGAGCAGCCGCAGGGTGGGCGACTCGACACGGGGCGGGTCAGACAGCGACGGAAGGGCTCCGGACATCGGGCGGGAGTATCGCGGCAGCCCCGCCTTCCCTCGGCCGGTGGAGCCGCGAAACGGCTGCGAAACGGCGGCCGCGGATCGTTCGGTCCGTGCCTTCGAACCCGCCCGACCGGAGCCCCGCCATGACCACCGCCGCCGCCAGTGCCCGCCTCGTGTCGAACGCCTCCGGGCGCGAGCGCTACCTGATGGTGCTGACCTGGGCGTTCACGCTCTTCGGCAGCGTGCGCGTGCTCACCTACCTGCCGACGATCTGGGCGATCCACGCCAGCGGCGACTCGAGCCAGCACTCGCTGTGGACCTGGCTCACCTGGTTCGGCGCCAACGTGACGATGGCCGCCTGGCTGTACGAGCACAACGGCCAGCGCATGAACCGCGCCGTCGGCGTGAACGGGGTCAACGCCGCCATGTGCCTGGCGACCTCGGCCCTGATCGTGTGGGTGCGGCTGTGAAGGCCCCCCGGCCTGCCCTTCGCCCCGTCGTCTCCGCCTCTTCAACCCACTCTGGAGCTCGCCCCATGAAGACGCCTCATCGCCGGACCGGACTCTTGCTCGCAGCCGCGGCCGCGGCACTCGTGGCGTGTGGCGGCGCCGACCCCGACGTGGCCGAGCCGGTGCGGCCGCAGTCTGCCGACCTCCGCGCCCAGATCCTGGCCGCGCCGCCGGTGGTGGCGCCGCTGCTCGACGACGAAGGCCGGGTGCTGCCGGGCGACCCCGAGGCCGAGCCGGCCGACGCGCAGGCGCGCACCCGGGCGGGCCGCTACGCCACGGCGGCGCAGGCCGAGCAGCTGGCCCATGCCGGCTCGGCGCGGGTGGTGCAGGTCGCGCCAGCCGCCAACGGGCCGGCCGCGATCGAGCAGGCCGTGGCCGACGCCCGGCGCGACCTGGAGGCCGACGCCGCGCGGGCCGACGCGCCGGTGTTGGTCCGGGGCGGCGACCTCGTCCTCGCGGCGCGGGTCGCCGACCGGCTGGCCGACGCCGGCCATGGGCGCGTCTTCCTCGTCACCCGCTGAGGACGGCGCCATGGTCCCGACCGACCACCGGCTCGACGAGGGCGGCCGTCCGCTGCGGTTGCCGTGTCCGGATTCCGCGTCGCGCGACGTCTATTGGATCGTGGGCGCCATGCTCGTGGTCATCGCCACCGGACTGTGGGTCGCCTGGACCTGATCGCAACCCGCGGGGAGCCCGCGCACGATGGAACCTCTGACCCTGCTTGGCGCCCCAGCCTGGGGCTGGGCCGCCGCCGCGCTGACGCTGCTGACCTTCCTCAGCCAGGACATGCGCCGGCTGCGCGCCCTGGCGCTGGCGGCCAACGCTGCATTCATCGCCTACGGCGTGGCCGCGCAGTTGTGGCCGGTCCTGGTGCTGCACCTGGTGCTGGTGCCGGTGAACCTCTGGCGGCTCGGCCAGGCCTTGCGCGGCCCGGGTGCGGAGGCCAAAGGTCATGGCCCCGGCGCCGCCGCCTCGCGGCCGGCGGCGGGCCTGGCGGCCGCCAGACGAGCCCGCTGGCCCCATGCGCGCCGCGCCGCGCGCTGCCGCGGCCGGGCCACGCCTCGGGCGCAGCGCCAGCCGAGTCTCGATCAGGCGTAGCGTCCCGGCAGGCGTGCCAGCACAGCGGGAAGCGCCGTCGTCGGCGGCAGCGGGATCGGGGGGCGGGGCCGAAATCGAGCCGAAGCATGGCGGCGCGGCGCCTGGACCCGCGCCGGATCGGGAGATCCGGTCCGTCAGCGAATCGCGAGGATGTCGAAGCCCTTGAGCTTCAGCCACGGGCGGTCGGCGGTGACGACCTGAGCCTTCTGCACATGTCCGAGAGCGAGGCAGCAGCGGTCGCCCAGGGACAGGCCCAGTTTGCGGGTGGGCGGTCGCAACTGCGCTGCGAGCAACGCCACCGCGTCGGCCCCGGGTTCCGGCTCGAGCAAGGCAACGATGGCCGAGCCGTCGAAGACCTTCCCCGGCCGCTACTCGCGGGCGGCTTCGCGCCGACGCTCGGCAATCAGCTCGTCAACGACGCTTTGCCCGTGATTCTTGTACCTGGTCATCAGGGCCTGCGCGCGCCGGATGCCGGCCCGCCGCGATTGCAGCACCAGGCGATCGCCGTCGAGCTGCCAGTCCATCACGTCGCCGACGGCAATGCCGAGCTTTGCCCGCAACTCGGCCGGGATGACAACGCGTCCACCTTCGGACACAGTGGATTGGCTCATGACACCGATGCTGCGGAGTGACAGCGGGCCGGGATTCCGTCGCCCCAGTCCTTGGCTGTCACTCGGCGTACTCGCTCAACGGCACGCAACTGCAGAACAGGTTGCGATCACCGTAGACGTTGTCGACGCGACCGACCGGAGACCAGTACTTCTGGCGCTTCAGGCTGGCCACCGGATAGGCGGCCTGCTCGCGGCTGTACGGATGGCTCCAGTCGCCGCTGAGCAGGCTGGCTGCCGTGTGGGGTGCGTTCTTCAGCGGGTTGTCGTCCTGCGGCCATTCGCCAGCCTCGATGCGCGCGATCTCGCCGCGGATCGCGATCATCGCGTCGCAGAAGCGGTCGAGCTCGACCTTGGGCTCGCTCTCGGTCGGCTCGATCATCAGGGTGCCGGCGACCGGGAAGCTCAGCGTCGGCGCATGGAAGCCGTAGTCGATCAGCCGCTTGGCGACGTCTTCGGCACCGACGCCGGTGGCCTTGGCCAGCGGGCGGATGTCGACGATGCACTCGTGCGCCACGCCGCCGGCCACGAGCCGTGCATCGCCACCGGAGTACAGCACCGGGAAGTGCTGATTCAGCCGCGCCGCGACGTAGTTGGCCGACAGGATGGCGACCTCGGTCGCGTCGCGCAGGCCTTCGGCGCCCATCATGCGGCAGTACATCCAGCTGATCGGCAGCACCGCCGCGTTGCCCAGTGGCGCGGCGCTCACCGCGCCCACGCTGTGCTCGCCGCCCAGCCCGCCCGTGCGGTGCGCGGGCAGGAAGGGCACGAGGTCCTCGACCACCGCCACCGGGCCGACACCCGGCCCGCCGCCACCGTGCGGGATGCAGAAGGTCTTGTGCAGGTTCAGGTGGCTCACGTCACCGCCGAACTCCCCGGGGGCCGCCACGCCGACCAGCGCGTTCATGTTGGCGCCGTCCACGTACACCCGGCCCCCGTGCGCATGCACGATCTCGCAGAGTTCCTTGACGCGGATCTCGAACACGCCATGCGTGCTGGGGTAGGTGATCATCACCGCGGCGAGGTCGTGGGTGTGGGCCTCGCACTTGGCGCGCAGGTCGTCCATGTCGACGTTGCCGGCGGTGTCGCACTTCACGACGACCACGCTCATGCCGACCATCTGTGCGCTGGCCGGGTTGGTGCCATGGGCGCTTTCGGGGATCAGGCAGACCTTGCGGTGGCCCTGGCCGCGGGCCTTCTGCCAGGCCTCGATGACCAGCAGCCCGGCGTATTCGCCCTGGCTGCCGGCGTTGGGCTGCAGGCTCACGCCAGCATAGCCCGTGGCCTGGCAGAGCCACTGGCACAGCTGGTCGTGCATGGCCCAGGTGCCGGCCTGCTGGTCGCGCGGCGCAAACGGATGCATCTGCGCGAACTCGGGCCAGGTGACCGGGATCATCTCGGCTGTGGCGTTGAGCTTCATCGTGCACGAGCCCAGCGGGATCATCGTCCGGTCCAGTGCCAGGTCCTTGTCCGACAGGCTGCGGATGTAGCGCAGCATCTCGGTTTCGCTGTGGTGGCTGTTGAACACCGGGTGGGTCAGGAAAGGCGTCGTGCGGCGCAGCGCCTCGGGGATCAGCGGCGCAATGCCTTTCTCAAAGGCCTCGAAGCCCGGCAACGTGGCGCCAGGACCGGCCAGCCAGCGCCACAGCGCCAGCAGGTCGTCGCGGGTCGTCGTTTCGTCCAGCGCCACGCTGACATGCGTGGGCGACAGGCGGCGCAGGTTGGCCCCGTCGTCAAGCGCCCGCTGCATCACCGCGTCGGCCGCTGCCGCGTCGGCCAGTTGCACCGTGATCGTGTCGAAGGCGGCCGGCGTGACGACCGTCAGGCCCATGTCCTGCAGCCCGCGGGCCAGGATCGCGGTGTAGCTGGCCACGCGCTGCGCGATGCGCTTCAAGCCCGCCGGGCCGTGGTAGACGGCGTACATGCTGGCCATCACCGCCAGCAGCACCTGCGCGGTGCAGATGTTGGACGTGGCCTTCTCGCGCCGGATGTGCTGCTCGCGCGTCTGCAGCGCCAGCCGGTACGCCGGGTTGCCCTGGCTGTCGACGCTGACGCCGACCAGCCGGCCCGGCATCGAGCGCTTGAACTCGTCGCGGCAGGCCAGGTAGGCGGCGTGCGGGCCGCCGCTGCCCATCGGCACGCCGAAGCGCTGCGTGTTGCCGACGACGATGTCGGCCCCCAGCTCGCCGGGTGGCACGAGCAGCGTCAGTGCCAGCAGGTCGGCCGCGACCACGAAGGCGGCCTGTCGGGTGTGGGCCTCGTCGATGTGGGCCTTGAGGTCGTGGATCAGGCCGCTGGTGCTGGGGTACTGCGCGATGACGCAGAAGTAGTCGTGCTCCTTCATCAGCCCGGGCGCGAATCCGACCTTCACGTCGATTCCCAACGGCGCCGCGCGGGTCTGGATGACCTCGATGGTCTGCGGGTGGCAGTCGCCGGCGACGATGACGGTGTTGCTCTTGCTCTTGACGCTGCGCCTGGCCAGCGTCATGGCCTCGGCTGCGGCGGTGGCCTCGTCGAGCATGCTGGCATTGGCGATGGCCATGCCGGTCAGGTCGCAGAGCATGGTCTGGAAGTTGACCAGCGCCTCCATGCGGCCCTGGCTGATCTCGGCCTGGTAGGGCGTGTAGGCGGTGTACCAGGCCGGGTTCTCGAGGATGTTGCGCTGAATGACGCCTGGCACATGCGTGCCGTGATAGCCCTGGCCGATGAAGCTTCGCAGGACGCGGTTGCGGCCGGCGATGGCCTTCAGCTCGGCCAGCGCCGCCGCCTCGCCAACCGGCGGCGGCAGCTGCATCGCCTGGCTGCGCGCGATCGAGCGCGGGACGATGGCCTCGATCAGCGCCCGGCGCGTGAAGTTGGGCTCGCCCGGGGCGATCGTCGAAAGCATCGCGGTCTCGTCGTCGGCCCAGGGGCCGATGTGGCGGGCCTGGAAGGCGCGGTCGTGCTCAAGGTCCGAGAGCGGGGGATGGGCGTGCATCAGCATGGCGAGGGCCTCCGGGGCATGCCCGGCGTAGTCAGGATGTGGGGTTGGGGAGGGAAACGCCGCGTCAGAGCGACTTCAGCAGCTTGTCGTAGGCCGGCGGGTCCATCAGCTCGTCGAAGTGCTCCATGTGCGTGACGTGGACCTTGAAGAACCAGCCGTTGCCCAGCGGGTCCTTGTTCACGAGCGAGGGGTCGTCCTTCAATGCGGTGTTGACCTCGACGACCTCGCCTTCGACCGGCATGTACAGATCGGCTGCGGCCTTGACCGACTCGACGACGCCGGCGACGTCACCGCGCTTGTACGTGCGGCCGACCTCGGGCAGCTCGACGAAGACCACGTCGCCCAGCGCGTCCTGCGCGTGGTGCGTGATGCCGACGACCGCGGCCTCGTGGTCCTCGATGTTGATCCACTCGTGGTCAGGCGTGTACATCGTCGTCATCGGCTCTCTCCTTGGGTTCGTGGGGCGGGTGGGCGTACGGCAGCGGCCTTCAGCCGCGGTGGTAGCGGTGGGGGGCGAACGGCATGTTCACGACGCGCATCGGCACGCGTTTGCCTCGCACCTCGGCAAACACCTCGTGGTGCGCGACGGCATGCTCGGGGCCGAGGTAAGCCATGGCGATCGGCTGGTTCACGGTCGGCGCCAGCGTGCCGCTGGTGACGGTGCCGAGCTTGTGCCCGTGGGCGTCGAACAGCGCTGCACCTTCGCGCACAGGCACTCGCTCGAGGCCTTGCAGGCCAACGCGCTTGCTGGGCGCACCGGACGTCAACTGGCTGCCGATCGTCGCAGCGCCGGGGTAGCCGCCTTCGCGCGCGCCGCCGGGGCGCCGGACCTTCTGGATCGCCCAGGTCAGGCCGGCCTCGACCGGGCTGGTGGCGTCCGAGATGTCGTGGCCGTACAGGCAAAGTCCGGCTTCAAGGCGCAGCGTGTCGCGTGCCCCCAGTCCGGCCGGCTTGACCTCGGGCTGGGCCAGCAGGGCTTCGGCGAGTGTCACCGCGTGCTCGGCCGCGACCGAGATCTCGAAGCCGTCCTCGCCGGTGTAGCCCGACCGCGTGACGTGGCAGACGCTGCCGGCGAGGTCGAACACGCCGCCGGTCATGAACACCAATCCGGCGACCGCCGGGTTCAGCCGTGCCAGCGCCGCAACGGCCTGCGGGCCCTGCAGCGCCAGCAGGGCGCGCTCGGGCATCGCGACCACCGTGCAGCGGTGCCCGATGTGGGTGACCAGGTGCTTCAGGTCGGCTTGCTTGCATCCGGCATTGACGACCAGGAACAGGTCGCCGAAGCCGGCCGCCTTGGCCGCTGCCCCGGACTTGCAGGCCATCAGGTCGTCGAGCAGGCCGCCGCTGGTGTTCGTGAAGAAGGCATAACGCTGCTTGCCTTCGCCCAGGCCGATCAGGTCCATCGGGACCAGGGTTTCGAGTGCTGCGGCGGAGTCGTCGCCAACGAGTCGGATCTGGCCCATGTGCGAGACGTCGAACAGCGCCGCGGCGTTGCGGCACTGCTGGTGCTCGGCGATCACGCCGGCGCTGTACTGCACCGGCATGCTGTAGCCGGCAAAAGGCACCATGCGGGCGCCCAGGCGGAGATGCAGCGCGTGCAGCGGAGTCTGGAGCAAAGTGGCGTCGGCAGTGGACATTGGCGTCAGGGCCTGATTGGCGAGGGCAACTCGTCCCGGGCCGATGGCCCGGGGGTGGCCCCCGCTGTCCGCTTTACCTGAGAGATTCGGCCCGCGCCACCCGTGGCCCTGGTGCAGCCACGTCGCGCAGACCTTGCCCCTTCGGTGGGCCACTGCGCAAAACTGCCGGCAGCGGCCTCTCTCCAGTGAGGTGTGGGTCGAGCCAGTCCTTTTGCCTGAGCGTTTGCTGTTCGCTTCGCCTTCGGCGGTGGCGCTGCTGCGGTCGAAACCGAGCGCGGCGGCCACTCTCTCCTGACTGCGGACCAGTGTAGCAGCGTGACTGCAGCGGCAGCCCTCAGCCGTTTGACATCGCCACCCGGACGCGCAGGCGATTCGCGGCCGAGGTGGGTGTGGTGAACACGGCGACACCGGGCCCGAGTGCGTCGCGCACCGAGCCGGCCGCCCGCGCCAGGCTGAACTGCGCGAGCGCGACCACGCCGCAGCCATGGTCCTGCACCAGGCGTCGAGCGGCGGCCACGACGGCGGCATCGTGTCTCGCGGGGTCGCCGGCCTGCAAGGCAGCGAGTGCGCCGTCGGCCAGGGCCGTGTGCAGCGACACGCCGGCGTCAACGGCTGAAAACTCCGCCGGCATCGACGCCAGCGTCGGCGCGAAGCTGGCGACCAGCCCGATCGCACAACCACCGGCCTGCGCGGCGGCGAGCGCTTCGTCGACCATGGCCTCGTTGGGAGCCAGCACGGGCCAGCCGGGGTGCGCGGCCTTCACGGCGCCGATGCAGGGGCCGAAGGCCGAGCAGGTGAACAGCAAGGCATCGGCACCGGTTCCTCGGGCGTAGGCGGCCAGCGCGAGGAAGCGCCCGGTCATCGCGGCGTCGAGCCGGCCGCCGGCTGCAAGGTCCGCAGCGAGGCTGTCGTCGAGCAGGTTCATGCGCCGGGCCTCGGGCCAGAGGCGCGACAGCTCGGCCTCGATCGGAGCGACCGAGGCCGCCAGGGCATGGACCAGGGCGATACGCGGCACGGCGCGGGGTGTACCGAGGTCAGCCCGCCGAGCGGGACAGGTGGGCCATGCCCGCCATGCGCCGGCCCTGGTTCCACCACACCAGTGCTGCCAGCAGCACGGCAGGCAGGTAGAACCAGTGTTCGCTGACCCGGCCACTGGGACGCATCACGGCGCGGATGTCCCAGCCTTGCTCGAAGCCGGCCTTCTGCGCCCGGCTGCCGAACTTGACGCCGCCGACCTGCAGCTGCTCGCCCAGGCCCATCGTGGTCAGCCCGACGTCGGCCAGGCGCTTTCGGCCATCGGCCGTGACGCCGTCGGCCGGCCGGTCGCCCAGGGTCAGCGCCACGGTCTTGGTGACATCGTCGCCCTCGATCGTGGTGCCGGAGATCTGAAGCACCAGGCGCTCGCCGCTCTTGGCGTCGCGCGCGATCTGTTGCAACTGTGCCGCCGGCACTTCCTGGTACTCGGGCGCGATGCGGTCCATGAACCAGTCCGGCCGGAACAGCAGGGCCACCGCAACGGCCAGCACGGCGAGTTCCCAGGGCTTGCAGCGCACGCGCAGCCAGCCCATGGTCAAGGCCGCGAACAGCAGAGTCGCCAGCGTGCACGCGCCGACCACCAGCACCACCTCCGGGATGCCCTGCACGTCGATCAGCAACAGCATCGGGTTGAAGATCCAGATGAACGGCAGGATCACGGTGCGCAGTGCGTAGACCGAGCCCTGGATGCCGGTCTTGATGGCGTCTTCGCCGCTGATCGCCGCGGCGGCGAAGGTCGCCAGCCCGACGGGTGGCGTGATGTCGCCCATGATCCCGTAATAGAAGACGAACAGGTGCACCGCGATCAGCGGGATGACCAGCCCGCTCTGGGCGCCGAGCTCGACCACCACCGGCGCCATCAGCGTCGCCACGAGCACGTAGTTGGCCGTGGTGGGCACGCCGAGGCCGAGCACCAGGCAGACAAAGGCGATGAACAGCAGCATCGCGATGACATTGCCCTGGCTGACGAACTCGACGAAGTCCGTCATCCGCAGGCCCAGGCCGGTGAGCGTGATGCCACCGACGATGATGCCGGCGGTTGCGGTGGCGACGCCGATGCCGATCATGTTGCGCGAGCCATCCAGCAGCCCGCCCAGGACGTCATCGGCACCGCGCTGCCAGGCATCGCCGATGGCCTGGCGTCGCAGCAGCAGGATCATCGGTCGCTGGGTCACCATCAGCACCACCAGCACGACGATGGCCCAGAACGCGGCCAGCGACGGCGACATCTCCTCGACCATCAGGCACCAGATCAAGGTGCCAATGGGCATCAGGAAGTGCAGCCCCGCGCGCACCGTGGGCCAGGTGTCGAGGGCCTGGGGTCTTTCGATGTCGATGTCCTGAGGCAGGTCGGGGCAACGCGCCGCCTCGCGCAGGCTGATGGCATACAGGCCCAGCAGCAGAGCCGCGACCCCAAACGGCGCGGCCGGGCCGAGCAGGGCCTTCACGCCGACCAGGGCGTAGTAGACCAGTGCAACCACCAGCACGCTGCCCGACAGGCCCAGCCCGAACCGAACGGCCTTGTCGGCCAGCGGGCGATGTGCACGCTCGACCATCGGCTGCATGCCCAGCTTCAGGGCCTCGAGGTGGACGATGTAGAGCAGCCCGATGTAGGACAGTGTCGCGGGCAGGATCGCGTGCCGCACGATCTCGGAGTACGGGATGCCCACGTACTCGACCATCAGGAACGCGGCCGCGCCCATCACCGGCGGCATGATCTGGCCGTTGACCGAGCTCATGGTCTCGATCGCGCCGGCCTTGACGCCGCCGTAGCCGGCCTTCTTCATCAGCGGGATCGTGAAGATGCCGCCCGAGACCACGTTGCTGACCGAGCTGCCGCTGATCATGCCGTTCAGCGCGCTCGACACCACGGCCACCTTGGCCGGCCCGCCCCGCAGGTGGCCGAGCGCCGCAAAGCTGACCTGCATCATGTAGTTGCCGCCGCCGGCACGGTCCAGCAGCGTGCCGAACAGGACGTAGACGAAGATCGCGCCGGTCGACACGCCGAGTGCGATGCCGTAGACGCCTTCGGTCGTGAGCCAGAGGTGCGACAGCAGCCGGTTGAGGCTCGCGCCCTTGTGGGCCAGCACGTCGGGCATCCAGGGGCCGGCCATCGCGTAGCCGATGAACAGCGCCGCCAGCGCGGCCATCGGCCAGCCGACGCTGCGCCGGGTCGCTTCAAGCAACAGGACCAGGCCGGTGCAGGCGACCACGACGTCCATCGTCGAAGGCTGGCCGGGCCGGGAGGCGATCTCCTTGTAGAAGAGCAGCAGGTAGGCGCCCGCAAAGGCGCCGGCCAGCGCCAGGACCCAATCGATGGCCGGGACCCGGCTGCGTGGCGAACGCTTGAACGCCGGCCAGGCGGCGAACGCGAGGAACAGCGCAAAGCCCAGATGCAGTGCCCGGGCCTCGGTGTCGTTGAGGACTCCGAAGCCCAGCGCGAACGGCAGCGGGCTGGCGTACCAGAGCTGGAACAGCGCCCACGCCAGCGCGACGGTGGCGATCAGCGCCTTGGCTGCACCTTGAGGCTTGCGCCCACCGGTGTCGGCGTTGGCGACGAGTTGCTGAAGGGCCTTGGGGGCCTTGTCGATGTCGGTGGCCATGGTGCCGCGCAGTCAGCGGCGCCGCCTTACTTGATCCAGCCCTTTTCCTTGTAGTAGCGAGCCGCACCTTCGTGCAGCGGGGCCGTGAGCCCGTTCCTGACCATCGCCTCGGGGGTCAGGTTGGCCAGGGCCGGGTGCAGGCGCTTGAACTCGTCGAAGTTGTCGAACACCGCCTTGACGACGGTGTAGACCGTCTCCGGCGAGGTCTTGGACGACGCGACCACGGTGGCAAGCACTCCGTAGGTGTCGCGCGGCTGCGGGTTGTTGGGGTACAGGCCGCCCGGGATGGTGGCCTTGGCGAAGTAGGGCTTGTCGGCCACCAGCTTGTCGATGGCCGGGCCGGTCAGGGGCACGATCTGCGCGCCGCAGCTCGTTGTCGGGTCCTGGATGTTGGCGCTCGGGTGGCCGACGGCGAAGAAGAAGCCGTCGATCTTGCCGTCGCACAGGGCCGGCCCGTGTTCATCGGCCTTCAGTTCCGCGGCCAACGAAAAGTCCGACATCTTCCAGCCCAGCGCGGTCAACAGTTCCTCCATCGCGGCCCGGGTCCCCGAGCCCGGGTTGCCGACGTTGAAGCGCTTGCCCTTGGTGTCGGCAAATGTCCTGATGCCGGATTCCTTGCGCACCACGACGGTGAAGGGCTCCGGGTGCACGCTGAACACCGCGCGCAGATCGCCGTAAGCGCCGGCATCCTTGAACTGCGCCACGCCACGGGCGGCGTTGAACTGCACGTCGCTCTGCGCAAAGCCGAGATCGAGTTCGCCGGCCTTCAGCGTGTTGACGTTGAAGACCGAACCGCCAGTCGACTCGACCGAGCAGCGGATGCCGTGTTTGGCGCGGTCCTTGTTGACCAGACGGCAGATGGCACCCCCGGCGGCGTAGTACACGCCCGTGACGCCACCGGTGCCGATGGTCATGAAGCGCTGCTGGGCAAACGCGGCTGGAGCGGCAAAGCTGCCGGCCACGAGGGCGGCGGCCAGGGTCAGGGCAAGGCGCATGGACAGGATCCTTCCGGTGGAGTGGGGAGTTGGGGCGGGAAACATGCTCAGCGCGGCAGAACGGAGTCAAGCGCAGCTGCGAGCTTGTCGACCAGCTCGTGCATCTGCCCGATGCTGCAAACGAATGGTGGCGCAAGCAATACGTGATCGCCCTGCCTGCCGTCGACGGTGCCGCCCATGGGATAGCACAGCAGGCCACGCTCGAACGCCGCCGCCTTGAGCCGGGCGTGGGTGCGCCACTCGGCCGGCAGTGGCACCTTGCTGGCACGGTCGGCCACCAGCTCGATGCCGCGGAACAGACCCCGGCCACGCAGATCGCCGACGTTCGGGTGGTCGCCCAGGCGCTCTGCAAGCAGCTGTGCAAGCGTCTCGCCCAGGCTTCTGACCTGCGCCAGCAGGCCTTCCTCGCGGATCACGCGCTGCACCGCAAGTGCTGCCGCACAGGCGACCGGATGACCCAGGTAGGTGTGGCCGTGTTGAAAAAAGCCGCTGCCGTCGCGCAGCGCGTCGACGATGCGCTGTTGCACCAGCAGCGCGCCGATGGGCTGGTAGCCCGCGCCCAGGCCCTTGGCGATGACCAGCAGGTCCGGCACCACGCCTTCCTGCTCGCAGGCGTAGAGCGTGCCGGTGCGACCCATGCCGCACATCACCTCGTCCAGGATCAGGAGCACACCGTGGCGGTTGCAGATCTCGCGGATGCGGCTGAAGTAACCCGCGACCGCTGGCACCGCGCCCAGCGTGGCTCCGACCACCGGCTCGGCCACGAAGGCCGCGACGCGATCCGGCCCCTGGCGCAGGATCTCGTCTTCCAGCGCCTGCGCCATGCGTGCGCCGTACTGTTCGGCCGACTCGTCATGGCGTTGCCCGCGGTAGGCGTAACACTCGGGGATGTGGGCGATCTGCTCCAGCAGCAGCGACGGAAACTGCCCGCGCCGCCAGCGGTTGCCGCCGGCCGACAGCGCGCCCAGCGTGTTGCCGTGGTAGCTCTGCCAGCGCGCGACGACGCGGTTCTTGTCCGGCCGGCCGCATTCGGCGTGGTATTGCACGGCGAGCTTCAGCGCCGCCTCGACGGCCTCGCTGCCGCCGCTGACGAAGTACACCGATTCCAGCCCGGCGGGCGCCTGCGCCACCAATTCATCGGCCAGGGCTTCGGCCGGCTCGCTGCTGAAGAACGAGGTGTGGGCATAGGCCAGCCGCGCGACCTGCTGCTGCACCGCGGCCACCACGGCCGGGTGGCCGTGGCCCAGGCAGGAGACCGCGGCGCCGCCCGATCCGTCGAGGTAGCGCTTGCCGCTGCTGTCGACCAGATAGGCGCCGTCGCCTCCGACGGCCAGCGGATAGGTCTGGCGCAGATGGCGGTGCAGGACGTGGCTCATGCTCGGATCTCCCGGTCCGCCCGGTGGGGCGGCCTGCGCACAATGCTGCCATGCCCATGCTCGACACCGCCGCCGACCTGCGCCGCTGCCTGCAGCGCTGCCGCACGATCGCCGTGGTCGGCCTGTCGGACCAGTGGCACCGGCCGAGCTTCTTTGCCGCCAAGTACATGCAGCACCAAGGCTGGCGCATCGTGCCGGTCAACCCGCGCCTGGCGGGTGGCCAGATCCTTGGCGAGACGGTGTACGCCCGGCTCGAGGACATCCCGCAGGCCGTCGACATGGTCGACGTCTTCCGCAAGTCCGAAGACGTGCCGCCCATCGTCGAGAGCGCCATCGCCATCGGCGCGAAGTGCCTGTGGCTGCAACTCGGCGTCGTCCACCAAGCCGCCGCCGACGCCGCCAGTGCCGCCGGGCTGGACGTGGTGATGGACCGCTGCGTCAAGATCGAACACGCCCGGCTGTTCGGCGGGCTCAACTTCGTGGGCGTGAACACCGGAGTGCTCTCGGCTCGGCGACAGGGTGCTGGAGACCGCGCATGAGCGAACGACGCCACCGCGGCGACCACCGCTTCCACCCCGACACCCTGGCCATCCACGCCGGCCAGATCCCCGATGCCGCCACGGGTGCGCGGGCGCTGCCGATCTACCAGACGACGAGCTTCGTCTTCGACAGCGCCGAGCATGCGGCGGCGTTGTTCAATCTGCAGACCTTCGGCAACGTGTACTCGCGGCTGTCCAACCCGACGGTGGCGGCGCTGGAGGAGCGGGTCGCGGCGCTCGAGCAGGGGCGCGCCGCGGTGGCCTGTGCCAGCGGCATGGCGGCCGAGTCGCTGGTGCTGACGACGCTGCTGCAGGCTGGCGACCACGTCGTCGCAGCCGGGGCGCTGTATGGCGGCACGGTGACGATGCTGGCGGTGAACCTGGCCAAGTTCGGCATCGAGACGACGTTTGTCGATGCGACGCGGCCCGAGGCCTTTGTAGCTGCGATGCGGCCGAACACGCGCGCGGTGTTTGCCGAGTCGCTGGGCAACCCGAGCCTGGTGGTGCTGGACATCGCCGCGGTGGCCGAGGTCGCACATGCCCACGGCGTGCCGCTGATCGTCGACAACACGGTGCCCAGCCCGCTGCTGTGCAACCCCATCGAACACGGGGCCGACATCGTCGTGCACAGCGCGACCAAGTACCTGGGCGGCCACGGCACGACGCTGGCCGGCGTGGTCGTCGAGTCCGGACGCTTTCCGTGGGACAACGGCAAGTTCCCCGGCATGACCGAACCCTCGCCCGGCTACCACGGCGTACGCTTCTACGAGACCTTCGGCGACTTCGGCTTCACGATGCGCTGCCGCATGGAAGGCCTGCGCGTGCACGGCGCCGCGCTGGCGCCGATGGCGGCCTGGCAGGTGCTGCAGGGCATCGAGACCCTGCCGCTGCGCATGGCCCGGCATTGCGACAACGCCCTGGCCGTCGCGCGGTACCTGCAGGCAAAGCCGCAGGTTGCGTGGGTCAACTACCCGGGCCTGCCCGGGCACCCGCAGCACGCGCTGCTGATGCGGCAGATGCGTGGCGCGTCGGGCCTGCTGGCGTTTGGCTTGAACGGTGGCGAGTCCGCGGGCGTGCGCTTCATCGAAGCGGCACAGATCATGAGCCACCTGGTCAACATCGGCGACACGCGCACCCTGGTCAGCCACCCCGCATCGACCACGCACCGGCAGTTGAACGCCGAGCAGCAACTCGCCGCCGGCGTGCGGCCGGAGATGGTGCGCCTGTCGGTTGGCCTGGAACACATCGACGACATCCTGTGGGACATCGACCAGGCTCTGGCCGCCGCCGCTGTTGCATGATCCACGGCCACCGGAAGCAGACCGCCAGGAGACCGCCATGAGCCATTCCGAGACCGATGCCCTTGTCCTGAACCATCGTGACGCCAGCGGCGTCGTCACGCTGACGCTGAACCGGCCGCAGGCCTACAACGCGCTGTCCGAAGGCATGCTGGAGGCGCTGCAGACGGCGCTCGACGGCGTCGCGCGCGATGAGCAGTCGCGGGTGGTCGTGATCGCGGCCGCGGGCAAGGCGTTTTGTGCCGGGCACGACCTGAAGGAGATGCGCGCCGAGCCGGGCCTGGGCTACTACGAGCGCCTGTTTGCCCAGTGCGGACGCATGATGATGACGATCCAGCGCCTGCCGCAACCGGTGATCGCAAGGGTGCACGGCACGGCGACCGCGGCGGGCTGCCAGCTGGTGGCGATGTGCGACCTGGCGGTGGCGGCGAGCGACTCGCGCTTTGCCGTCAGCGGCGTCAACCTGGGGCTCTTCTGCTCAACGCCGAGCGTGGCCTTGTCGCGCAACCTGTCGCGCAAGGCGGCGTTCGAGATGCTGGTGACGGGCGACTTCATCACTTCCGAACAAGCGCTGGCCAAGGGCCTGGTCAACCGGGTCGTCGCACCCGAGGCGCTGGACGCCGAAGTCGCCGCGCTGGCCGGACGCATCGTCGGCAAGCCGCGCGAGGCGCTGGCCATGGGCAAGGCCTTGTTCTACCGACAACTCGAAGCCGGAATCGAAGCCGCCTACGCCGACGCCACGTCGACCATGGCCTGCAACATGATGGAGGGCAGCGCGCTCGAAGGCGTGCAGGCCTTCATCGACAAGCGCAAGCCGAACTGGTGAGCGCCGAGCCGCAGGGATCGACCAGCGCCATCAGGCTGGGCGGCGTCTGGACAGCCAGAGCAAGGCCCCCAGCCCCGCCACAAGCAGGGCCGCCGGGCTCGGTTCCGGCACGGCCGTGACGAGCGAGAAGCTGTCCAGGGTCCAGCTCAGGTTGGTTGCGCCGTTGGCGCGGTCCATCACCAGCACGATGCCGTCGACGTGGCCGAAGTTGAAGGTCGGGTTGTCGGTGAAGGGCAGCGCCACCTGCATCGGGCCCCCCGGCACCGTCGGCGCGGCATTCACCGACGCGGTGGAGTAGTACAGCGGGTTGGCCGGGTCCAGCGGGACCGAGGTGTAGAACACGATGTTGATGTTCGACGCCAGCGACACGCCGCTGAAGTCGAGCTGGAAGGCGTCGTAAGGCCGGACGTCCAGCCCCAGCAGCGGGCCGCCGACGCCGGGGTCGCCGATCGGACGGGTGAAGGCGCCCCAGCTCACGAGGACTTCGGTGCGGGCACCGACCCCGGTGCTGACGCTGAGGTTGCCGTTGCCCACCGACAGCGCGGCGACGCTGTTCAGCGGGTTGGTGTAGTTGTGGTGGTAGATGCCCCGCACCCCACCCGGCACGCTGGCCGTGAAGTCGTTGAAGCTGCGATCGCCGACCGCAAACAACACGCTTGTCGTCGGCGACGACGGCGCGTCGAAGCTGTCGATCAGCAGCGACGCGGCGGACGCCGAGGTGGCCAGCGTCAGGCCGAGTGCGGTCGCGGCCAATGGGCGGCGAAGGGCGGGGACGAGGGGCAGGATGCGCATTGCAGGCTCCGGATGGGATGGCCGCATTGAAGGGCCTGTCCGCCTGCCGCGCTTCCCCTGTCCGAAGGGGACGTGTCGCCTGGATTGGGGGCTACATCCCGGCGTAGTTCGGCCCGCCGCCGCCTTCCGGCGTGACCCAAACGATGTTCTGGGTCGGGTCCTTGATGTCGCAGGTCTTGCAGTGCACGCAGTTCTGGGCGTTGATGACGAGCTGGTCGGCGCCGTCCTTCTGCACGAACTCATAGACCCCGGCCGGGCAGTAGCGGCTCTCCGGCCCGGCGTAGTGGGCCAGGTTCACCGCCACCGGCACCGATGCGTCCTTCAGCGTCAGGTGCGCGGGCTGGTTTTCCTCGTGGTTGGTGTTGCTGATGAACACCGACGACAGGCGGTCGAAGGTCAGCACGCCGTCGGGCTTGGGGTAGACGATCTTTTCGGCCTGACTGGCCGCATGCATGCGCACGTGGTCGGGCGCGCTGCGGTGCACGGTCCACGGCGGGCGCTTGACGCCCAGGCGCGGCAGCAGCCACTGCTCGACGCCGGTCATCAGCGTGCCGACCGTGAAGCCTTGCTTGAACCACTGCTTGAAGTTGCGGCTGCGGTCCAGTTCTTCGTGCAGCCAGCTCTTGGCAAAGGCCTCGGGGTAGGCCGACAGCTCGTCGGCAGCGCGTCCGGCCTTCAGTGCCGCGGCGGCGGCTTCGGCGGCGAGCATGCCGGTCTTGATCGCGGCGTGGCTGCCCTTGATGCGGGCCGCGTTCAGCGTGCCGGCATCGCAGCCGATCAGCGCACCGCCGGGGAACACGAGCTTGGGCAGCGACAGCAGCCCACCTGCGGTAATGGCCCGCGCGCCGTAGCCGATGCGCTTGCCACCCTCGAGGTGGGCGCGGATCGCCGGGTGCGTCTTCCAGCGCTGCATTTCCTCGAAAGGGCTCAGCCAGGGGTTCTGGTAGTCCAGTCCGGTGACGAGGCCGAGCGTGATGCGGTTGCCCTCCAGGTGGTAGAGGAAGCCGCCGCCGTAGGTCTGCTCGTCCATCGGCCAGCCGGCGGTGTGGACCACCAGGCCGGGCCGGGCCCTGTCGGCCGGGATCTCCCACAGTTCCTTCACGCCGATGGCGTAGCTCTGCGGGTCGCGTCCGGCGTCGAGTGCGTACTGCGCGATCAGCGCCTTGCCGAGGTGGCCACGCGCGCCTTCGGCAAAGAGGGTGTATTTGCCCAGCAACTCCATGCCCAGCTGGAACCCGCCGTGCGCCGTGCCGTCCTTGGCCACGCCCTGGTGCCCGGTGGCCACGCCCCGAACCTCGCCCGCGTCACCGTACAGGACTTCGGCCGCGCTGAACCCCGGGAAGATCTCGACGCCCAGCGCCTCGGCCTGCTCGGCCAGCCATTTGGTGACTGCACCCAGGCTGATGACGAAGTTGCCGTCGTTGTGCAGGCAATCCGGAATCAGCCACTGCGGTGGCTGCTGCGCGCCGGTTTCGGACAGGAACAGCACCTCGTCGCCCGTGACGGGCTGGTTCAGCGGCGCGCCGCGGTCCTTCCAGTCGGGGAACAACTCATTCATCGCCCGCGGGTCCATCACCGCGCCGGACAGGATGTGCGCACCCGGCTCCGAGCCCTTTTCGAGCACGACGACCGACAGTGCCGAGTCGACCTGCTTGAGCCGGATCGCCGCCGCCAGTCCGGCCGGACCGGCGCCCACGACGACCACGTCGTACTCCATCGATTCGCGCGGGCCGTGTTCGGCCAGCAGGTGCGCAGGGGTCTTCAAGCTTCGGCTCCGGAAAAGCCCGGGATTCTAGGGAGGCCCTTGGGGTCGGGCGTACGGGGTGCGGGCAGCCAGTCGGCGCCCGGTCAGCCGACCCGCGGCACCGCGCGCCAGATGATGCGGGCGACCAGGACCACGGTGACGAAGACACCGGCCATCGCCAGGCCCAGTACCAGGCGGATCTGCTGCACCCAGCCACTGTCCGCCTGCATGCCGCCGAAGGCCAGCACCAGCACCGCCGAGCCGGCCAGCGCCAGCACGTCGGCCGAGCGCAGCCAGAAATCGGCCGCTTCGTCGCGCTGGCACATCGCCAGCAGGACCCGGCGCGTGGTGCCACGCAGGTAGAACAGGGCCGCGCCGACCGTAACGGCGGTCAGCAGCAGGGACATCGCAAACAGTTCGAGGCTCATCGAGGTCTCCGTCATTCGGGTTCGGGTGCAGATTCCAGGGTCCAGAGGCCGCTTTCAGCGCAGCGCCGGGGTTTCGATGCGGCAGCTGCCGTCGCAATGCGGCAGGGCTTGCCGCGGCACCTTCGGCGCCAACAGGCGCAGCAAGTGGGGCAGCAGCCGGTGGGCGCCCAGCGCCGACAGCGTCATCCGGTGGCGCACCACCCAGGGGTAGACGCGGCTCATCAGCGGCCGGCTCCAGGGGTGAGACCAGACGCGGGCCAGGCCCCGTGCGCCGACGCTGCCGTAAAGCAGCGCGATGGCATCGACGCCGCGGTGCCAGCCCCCGAGCACGTCGTGCACGTGCAGCGCCGTCAGCAGCGCGTCCTGCTGGATGCCTTCGTCGCGCAGCGAGCGGCCGGCCAGCTCGGGCCGCGGCACGGCCGTGTCGAAGCCGGGTGCGGCGCAATCGACGAAGCCGATGTCGCCGGCGGTGTCGAGCGCCGCGATCTGCCGGATCTCGGCCATGCACAGCCGGCAGCCACCGTCGAAGTAGACGGTCAGCAGGGTCTCGCGTTCCACAAGGGCGTTGAGTGCGGTCATGTTGATTCCTTTGCTTCGGTAATTTCTGTCATGAGAGAAACATACGGACGTAGGCCACCCGGACCGTAGGACTGCGCCCGGGGCGCAGCTCCACGGCCCGGGCGTCAACTCTTGGGTTTGCCGCGGATCAGGCCCTGGATGCGGGCGCCGAGCTTCATGATCTTGACCAGCGTCTCGGGCGGCAGCTTCAGCATCTCGTCGACCCAGGCCGACAGCGTCTGCATCAGCACCAGGGTCTCGCCGACACGTTGTCGCGTCACGGCGCTTTCGCGCGCCATCTCGGGGTGAGCGAGCAACTCGCGCAGGACCTGCACCGTGGGCTCGAACTCGCGCGACTTGCGTCCGCGCACGACGATGCGCAGCAGCTCCCAGACATCGCCCGAGGTCTCGAAGTGGTCGCGCCGGTCGCCCAGCAGGTGCACGACCCGCGCCAGACCCCAGCTCTGCAGTTCGCGCAGCGAGGTGCTGACGTTGCTGCGCGCCACTCCGAGCTGCTCGCACAGCTCGTCGGCGTTCATCGGCCGGCCTGTGACGTACAGCAGCGCGTGGATCTGCGACATCGTGCGGTTGACGCCCCAGCGCGAGCCCATCTCGCCCCAGTGCAGCACAAAGCGCTCGGTCACGGCTGGCAGGCGGGGCGCTGCAGGCACGTCGCCGCTGCCGTCGCCCGGTGCGGGAGGGGGGAGGTCCGAGGCCATGGAATCGACTCTACCGCGTCAGAAATTTCTGTCAAGACAGAAATCTAGCTCGGAGATACCTGCCTCAACCCCGCCACGCACCCACCGTCGCCAGCCCGGCTGCCGTCAACAGCAGCGAGCCCACCAGGTGGCTGGCGGCAATGGCCAGCGCCCAGCCCGGGTGGCCCGCTTGCAGCGACGTGACGACTTCACCCGAAAACGTCGAAAACGTCGTCAGACCCCCGAGTACCCCCGTGATGACAAACAGCCGCCACTCCGGGGCCAGTGCGGCCTGCTGCGCGAACACCCCCAACGCGACGCCCACGGCGTAGCCGCCGATCAGGTTGGCCGCCAAGGTGCCCAGCGGCATCTGCGGCCACAGATGGTTCAGGCCCAGGCCCAGGGCCCAGCGGGCCAGGGCACCGAGCGCCGCACCGGAAGCCACCGCGGCGGCAGACAAGGCAAGCGAGGTCGGCATGGCCCGGGATTCTCACGGCCTTCGATAGCATCTCGCCATCGGCCGCGCAGGCGCGGCGCCACCACCGAGGGAAACGATCATGGCGATGGACGTTGTCGACTACGAGATCAAGGGCGACGAGATGCAGTTTGTCGAGGTCGAGCTCGACCCCGGCGAGGCCGCGGTCGGCGAGGCCGGCAGCCTGATGTACATGGACTCCGGCATCGGCATGGACACCGTGTTCGGCGACGGCAGTGCGCAGCAGGGGGGCTTCTTCGGCAAGCTGCTCGGGGCCGGCAAGCGGCTCGTCACCGGCGAGTCGCTGTTCACCACCGTCTACACCAACCAGCACAGCACCAAGCAGAAGGTCGCTTTCGCCGCGCCCTACCCGGGCAAGATCATCCCGCTGAATCTGCGCCAGCTCGGCGGCATGATGATCTGCCAGCGCGACGCCTTCCTCTGCGCGGCACGCGGGGTTTCGCTGGGCATCGCGTTCCAGCAGAAGCTCTCGGTGGGCTTCTTCGGCGGTGAGGGCTTCATCATGCAGAAGCTCGAAGGTGACGGCCTGGCCTTCTGCCACGCCGGCGGCACCATCCTCAAGCGCGATCTGCAACCGGGACAGAGCCTGATGGTCGATACCGGCTGCGTCGTCGCCTACACGCCAAGCGTCAACTTCGAGATCCAGTACGTCGGCAAGATCAAGACCGCGCTGTTCGGCGGCGAGGGCCTGTTCTTCGCCAAGCTCACCGGCCCGGGCACGGTGTGGCTGCAGAGCCTGCCGTTCAGCCGGCTGGCGAGCCGTGTCTTCGCCGCCGCGCCGCAGATGGGCGGGCGATCCGAGGAGAGCTCGCTCGGCGGCCTGGGTTCGGCCGGAAGCCTGATCGGGGACATCCTGGGCGGCAACCGGGACCGTTGATGCAGAGTCTTAACCGTCGAGACGCGCTGCACGCGCTGGCCGCGGCAGCATCGGCGGGTGCGTTGGGGCTGAGCACCCGCCGGGTGGGCGCAGCTGCCGGCCCGAGGCCGATCTTCGTGCTCAACAGCCTGGACGCGGACGTCAGCGTCATCGACCCGGCGACCTGGCAGGAGTCCAGGCGCATCCCCACCGGCAAGGAGCCGCACCACCTGTACCTGAGCCCGGACGAAAAGACCCTGCTCGTCGCCAACGCGGCCAGCAACAGCATCACCTTGCTCGACCCGGCCACGGCCGCGGTGCTGCGCACGGTACCGAACATCGTCGATCCCTACCACCTGCGCTTTTCGCCGGACATGAAGTGGTTCGTCACCGCCGCGAACCTGCTCAACCATGTCGACCTCTATCACTGGCAGCCTGGCGACCCGGCAATGCCGTTCAGGCGGGTCAAACGCCTGTCGGCGTCCAAGACGCCCAGCCACCTCGTGATCGACAGCCGCAGCACGGTGGTCTACGCCAGCTTGCAGGACAGCAACGAGCTGCTGGCGATCGATTTCGCGACCCAGGCCCCGCGCTGGAAGGTCGGCACCG
>Ga0209985_10000139_pt1 | contig 82390 bp, 72 predicted proteins | sample NOAtaG_FD_187305 | JGI IMG/M metagenome (GOLD analysis project Ga0209985, IMG submission 187305) | Freshwater lake microbial communities from Lake Erie, under a cyanobacterial bloom - NOAA_Erie_Diel6S_1000h metaG (SPAdes) (version 2) | ecosystem: Environmental > Aquatic > Freshwater > Lake ... | reverse complement strand
CAGCGCCCTTTTCGGCGGCGCCTCCTATTGCAGCAGATGCAGTTCCTTGGTTACGAGTCGACATCCATCATTTTGCTCTGTGGCTTCTTTATTGGTGCCGCAGTGAGTCTGCAAGTTGGAACGATTTTTGTAATCTTCGGGGGCCAGAGTATGCTCGGCGCTGTCAACGCCAAGGCTCTAGCTCGGGAATTGAGCCCGCTAATGGCAGGCTTTCTTGTTGCAGGACGCGGAGGAGCTGCCATCACGGCCGAAATTGCGACCATGAAGGTCAACGAGCAGATCGATGCCATGGAAGCTATGGCGGTCGATCCTCTCAGCTACCTCGTGGTCCCACGGGTGATGGCCTGCGTTTTGATGCTGCCCCTGCTCGTCGCCCTGTTTAATCTTACGGGCCAGTTGGCCTCTCTTCTCATCGCCTTGAATATTTTTGAAATCGATCAGGGCATTTTTTTTGAGAGGATGGCGCGTGTGGTGAATTGGAGAGACGTTTGGGCAGGGCTTGAAAAGGCTCTGATTTTCGGGGGTATCATCGGCCTGCTGGCTTGTCGCTACGGGCTGGATGCGAGCGGGGGTGCGAAGGGGGTGGGTAAGGCCACAACGAACTCTGTGGTCGCCATGCTCTTAGCTCTCTTGGGTGTCGACTTCGTGATCACTTATCTGCAGATCGTTTGGAAATGATTGAATTTCAAAAGGTCACCAAAATCTTCGGTAGCTTCAAGGTGCTCGACGAGCTCGACCTCAAGATTCCACGCGGCAAGATCACGCTGATCCTCGGCAAATCAGGTGAGGGCAAGTCGGTCACCATCAAACACATCATGGGTTTATTGAAGCCGACACGAGGTCGTGTGGTGGTTGATGGGGACGATATTACGGACAAAGATGAGGAGTGGCTGCGAGAGTATCGCAAGAAGTTCGGGATGCTGTTTCAGATGGCAGCCCTCTTCGATAGTCTCTCCGTGGGGGAAAACGTCATGTTTCCCCTGCGGGAACACACCAAAATGTCTTTTAAACAGATGAGAGAGCGGGCCGAAGAGGTCCTGATCGAGGTTGGCTTGCCTGGGATTCAGGAAAAGTTCCCGCCCGAGTTGTCGACAGGAGAAAAAAAGCGTGTTGGGCTGGCGCGTGCCTTGGTTCATCGGCCAAAGATCATTCTCTACGACGAGCCGACCACGGGCATGGATCCGTTGGTCTCGGAAATGATCGACCAGCTGATCGTTGAGGTCTCGCGGCGCGAGAAGGACTTGACCTCGGTCGTGATTTCCCACGATCTTAAGGCAGCGCTCGACATCGCAGATCATGTCGTGATGCTTTACAAGGGTCGGGTGCAGCTAGCAGGTCCGCCCGATACCTTTCGGAAATCAAAAGATCCGGTGATTCGGCAGTTCTTTGCGGGTCGGGTGGAAGGTCCTATGGAGTTCTTTTGAGGGGCTGACTTTAAGAAGAACTGGCAGAGCAGGCTCCAAGGGGCAAAATCTGCCGCCTTCGGCAGGTCTCCATCGGTCGGAGGGGAAAACCCCTAGAGTTCTTTTGAGGAGCTGAGCCGTCGCGAAAGGCCCTCAAACGGAGAATCCGCCGCCTGTGTGGGTGGGATAGCAGCAGATGAGGCTGCCCTGAGCTACAGGGGTGGAATGCTGGTGGGTTGGCCCTGGCCTCAGGGTGGGGCGGGCATCTCCCCTGGGACGAAGCTCGTGCACTTAAGTTGAGAAAAAAACAGGACGATAACACCCGAAAGCAAGGTGTGCGACACAGGCGAGGAGTGGGCTGGCTATGAGCCGTATGGGAACCGAATTCAAGGTAGGTATCTTCACCCTGCTGGGTCTGGCGGCAACGGCGATTGCCGTCTTCTTCGTCAGTCCAGAACTCTTCGATCGGAAGCAGAAGACGCTCTATTTCACCATCCTCAAGGACGCTTCAGGAATTTTGGAGAACACGCATGTGAAGACCAACGGGGTCAATATAGGCCGGGTCTCGCTGGTCAAGCTCTCCGAGAATGCCACCCGAATCGAACTCGAACTCCTCGCCGATGTCACGGTCCCCCAGGGTTCGGAGATCGCCGTCCGAACCGTTGGTTTCCTTGGGGACAGGTATATCGACGTCGTCCGTCCCGATACGGTCCAAGAGAAGATCGCTCCTGGGGGATTCATCCCTCGTTCGACAGACTCAGCGGATATTGCCGAAGTTGTGAAACAAGTCGGCTCCATCGCGGCTGATATCAAGAAAGTGACCGAAAACCTCGCAGCCGTTTTGGGTGATCGTCGCGGGGAAGAAAAGATGAGCAACATCGTCGACAATATCGAATCGATGACCTCCGAGGCCTCGACGATTCTGGCTGAAAACCGCCAGGACGTGCGTGCCGCTATTGCTAATTTTCGTGAATTATCCGCTTCACTCAAAGACGTCGTGAACCCCGAAAATCGGGAGCGGATCGATCGGATCCTAGCTAAGTTTGACGATTCGATGACGGAAGTGCGTGGTGCGAGCGAGAACATTCGGCTGATCTCGGAGCGCATTGAGAAGGGCCAGGGAACGATAGGCCGTCTTGTTAACGATGACAAGACTCTCGAAGAATTGGAAGGAGCGGTGAAGGAAATCCGTCAGGTCCTGGCCCCCGTCTCCAAGTTGCAGGTCGCGGTCGATACCCATGCTGAACTCCGGACGGACGACAGTAGCCAGACCTACTTTAATGTCCGACTCCTCACGCGTCCGGATTCTTACTACATGGTGGGGTTCACGGATTATAACGAACGGATTGTTGATACGACTACGGAGACGATCGATAGTGATCCAACAGGGGACAACAGCACCCGTATTCGTGAGCGGGTCAAAGATGAACGAGCGCTGCGCTTCAATTTGCAGGTCGCTAAACGCTGGGGTTGGATCGGGGCTCGGCTCGGACTCTTCGAGTCGACGGGCGGGCTAGCTAGCGACATGTATTTCTTCAAGGATCGCCTCCGCTTGTCGCTCGAAGCCTTCGATTTCGTTGAAAAAGGAAATGAAACTAGGCGGATAGCTCACCTCAAGACCTACGCGAGCGTGCTCTTTTTCGATCACCTGGTCGCGGTTGCAGGCTGGGATGATATCACCCGGCGTCAGGATCCACTGACGGGGAAAAGGGACTCCAAGCCCAACGTTTTCTTCGGTGCTGGTTTGAGCTTTAACGATCAGGATCTTAAGGCCTTTTTCGGTTTAGCTACGGTTGCGACTCAGTAGAAGCCCCGTCAGCTTGACAAAAAAACCACTCCATGCCATTTTGTCGATGTCTTTGTGCTGTCGTGGAACACGCCTGCCCCAATTCCTGCTGTTATGGAGTGGACTGATGAACCCCTGGATTCCCACGTTGGCTTTGATCGCTACGATCGGGCTGCAAAGTCGTATCGCCCTGGCTGAGACGCCCGGAGCCCGCATCAGCGATGGAAGTGCGATTCACCTGAAGGATTTTGATGTCAGTATCACCCCGCCAGCAGGCTGGGAGATTTTTGAGAATCATCGCGGGAAAACGCTGGTGGCTCAACCTATCGTTAAAGCGGAGCCCATCAGAGATTACAGCAAACCCCTATACACCCGCAACCTCACCCTGGCGATCAGTCATCAGCCGCGACCGATGGATGAGCTGTCGGCTCAGGAGTTGCGCGCCAAGCTCGAGAAAGACTTCGGTCAGGCTGCAGGCGTCAGCGGCTTTCAGGTCGTCGAACATCGCTTCATCGATCATCGTGCCAAAGCCGATGCTCTGCTCGTCTACACGGCCTTTCAGTATAACGCGATCCCGATGAGCCAGATGCACATCGTGATGTCGGGGGCGAAGAACAGCGTGCTCCTGACCTACACGGATCTGGCCGATGAATTCCAAAAGAACGAAGCCGCCATGAACTTGGCTTGGAGTGCCATGATGTCCGTCGACATGATCGGGCAAGCTCCCGAGCGCTACGAAGGCGTGATCCAGGCCGCAGCAGGACTGGGCGTGGTGCTCGTGGCGGGCGGGATGCTACTCTTGCTCCGTCGTCGTGCGGCGAAACGTCTCTATTCGGACGCTGAAGACCGAATCTATCGCGACGATGGTCATGAATCTCACACCACCTCGGTCGGCATCGAAGAGACTTCTGACGATGAAGAGGCGTATGCAGCCCACCAGATGCGCAGTGATGTCTGGGATCTCAAAACCCAAATGGCCCAACCAGAGCGCAAGGTACGACGACGGACACCTCGCGCCGCCTCCCGCGCATACTGATCGAGTGACGGGCTCCTCAGGGAGCCCTTTTTCTATCCATCGCTTGAAAAGCACCTAGATTCCCATACCCTAACAACCCCGAAGCTGGTACAAAGATCTTAGCTACCACTTGAATGTGCATGGTGGTGGAGTATGCTCACGCCGAGGGAGCGATCCACTCGATTATGTTCCCATGTCCATGACCTAGCAGAGATTGCCGGTTGCTTGCAGCGATGACCCTCACAGGCACTGCCTCGACCGACCAAAGGGTTGCGAACTAAGCAGATTTGTTCCATGTCATTTTTCAAGGGTCTGCTATTATAATGACAAGAGAGAGAACAGCTACGCAGTCCTTATCATCCTGCCATACCGTGGGGGGGGCCTTGAGGGGGTTGCGATGGATGGGAGGTCTTCAGGATGCCATTTCGTAGAAGCGGGTTAGGGCCATTCCTTCGTTCTTGCGGGATCGCCTTGTGGCTGTTGTGTGGAGCCAAGGATGCCTATGCGCTGACCTGCTCCGAGGTGCGGCAGTTGGTTTTGCTCTACTTCAAGATGCATTTCTCCTTCAATTCCTTCAACGACGAAGTTTCCAAGCGAGCCTTGGATAATTTTCTCAAAGCCTGGGATCCAGGAAAGCTCTACTTCTATCAGTCTGACATCGACGAGTTTACCAATAAATACTCGACACGATTGGATGAATTGATCGGTCGTGATATGAATTGCGGAGCGATTGATGAGGTCATGAATCGCTACTCGCAGCGGTTTATGGAGCGAAATCAATTCATCCAAAAGGTGATCGACGACAAACATGATTTCACCATCGAAGAATACCTCAATGTCGATCGCAAGAACCTGACCTCACCCAAGACGGTCGAGGAGGTGAACGAACGGTGGCGGAAGCATATCAAGTTCCAGTTGCTGAACCTAAAGCTCGGTGTGGACACCTTGGATAAGGCGCGCGAGAAGTTGAAGAAGCGTTACGAGCTAGCGGTCAAACGGCATAACGATCTGACCAAAGAGCGCGTCTACGGGGTCTTTCTGAATGCCTTCTCCATGGCGCTTGATCCTCACTCAAGCTACCTGCCGGTCGAGGAACTTGAAGATTTCCGGATTCGTACAAGGCTGTCGCTCGAGGGAATCGGTGCGAGCTTGCGCTCGGAAGATGGCTTCACGATCGTTGCCAGCCTTGTCAAGGGAGGGGCAGCTGAAAAGGGTGGGCTGCTCAAGGTCAACGATAAGATCATTGCGGTCGCCCAGGAAAATGGTGAGCCAATTGACGTGATTGACATGGACCTTCAGGAAGTGGTGAAAAAGATCCGGGGCGCTCGCGGGACGACTGTGAAGCTCTCGATCATCCGCGAAGAGGCCAACAACAGTCGGAAAATGGTTGTACCGATCATCCGGGAAAAGATCCAGTTAGTCGAGCAACAGGCCTCATCTAACATCGTCGATGTCGACACTAAAGAAGGCGGAAAGAATAAGCGCCTCAAGATTGGGGTCATCACTCTGCCCTCCTTCTATATCGATTTCGAGGGTCGACAAAAACGGCTGAAAAACTATCGCTCGTCGTCCAACGATACAAAAGAGCAGCTGAAGGCCCTCAAGGCCAAAGGTGTGGACGGGGTGATCCTCGATCTGCGTAGTAACGGTGGTGGTGGCCTTGATGAATCGATCAGCACGGCCGGTCTATTCTTCGGGTCGGGGCCTGTGGTTCAGGTCAAATCTTCTAACGGCGAAACCGAGACCTACTTCGACCCTGACGAGGGTACCTGGTACGAGGGTCCTTTGGTCGTGATGATCAACCGGCACTCGGCCAGTGCCAGTGAGATCTTTGCTGGTGCAATACAGGATTACCAGCGGGGTCTGATCGTCGGCGACTCCCATACCTTCGGTAAGGGGACGGTGCAGAACCTGAACGATTTAGCGCCTAAGCTCGGTGCGGTGAAAGTTACGGTGAATCAGTTCTACCGTGCTTCGGGGGCCTCGACTCAGCTGAAGGGCGTGAATGCTGACATCGTCCTGCCGAACATCGTTGACGAACTCGAGATAGGCGAGAAGTTCTACGACTACGCCTTACCCTACGAGGAAATTAAGACCGCAAAGTACCAAAAGTTCAATCTGACCCGACCTTTTATTCCCGAGCTGAAGAAGCGTTCCGAGACGCGGCTCACCAAGGACACGGAATTCGCTAAGGTTCGTGAAGAAATCGAGACCTACCGGAAGAACAAAGAGGAACGCTCGCGGGTGTCTTTGAAAGAGAAGAAAGACGACGACAAAGACGGCAAACCGAAGGAGGAAGACGAAGCGCTCAGTGACCCGAGCTCCTTCTCCATCGTGGAAGACGTCTATCTCCAAGAAGCCGTTCGCATCACAGCCGACTACGTGCAGCTCCTGAAGAAGCAGAAGCTGGAGAGCCTAGCCCCTCTGCTACCTGCTGTCGCAGCTGCTCAAGCGCAGAAGGCCAAGAAGGAAGCTGCTAAGGCTGTCAGTGAGAATAACGGAAACAGTCCGAAGCCAGCAGCCCCGGCTGCACCAGCGGGTAAGCAAGAAAAGAAGTGAGGAGAAACTCACCACATGCCCCTCTTCGCTGGAAGGGGGGCATTTTCTATGGTGCGCCCGGCAGGGTGCACTCACTTGATGGTGAAAGTCCATTACGCAACCCGGTAGGGGGAAGCGTTAGCCGGACGGCAAGGGTGTCCATCGCGATGTGGAATCTGAAGGAAGCCGCAGGCAAAGCACTGGTCCAACGAACAGAAACCGCATACGAGGTGGCCATGGAGGGTGAGACGGCCATTATCGTTAAAGCCCAATACTTACCCAGGATGCGTGGTTGTGGATGCGGTGGATATAAGTGCGAAGGTGAGTGTGCATTACCCAGGGAGATCTGCCGCCCTGCCTTGTGCTACAAGGCTCGTGAGGGTTTGGGACGGAGCGGCAGAAGTCAGCAGCGGGCATATTAAGACTGTTCGACCCAGTCGAAGGCCCAAACGTTTAAGTATGGTAGGGAACCTGAATCTCAGAGAGTGAGCGAGACGCAGTCATGACGGTTGAAACACCGAAAGCCCCATCGGAAAGCAGTGCCCGGAGGGCACGAGGGTCCGGTACGGGCGCGTCAAACACCCTGGTGACAAGGGATCTTCATCCGTCAAAGTCCATGGATTTAATGTCAGTGGCGATCGAGCGCGAGAACATGTTGAAGGCCACAAAGCAGGTGATAGCCAATGGGGGGCGCTGGCGTCGACAGGATGTCGGTGGAAGATTTCCACTCCTGTCTCCGCAGCGAGTGGCCAAGGATTCGACAGGAGCTTGTTGAGGGTCGTTACGTACCGCAGCCTGTGCTGCGTGTCGAAATTCCAAAGCCCGGGGGCAGCCAGCGCAAGCTGGATGTTTTGATGTCTCGGCTCTACCGCCGTGTCGGTGACGCGATCCTGCTCCGCCTGATCCATCGATACTGGACAGGGTGCGTGGAGTTAAGTCTGCTTAAACGAACCGCCGGATACGGAACCGGACCTTCGGTGGTGTGGGAGGTCGAGGAGCGCAAGCTCCTCTCCTACCTCATTCAGAGGCCGCGTTGTAAGGTGACCTCACCCCAAGTACGGAAAGGCTGAGTTGGTTGGCTATCATTGTACTCCGCTTCCATCTCGATCGTCTGGCTAGTTCCGACTGCGAGCTCAGGATTGAGCTTGTAGAAAGTTCCCGCGAGGCCCTTGCCGGATTGTCCAAAAAGGGAGTACTGCAAGGTCCACGTCTTGTCGCTATTGACTGTAATCTTGCTAGAATCGATCGATCCTGGTTTGTTAGGGAGGGCATTAGACCCCTTTGATACCGTAAAGCTATTGTCATCATCGGGCATCATACTAACGGCAAAGGGCTTGCCATCTTTGTCTTCGATAATCGTCATCCAGCCGTTGACATAGCTGCAGTTGCTTGTGCACGAGCGGCTGCCAGCAGCCGGAAAGCTATCGCTGGGTGTCTTATTTTTAGCAACGTAGGCCGCGTAGCGATAGCCGCGGATGTTCCCAGGTTGACCTACGAAGACGTAAGTGGAGTCTTCAAAGACCGTCGAAAAAAAGTAGGCACGACTCCCAGGAAGACCTTCGACAGGATTGGGTCCCTGGGATGTGGTCCCTGTGAAAAACCGGAGGAGACGGCCACGATCGATCAGGAAGGTCAGCTTTGGAGATTCTTCGTCATCTGCTGTGATGCTGATGGTAGAGCCGATAGGATAGCTTTTGTTGAAGCTATTCATTCCTTTGCCGGCTTTGCTCCAGTAGATCGTCGCTGGAGTAGGGCCTGTCGCAGGAAAGTCTGCAGTCGTCGCCGCTGCGGCATCCAGGTCCTTGCCTGTCTTGGTGCAGTGGGTGGCATCGCCAGAAGCAAACTTACCTGAGACGCAACCGCTGGCCTCACCCCGATTCAGATACTCTATTTTTAGGACATCGTAGTCTCCCGTTTGTTCGACCGGGAGCACTGCAAAAGGAGGTATTTCACCCTCTTTGGGGGGCGGACAAGAGAGGACCTTGGCGCCGGTCTGATCTGTGGTTTCCTCTTGCTGGATCAACTCTCCAGCCGCAGTTACACCACATTTACAAGTTTTTCCTTCGGGGACCTCGATGATGGTGCCATCTTCCTTGAGACATTCGATCTTGGTAAAAAAGCTAGAGATATCAACTCGTGATCCTTCGATGGTGAGAGGCTTACCGGTTGGCTCAGAAAAAATCGGGGTTTCGCTGTTGGTGCTGGAGTTGGCGAGAGATATCTTGGTGATGCTGACCGACATCTCATCGGGAGTGCCTGAGGCGATGCTGCCATTTACAAACCCACTAAAAGGCACATCCGCGAGGTTAAAAGAGCTGGTCGAGGCAGCTCCACCAGCCACTATCGCCATGCGAAGATTCGCTGAAGGAGCAGCTTTTGGAGTATCGTCCTCTTTTTTTCCGCAGCTCCAGTGAGGCAAGCAGCCAAAAAAGACGAAACTCATTGGTAGACTCAGGGATTTAAGCTTCATAGAGGCATCTTCCTTTCGGATATCTCGTTCTTTGCAACACGTTTAGGTTAGCAAGGCGAGTTAGGCAAAATCTAGCCTCACGAAAACTATTCATGAATCTTTACGAATAGGAAATGGTTTGCCAGTGAGCAGCCTTTTCCTAGGTGGTCGGTTCCCTAGCGTTTGCCGAGGTTGATCAGGTCGAGGACAGCCTTAAACTCCTTTTCAGGAAGCGCTTTGACAGCTTGATCTACTCCGCGAGGAGTGCCGTGTCGCAGGGGTGGCCTCAGTCTTTGTCTAGCTTGCTAGACGCTCTGGCAGCGTTTTCAGAGGGGCAGAGGAATATCGACGAGATCAAGGCGACCACCCGCATCCTGAGCGACCAACAGTCCCTATACAAGAACAACCCGATCGTGGCCCTGACGGCCGCCGCCTTGCAGAAGGATAGGGAACGCTGTCTGAAAGCCGGAATGGTCGCTTTCCTGACCAAGCCCATTCATGTTCATGACCTGCTGTTCACTATCCAGGGGACGAGCGGTATCTAGAGACCTCAACCAGCTTACCCGGTCTGCCGATTCGCATTCGCACTATTCTCCCCTTGTCCATCTGTCAGGGGAAATGTGATCTGAAACTCAAAGCTATAGAAGCGGGCGTCACGATCTTTGGGAGGGCCGAGCAGGACTTTGATGTCACCACCCAGGTCCCGCAAAAGGTGCTGGGCCGCACTCAGGCCAATGCCACGACCGGCGGTCTTGGACACCTCGGCCCGGGTGCTGAGCTGGGGCAGAAGAATGCAGGAGGCGACCTCGCCGGGATCCAGGCTGTCCACATGCCGGTTGAGAAGTCCAAGCCGACCCGCTTTTTCTGCAATCGCGAGAAGATCCAAACCCCGGCCATCATCGCGATAGAGAATGGAGAGTTGGCCGGCATGCTTTTCCTGGGTGAAGGTGATGGTTCCAGCCAATGGTTTCCCGGCCTCACTCCTTTCCTGCTTGCTCTCCAGCCCGTGATCGACTGAGTTGCGCAGGATATGACCAAAGACTTCACTGAGCTTTTCGTGATACTGGCGCGGAATTCGAATTGAGGGGCCTTTGAATAGAACATAGGGAGCAGATTTGCCAAGCTGCCGCGAACTTTTTTCAAGATCGAGAATATGAACTTGTAGAATGGAAGGCAGCTCCAATCCGAGAATACGGTTGAAATGGCCGTAAATAGTGGCAAAGGGACTGGTTTGCCAGCGGTCCTCCTGATGGATCATGCGATCGAAATCGGCCATGACCTGTTCAAGGTCCCTGCTGTTGGCGACGACCCCGGTGTCGGAGTCATCCCGACGACCCAACTTTTCGATATAGACTTCCGTATAGTGTTCTAGGATAAGCGCCATACCCTGGAGCTGTTCCAAGAGCAAAGCGGCTGTCACGGCTTCCGTTCCTACCAAGGCGTCTTCAGCCTCGTGGGCGACTTGGGCCAAAATGGCAAAACCGCAGACCCTCGCTTCGCCCTTGAGCGTATGGAGGAAGATCAGGACCTCATTCTTGAGATCTTCGATATTGACTTGTGGCTCCTGGATTCGGCCCAGCAAGAAAGCATGTTTTATCTGACAAGCTGACTTGAGCTTGGGAAATCTATGGCCCTGCTGAGAGACAAGTTCCGAGGTCATGACCAGCTCAAGCTGTCGAGCCTCCGAAACCTCGCGCAGCTTTCGAATCTGCGTGACGTCACGGATGGATACGAGCATCTTCTCGACGCGATCCTCGGAATCAAGGATAGGGGTCCAGTCCACTTCAAAGACCGATAAACCATGGCCTTCCGCTTGTTTCATATAGAGTTCATGAGGCAAGAGCCCATCGTTTAGATCAAAGGTCAAGGCTGGATCCCCAATGACATTCAGGAGTACGTTCCGTATCTGATCGAGCCTATCCGTGTTCAACTCGAAACGGGCAAAGATCCTGGAAATAGGGTCATGGTCGGATAGGTTCGGAGCATGAAGCAGAGAGAGTAGGAACTGGGAATGCTCAGAAGCGATCGAGAGCCTGCCATCACGGATGCCGACGGTAAAAATCCCCTGATTGATGCTGGTGAGTATCGAGCGTATGTCCCGCGTCCGCTCATCGACGATGCGATCCAGACTGCGGATATGATCCTCGCGTTCATGCAGAAGGGACTCTTGGGTGTTCGCGAGTTCTTCCTGGATCTTCGCCCTTTGCTGCAGGGCCAGTTCTCGGTCTTTGCTTATCAGGGACACCCGATCCCCGAGAGCGAAGGACAGCAGGATCATCTCAACAGTCGCCCCGATAGCTTGAGACCAGATGGTGAATGTATTGATAGGTACTATGCCGCCGCTCGCCAGGATTTGAACGATGGTCCCTACCAGCATGAAGACCCAGGCCATGATAAAGAATCGTGCCGGCTTGAATTCCCGCGCGACATGGAGTCCTGTACCGAGCAGGAGCAGAGCAACGGCGATATTATTGAACATGGTCAAAGGTATGGCAAACTTTTGCAGGGTGAGGTGGTTGATGAGGTTCAGCACGCAGATCCACTTCCAAGCGGAGAGTATCCGGTGCATCCGCGGGGCTCGGGTTTTCAGTCCGAGAAACTCGCTTGCGAAATAGATGACGCTGATCACGCAGACATCAATGATGAAGATCTGCCCGATGTTGATAAACGAACTCTTAGCGGCATCTGGCAGAAAAACCATGGGAATGAGGCCTTGAAAGAACAACGAAAAGATGAGGTAGCTGAAGATATAGATGACATAGAACAGGTAAGCCCGTGAGTGAAAATGTAAATAGACGAAAAAGTTGTAGAATAGCATGACGATACAGGTCGCCAGGAGACCTCCGAGGATCAGGTGATCTTTGGCCTGGTATGCGATAAAGTGTGTTGGAGTCGAAAGGACGAAAGGAAACTGTACAGAGCTGAAGGAGCTGACCCTGAAGTAAAGGGTTGAGACGCCGGGGTTGATGCTAAGGGGAAAGATCGGGAGACGATTTTTAATGGGCCGCATATGAAACGGCACCTGGTCACCCAAGGTCAATGAAGTCCACTGCCCATCCGCTAGCTGCCAGGAGACGCTCGCGTAGTCCAGCGGGGCATAGTTACTGACAAGGTAAACAGCGATGGGTTCTGGCGAGGGATTTTTGATCGTGAGTTTCGCCCAGTAGGCACTGCGGTCAAAGAAGCCGAAATTCGGAATATCCTTGTCGACTTGAAAGTAAGAGTGCTGTTGGCCCGGATCCCGCAGATCGTCGAAGGTCAGCTTATGGTCCGGATCGCGCAGGATTTCCAGGTACCGTCCGAGGTAAATCTCCTGCATGGACGGGGTGAGAACGAGCAAACGATCAGCGGCGACAGCCTGCCCCATCAGGAGGCAGAGTAGCCCCAGAATCAAGGCTCCTGCTTTGTTCCATGCCATGAGTAATCCTTCGCAGGTGAACGGCTGGCCCACTTTCGTCTATCCGTGCTATCGGTATTGGAAACGCTGCCTGAAGGCTGGCCGTAGCGATGATCGTCAAAAGCCTATTCATTTCAGTGAACTACTCGTCGTCATTCCGGGCGGCCCCGACATCCTGAAAAAAATGATCTGTTATAAATCGGGATTATGCCGATCCTGACACGACGAACCAGCAAGGACTTTGGGCGAAACCATAGACACTTCCTTAGCAGCTTTTCCCACGTATTTCGTTGTGGATCAGACTCGCTCGAAGTTGCATCAGCTTGCACCCGCGCCAGGTCCTATGCATCCAACTCAGCTTCATGGAACTGCAGTTGTTCAGCAGGGTTGGCGATTCGTTTCGCTCTTGGGCCCATACTTCTGATCACGAAAGAGTCGAACTAGCTCATTCCGCTCCTGAACTTCATCATTACATAAAATCTAATAGAATCAGTGGCTTATTTTGTCCAGAAAACGTAAACAATGTGATCACAAATAGCACTATTGTTCAATTTAGAGCCGATGACGATACTTATGTTGTCAGTCACGCAATGCTCTGCATCCGAACAACAAGGAGACATTCTATGAACGGCAAGAAAAACCAAGGTCAACACAATGGAAGCTCTGCATCTGCCACCCGTCGGGATATGCTTGCAGGTATGGGCGCACTTGCAGCCGCCCTTGGCACCGGGTCCGTGGCCGAAGCGCAAAAAGGCCAAAGCAAGTCGACTCAAACCTTAAAGGGCAAAGTGGCCATCATCACCGGAGCCCGTAACAACCAGGGTCGGGCCTATGCTATTGCCTTGGCAGCCCAAGGTGCTGATATCGCCTTGCACTTTCATCGAGCAGCAAGCAAGACAGAGAACAACGAAACTGTGCGGCTCGTGAAGGCCCACGGTGTGCGGGTCACCGAGGCGATCGGCGATCTCGGCGATGTCACGAACGTGAAAAAACTCTTCGATGAGGCGCAAAAAGCCTTTGGTAAGATCGATATACTTGTCAATACTGTTGGGGCTATCGTCAAAAAACCATTTGTTGAAGTCACAGAGGCAGATTACGAGCGCCTTCAGCGAGCAAATACGAAGTCCGCTTTGTTTGTCATGCAAGAGGCCGCGCGGCGCATGGGTGAAGGCGGACGCATCATTCATATAGGCACGTCTCTCACGGCTGGTGCAGCGCCTGGCTATGCGCTCTATGGCGGCACCAAAGCTCCAGCTGAAGAATTCACACGCATGCTAGCTAAAGAAGTTGGCAAACGCGGTATCACCGTGAATTACGTTGCGCCTGGCCCGCTGGATAACTCCTTCTTTCACGGTCCAGAGACGCCGCAATCGGCAGCCTACGCTGCAAACCTCAGTACCAGTGGCCGTCTAGGCAAAGAGTCCGACATTGTGCCTGTTGTAAGTTTTCTTGCTAGCCCCGAATCCCAGTGGGTCAATGGTCAAGTCCTCTGGGTCAACGGTGGCTACCTGACCCGCTAAGTGCTTCTGCCGTCACTTAACGTATTGATCGAGCTAAAGGGAGACCCTTTAGCTCGATCCCTTCTTTAGAAAAATTAGCTGAAATCCCCCTCTTTTCAAAGAGGGGATGTAAGGCTGTGGGTCTATAATTCAGGGAAGTTTACTTCCCTGCGGCCTTCCGACTTCTGATTTTGGATGAAATGGACCCCACGTTCTAGACCAATGACATACTTAAGTAGCTATGGCACGTTATGCCGGCAATGTTGAGAGAGGTGCCATGAAACGCAAGTCTTACTCACCAGTATTCAAGTCAAACATTGGTCTCGAAGGCATCAAAGGCGTGATGACCGGCAATGATATCGGAACCAAGTACGAAGGGCACCTGGTCCAGATCAGCCAGTGGAAGAAGGCGCTGCTCGCGAACGTGGACAGTATCTTTGATGGAAAGAGCCCAAAGGAGCCAACAGAAGTTGACGAAGCCAAGAGTAGCAAATGATACGAAGAAATCGGCAGCTTGAAAATCGAAGTGGCCTGGTTCAAAGAAAATCTGAGTAAATCACCCAAATGTGACCGCGAAACTTTCGTGGATCCGGGGGGCCGAATATCTCTATCAGACGGCAATGCCAACTGCTTGGCGTTTCCCGCACTTCCGTTGACTACGACTCCACTGCGAAGGCACAGCCGCAATTCAGTGACAAAGTCCTCATGGACTTGATCGACCTGCAGTAGAGTCGAACGCCGTTCTACGGCTCCAGAAAAACAGCGCTAGCTTTCTCACGTCACAGGACCTCCGACCAAAAGGATCTCACGTGTCACCCGTTGCTTCTTCTTCGATCAGTTTTTCATGCAAAGCATAGTAAGCCCCTCGTTTCGTCATAAGCGAGTCATGCGAACCAAGTTCCAGCATGCGACCTTTGTCCAGAACCAGGATCTGATTGCATTTACGAATGGTCGAGAGTCGGTGGGCGATAACGATCAGGGTGCGTCCGGTAAAGAGGCGGGCGATGGCTTGCTGTATCGCCGCTTCAGAAGCGGGATCAACGCTCGACGTGGCCTCATCGAGGACGATGATATGCGGATCGCGGGCAACAGCTCGGGCGAAGGCTACAAGCTGTCTTTGACCCTGTGACAGATTGTTGCCTCCCTCCCGAATCAGAGCCTGATAAGCATCCGGTAGCGCTTCGATAAAGCGATCAGCCCCGACGAAGCGAGCTGCTTCCCGCACCGTCTGCTCACTGATGTCGGGCTCACCCAGACTGATGTTGAAATGAATGGTACCCTGGAAGATCACGATGTCTTGAGGGACTATAGCAATCGAGCGCCGGAGAGCATCCGGTGCGTAGGGTCGAATGTCATGTCCATCGATTGAGATGTCACCGGTGTATCCCTCGTACATTTTCGTAAGCAGTTTGACCAGCGTTGATTTGCCAGATCCAGTGGCGCCGACGATCGCCAGCGATTGCCCGGCGGGGATGCGGACACTGATATCGTGCAGAATCGGATGGGATTGGTCCTTTTGATAGGAAAAGGAAACCTGCCGAAAGTCCACCTCGCCCCGGAAGGAGGGGGGCTTGGCTTCCCCTGACACGAAGTCTTTGGTGTCGAAAATGGTATAAATTCGTTCCATGGCCGTAAAGGCACCTTGGAGCATCGCAATCTTGTTACCAAGCTGTTTCAGGGGATCGAAGAGGTTCTGAACGTACTGGACAAAGGCGATCATGACCCCAGCGCTGAGAGCCGAGGACGCATCACCACTTTGAGCGATCGCAAACCACAGAACCAAGCCGATGGTGACTGACGAGACCCCATCCAGCAGGGCGAATAGGATCGCATCGACGACGACCGACTTCATCTGAGCATCACGATACTCGATTGTGAGCTTATCGAAGCGCTGCTGACTGTCCTTCTGAGCCCGGAGTAGTTTGATGGTACTTTGACCGTAGAGACACTCCTGCGTGAACGCATTGAGGGCTGCGATCTTGACTCTGGCTAGCAGCATCGAGCGCTTCAGTGCTCGAGAGAAATAGATGATGATCATAACGACAAGCGGCAGAATCAGGAATGCGATGAGCGCCAATTTCCAATTCAGCAGCAGTAGGCCCAGCATCGCTCCGAGAAGCACGGCAAAATCAACAATAGAACTGAGAACACCCTGGTTCAATGATTCGCTTAAGTTGTCGAAGTCGCTGGTCGCTCGAGTGACCAAAGCACCACTCATGTGCCGATCGTGATAGCGAGCCGAAAGCCGCATGATGTGCTGGACAAGCGCCATCCGCATGGCGCGTATCATACCAAAGACAGCTTTGGAGGTGAGGATCGTTTGCAAAGCTCTGGCGACATATTCGCAAATCACCAGACCAAAATAAGCGATTGCTCCCCAAAACAGGACATTGGAATCGCCTGGTATGATCCCATGGTCGACGGTCCACTTCAAAAGGAACGGCACTCCCATTTGCATGAGGGATATCAAGGGAATCAGGACACAGGCGGCTCCGAGTAGACCTTTGCTGGCTCGGAGAAAGGGCCAGAGCTTGGTGAGGCCCTGGAAGTCATCAGCCATTTTCTTGAGACGCTCGAGCATCATCGTCCTCTTCTTTGAGTTCGGGGTGGCGTCCGAGAAGTTCTGCGAAAGTTCCCGAATCTTGAATCAAACCGTCTTCCAGGAGGATGACACGGTCACAAAGCTCTAGGACGGAGGTCCGATGCGAACTGATGAGCATCGCGGTCCCACGCCCGCGAAGTTCCTGGATCAAGCGGGCTTCTGTCAGATTGTCGACAGCTGATAGCACATCATCCAGCAACAGAAGTTCGGGGCGGCGCAGAAACACCCGAGCGATCGCCAATCGTTGCTTTTGCCCCCCCGAGAGACGCAAACCCTTCTCGCCGATTTCAGTGTCCCAGCCTTGGGGGAAACTCTGGATTTCACCAAGCATTTGCGCAGCTGCTGCGGCTTTTTCCAGTTCTGCCTGACTCGGTTTGGGATCGAGCCCATAACTGAGGTTGTCGCGAATCGAACTCGAAAACAGGTGAACGCGCTGCAGAGCATACGCAACGACTTGACGGAGACGGTCGGGCGCAAGGTCCAAGATGTCCTGGCCAGCGATGAGGAGGCTGCCTCGAGGTGGGTCGTAAATGCGCGTTAGCAGATTGAGCAAGGTGCTTTTTCCGCTGCCGACGGGTCCGCAAAGACCGATCATTTCGCCCTTTTGGATCGTGAAGTTGAGATCCTTGAGCACCAGTCGATGCTGGTCAGGAAAGTGAAAATGGAGACTTCGGATCGTCACCAGGGGCTCGGGTGACGCGGATGCTTGGGAAACGACAGAAACTCCGGCACCTGCAGACTCCAGCGGCTCGACGAAGATCGGCTCGAGACGCTCAAGGGCTGTTTTGGAGCGCTGGTAGATGGAAAGAACGATCCCGATCGAAGTCAGTGGAAAGGCCAGATAAGAGAGGTAAAAGTTGAAGGCTAGGATATCGCCGATCGAAAGTTGGGCATCCATAACCAACTTACCGCCGAAGAAAAGTACGACCAGCTGCGACAGTCCCGTGAGGCTCGTCATCAAGGGAAAAAAGAGAGTTCGCAGCACAAGGACCTTCATGTCGGTCTCATACACCTTATCGTTCTCTGCCTCGATCAGGCGATAGAAGCTGCGTTCGGCAGCATTAGCTTGCACCACATGGATATTGGTCAAACTTTCGGTCACGCGATTGGTCAAAGTCCCGATCGCCTCCTGATTTTTTTTGGTGAAGCGCTGCAGTCTTGGCATAACGAAGCGAGCCGTGACGATCATCAGGAGAATGGGAGCCAGCGAGGCGATCGTCAGGGTTCTGTGTACACTGAACATATTGTAAAGAGTAAAAACAGCTATAAAGACCAGGTTGAGAATCTGCAGGACGGCGAAGGCGAAGAAGACGCGCAGCTGTCCGAGGTCGTTGGACAGACGTGAAATCAAGTCACCCATGCCAAAGCGATCAAAAAAGGCTTGGGGAAGCTGGAGAGCCCGCTGGAAAAGGTAGGACTTGGAACTGGCTTCCAGTTTGCGGCCAGGCCAGAAGATCAGAATGCGCGATAGGCTCCGGATCACGATCTGGCTGAACCCGAGTAGGACGATGCCAAGAGCCAGGGTGGGCAAACGTTGCCGCTCCACAGCATCGATCTGATCTTGCATACCATTGACGATGTCTTTGGCGAACTGGGGGATCTCAAGCGTGATGATATTGGTCAGGGCGAGGAACAGGGCACCCCCAAGATACCACGGCCAGAGTTCGAGGACGAAGAGGCGCGTGAAGCGCCAGAAATTGTGCCCTCGGCTCATGTGCGAGACCCCTCTCTGCTCGACGAGTTGGCGGGAAAGAATTGGTCTTCCATCAGCTGGATGCGAGTCATGAAGTCGGCTGTGGGCCAGCTGGTGAGCTCGACAAGGCGACCGTCGTGCATCGCAGCAGCACGATCGTTGAGTTTGGCCGCATAGGCCGCGACGTGCGTGCTCACGACGGTCAGAGAGCGACCCCGACGTTGCTCGATCAAGTCTTCGAGGGCACGGATGTGAAAAAGATCAAGTCCGGAGAAGGGTTCATCGAGAATGAGAAGTTCTGGATCATGGAGGGTTGCTACGGCGAGACCGATGCGTTTTTGCATTCCATACGAACACGCTGCAAGAGGCTTATGGGCGAAAGATTCGCAGTCCCAGTAAGCCAAGGTTTCGGTCCGACGTTTGGCGAGCGGATCGAGCCCATACAGCTTCAGAGCATAGGTGATGAGATCGTAAGCACTGACCCAGCGAGGTAGGTCTGAGTGCTGTGGGAGATAACCGATTCGCCGCTTGAGAGCGAATGAGCCCTTCTCCATCAACTCCCCAAACATTCGGATCCGACCGCCATCGGGTCGGAGATGACCCGTGATCATCTGAAACAACGTGGACTTTCCAGCACCGTTTTTACCAAACAAAGCGAGGCTTGCACCCGCTTCGAGGCTGAATTCAAGTGGTCCCAAGTGGAATTGACTCTGAGGATAATGCTTTTGCACCGCTTCAAGTTGCAATGGCGCCATGAGGTGTCCTTCGTCTAGGTGCGGTAAAAATTGTCGCTTTGATAGTGTTTGGCATAATGCGTGAACAGTGGCACAAGAAAGAGAGCAAGACCGTGTGCATAGATTGCCGTACCTAAGAACAATCCGATCAGAGCTGTCACCAAAATTTGCAGAAGAGGACGATCGGGAGCAAGTTGAAACATGATGGACGGCAGGATACTGGGAAAAAGTGCCGCGATGGGTAGAATCTTCCAGGCTTCGGCCAGTGGGAGAACTTCGGGTTTTCGAAACACCAGGGTCCCCGTGAGGGCGAGGAGTCCCATGGCCGCACCTAGACCCCAACAGAGGTACTGATAGACCCGCACGTATTCGTCGTGTGAACAGCCCATCTGCCGTTCGAACCAGATGGCTCGCATATCTTCTTCTAATTGAAAGGCAGCAGCGGAGGCCAGCAGGAGACTGCTCAGCATGGAGAGGAGAATGATCAGGAAAAAGGGCCAGGCCCATGCTCCGAGACCGATCGCCGCGAGCTGCAGGACAAGCGCAAGGCCGAGACAAAGACGACTGAGCCGATTGCGACGGGTCAACTGATGCCAACGCCAGAGGATCAAGGTGCGAACTCGCGAAATCTCGCGATCGTCCAGGATGGGCTCGAGTTGGAGACGGCGGTCCGGTGCTGACGGCTGGAGCCACCAAGCTCGGGCAGCCCCAAGTCCAAGACTGAGCACCTGCCAGAGCCAGCCTTGGGCCAAGGGTTTGGAAGTAAAAGCGGGCAGCAACCAGAGCCAATAGAGAGCATAACTTGCTCCGATGACCAGGCAGGACTGGAGAATGCGAAATGCTGCGAGCATGCGCGGATTCTCACCGAGTCGCTCGGTATAGGTCGACCAGCCAGCATCTTCGCTCCAAAGACGACGGATGCGACCGCCGATCCAAGGACCGAGCAGCAGCAGCAAAGAGACGAGAAAACCAGCAATCAAGCGTTCCCGAATCGGTTCCGGGATATCGCGAACCTTTTGGTGCAGGAAGTCATGGAAGATGTAAAAAAATAGGCCCAGGAGGGTGATCGCGCTGATGATCACGACCACCTCACGCCCGAAGTCATAGCGCAGGCGGATGAGGCTTTGCTTGTTATGAAGCCATACAAGCCGAAGTGGAGTGGTGAGCTTGAGCACAGATCCTCCTAAGACAATCGAGTGACCTGATGCATGTCGCTGCATGGATCGGTCGCCTCCGCCGCTTCTTGGCGTGATGGGAGAGTCCAGGAATCACAGCAGACCTGCGATGTCTCGGGTCTTTGATCGAGGCATTCCATCTCTGGGGAGGCCCCTTGTCACTGGCTGATTGTACTTGAACACGCTGGTCACGCAATCCCCGTTCTTTGGGGATGGGTAGCAAGCCGCTTTGCCCGGGGAAAGAAACAAAAAAGCTGGAAGATTTGATCTTCCAGCTCTCTTTTGACTTAGAAAAGTGCCTTACTTCTTCTTGGCTTTTTTCTTAGTAGTCTTTTTCTTGGTAGCGGCTTTTTTCGTAGCCTTCTTCTTAGCTACCTTTTTCTTGGCTGCTTTTTTGCGAGTAGCCTTTGCAGGCTTCTTCTTGGCGGCCTTTTTGGTGGCTTTTTTCTTAGTAGCCTTTTTCTTGGCTACAACCTTCTTCGCAGCTTTTTTCTTGCCGGCTTTCTTCTTCTTCGAAGAACGTTTCTTCTTGGTGCTTTTTACTTCTGCTGCGCCTGAGTCGGCTTGCTGATTTTCTTCCAAGGTTTCCTCCTAAGAGTTGAGCTGTCGCTTGACTGTGTTACAAATAGTGTTACCGAAAATTTTCCACCTTTTCAATCTTTTCTCGCACAAAAAAAATTCCCATGCGAATTGATTCCACAGCGAGCTTCCTCAGAAGCGATCACGCAAGGCTCTGAGCAAGGCCTTGTGCTTGCCTGAAATGTAGATGGGACAACTATTTGAGACAGCTAGCCGCGCGAAAGAGGGCTTCGAGATCAACGCCCCTGTCAACCACTTCGAGTCCGTAGCGAAACAGACCCTGTTTGCCAAAGTCTGGCTTCTGCCAAACGACGACGAAGCGAACCGTATCCTTGTGGGTTTTCAGTACCAACTCACTGCCGAGGGGGAGAAGGGACGAGGTCAGGATCGAAAGACCTGATGGAGAGAGATCGATCGGTTTGCACTGGAGGACCTTTTGCGCCTGATCAACGAGGGGACCAGGCAGAAGCTTCAGGAGCAAGCGCGGGCCACTTCTCTGTTCAGCAAGTGCGGGATCTGCCATGACGAGGATCCTCCCCAACGCGATAGTTAGAAGAAGGATCGGCGCTTTGCCATTATTCTTCATCCCGGTCTGATTCATCAATAGTTTCAGTTGATTAAATCATTTCTTACCATCCGACAAGAATGCTAGGGATTTGATTTCGGAGTACAATGGAGACAGAGTACGGAGGAGCAACGACTATGTTTGCGATCTTTCCCGAGATCCTTCAGGCATCACAGGCTCGCGATCTGGAAACACTGGCATGTCTTGTTCGGAAGTATTTCGCCTCCAGACAGGTTTATGCGCCTCGCTTCCAGGTGGAACCCCTCTTCGAGGCCATGGGCATACGCCTCCTGCGGGAAGCAGCCCCCTACTTTGCGCGAATCCAGGTGCTCGATCATAAGGGGCAATATCATGTATCTCTCACTCTGCGCCGCGATGTTGAGGATGCTTGGGAGAAGAATTATACCCTTGCCCACCTGATGGGGTACTTCTTGCTCGAAATTCAACCCCTCATGGCTCAGGGCGAGCTCTCGGCCGAAGCCTATCAGCTCGATCATGGAGCACTGGCTCGGCTCGTACAATCTTCCTCATCTGCTCCTGACAAAGCCGCTCGAAAGCAAGCGCGGGCTGCTGCCGACGGCTTCGCATCGGCTCTCTTGCTGCCTCTTGGAATGGTCAAGAAAGCTTATCAGACCTTACCGAATGTTACGGACACGGCAGCATTCTTTCACGTGAGCCAGATCCTCATTGAGCAACGGCTCCGTGCTCTTGGTCTCATCCAGAGCGAGCGTGAGCGCAATCTGCGGAGTCGATCGAAGGCAGAGGCGGCGATGGAAGCACCCGCTGCTCCAGTTATACCCCCCGAAATCCTTCAGCAGGCCAAGCGAGCGAAGCTTCCCCCGCCCGTGCTGAAATCGGGAGACTCTTCGAGTTTGACGCGGGTGCAAAAATCGGTCGCAAGTTTGAGCTACAAACGTGAGGATCAAAGACCACAGGCCGAAGTCGAAGAAGGTCCCGGAGATGGTCTGAAACGACTGCGACAACTTGCAAAAAAGATCGACAAGTCGGTGGATATCTGAGGCCTTCTCCTCCCGCCTTGCCCCCTCTCTTTACTTTCCTACGCCCCACCGGTAGCTTGTCCCTGGATAAGGCCCCCCAACCCGATGGGTTGGGGGCTATGCGGGAGGTATCATGGGGCACAAGGCAGCGTTTCAAGCACTTTGGACACCGAGCGAGACAAGGATTCAAGGAAGCCGCATGCAGGCTTTTCTCAAGTATGTTGAAGGAGAAACGGGTCTCCGATTTGCTGATTATGCAGAGCTGCAGGCTTGGTCCTGTGATGATCTTCTGCGCTTCTGGGAGTTGGCTGCCCACTCTCTTGGAGTGCGTTGGGATAGAAAGCCCGAAGCGACCTATCAGCCCGCGACCGGTGGTGGGATCCTTGGTGGGGAGTGGTTTCCGAAGGGACGTTTGAGCTGGTTGCGCAATATGCTACCCAATCCAGACGACCCGAGTTTGAAGATCATATCTATAATAGAAGGTCGGCAGCAGCCTATTCTTTATACAGGAGCCCAGCTCTACCAAGCCGTTGTGCGTTGTGCCCGTGCCTTGCAAAAGGTCGGTGTGACAGCGGGTGACCGCGTCGCAGCGGTCGTACCCAACACGGTGGAAGCAGTGATTGGAAGCCTTGCGACAGCCTCTCTTGGTGCCGTCTGGTCGTCAGCCTCGCCCGATTTTGGAGCAGCTGGAATTGTCGATCGATTTGGTCAAATCGAGCCTAAAGTCCTCCTTGCGACTCATTCCTATGTCTATGGTGGCAAGTGTTTCGATTGCCGCGAGACAGCCAAAGAGGTGCAGAGGGCGCTCCCTTCTCTTCGCGCTTGTGTTTTAGTTGATCCACTCGACCGGGGGGGGACACCGGATTCTTGGCAATCCTGGGACGAGTTTCTGAGCAGCGGGGAACCCTTGCAGGGCGAGGTTTTTGAGCCTATGAGCACCTCATTCTCCCACCCTCTCTATATTCTGTTTTCTTCAGGCACCACGGGTAAACCAAAATGTATTGTTCATTCTGTGGGTGGCACGCTTCTTCAGCATAAAAAGGAGCTGATGCTGCACTGTGATCTCGGTCCTGGCAAGCGACTGCTCTACTTCACAACCTGCGGTTGGATGATGTGGAACTGGATGGTATCGGCACTGGGAACGGGAGCTAGCCTGCTCCTCTTCGAAGGTTCCATCGCCCCGGAAGACTTCGGCGTCTTGTGGCGGATGGTTGCCGAACACAAGGTGCAGTGTTTCGGGACCAGTCCGAAGTTTTTAGCTGCCTGTCAGAAGGCTGGTCTTAAGCCTCAGGAGCGTTTTGACCTCAGTGCTCTCGAGACGCTTTTGTCGACCGGAGCACCGCTTATGCCGGAACAGTTTGATTGGGTCTATCAGAATGTGAAGTCTGACTTGCATCTGGCATCGATCAGTGGGGGAACCGATATCATTTCTTGCTTTATGTTAGGCAATCCTATCTCTCCCGTGTACGGCGGCGAGATTCAGGGGGCAGGTCTCGGGATGGCGCTAGCCTGCTGGGATGCTGAAGGACGGCCCCTGCAAAGTGAAAAGGGTGAGCTGGTCTGCACCAAGCCTTTTCCCTCCATGCCCCTTGGCTTCTGGGGGGATCACGAGCAGCGTAGGTATCGTGAGGCCTACTTTCAGTATTTTCCCCAGAAGGAGGTATGGCGTCATGGGGACTTTATCGAGTTAAGACCCCATGGTGGTATCGTTGTCTACGGACGGTCCGATGCAACCTTGAATCCTGGCGGAGTGCGCATTGGCACTGCGGAGATCTACCGGCAGGTGGAGACCTTTCCCGAGGTCCAAGACTCCCTCGCTGTGTCGCTCGAGCAGGATGGGGATGCCGTTATGCTGCTTTTTGTGAAGCTGCGCGAGGGTCTTGCTTTGGATGCGCAGCTTACGCAGGCCATCAAAAAACGGCTCAAGGAGCAGCTTTCGCCTCGGCACGTACCCGCGGGTTTCTACCAGGTGCCCGATATTCCCTACACCCGCAGCGGAAAAAAATTAGAGCTGGCCGTGACTCGCCTTCTGCAGGATCTTCCGCTCGACAACGAGAGTGCCATAGCTAACCCCGAATGTCTCGCAGCCTACCGACATTGGGCCGAGGAACTCAAGCGACCGAGAGGTTCTTGAGGCGTCGTTGGGCTTTAGTGAATTCTGGGTTATGGTTCAGCGCCTGTTGATAGTAAAAATGGGCGCTTTCCCTATCACCTACTTTCTCTTTGGCATATCCAAGATTGAAAAAAATACGATAATCATTCGGGCGAATCTTCAGGGCTGCCAGGTATTTTTCGATACCATCCTGAAACTTCCCTAACTTGACGTAGGTAAGGCCCAGCGAATTGAGAACGCCTACGTCTTCTTCATCCAAATCCAGTGCCCGCTCAAAGTTTTTCATCGCTGAGTCGTAATCCTCCTGGATCAGATAGATGCGCCCCAATCCTTTGTAGGCTTGTGCGAGTTTGGGCGACAGACGAATCGTGCGCTTAAAGTACTGCTCCGACAGTAGGTACTGCTCCTCTTCCAGGTAAGCCTTGGCCAGGATGAGGGTATATTTTGGATTTTCGGGACTCACTTCGTGGGCTTTCTGGGCATATTCGATGAGCTCGCGAGTGGGACCTCGAACATGCAGGATCTCAATGAGGTCGCGCAGGGCTTCGATATAGTCGGGGTTAAGAAGATGCGCCTGTTTCAGTATAGACAGTGCCTTCTGTGGATCTCCCTCAAGGTCTGCGATCGTCGCGAGTCCGTGAAGCGCGCGCGCAGACTGTGAATTCTCCTGCCGAGCTTGCTCGAAGAGGACTGTCGCACGTTGGGTATCCTTGAGACGCAGGCAGGCATGCGCTTCGTCGATCAGACGATTGGTACTTGAAGGGGAGTTGCGAGACTTCATGGCTGCGTTAATTGCATCGCAAAATTCCTCATAACTGAATGGTTTCAGGAGGTAGCCATCAATTCCGACTTCGCTGGCCAGGACCACGTCTTTTCTTAGATTTTCGACGGAAAGAAGCAGAAAGGGGGTGTCACGGAACTTGGGATTCTCTCTGATGTCCCGGCAGAATTGGATGCCGTTGGTCTGTTTCAAGCTCCATTCGCAGATGAAAAGTCCTATGTCCAGGGTCAGGAGGCAGATCTTTGCGTCCCGGACAGTCGAAACGCACTTGTATTGGGTGATCTTGAGGTTGCTCAAGTAGCCCTTCATCGAGTTCTTATAGTTCTGGGTGGGCTCGATGATCAGGATGCTCCGAGATCCCAAGAGAGCGCGAGCCCTAGGCCTTGGCTTCATAAAAACCCCTTCACTCCGCACAACCTGATCGGCATGTTCCTGACGAAACTGAAGATCTCATGCCGGCAGGTAAAGATTCAGCTGAGTGCCGATTCAAAAAAAAAGCGTGTTTTATGCCTAAAACTGTTGCCACGGTTTCCGGTTATGAGGTATTGGAAGTTCTCTGTTTGGCAGCAGAGGATACAAGTGCAGCTTGATTTTTCCTGCTCGCTTAACGTAATTTATAGGGTATGCACCCATCGCACATTCATACTTTTGAGGAGGTCGAGTTTCTATGGCGAAGAAAAAAGCCGGGACGAAAACCAAAGCAGGCAAAAAACCCGCAAAAAAAGCAGCTGCAAAAGCAGCCAAACCCGCTAAGAAAGAGCCACGCGCTCTGCTAACGGGTCCGAAGAGCTTCGAGAAAGTCAGCAAGCCTCGTACCAAAAGCCAGGTTCTGGCGACTCTCTCGGACAACACGGGTCTATCCAAAAAAGAAATTGGTGTCGTGTTTGAAACTCTGGGCGAGCTGATCGGCAACGATCTGAAAAAAGGCCCAGGAACCTTTACGGTACCAGGCCTGATGAAGGTCACTGTCGTGCGCAAGCCGGCTACCAAATCCCGCAAAGGCACCAACCCCTTCACAGGGGAAGAGATGACCTTTAAGGCGAAGCCTGCCCGCAACGTCGTGAAGGTACGTCCGCTCAAGGCTCTGAAAGACATGGTCTGAGATCTGTCGGCTCACCCGCCGCTCGTGGCGGGTTAGTGCAAAGAGATGAGTAGCGGCTGTTTCAGCCGCTTTTTTATTGTTTTTTGTTCTCTCGGGTCACTATCTTCCTTATCGATGTCCCCCGCAATCGCCTCTTGGGAGACCTAGGATCAAGCGGATTAGGGCGGGGGTGCATGCCACAAAACGGGTCGAGGCGTATTGCTGTCTCCTGCAGTGCCGCTTTTTCAAGGAGTCTCGTCGTAAGGCGAGTCGCAGCTGAAGGCTGCTGCTCCATGACGTCCATGGGCCATGTTTGAACCTACACACTTCGAGTATCTTGCCAGTCCTGCCAGAGTTCAGCCAGGGTTCGGTCCACGGTTGGATGACGCCATTCTCCCGCAATGGCTGCCGAAGGTTCCAGTACGAACGCGCGATTGAGGGCTTCGGGATGAGGAATCACCAGCTGTGCCGTCTGCATCAGGGGATAATCGTTCGGAGGACGGCGCCACAGGATGATATCACAATCGATCGTGCGGTTGCCCCAGCGGATGTCTCGAGTCCGTCCCAGTTCCTTTTCGATAGCCATGAGGCGATCCAACAAGGCCGAAGGTTCCAGCTCGCAGGAACAGATCACAGCGCTATTGAGAAAGGGCTGATCGGCAGCACCCATGGGAGCCGTTTCGATAAAAGGGGCACGTCGAAGTATGGGGCCGCAACTTGTGCGGATAGCTTCGATGGCTTGTTCCATGTAATACTCACGGTCGCCAAGGTTGGCCCCAAGGGCGATAAGATACTCGTGCATAGATGTCGCCAAAGAAAATGTTGCCTCGACTGCTTCGCGCCGCGATCATAGGCGAGGCTCGGGCCGAACGCAAACTGTATGTCGCTGGAAGTAGGCCTTTTTCATGCGTGAAATTGAGAGTTTTTGGGACCTTGTCCCGCACTACGACGGTTTTCTATTCGATGCTTATGGCGTCCTGGTCGATGATAGCGAGGTGATCCCCGGAGCTATAGCTGTGTGGAAAGGACTGGCCGATCGCGGTAAACCCGCCTGGATTGTGACCAACGGCAGTTCGCGTTCTTTAGCTCAGGCTGCACGTTCCTACACGGAGAAGGGGCTGCCGGTGCATCCCGAGCAAATCATCAATTCTGCCGGTCTTTTAGGCTCCTATTTTGCGGAGGCTGAGCTCCGGGGACTGAAGACGGCTGTGCTGGGGACGGCTGCTTCCGTCGATTACGTGCGAGAGGCGGGGGGTATTCCTGTTTCCGCTCTTGACGATGACTTTGAGGTCCTAGTCGTAGCCAATCAGACCGAGTTTCCCCTCTTAGAAACCTTAGATGCAGTCTTGAGCCGAATCTTGCAGCGTGTGGCTGCGCAACAACCCTGTCACCTTGTGCTTACTAACCCTGATTTGATCTATCCGAAGGATAAAACTCGTTTTGGCATTACAGCTGGAGCGTTAGCCGTTCTGCTCGAAGCAGCGCTTTCAGCCCGTCTTGGTCCCGAGGCTCCTCGCTTCGTCCGTTTGGGTAAACCGCATGGGCGAATCTTTGCGGAGGCTGTGCGAAGGTCTGGCTCGCGGCGTCTGCTCATGATTGGGGATCAATTGGAAACCGATATTCGCGGAGCCGTGGACTTTGGGTTGGACTCACTATTGATGGGTACGGGTCTCATCGATTGGCCGAACTTGACGCGAGAGCAGCTAGTGCCGGCCCCCACTTACCTGTTGCGTGCATGGAGTCCGGCATGCTCGTGATCACCCTGGGTGACCCCCTTAGCATCAGTCAGCAGTGTCTCGTTTCACTTGCGTCGTCTTGGGCGCAGCCAAGTCCTGGACCTGTGGTTTTTGTCGGTTCCTTGGTCCAGTGGACCCATCAATCTGCGCGATTTGGATGGCCAACGTTCACTTGGAGAGTCGTTCGAGCTTGGCAGGAGATTCGGGGGCCTGGGCTGTACTTTTTCGATATCGATCCCGATGGTCGCACCCTTGCTCCTGAATCCCTGTCTGCCGAAGCACGCGGTCGTATTGCAGTCGCAGCTCTGCTCGCACTGAAGGATCTTTCTCTGGAAGCTGGGCCTTTGGCCGTCGTCACTGCTCCCATCGATAAGAAGGCTTGTCACATGGCGGGCTTCCGTTTTCCCGGGCAGACTGAATACTTTGAATCCCTATGGGGTCGCGCAGGGATTATGATCCTTGCAGGCCCGCGTTTGCGGGTGGCGCTGGCCACCAATCATTTGGCTTTGGCTGAGGTGACGCCGGCCATTCATGAAGACTTGATCCTTAGAAAAACGCGCCTCTTTCATCATGCACTTCAGTCTATATTTGGCGTGCAAAGTCCGCGAATCGGCGTGGCGGCTCTCAATCCTCACGCAGGCGATGGGGGCCTCTTCGGCGATGAGGATAGTCGCTTATTAGCGCCGGCCGTCCAGAAGCTGAAGCAGGAGGGACTCGATGTCACGGGGCCACTGCCGGCCGATACGGTCTTTTTCCGAGCCTATGAAGGAGCTTTTGATGGGGTGTTAGCCATGTATCACGATCAAGGGTTGGGACCCTTGAAAACGGTCCATTTTTACGATGCCGTGAATGTGACAGGTGGCTTGCCAGCTCTTCGCATCTCTCCCGATCACGGACCAGCAGCAGAGCTTTTTGGACGCGGGCAAGCTCGAGCTGACAGTTTTCAGCTCGCTCTTGAGCATGCTCGCCGTTACCTCAGGTGGTAAGACGCATGGAACGAAGCTTGATAGAAATCCGTGGCGCTCATGAGCATAACCTCAAGCACATCGATCTCACCCTCGAACGAGGCCAAATCACCGTCATCACCGGTGTCAGTGGCTCGGGCAAAAGTTCGCTCGCTTTCGATACGATACTCGCGGAGGCTAATCGCCGCTTTTTCTATACGCTTTCGCATTATTCGAGGCAGTTTCTCGACCTGGGATCTCGACCAGCCTTGCGTTCAGCTCTAGGATTATCACCAGCGATCGCCTTAGCCCAGAATGAAACCCAACCATCGACCCGATCGACGGTAGCAAGTCTCACTGATCTAGGCGAACTTTTGGGGGTGCTCTATGCTCGCTTTGGGGACAAACGCTGTCCCGAGCATGACCTGCCAACGGAAGCGCGGAGTCTTGATGAGATCGTCGCTCATGTGCGAAGTCAGAGCTTCGGTCGTACCCTCGCGATTACTGTGACTCTGGCGGAGCAGAAAAAAGGGCAATTTCGTAAGCAACTCGAAGATTTCGCCAAAAAGGGCTACACCCGAGCCTGGATCGATGGAGCGGCGACGTCGCTCGAGCCCCTGCCCCTCTTGGCCAAGGATGAGAAGCATGATATCGCCATTTTGATCGATGTGACCAAGGTCGAGCCCAGTCGCGAGGCTCGCCTGAGACGATCTCTCGAGACGGCCTTGCAGCTCGGACAGGGGATCGTCACGCTGTATCAGGCTGATAGCCAGGCTAGACTTGAAGTCCGAACCAAGCAGCATCTATCCATGCAAGCGGGCTGCCCGCAATGTGCCTTCAGTTGGCCCAAGTTGGATACCCGACACTTTTCACCGAATTCTCTGGGTCGCTGTCCCACCTGCGAAGGTCGGGGGCAGGTGATCGACGACGAGGAAGAAGCTGAAAGCATCGATGACTTGCCACCCGAACGCGAACTCTGTCGCGTGTGCCTGGGCACGGGACTTCTGATTGATCTCAAAGCGATTTTGTTTCGAGGTCGATCGATTCACCGACACTATCAAAGTACGATCCTGGAACTTCGGAGCTTTTTTGCCGAGAGTCGTGCCGGCCTCAGTGCTGATCAAGCTGCGCAGCGCTTGGTGGTAGACCATGTCCTCACGCACCTCGATCGGCTGCTGCAAGTCGGGCTCGGGTATCTCCATCTCGGACGACGCATTCGTAGTCTTTCCAACGGCGAGGCGCAGCGTCTGCGATTGTCGAGCATACTTAGCGAGCAGCTTCGTGGCGTCCTATATGTCCTCGACGAACCCAGTCAGGGACTGCATCCAACCGAAATCGATCGCATCTGGCAAGCGATCGAACGGCTCAAGGCGCAGGGCAATACGGTACTGATCGTCGATCATGATCCACAGATCATGCGCAAGGCCGATTGGATTGTTGATCTGGGACCCGGAGGCGGACGAGAGGGTGGACAGCTCTTGGCTAAATTTCAGCCCCAAGAAGCCTCAGCCTTTCGAGAGGAGTCGATCACGGCCCGATACCTCAGTCAGACTCCGACCTTGAAAGTCAAAGCTCAAGCTCAGGCCTCCACAAAGGTCCCAGCCATCCAGGTGAATGAGGCTCGCTTGCATCATCTCCGGATTCCTAGCGTCCGCTTTCCTCTGGGTCAGATGACTGTGGTCACAGGGCCGAGCGGTGCGGGTAAGACCAGTTTGGTGTTAGGCACGCTTTATCGCAACCTTGCCTCTCAGCTGCAGGGTGCTAAGGCCCCGTGGTATCACTGCAAGAATCTCCATGGATGGCAAGACATCAGCTCCTGTACCCTCATCACCCGCAAACCGATTGCGAAGTCATCGGTCAGTATGCCAGCAACTTATCTCGATATCTTCACGGATCTGCGGAATCTCTTTGCAAGTGTTCCGGAGGCTCAAATCTACGGTCTCCATGCAGGTTCTTTTTCCCTCTCCCAGGACGAGGGGCGTTGTCCAGAGTGTAAGGGGCGCGGGACGCTGGTGCTCTCTATGAAATTCCTAGCGGATGCGGCTGTCTCCTGTCCGCTTTGCTTGGGAGGACGGTACAAACCGCATATTCTGGATGTGCGGTATGCTGGTCTTAACATGGCCAACGTGCTGGATCTGTCGATCGCCGAGACCCTCGAGACCTTCGCTCATCATCGCAGCATTCAACGTCGTCTGCAGCCTGCTGTTGCGCTTGGGCTAGGTTATCTCAAACTCGGCCAGCCAAGTTCAAGTCTCTCAGGTGGAGAATCACAGCGACTCAAGCTAGTACCCTATCTTGCACGTCGCGTGCAACCTGGGACCGTTCTGATCATGGACGAACCTACCGCTGGTCTTCACTTTCGTGATGTCGAACTCCTGCTCGGCCCTCTCCAAGATTTAGTCAACCAAGGTGTAACCCTCATCATCATCGAGCATGATGCTCAGGTGATAGCTGCGGCTGATTGGTTGATCCGGCTTGGACCCGAATCAGGGGAGCAGGGGGGGCAATTGGTTTATGAAGGTGTGCCTCGGAGCGAAGATCTCAAGTTCTAGAATGCGGCCACGTGCAGCTGCCTCTGAACCCCTATTTGCCTCTAACAAGCTGCAAAATCTAGCAAAAACACCCTTTTAGAAAGCTGATGCAGGTACCTGAAAAAGACTTGCCTCAGCAGATGAGGCCTGTCTTAGCAGGCAGGCTTGATAGGTTCGCCACGGTCGTGGATTCCTGTGCAGAAGAGTGCGCTATGCAACGTCATTTTCTGAGCAGTCTTGCACTGGCTCGGGTGCTTGTAGCTTGCGGGACGCCTAAGAAAGCATGGATCCCGCGACCGTCGTGATTTCTGACAGTCATCGCCTTGGTGACGTGGCGAGTGTTCATTCCTGCAATACTTTCAGGGACCTTAGTGCTGGCCCATGGCTTGCAATTCCTTACGTCGAGACTATCTTTCTGGTTGCGGAGTTCCCCCTATGATTGCCAAAGCTGTTTCGTTGATGCTGATGCGGATTGCTGTCTTAACTCTCGTCCTGAGCTCCACTGGAGCTATCTTTATGGCCCGGCATGAACTCGACCACCGTGAACATTTTGCTCGTGAGTTGCGTCGAGTCTCGGTCGTACCCCCTAGCACCCAACCCCCCATGACTCAGGAAAGTATCGATCTGGCCCTTGAAATGTTTGCTATTGAAATCCCTGACAATACCCAGCGTCCGCGGCTCGACATGGGTCTTGAGGATCGTGGGTTGACGACACTGAACGGTTGGGGCAGCAAACTCGAAGTCACCATCGGTCCAGCTGCTTTCACCAGTTGGGCCTTGCTCGGCTCGACCCTCGCTCACGAGCTGGAGGTTCACTGCCGACAAAATTTCTTTGTGATTCGCATGAAGGATGCTTTAGGACTGCAGGGCACCGAACAAGCCGAGCGTGAAGCTTATATGCACGAACTTGCTAACTCCGATCGGTTCAATCTAAAAACCTCAGATCAACTGAATATCAAGGCAACTATGGATTTCTATTATCCGCTGAGTAAACCCAAGGATGATGCATTCAGCGCTCGCAAGTAAGCATCCTCTTCTAGAGACATAAGAGGGCAGATCCTAGGGTCCCAAATCCTGCGAGTATCTTTCGATGGAAAGACATCCTGCTGACTGAGCTGAAGAGCTCAGGCAGCTCCTAGGATATCGATCGGAGAGGCTCGGTATGCGCCGGCCGCAGAGGCGAGGGATCCTCGCCAACTTAGAATCAGTAACGCGGGATGCTTGCATCCTGCGTCAGCGACCAGTGATCAAGTCCGCCTTCTAACGAGTAAACCCGAGGTAGGCCCGCCTCACGAAGATAGAGAGCCGCAGACAATGACCGAACTCCATGGTGGCAAATCGTCACCACTGTTAACTCCTTGAGACCTTCGAAAATCTGGGCTAGGTCGGTGCGCGCCATCAACTGAGAGTTGGGCAGGTGGCCGATAGTAAATTCCCAGGGTTCTCGAACGTCGAGCAAGAAGACGGCCTCAGGATTGCGCTTTAAGAGTCGAGCGAGCTCGTCCGCTCTCATCTCAATGTTCTGCGCGTACTGTTCAATTTCCTGCAATCGCTGCATCACTCCCTCCAGGGGTAATCGGGCCTCTTGGGCCAAGTATTCGACCGTCCACTCACCGACATGACGTTCTAAGGTACCAGACTGCCAACAGAGAACGGCGAATGCTTCCTCGATGACCATCGGTAGAAAGGGGATACGAAGATGCGCGAGTTGGCTTTCTTTGGATAGTTTCAATTTGGAATGTAGCCTCTCTTGTATTCGAGATAGTACTGAACAGAACGTTCAAGATCCGCGATTTCCTTATCAGTCAGTGCGCGGACTTCACGGGCAGGATTGCCTCGGATCAGGGTCCCGGGATTGAAGGTTTTACCTGGAGGGACCAGAGATCCAGCCGCAAGCAGACAACGCTCGGGAATCGTCACATCGTCCATGACGACAGCACCCATTCCGATCAGACATAGATTGGAAATGCGGCAGCCGTGGAGAACCACCCCGTGCCCCACCGTGACGTCATCGCCGATCAAGGTCGGAAAGTAGGTGTTGGTCACGTGAACGACAGTACCGTCCTGAATGTTGCTGCGCTTGCCGATACGTATATAGTTGCAGTCGCCACGGATCACCGTATTGAACCAGATACTGCTTTCGTCACCGATCTCGGTGTCCCCGATGATCTGCGCACCCGCCGCGATGAAGACACCCTCGCCCAGAACGGGCTGTTTGCCTTTGTATGGCAATATTGCAGAGCCTGGCATCTGATAGATCATGGAGGCCTCCTTTCTGTCCCTTCTAAACGCAGCTCACTGCAAAAACAAGCAGAAAGGCGATCCGTGCACTTCAGGACAAGTGATCGAGGGAGGCTCCAAGCTGGAGGAGAAGATCGTCCGGAATCAAACCATGACGCCCGTGGATGCCACTGGCCTTTTGAGCGGCAAGAGCGACGATAGCCTGCGCCTGGCAGGCGGCAGCCGGAGCTGACAAACCAGAAGTACCGAGACTCAAGGCGACACCGGCTAGAAGGTCGCCACTACCAGCTTTGGCTAGACGAACGTCGCCCGAAGTCGAGGATGCAAGCTGCCGCTTCGGCCAAAGAGCGAAGGGAGAGGCCGACTTATAAAAGAGGGTCACGCCGGTTTCGGCGCAGAAGGCCCAGGCTTTCTCTAAATCAGCCAATGAACCGAGGTCACCATGGTCTGCTGCCAGAGCGCGCCACTCGCCTGGGTGCGGTGTGAGCAAGGTGCGCTGAGGATCGAAGGGAAAGTGTTTCAAAAGAGGACCTAATCCCCGCAGAGCGCCTGCATCCAAAACCACAAAGAGCCCCCGGTCCCGGTTCCACTTCTGCAGGATAGCTAGGATCGTCGCATCCAGAGGACAGTCCGTTGTTCCCGGACCGATCAAGACAGATTTGACTCGTCTTTCATGCAGAAAGTGCTCGAATTCCGCCGCCCGGATACGACCCCCCATCGCCCAGGATTCGTAGGTGAGGGAGACGGGAAGCGGTGGCTGATGCTCATGAGCCAGGAGTGCAACGCTGACCCAGCCTGCTCCACTGCGAAAGGCCGCTGAGGCTGCAAGTAAGGGAGCTCCCAGTTTCCCTGCGCTGCCACCTATCACGAGGACATGACCACGTGTGTACTTATGTGCATCAGCCGGCAGCTTTGCCCAGGGTCGAGGCCACTCTGGATTGAATTCCAGCTCGGGACCCTCGGCACGTGCCGAGCGAATCGCCTCGGGGTGAAAAAAAAGCGGAACCATGCGAACCTCGCCTGCGTAGGCGCGGGCGGGAGCGAGAACATGAGCGAGTTTGCGGGCGCCGAAAGTCAGGGTGTGCGTAGCCGCTAGGGGGGGAGCCTCCCCATGCCAGACATCAGCATCAAGACCCGAGGGGAGATCGATGGCCAAGACCGTCTGCGCTCCGAGGCGCGCCACCTCCGAGAGAAGATCGCGCGCGAGACCAGGTCTCAGAGGGGCCGTCACACCGAGACCAAAGACCCCATCAATCACCAGGGTCTGTGGCCCAAGATCGGGGGTCTTCCAGGCCGAATGCACAGCTTCGAGACGAACACCGACGGCTTCCGCCTTCAATCGCTGTTCCCGCCGCAGAGGAGATTCGCGGCCCTGAGGATCCATGACGCTTAACACGCGGGGTCCGTATCCATAGCGATGCAGAAAGCGGGCCGCAACGAGGGCATCACCTCCGTTATGACCCGGTCCAGCAAGAATCAAGAGCTTTTGAGAATGTGTGCGGAGCCGAAGGGCTTCATGGCAGACCGCTAGGCCCGCCGCTTCCATCAGATCGATAGCCGGGATGCCGTGCCCGTCGGTGCTGAGCTGATCGATGGTACGGGCTTGGGCTGAAGTCCAGAGCATGAGACGACCTCAGGATTGGACGACGCCACCGGCCTTTTCGATGACTTTGATGATTTTAGAAGTCACTTCGCCCTTCAAGGGTTTGTGGGCCAAGGCGATTTTTTCTTTGGCTAGCGAAAAGTGACAACCTTTATCCCCGGGTGTGCACGTGAAGTGAAGAGTCGAGGTGCCCAGCTTAGAAATCTTAACGACCATCTCGCCACCAACCATTTCGAATTGGACCATCTTACCCAATTCTCTATCGCCCATGATCTCTTGGAGCCTGGAGATGATCGCCTGTGGATCTTTATCTGGAAACTGTATGTTCATCACGGCCTCTCTAAGTCCATTCACTCGCGTGAGCTTCACGACAGAGGTCGTGGAGCATTTGCTTGACAAGCATGTCTTCAGTCATAATCGATTTTTCGTCCATGATCCAGGAGATTCCACCGAAGGGGTCGCAGTGTGCTTCGAGACGATGCAGGCATTGATTGGTCTGGTGGAAGCCATGGAGACGGGATAGGACGATATCGAGACTTGTGTGATTCTGCACCAATTGGAGTTGCAAACGACCGATGACCAGGACAAAGCCATGCATGGCTTCGCGCTCTTTATTGAAAACGGGAAACATGCTCATCTTTTTGTCTTGTCGGCAATACTCATTGAAGACGGCGACGGCCTCTTTCATCTCCTGAAAAAGCAGCGTCACCGTCTTTTGCAAGAGATGGCGGCTGTGCTCACGGGCGGCTGCAGGATTGTGCAGTCGCCAGCCCTCGGCTTCCAGCTGTGATTGCGCCAGTATCTTGACCCATTGACGATCCATGCAAGACCTCCCGTAGACCGCAAGCTTGCGATGCGTGGTCAGAAACTAACAGAAAACATGGTCTGCACGGCGAAGTGATGGATCGAGGCAGGATAGACACTCTCGAGCAATGGCTCCACCAAAGTCCGTGAAGGGGCCAGACTAGCATAATTTCGGTCGACGACTTGTCCGAGTAGGCTTAAGCGAGCCCATGAGAAGAGTTTGATATCGCTTCGAAACGAGGCGCCGATCAGGTTGCTGTCAAATTCGATGACCGAGGCGCCAGGCAGATCGTGCAAGCGATTGGCCTGCTGCAACTCGAAAAAGGCACCAAGAAACGCACCGAAATCGTCACTGCGTTGGTAGCCAAATTCCGAGAGGATGCGCCCCGACCAGTCAGGTCCGTCGATGCGATCTTGGTTGTAACTGTACTGAGCCAGTTCGCCTTGAATGCTGACCTGAAACTGATGGGGGAGTGCGAAGATCACTCGACCGAGCTGACGGGTGTTGAGGAACAGCATATCGCCTTCCTCCAGCCGAGCGTGAGCCTCGATGTTGATATGAGTTTCGAGCAGATTGTTCTTCTGACCGAGGAAAAAACCGAGCCTCGGTGTGGTATAACCCTTCGCAAAGTCACCGTTGGCACCCTGCATCGAGGCGCCGAGATGGAGTCCCAGAGTGCTGCCATCAGCGATCGGCCATTCTATAGCAGCTGTCAGGTCAACCATTCCCAAAGACCGGACCCGATCTGACTTTTTGATAAGGGCCAACTCCTGCTCCTTGCGGACATCGGGGAGTATTCCGATTTCACCGCTCGAACCTTCCAGCGCTTTGCCGGACAATTGAAGCTCGAGGAGATACTGGGGCGAACCGGCCTTGGTCGTCGATTTAAGCTGACTGATGGTGGTGCGCAGTTCGGCGCTCTTGATCTCTTTTTTTGCGACTTCACGATCGCTGCTAGACTGGTTTTGAGTCACATAGCGTGGGATGAGGGTAACACCGCGATCCGAGCGCAGGTAGCGATAGATACGGTCGGAGTCAGATTGCAGTGGCGTCAGTGTCGGAGCGGTAGACCCCTGGGACGCCGCACCTCCCAGGGGTGGGGTCGCGGCCTGCACCTCCTGCTTCTGTTTCAGAAGCAACTGCTTTTCTGCTTCTTTCTGGTAAAGCTTTTGGGAGCGAACCAGCTTCGAGGGTAAGACCACCGCCTGCTCGAGCATGTCGATGGCGAGCTGGAAATTGCCAATCTTGAATGCTGATATGCCTCCATAGTAGCCAGCAAGGTCGTACAGCGGATGACCATTCGGAACGTTACGGAAGGCCTCCATGGCGTTGTTAAAGTCGTTGGCTCGAAATGCGGTCTGACCGTATTCGTAGCTCGCTTCGGGTTCGAGCAGGGAGAGCTCGACCGTCTGAAAAAGTTTATAGGCCTCGGGAAAGCGTTTCAATTGATAGAGGCTACGGGCCAGTTGGATCTTGGCCGGCATGTTGTCGGCTTGCTTTTGCAGAATCTGCGTGAAAACATCGATAGCATCATCGTAGCTCTTGGCTTCGTAGGCTTCCATGCCACGACGGAAGAGTTTTTGATGCGCCGGATTGGCTTTTGTTGGCTTTTTGGCGGTGTTAGCCCATACGCGCGCTTCGATTAGCAGCGGGTTCAGGCCCGGCAAAGTCAAGCTGCAGATCATGCAGGCGGCTAATGTCAGCGCTTTCATGAGGCCTCGAGGTGGAGAAAGAGGAATCATATTCGATTATACCACCGATAAGGCCGAAACGGCCAACAGTCCACTTGGCTGGTTTGCGACCTGGGTAGATTTGACATTTTTAAAAAGACACAACTTGATTGACTCGCTAGCTGCGTTACAATACTATTTCCCCCTTTCGTAAGCTCAGAGGAGTGGTGCATGGCACGCGTTTCTATCGAAGACTGCCTTCAGTATATCGAAAACCGCTTCGCTCTGGTGGCCATCGCGTCTCACCGGACTCGTCAATTGATGGAGGGAAAGACTCCATTGGTTAAAACCAAAAACAAGGAAGCGGTGACGGCTTTGCGCGAAATCGCCGAAGGGCTGGTCATCGGTCACCAACCGGACGACAAGGCCCGCACGGCCGCAGTGAACATGCCTCGGCAAGACATCTGAGGTTCGCTCAGTTTCTGCTCCACCACGGGAGCTTCATGCTCCCGATTAGACCCCCTCTGGACGCTAGCTTAGTCCCCTTCCCCATGGGGAACAAGTCACCACGATGCATATCTGGTCTATTGATAACACAGAGCTTGGAAGAAGCGATCAAGGAAGAAAATAATCCAAGCGAGGGAAGGCGCAGCGTTTGGAAACGTATGCCCAGCTGGATCACTTCGATGGTGTGGCAAGCGTTTGCGAAGTCAAGACGACCTCTCGCTTCTGAACCCTCGACTTCCAGCATCGGTCATCAGCTTGCCCCGTCCAAGGCCCGAGTTGATACTTCGGCTGTGAGTCCTCACTGGACAACAGGGATCTTGAGGAACGGTTCTCTGGGATGTGTTCTTAGCGGAGTGCAGAGACGTCGGGACCCAAAACCATTTGGCTGACAAAACGTTCGATGATCTCGTCGCGGCTGAGGTAGCGGGCATCGAACCAGTAATGCCGATTGCATTCCTCCCAAATCTGTTGACCGAAGACTTCCTCCATGGCTTCCCGAAGCGTATCTCGGAAGTCACAGTAGTCCCAGGCTACGGCATGTTCCCTTTGCTTGGCTACGATATAGGAGTGACTCATCGACTCGAAGCTGCAGCGGACGTTGCGGTAGATGAAGTGGCTCACAAATTTTTGAATGTGCGCGTCGTACTTTTTCAAGTAGCTACGCTTCTTGAGGGTCCTATACCCAGCTAAGTCGATAACCTTTCCCATGACCGTATCCTTTGTCGGTACATTCACCATCCTCCCAGATTCACTTATATATCGGCGCGATCTTTTTATTTCTTGAACCATCAGACGGCAAGGATTGCCCGGTCGAGGTAGGAAAAACTTAATCAATCCGATGTGTTGAGAGGAATGAGAAAAACTTATATCCTCAGGGTAGGTGGAAGTGTCCCCGGAGGTCACATGGGCTTGAAGGTCGGCGACTCGTTCTTTAATCGCAGTGGACAGCCCGGTGTGATGATCGGGCGTGACCAGCAGACCGAAGCTCTGCAAATCGAGCGGGAAGGCCCGCGATTTGAAAAGGCCAGGACCTATGGCTATATCAATGGCCTCAACCCCCAAGAGCGTCAGGAGTTCGAAGGCATCATCGATGCCATGCGGGAAAAACCCAAGGCAATCGAGAGGGTGGAATGGCTCCAGGGCCAGATCGATACGATGAAAATCGATCCCAGACGGCAGGTCCTGACTCGCTACCTGGAGGGCGAACTCGCCCACATTATGAACAGTGAAGGTATCTATCCACGGACCTACTCTGTGGAAGAATCCAAGGTTTAATGACCCGTAAAGGTTCTCTATTCAGCGAGAAAGGGAGACAGCATGAGTAACATCGGCGATCTGGTGCCCAAAGCCGGCCTCTACACGAATCCGGGTGTCATTACCGAAAAGAAAGATGATGGAACCATTACCGTCGACACCGAACCGATGGCCGTGAATAAGTATCATCGGTACACCAATACCACGGGTCTGACTGAACAAGACAAAAACACTTTTAACAGTATCCTCGACCAGATCTACCAGAAGGAGAATGACGTCGAGAAGATCAACGATATCCAGGTCAGCATCGATAAGCTCAAGGTGGATCCTTCGAACCAAAAGATCGTGCAGTATCTACGCAATCAGCAGGCGCATTTGATTCGTAAGGCCAAGCAGTTGCCGCAGACCTACAATTGGGATGCCGCGAATCTGCGCGGAACCAAGCCTGGGGAGACCTAGGCTCTTGCAGGTGGGGTCTCGCCTGAAAGACTCCATTGAGGCAGTCTCAAACCGTCCGTACGCTAGGCGCATAAAGTCTCGAAGCTTCTATGGGACAAATGGTCCAGGGGGAGCCGAGAATTTTTTGCGCCTCGATGCTTATGAGCTATAGGGGGCACAGGTGTCTCGACGGGAAGCCCCTTTCAGCAAACAGAAGTGGTCCCATGGCTAGGTCCGAAAAAACCATGATTCTCATGGTGAACGGTTGCTCCGCGAGGAGCTGAAAAACTTTGAGCATCGACACCTCGGGACTATGGAGGGATGCTCACTCATGGGTTCGACTGTTTTCCCCCCGCTTTTGGGCCTCGATCGCATAAAGTGTCAAAGCTTCTCGCTTACCTTCTGGTGCAAGGCTGGCTGCTGCCAAGAAGGCATCTCCTGCTTCGCGAAAATAGCTCCGCTGCATCCACTGCATACCCAGAGACCGATACCACTCTACGGCAAAAGTTTGCGGAAGCTCCTTCGGAGGTTCGAGTTTGGCAAAAAATTCGAGAAGCGGTTGCTGCTGTCCCGTGAAGCGATGATTGCGGAGGTAGAGGTACCGTATGATCCAGCTGCGGTCCTGCCTGCTCCACGAGGGGACTTCGCTCCTGATACCCGTGAGGAGCTTGAGCCAGGGACCTGCTCGTTCGGCAGGCTCTTGCATGAGGAGCGTCCGAGCCCAGATCTGGCGGACGAGATGATCACCGACGTCATATCCCTCGAGAATCTGACGAAAGGCCATCAATGCGGTTTTGGCTTCTTCGAGTTGATCCATGCCTACCAGGATATCGTTGTGCAGTAAAAACAATTCGACGTCCTCGATGGTCTTTGGTGGGCGATGTTGGACAGAGAGGATCTCCTGAGCGAGTCGGATCGCCTTTTCCCTGTCGAAGTTCGCCCATAGAGCTTGGACCTGCGAGCGCAGATAAGCCAGTCGAACACTTGGATCTGATTCGAGACGCATCCGCCAAGGCCAATAATCGCGCTCAGCGACCCAGTTTTGAGGTTGTCGGAATCGCAGGAGTGCATCATCGCCACTCTTGGCTAATAAGGCCTTGCTGTGAGGACAGCGATCTTCGAGGATACCAGGGTAACGAAACAAAGCCTCAGCCTTGATCGAAGTAGCCGTCGGTGGATACTGAGCTTCCAGAAAATTTCGCCAGTCCGCGAGAATACGATCTGCCTCCGTGTCAAATACACTTTGCCAGGAATCACCGGCATACAGTTGCTTCACCCGTCCTACCCCATAATGATCGATCAGAAACTTGAGTATAGAACCAGCGACGGTATAAGCTCGTCGGCCCGATTCGCGCCAAAAGAGAGGCGAAAAAAGACCACGGAGATCCGGAAGGCGACCGCTTGACACGAGGTTGGCCGCCCCTGCATGCAGTGACATCTCCTCTTCGTGGGGAGCCAGAGCTACGGCCAGGCCCTCGGTAAAGGCCAGGTTAGGGTGAAAGCCAAGACCACGAAAGGCGAACGAGGAGGTGAGAGCATGCACCAGTTCATGACGGAGGGTGCCGTGAGGCCACGCCTCCAAGTTGATATGGATAGAGGGAGTGACGACGTCTGTGATATCGGTTCCGTCGCCACCGAACCAAAGTTTCTTGGCCTCACGCGAAGGATAGACGAAGATGTGCACATGGGTGTCATAGACCTGCAGCTGCTCAGCAAGATCATGGACATGAAACTGTGCTGCAGCGAAGATCTCGTCTAGCATCCACCGTTCATCCGCTGACTCGAATGCCTTGTGATGAAGCGTGAAGCGGTCTTCCTTACGCTTTTCAGGCATAAGGCTCATAAGAGCATCAAGCCCTAGGGCCTGGCTGGGAAAGGGAGCGGCTCGCTTTGCAGTCTCATAGGCGCCGAGAAGGGGTAAAAGACTCAGGACCAGGTATCGTTTGCGAGTCCACAACACGGCACTTGCGAGTAAACTGCACGCGATCCAAGCATGGGTAGCACGGGTCCACAGGATGCCCGCATCGACCGGAATCCAATTGTCATAGATGGCTCCGTGAATAAAGCCGGCGAGGAGATGGGTCGTGCGCTTCTGGGGGTTCATCCACAGGCTCCAACCCAGATGCAAGAACAGAAGGAAAAAGACTAAGAGACCCATGTAAACGCAAAAGCGCCGAGCGACACCGGCTTGTCGCAAGCGTAAGCCAATGCCGAAGCAGGCGCTCGCCAGAATAAGATGCGGGAAAGTCTGGATCAACGACCAGAAGTAGAAATCCCGTTCGGCACAGAGACAAAGTCCCGTTCGATAGGCTATCAAGGCGGGCGCGATGAGAACGAGGGGGATGAGAGATCCCGTCAGAATCCACATCCACAGCGAAGTCCTCCTATCCCGACGGGCCACGAGCGACACAGCCGGCAGAATGAAAAGACTCGCGTAAGCGACAAGGGTTGCATACTCATACTCGAGATTCCGAGCGATCGGAATGACCAAAGGCAAGAGTGCCGACAGCCCAAAGCCAAAGCCAAGGAGAAACGGAGGAGATCGGAGCATGCAGGACTCCTTGTTTCAGCGTCGGGATTACCGCTGCGGAAGCCGCTCGAGGTGGGCGGCTGACGAAGGCTGACAAGCGCCTTAGAGCGCGTTGAAGAAAGCCCACTGGCGCGTTCCCTGCCGACACATGGACAGAAGCTCGCGTCTGTGTCGTTGGACATTGCGGGCAAACTGCTGTCGATCACCACCCTGTCGGCTCTGGCGCTCGAGGGTCAATTGCTCACATATCTTTTCACAGACCTGAAGAAGGTTCATGACTCTCATGCTGAGAACGCACTCACCTGGCGCGACGAGCAGCGAACTATTCTTTTTCATTTCCTCGTAATCATGAAAGGCGTCAGTCAGAAGCTCATCGCCGATCAGATCAGCCACGATTCGCATCTGTTCAATCTTGCGTTCGATCACCTTAGCCGTCTCCGTCTTGTAAACGCTGGCTCGATAGTAATTGAGCTGCTGCATGATATCCGATTTGAGCTCCCGACAAAGTTCCATGAGCTCCATCATGATATCACTGTAATCGTAGCGCGACATCGACGCCTCCTCGGTATCCTGGAAGACACTCTAACACATGCTTGTGCTGCCTTCCTCCATTGTACCAAGGGTAGGGATCTGAGTGTCAAATCCATGGCCGATAAGGCTTTAGTGGAATGGTGCTAGTTCTGGCGAAAACACTAATTCTATCTGAAGATTGGCTTCTTCAAGCTGCGGGCAGGCTGTTGACAAGAGGTCTTTCCGAGCTTAGGGGAGACGATTGTGGCAAGCAGAACAAGACCTGTCCGGACCTTGAAAGTCTGACTCTGAGCCGTGGATTGGTGGCTTGGTCCTTGGGGAGCTCAAGCAGCCGAGGGGAGGTTTCCCTTCGATCCGAAGCAGATGGCAAGCTCTTGATGGGTGAGCCAGCGATCGCGACTCACCACTCGGAGCGTACCGAGCCCTCCGGCGAACTCAGAACAAGGCGTAAACCTTGCTTACTCGAACCAGGATTTTGGTCGGGCGTGAGATCAAAGAGCACCAGGTACTCTCGGCTCCACACGTTGATGCTGGGGAAAAACGGCATCCAGCGTTCCTTAGGCTTCAGGTGTTTGATGGCACTGGGCTTCAGACTCTGTCCGCCGGTCTCGAGCTGGACATTCCACACCTGGGTGTCAGAGAGATCGATCAGGTTGTTGTTAGCTGCAAAGAGACTCACAAAGAAGCCGGTCTGTTGACTGGCCTCACCGAGCAAGGGCTGAGGCTCGTTAAAAACAGATTCGTAACGTTGAGCCAGGGCGCTGCGAAATTCGCTGGTCAAATGCGTGATATGCACCTGGTGCTTGGTGGAAAAATTGTCGATGACCTCGTAATCTGCAGAGACTTTTTGGTAGACAGTGTAGTAGGGCGTATCCTCGCTCGCGTCAAGCGGGATGCCGACTTCCGGATCCGGTGAAGAGACACAACTGGTGAGGACCAAAACCAAGCCAGCGATTAAGCTTCGCTTCACTGTCGATTCCCTCTCAAGAGCCGCAATTAGATGGTCACCCGGTTGCGACCACCTGTCTTGGATTGGTACAACTTTTTGTCAGCATCCTCAAGCAGAGAATCGGGGGAGCTCAACTTAGGATTGAGCTGAGAGACGCCCATCGACAGTGTTTGTTTGATCGTGTGCCCCTGAACTTCAAAACGGTGGTTCTCGAAGGTGCCACGAATCCGTTCGGCGAGCTCGTAGGCGACCTTGGCGTCCGTCGAAGGGAGGAGGATCACAAATTCTTCACCGCCGTACCGACAGAAGATGTCGTCTTTGCGTATGATCGATTTCACGAGAGTGGCCGTCTCGCGCAGGATGCCATCGCCAACACTATGCCCGTAGGTGTCATTGACTTTCTTGAAGAAGTCGAGGTCGAAGTAGATGAGCGATAGCGGGCGGCCGTAGGCTCGTGAGAATTTGAACTCGGTTTCAAGGGCTTCGATTAAGTATTTCTTGTTGAAGGTGTTAGTGCCGACGTCGATGGTCGCCATCCGATAGATTTTGTCGTGGAAGACGTTTTCGATGTTACCTTGTGCGAAAAACTTGAAAACGATATTGCCTAAGCGGATGATATCCCCGTCCCGCAGGACTTCGCGGTTGCTGATTTTCTTATCGTTGACATAGGTGCCGTTGGAACTACCCAGATCGGCGATGTAAATCTCGTCTCCTTGCTGTAAGCACTGTGCATGGGTCCGAGATACGCTCTGCTCGTTCACAACGATGTCGACGGTGGGGGCTCGACCGACCACCATCTCCTTCTGATCGAGAACGTAGCGTTTGCCGAGATTGGTGCCACTGTATTGTACCAGGCACGCGGCCGACTTTTTGGGCGGGTTGAAGATACTCGAACCAGGATCAGCAATGATGGTCTTATCGTCTGCCATGGTTGTACGTGCACTCGAAAGGGTGTTGTCGGTAAGCTTGTCTTGAGGATAACATGGCCGACCAGGTCCTGCAATGCAGGGCAAATTTTGCAAGCTTCTGCTGGCAGAGGTTGCGATCGCGGTCCGCATGGGCTTCTGAACGGTTTGGCTCAAATATGGACTTGTGCCTCTTTGCGGTCTGACAGATAAGAAGAAAAGAGTTAAAACTTCGTTCATAAGAGCCTATTGCCTCCGGCGGGCGAGTCGCGTAAGGAGGAGTGTCGCTCTCTGATTTGAGGATATGGAATGAAAGTCGTGATGGTCGGGACAGGATATGTGGGCTTGGTGACAGGAGCCTGCTTGGCTGAGGTAGGACACGATGTGCACTGCGTGGATCTGAATGCCAATAAAATCAGGACTCTGCAAGATGGCATCTCCCCCATCTTTGAGCCTGGGCTTGAGGGGTTCATCCGACGCAATATGGGGCACGACCGTCTGCATTTCAGTACCGATCTTGCCCAATCCTTGCCAAACGCGGAGATGATCTTCATTGCGGTCGGGACCCCCGAAGGAGAAGATGGTTCGGCCGATCTTAGCTACGTAAAAGCCGTAGCCGAGAGTCTGGGGAAGCTTATCCGGGAAGACTGCGTCGTGATAGTGAAGTCCACTGTTCCGGTTGGCACCTGTGATCTCGTCGAAGCGATCATCGAGACGAGCTTGCGTGAGCGTGGTGCTTCCCTTCGGGTAACGGTCGCCTCGAACCCCGAGTTCCTGAAAGAAGGGGATGCCATCAGCGACTTTATGAAGCCCGATCGCATCGTCGTTGGGCTCAACGATTTAACAGCGGAAGAGAGTTTCCGGGAACTGTATCGGCCTTTCATTTTGGACGACCAAGGCAAGCTCCTCTTGATGGATCGTCGGTCTTCCGAGCTGACCAAATACGGGGCCAACGCGATGCTGGCCACACGCATCAGCTTCATGAACGAACTGGCTCTGCTCTGCGAACGACTCGGTGCCAATATAGACAAGGTCCGTCTTGGCATCGGATCTGATGGCCGGATCGGCAAAAAATTCCTTTATGCCGGACCTGGGTACGGTGGCTCCTGCTTTCCCAAGGACGTTGCGGCGCTGCTTCAGACCAGCGCGCAGCACGGAGTCGAGCTGCAGGTTCTTCGTGCGGTGACCGAGGCTAACGATCGTCAGAAGCACTATGTATTTCAGAAGGTTGCTCAGTATTTTGGCGATTTGAAAGAGCGTAAGGTGGCCGTCTGGGGTCTGAGCTTTAAGCCTGGGACAGACGACGTTCGCGAGACACCGTCTCGGGTCATGATCCAGCGCCTTCTGGCCGCGGGTGCTTGGGTTGTGGCGCACGATCCCGAGGGCACGGAGAATTTTTCCCGCGAGTTTGGCGACCATCCACGGCTTAGCTATGCAAATCAGGCTTACGAAGCCCTGCAGGGTGCCCACGCTCTCGTGCTCGTGACGGAGTGGAGCGAGTATAAAAGGCCGAACTGGGAGAAAGTTGAGCGCCTCATGGCGCAAAAAGTTGTCTTTGACCTCAGGAATCAGTATGAATCTTGGGATCTGATCAGTCGGGGCTTCTACTACGAGTGCGTAGGGCGTCCCGACTCGCAAACTCTTAATGTGATGCCAAGGACGTGATCGAACCGGAATCACCCGGTCGTGGTCTCGGCCTTGGCTGGTTCTGCTGAGATGGATTCAGAGTCAAGGCCTGACGCAGAAAAGTACCCAGGTGAAGGAGGCTTCATGAGGATACTTCCTTCTGAAACCAAGCTGAGACGGTGACTTTTCAGCAGAATCTAGCTAGGACCCGCCTGGGAGACCCCGGATGAACGCTCGACACAAACGCGCCCTGATACGTACCGGTCTGATCTTCGCTGTCTGTGCTTATCCTCTCTGGTTTTTCCTCAAACAGCAAACAGCCAACCTGGAAGCTGAAATCGATGGTTTCGGAATCGTTCCGGAATTCACCCTCAACTTCGCCAACCAAGCGATTGGTATGACTCATTATGACACCCATAAGCATCTGACCGTGGTCGCCGTTCTCAAGGAAAGCTGTCCAGAGAGTTGTCCCGAGACCCAGCAGTTTTTGGCTCAATTCAAGGCGTGGGCTGATGACGAATTACGAATGAAAACCGAAAAAAAGGTGAGCCAGCCGAACCCGATTCGTTTTGTGATCCAGACGGCCACGGCCTTCGAGCATCTGCCCCAGGATTGGAGCATCGTGGCGATGGAAAGCGGGGATCCGTACCTGGTTCCGGAACGAAAGGCGCAGGCCGAGGTGCCTGCGATCGTTCTGATCGATGACGCCGGCTTTTACCGCGCTTACGCTCCTCTGTCAGATCCTCAATCCCCTGCGATTCTCAAGCGCGAACTGAGTCGGATGATTTCCGAGCAGTACCTCATCCACTACGTGTCCGAACAAAACCTCATGTGGGAAAAATATCGCCCCCGTCGCTGATCCCGCCTCTCAAACTTGGTATGATGGGGTCCATCGAGCCTTTTTTATTCCTCGCCTGAGGTCCTGGTAACGACCCAGACAGACCATTCGAGGTGCTGCTGTCTTCAGAGCTCTGGTTTCAGGGGGATTGGCTCCTATTACACAAAGCCAAGGAGGGCTAGGATGGATCCGAAGTATAATGTGGTTGTGATCGGCGCCGGTTCCGCAGGATTGATCAGCGCTTACATGAGTGCCGCGGTGAAGGCTCGAGTGGCTCTGATCGAACGGCACAAGATGGGTGGCGATTGTCTCAACACGGGTTGTGTTCCCTCCAAAGCTTTGATTCGTACCGCTCGCTTCGTTCATGATCTGAGACGGCATCAAGAACTTGGTGTCGCCGAGGTTCAATTTCGCTTGGATTTTGCTCAAATCATGCAGCGTGTGCAGGACAAGGTGGCTGCGATCGAACCGCATGATAGCATCGAACGGTACACGGGTCTGGGGGTCGAATGCTATCAGGGTGACGCGCAGCTTGACGATCTACACAGGGTGCGTTTGGGAGATCGAACATTCTCGACCAAAAACATCATTCTTGCTGTGGGTGCCTCCCCCATCATTCCTCCTTTGCCGGGCATGGACCGCATCTCCCCTCTCTCTTCGGACAATCTTTGGCAGCTCAGGACCTTGCCGCAACGCCTCGTTGTTCTCGGAGGCGGACCCATCGGCTGTGAAATGGCGCAAGCCTTTCATCGCTTGGGTTCGAGTGTCACCCAGATCGAGATGATGCCACGCCTTCTGAGCAAAGAAGATCCTGATATGGCCGAGCTGGTGGTCAAACGCATGAGAGCCGAAGGGGTCACGATTCGCACCAGTACCCGCGCTGTGCGAATCGAAGTGCAAGGAGGCGAAAAGCAGCTCGTTGTTCAGGGACCCAACGGACCGGAAGAACGCGTGCCCTTTGACGAACTGCTCTGCGCCGTAGGGAGAAGGCCGAATACGCAGTCCTTTGATTGGCAGAAGTTTGGGATTGAATTGAATCCCAATGGTACCTTTAAGACGGATGCTTATCTGCGAACCAGTCAAGCGCATATCTTTGCTGCAGGGGACTGCGCGGGTCCTTTCCAACTGACTCATGCAGCCTCGCATCAGGCCTGGTACTGTGCTATGAATGCTTTGTTTGCACCCTTGGTGCGCTTTAAAGCGGATTACCGGGTGCTTCCCTGGTGCACCTTCACCGATCCCGAGCTCGCTCAAGTGGGCCTAAATGAAACAATGGCCAAAGAGCAAGGACTGGCCTATGAAGTCACCCATTACGATATGAGCGATCTCGATAGGGCCATCACTGAATCGGAAGACTATGGAGCGATCAAGGTCCTGACCGTCCCTGGAAAGGATCGTATCCTTGGAGTGAGTATTTGCTCCCATCTAGCGGGAGAATTGATAGGACCGTTTGCATTGGCGATGAAACACGGTCTTGGATTGCGCAAAATCTTGGGCACGGTTCACGCGTATCCGACCTTTATTGAAGCCAATAAAGCTGTCGCTGGGGCTTGGACACGACCTCGTGTGCCCCAGTGGGCCTTAAGATTTTTAACTCAATATCACGCCTTTCGCCGGCGTTGACACAAGGAGTGTTGCGTGGATGTCCTAACCCTTGGACTCTTGATTGCCGTTGGCTTGGCCTGTGTGAGTTTTGCCTGGGGATTGGGGCAATGGCTCAAGGCTCGAAAACTGGGGCAGGACCTTAGTTTTCAGCAGAGAGCTCTGAGCGAGAAGGATCTTGGGCTCAGCGAGGCCCAACTCTCGTTGCGCAGCGCTGAGCTGAAGGTTCAAGAACTCCGAAGCCAAGTGGTGCGCCTGGAGACGGAGCTTCGACTCCACCACGAAGAAGCTGCAGCCCGTATGAAACTGTACGAAGATGCCGAGCAGCGACTGAGCCAAACCTTTCAACTTCTTTCGGGTGATGCCCTACGGCAAAGCCACGAGTCTTTTCTGCAGCTGGCCCGTTCGGTGCTCGAGCAGCACGAAGTGAGGGCTCAGGGCGATATGGAACTCAGACAGCAGGCGGTGCATCAGCTCATCGAGCCGATCCATCGTTCGCTCGAAAAAGTCCAGGAACGGATCTTCGACATCGAAAAGCAGCGCGTTGGCGCTTACCAGGGGCTCCAGGAGCAGATCGGCCTGCTGCTGCAGGCGCAGAAGAAGCTACAGCTGGAGGCTTCCCAGCTCGCGACCGCGCTGCGCTCACCGACCACCCGAGGACGTTGGGGTGAGCTGCAGCTCCGCCGGGTTGTAGAACTGGCCGGTATGATCGCTCACTGTGATTTTTTTGAGCAGAGTGCCACCCAAGCCGAAGGTCGTCAGCTGCGTCCCGACATGATTATTCGATTGCCGGGCAATCGCTCGATAGCCATTGATGCCAAGGTTCCCCTGCAAGCGTATCTGGAGGCATTGGAATGCGCGGAAGAACGACAAAGGGAGGCCCTGCTCCAGCAGTATGCTCAGCATGTTCGCAAGCAGGTCCAAGCTCTTGGACAAAAAGCCTATTGGGACCAACTGCCAAACTCCCCCGAGTTCGTCCTGCTGTTTCTGCCTGGGGAAGCCTTCTTCAGCGCGGCTCTGCAAGCTGATCCCACCTTGCTCGAAGTGGGCGTGGACTATAAAGTTTTGATCGCGACTCCCACGACTCTGATTGCTCTCCTCAGGACGGCTGCCTATGGCTGGAGACAGGAGGATATGACACGCCATGCTCTTGAGGTGAGCCGTTTAGGGAAGGAGCTGTACCAAAGGATCGCCGACCTCAGTGCTCATGTCGCCGACATGGGGCGTAGTCTGGGCATGAGCGTTCAAGCCTATAACAAAATGGTGGGCACTCTTGAATCTCGAGTGATGGTCAGCGCCCGGCGTTTTCAGGAACTTAAAGCCGACGATCCCAAAAAAGAACTGCGTGAGCTGGCAGCGATTGAGTCCCACCCCCGCGTACTCAACGCTCTGGAACTGGATCTCTGAGGAAGTTGCGAGACGTTCCTTCCATACAGAGACACGTTTGGTCCGTTTGATGTCATGGGCGAGGTGACCTTGGGGTGGGCTCTCAGGATTCTCGGGCTGGGAGCATGGTGAGCGCAGGTGAGTATTCCCCATCCCATCCGCTGCTCATACAGCGACATCCAGCGGCTGCGAGGACGTCTCAGGGTCTGCCAGAGGAATGTCTATCTCAACCTTGACGCCATGCCCCCGCTCGCTGCTGATATGGATTTGACCACCGAGCTCTTCGACCGATTGCAGGATCGCACCCATACCGACTCCACGGCCTGAAATATCACTCAGCTCTGTTGCAGTCGAAAAGCCGGGAGCAAAGATAAATCGATAGATCTCCGCCTCAGAGAGCTGTGCACCATCTCCAGTGAAGAGACCCAAGCTTTTTGCTTTATTTTTTACGATCTCGGGATCGATCCCCCGACCGTCATCCTGGACTCGAATGAGAAGCTGGCTGGGCGTTTGGGTGAAGGCGACCTGGATTTTACCCGTCGGATCTTTGCTGCCTCGATCTTCAGGTAGTTCAATGCCGTGATCGACAGCATTTCGGATGAGATGAATGAGATTTTTGAGGACAGAGGCATACCTCTCATCCACGAGGATATCGGTGCCCGTGATGTCGCAAACGACATTTTTATCGAGCTTTTTACCGAGCTTTTCGATCGTAGATTGGAGCGGGCCGATATGATTGCGGATTGGATTCTGTTCACATCGCTTCAGCATCTTCAAAAGTTCTTGGTGATGTCTTGGATTCAACTGTTGGGCACTCCAAGTCACGATTTCATGGTAGTCGGAGCTGCGCAATTCGAAAACGAGCTCCTTATTGTCGAGGCCCAGAAGATCCTTATTGTCCTCCAAAAGGATTTCTACCAAGTCCGACAGGTGTTCGATATGTTCGACATCGATCGTGTTAAGTCCCTCGACTTGATGGATGTAATCTGCTGCCTGCTGCATTCCGAAGATGCTCAGATTGCCCTTCATAGTATGCAGAAGATTGCGTATACCAATTGAATCCTGGGATTGTAGAGCCGAAAAAGCGAGCTGAATCTCGTGCCGAAAGTCAGCTAAGAAGACTTTGAAAGCAGCCTTTTCTCGGAGTATGCCCAGGAGCATTTCATTGTAACGAACCCGCTTTTCTGCCTCTTGCAGTCGGGTGACATCGTTCATCGTAAACAAGATAGCCCACAGTTCCCCTGCATCATTGCGCAGCCCAGCGCCCGATACACCCAGGGTACGGCCATTGATCGCAAGTGAGTGCGGGATTTGCTCGAGGGAGACTTCAAGTGGTAGCATATCCTGGAAAACCTGAGATATTGTAGCTTTGAGGATGGCCTTCGTCTGATCATCAAGCGGGAGGATCTCGCTTAACTTCATTCCTGGCTTCAAATCGACACCAATCAGTCGACGGCAGGATTCGGTAAATCCAGGCTGGAGGACTCCCTTCTGGTCGATCACCAGAAAGCCAGAACTGACATTTTTCAAAATCGTATTGATCTGATCCGTTCGTGCTTTGACCATCAGTTCCAAACCTTCATTCAGGAATCGGACCTCTTTTTCTGCTTGCTCGGCTTGATCAAAAGCTTGGTCGAAACGGCGCGACAGAAGGATCGCTTGAAAGAAGATCATCGCGAAGGTGCCTATGTGTGCGACGGGCGGAAGCTGCAGCACGCCCATGTTGACCAGAATATCGATCAAACCCGCCGAGAACAAACTACCAAAGCCCATCAGGAAAATAAGGGCCCCCTCCCGCTTGCGCACAGCAGCTAAGATCAAGGCGGCGATCATCGAAAATCCCGCGATCACGAGAAAGAGCTGATAGATCCGGAGCGACTGTGGATACATGCTGGCCGGTGTGAGGGCAATGAGGAAGACCCAGAGACCAGCAAGTGCCGCAAAGGACTTCGTAAGCAGCTTCGGCAACTCTTTAGGATAAAGATCATGGACCAATAAGACTATCGCAAGGAAAGGGACTGCAATGGACAGATACTCGAGCTTGAGTTGTAATTCAAGAGGAGCTTCAGGAAAAACCGTCGTGAAGATCTGTCCGTAACCAATCACGATCGATCGTGTTCCCATGGCCAGGCAGAATACTCCGAAATAGAGTGGGGACAGCCGGCTTCTTCGGATCCACCAGAGGTAGAAATGGTAGAAAGCCATAATCGAAATAGCACCAAAGGTGAGCGCGTCACGGGTCTGTAAGTTGCGATGTTCTTGATGGATGACATCTGGCCGACCCACGAGAACTCCTCCGACACCACCATGGTAGAAGTAGGAGAAGTTTGATAATTCGATTGTGATTGAGTTTGACCCTGGTCTGGGTACAAAGGTGTGGAGCGTCATACGTTGACGCGCTGAGAGCTCTTTACCCTGAACGGATAGTTGCCCCATCGAGCTTATCATTTGATCATTGATCCAAAGTCTTGCTGCAGACGGCAGGCGGGGAAATTTAATCGTCAGTGGTTCCGTCGAAGACGATCTGAATTCGATATGGTAGGTAGCAAAAGGTTCTAAATAATCCTGAATTTCCGGTATGTTGGTAGCTCTCCAGTCGACGTCTGGTGGCAGATAGGCGGTAAGTTGGCCCTTGCCTTCCTGCAGGTCTTTTGGCGTCAAGAGTTGCTTCCAGTAGAATTGCCACTCTCCAGTGATGGGAATTCCTTTACTCCAATCTAATTCGCTGGCCGTGAGGTCACAGACCCCTTGTTTCCCGCAGGCTGAGGCATCCGAGGAAACATGCGCTCCGCAGAGGATCAAGCAAATCATGACCTGTCTCATCCAGTGGATCATCGAGACTGCCCCTTGAAATTAGATTCCGAATCTTCACTATTGTAGGACAATATCTCGTCAATATCTACAGGGGGTGATGAGCCAAGGCATCTCGCGTTCTATCGAGCACACAGGTGGGTGAGCTGAGGCTATGTCACGGCTTGGCGAGCCTGAGGTGCACAATCCGAGTCTATTTGTCCTCAAAGCGCTGCTGCAACTGATCGATACGAAGTTTGGTGTCTTCCAGTCGAAGCTTCATAGTACGTAGCAGCTCATACGCGCGTTCGACTTTACCAACCATAAGATCAAGGTCGAGTTCCGGTGAGGCGATATCGCGGACGATGGTCTCCACTTCTGTTAGCATCGCCTGATAGGTCAGAGATTCTTGCATCCTGTTTATGTCCTATTTTTAAGTTCGATGGATTCGATTTTCAGATGAAGGCGGGCGTCAGGTAGGCGCGCTCGCAGGCGCTGACCTGTGCGAAGCTGGACGGCCGATAAAATGCGACCTTCGTCATCACTCAGTTGGGTCCAGCCTTGGGCCATCCACGGTTGTGGGTCACGTTGGCGAACGAGTGCCTCGAACTCGCCTGCAATTTTCTCCGCATCGAGCATCGCTCGATTGACAGTGAAGCTAAGCTGCTGCTCGAGGCGGGAGCGATCTTGCTCCTCGAGCAACAGTGCCCGCTCCGCCTGGTTCCGGAGCTGATAAAGGCGTTCTGCTAGCAAGCGATCAAGGTCTTGGGTCTTTTGTAGAGCCTGTCGCTGCAACTGGACACCCCAGGCTTTGAGTGTCTGCTGCTCGATTAGACAGCGTCGCTCGATCTGCATGTCGAGCGTCGAGTCGAGCTGCAGTTGATGCTGCTGCTGACCATGGAGGACCTGCTGCACCGCTAGTAAGAGTTTCTCTCGGACATGTCCCAGTCGAAGGTCCTGGAGTCGAATGCGCTCAGTCATGGCTCGACTCAGGTGGACGGTGAGCTGGTCAAGATCGATGCGGGTTTTTTGAAAGATCGCAGCAATAAAATCGGCAGCTGCTGTTGGCGTCTTCTCCCTTTGATGACAAATCTCCTCCGCGACACAGACATCCTCGTGGTGACCAATTGCCGCGATGATGGGCACGGGGCTCTGGGCAATGGCATAAGCTATTTCAGGGCTATCAAACCAGCGAAGATCGGCGGCGCTGCCGCCACCGCGGGTCACGACGATCAGGTCACAAGCTGATGCGATCAAGGTCGTTAAGCCTCGGACGACTTCTTCGAGCGTTCGTTCTCCTTGCATCTGCGAAGCATAAAAGCTGATCTGTCCTGGGAATCGATACACCCGAAGCTGGTCGATAAAGTCGCTTTGAGCCCTCGACTCGGGAGCTGTGATGAGTCCAATGTGAAAAGGAAAACGGGGTAGCGGCATGCGCTTTTGTAGCTGATCGAGGCCCTTGGCGCGTAATTCGCGAAGCAATCGCTCTCGGGCGAGGGCCAAAGAACCTTTGGTGAAGTTAGGGTCTATGCCTTGTACCTGCAAGCTCAATTGACCACGATCCTTGTAAAGGCTCACATCAACGAGAAGGCGGACCCGAATCCCATCCTGCAGCAGTTCGCGCACAGCATCGCGTCCCAGCTTCCGCTCGATGTCGACGAGTTGGGATCGCCAGAGGGTGACCTGTACCGTCTGCGTTGCCGAACGAGAGGCACCCTCCTTCTTATCTGCGAGCTGAAAGTAAAGGCCACTGGCGTGGGAACGAAAGTTTTGGATCTCACCGACCACCCAAAGACTCCTAGGAAATCCCTGGGCGATGAGCATTTGAGCCTGATGCATGAGCTCGCTGATCGTCAGACCATCAACAGTCATTTCGGCGTGGTCTCCAGAACCTGCAAGCGATCGAGCCTCCTGGAGTTGCTCGTTCCATCCTGCCCGGGGTTGGGCGTCCTCGAAGCTTCGTGAAGGCACTGGAGCGGGGTCACGCCGCGGACCACCGCCGACGCTCTTGCACAGGTCACTGACACGCTGCAGAATCTCAGGGGTCAAGGGCAGCGTCCAAGTCTTGTCGCTCGCCTGGTACTGCCCACCGAGAGCGCGAATCATGTCGCGGTACGGGTAGGTTTTCCCATGCAAGACGATACGCTGCTCATCTTTCTGAAAATAAACAGACACAGAGCCTCCCGCCTCAAAAGCGATCCTTGTGGATGCGATCGGACGGCACTCCAAGGCTGTGTAGAAGCGATTGAGCTGCCTCCATCAATCCAGCGGGTCCGCAAAGGAGGTACTCGGCATCAGGCAGTAAGGATGCGGAGAGATGGTCGATTGGACGACCCTCCTGAGCCAATCCCATGGCGACGTGGTCAGCGTAGATGGACACACACAGGTTGGGGCATCCGGCTTCGAGGGCCAAGAGCTCCGCACGAAAGGGAATTTCTTTGTCCGTCTGGCAGCCATAGAGCAGGCGCGTCGGTGCTGGCTCGCCTGAGGCCACGCGGGCCTCGAGTATTGATTTCAGAGGTGTGATACCAGAACCTCCCGCAAGCATCACAACAGCCTGGTCCTGACGCGGAATAGGAAAACGTCCCGCTGGAGGCGCTAGACGCAGAAGCGAGCCGATGTGCTGCTGGAGAGCCCAACGCTGCAGACGGACATCGTCCATCATGACGCAAAGCTCGAGCCGATGATCGGGGCGCGGAGCGGAAGCGATGGAGTAGTACTTTTTGAAGGTGCCGTCCTGATCTTCAAAGAGGACTTGGGTGTACTGACCTGGCTTGAATGAGAGAGGGGCTTGAGACTGGAGTTTGAGGATAAGGTAGCGAGACCCGAGAGCTTCCAGACCCACGATGGTGGCTGGCAGAAATTCTTCGCTTGGCACGTGTCACTCCTTTCGTGGGCTCGGATGGGTTTTTGCCAGAATCGTCAAACCTCACCATCCAAGTCTCAGTGTTCCTGATAGGTTTCGTCCGATGCCTGAAGACTCGGCGCGAATCAGTTGGTCTCTCAGCTCACAGAGGCTGTGATCTGAGGAACCAGCACGCGAAGTGAGCACGTTATGAGCGAACAGGGGCGTAAGCTCTCTCTCAGACTCGTTTCACACCAACTTTGCAGCCGGTCATGACCGAAGCCTGAATGTCTTCGCGAGAAATCAATTCCGTTGGCAGGGTGGCGCGGCGGATGTTGGCCCGATAAAGGATGGCACCACGAAGCTTGGAGTAGTCAAGGTCGGCATCTTCCAGATTCGCCCCTGTGAAGTCTGCTCCTTCAAGGTTAGCGCTCCAAAGTGAAGTACCGCGCATATCTGCGTCACGAAAGATGGCATCTTTAAGATTGGCGTAGGAAAGATTCGCTTCCCGCAGATCGCAACCTGAAAAGTCGATCTTCACGAGGTTCGCCTTACGCATATCGTATCCCGCTAGGTTTCTGGTTTCGGCGAGAAGCTCGAGAACCTCCTTACGGGTCAGGGTGACGAGATTTTCGGAGTTCTTGCTCATGTTCACCTCTTCTCTGGAACGAAGATCTTAGCAATCATCGGCACAGGCTGCAAAGCCAGCCTCGTTTCTTGGATGCTCGTCTTATGACGGACCATCCCACTCTGTGTCCCATGTCTTTCGGCCATCGCAGCCCATTATGAGGCTTCAAGGTATTTTTGCAAATACGAATTCAGCCAGCGCTCCGACCATCAGGCGGAGAGCTGGCTGTCGGTGAGCACTGTAGCCCCCTGGGGGCCACTAGCCTGCTCGTTTTTGGCTCACAAACTTACTTGGCCATCAAGGCAGCGACGTCAAGCATGCGATTGCTGAATCCCGTCTCATTGTCGTACCATGCCATGACCTTAACCATTTTGCCATTGACGACCATGGTGCTGTCCGCATCGACGCTCGAAGAGTAGGGGCTACCATTATAATCAGACGAGACCAGGAGTTCCTCGCTGAACTGGAGGACGCCTTTGAGCGGACCAGTTGCAGCAGCTTCTTGCAAGGCCTTGTTGACTTCCTCGACCGTGGTCGACTTTTGCACCCAAACAGTCAGGTCAACGAGTGAAACGTTGGCCGTGGGCACGCGAACTGAAGTGCCATCGAGCTTGCCTTTCAGTTCTGGCAAGACAAGGCCGATTGCTGCCGCAGCACCCGTCGAAGTCGGGATCATGCTGAGGGCTGCAGCGCGAGCGCGACGCAGGTCGGAGTGCGGTAAGTCCAGCAGCTGTTGGTCATTCGTGTAGCTATGAACAGTCGTCATCTGACCGCATTCGATGCCGAAGCGTTCGTGCAGAACCTTGGCCACGGGAGCCAGACAGTTGGTGGTGCAGCTACCGTTGGAAACGACGGTGAACTCAGGCTTGAGCTTTTCATGGTTCACGCCATAGACAAGCGTCAGGTCCTCGCCCTTGGCAGGAGCTGAAATCAAGACCTTCTTTGCGCCAGCTTTCAGATGCAGTTCGGCTTCTTTGCGATCGCGGAAGCGACCGGTACATTCGAAGACGATGTCGACCTGTTTCTGCCCCCATGGCAGCTCGCGTGGATCCTTGATAGCAGAAACCGATATGTTCTTGCCGTTGACAACGATACCTTCGTTGTTAGCGGTGACTGTTGCGTCCAGCGTTCCATGCACGGAATCGTATTTCAGCAGGTGTGCGAGGGTCTTTGTATCGGTGAGATCGTTGATGTGTACGATCTCGATGTCTTTACGCTTGAGAGCAGCTCGCATGACCACGCGGCCGATCCGTCCAAATCCATTGATACCCACCTTAACTGTCATGATCCCAACTCCTAAACTCGTCGAATTTGTCACATATCAAACAGCCAAGCCTTTATACCCCCCGTCTTTGAAAAAAGCTATAGCTGCAGGGCTGTCGCCTCCTCTGCCCTTCGAAACTGTTCTTTATGGCCGAACTAGGTAAAATAGACCTAGAGGATCACTCAGGAGTTTCGCATGCGTAGGGTCACCATCCGCGTCTCTCTAGGCCTTTTGACCTGCTCGAATCTCGCTCTGGGCCAGTCGTCCAATCAAAATCGGAGGCTGATGCAGCAGATTCCAAACGAGCCTTTCAGCTCGGATGCTGAAATTCTAGGAACGCTCAGCGAAGCAACGAGGGAAACCGGCCAGAACGAAAGCGTGCGAAGCCCTCAGGGGAGTACCTTCGGGCTCCAGCTGCGGGTGCAGATGACCCCGGAAGGATTTGGGGGACAGTTTCGATTGCTGCAGTACGCTCGACCCTGGCTGGCTGTGACAGAAACCTTTCGCTACTTGACACAGGAAGAGGCGACCCGCGTCTTTGATCGACGCTACGCTGCTTTTCTGGGGGCAGAACTGCATCCTTGGCGAGGTTCGCTCCTCTCTCCTTTGGCAGGGATTCAGGCCGGTTGGGAGCGTTTGGATCGAAGGGAGTATCCAAATCATGTGGACCTTTTCTCCGGGGAATTCCACGCTGGGGTGGAGCTAGCACTGAATGACTTCAGCTCCTTAGCCGTGCAATGGGTGGAAGCCACGTATGTGGGTCTCGAAGAACCGATGGATCGAGATCTTAAGCGCAATGATCTTCGGCAGGCTCGAGTCGAAGTTCACTTTTCCATGCAATGGGAAAAGGCTCTCTGAGGCTCTTCAAGGGGACGCATTGTTGCCGGCTGGAGCGCTGGTGCCAAGGAAGCTGCGTAGGCGCTCAGCTTGAGTTGCTCCAGGTTGCGCTGCAATTTGCACACGGATGTCTGCAATTCGGCTCGCAGCTCGACCGGTGGTGTCGCCTGAGGAGTAACCTGCAGCGGCCGTCTCCGCATTGACAAGACTTCCGAGGATGGACGCTGCAGCCGCTTCGTCGAGATCAGCTAGTTCTTCCGTCGTGAACCGTCCATCGCCATCGATGTCCAGGAGTTTGGCTTGGAGTGCCGTGTAAGCCGTGTTGTACATGGACAACTTAAAATTGTCAGCAGCCACGCGTTCCATGACAGGTATGCGGTTGATAAAGGTGACTGCTTCGAGCAGAAGCTGTACATTTTCGGAGCTCGCGACTGGTAAGATGGCGAAGAGGGACGTGAGCGCGTTCCCGCTCGCTTCCTCGTTGTTGCCCGCCATTCTCAGGGCAATGTCGGTGGTATCGATGCCCGCCTTTTGCGCCTTGGCGCTGGCCATAAGAGATACAAGCTCCCAGTTATCGGGAGCAGATTCGAGAGCTTTTTCGAGTATGTTGATAGCCTCGTCGGGATCGTCTTCGTCCATCGCGGCAATGGCTGCTTCAGATGGGTCGGACTTTGCAATAGGCTCGAATACATTGCTACCACAGCTACTGATCAGTGCCAATCCACAGATGAGGAGGATAACAGAACGCATGAGGTCCTCCCGTTAAAAGCCGCCTGTGAGTCGGAAGTAAAGGCGTTGGTCGGGCCTTAGGCCAACGCTGCTAGCGACTTCTTGGGTGTAAACGCCGATATCAGCCCTCAAGACAAGAAGATCCAGATAAACGCCTGCCGTTGGGTAGCCCTGATTGAGACCACCAACGAAGCCGAAGACCTTTGCAAAGCTTAGCTCGGTGCCGATATGAAGGCGCTTCAGGAAATCCTTTTCCGTCCCACCAGCGAGGTCGCGGAAATCGATCAGAAAGAGCATGGAACTCATGTTGGTGTTCTTTTGAAACGCTACTCCAGCGGTCACGATCTGCGGGAGACGTCGTTCACTCGCGTCCTTTTCTCCAGCGCGTAAAAGGGTCGTTCCCGCATTTTCCACATGCAGACCGAGACGCCAGGGGATTTTGGTGAAGCTATACATGAGCCCAAGGTCAAATCCAAAACCGCTGCGTTCGATACCGACACCATCGGCTGTCAGACGGTCTGCGATGTTTTCCGTATCGAGAGCACTTACTGCCAAACGAGCCTCGTTGCGGGACAGATACTTGAAAGTCGAGCCTATCTGTAGGCGATCGCTCAAGATGGATTCCGCTAGACCGAATGTGAAGACCCGATTGGCGGCTGCCTCGGCTTTAAGCCCTTCCACACCACGATCCTCTTTGGTTTTGGCTAAAAGTAGATTTGTCGAAGAAGATACGAGAAGGCCGACAGCCGCCCTGCGGAGGATGATACCGCTGAAGTTTGATAAGCTGAAGTGCATGTTTCGGCCGAGAAAGCTCTTGAAAGTTTCCGGACTGTTATCTTCCTCAACGATGGTCTGTCGGACGATATCTTTGGTCTTCAAAGACGACTGAATACTAGGAGATACGAGAACGATCTCCTTGTAGACTCCCTTGCCTGTGGCTAGTCCTGCCGGATTGTAAAAGAGAGCCTCGTGTCCGTCGGCAACAGCGACCCCAGTGTCGCCCCGCCCGAGGTAGTAGGGACTCCGATACAGGCTGTCGAATTCGAGTTCGTCGGCTGTGAGCTGGCGACTCGTCAGGCTTAGCAGAGTGCTGAGGGCCACGGCAATCCACGGATATAGCTGCATAGGCCGTAAGACCTCCTCTCTCCTCTAGGGAATCGGTCGTCGTCGGCGGAAATTAAGGATAAGTCCGGGGAAAGGTCTAACCATCTGATATGACAGAGAAATTGGGGGGCCAAATATGGCCCCTCAGAAGCTCATGGCACCTAAGGTGAAACGAAATTTTGTGATGAAAATGTGGGATATGCCTGTACGTGCAGCATTTTCTGAAAAATGCCAAAAAACGGGAAAGGACTAGAAACATGCAGTGCCTGAGCTTTTCTGGCTCTTTTGGGGTCATATCTTCGGAGAAGAAGCGTCAATAATCCCTTGAAATCTTTGCAGTCTTTGCAGCGAGCTTAAAAAGGATTTTGAAGCCGGATGACCGTCGATCGTTCTATCCCTAAGGGGTCCCCTTGTCAAGATCTAAACCTGCATTTAGTGAGATGCTAAAAAAAACCTGCGCAGCGGTGCTTTTTGCTCAGTCAGTTGGATCAGTTTCCTCGTCCTGATCACGGCCATGCGGTAGGTTCTCGATTTCTGGATCTTCATCCGGGTCTGCCTCCACTCGGGCTGCCGGTGTGAGAGGCTCTCGGAGGATTTGGTCCCGCATGGCAATTGCAGCGTGACTCAGCTCAGGGATACGGGCTTGGGCGAGAGACTGGAGGTAGGTCGCCGCACGGTACAAAAGCGCCATCAAGTCACCTTGCCCGAACTTCTCATCCGTCGTTCGTTTGACCAGCTCGGACCACGTCGTTCCCTTGATCCATTCGCTGATGATGTAGCCGCCCATGGGGTTGTATTCGCGAAAGACATACGTATCCCGCCGAGGTCCAGGGGGATCGTAAAGTTCTTCAAAGAGTTCGAGAGGATAAAAGTCCTCGAGCGCTTCCTCCACCTTGGCTGAATCGAAGGGAAAATCATACTTAGGGTGCACTCCTGGCTCCTTGAATCGAGTGAGACACAGGGCGCCCATTAACTCCGCACCGGCCAGGAGATTGTCGAGACGGATGTCGCCTCGATCGATCAGATAAGCAATCAGGAGTCCGCCCGACTGTGGGAAGTATCGTCCTATCGATCCAAAGCCGGTGAGCTGCTCCTGCGATTCGATACAACCCAATTGATGTAGATGCAGGTGCAGGAGAGAGAGGGAGTTTTTCATCCGAGTCTGGATTTGGCGATGGCAAGGGCCTTTAAAGGGACAGGGGAAACAAGGTGATTGAGGATTATCCTGGAGAAAGGCTCCGTAGGCTGCTGCTGGTGAAGGAGCGCAGGGCAAGGTCTGAGCATCGACGGCCTTTTTGATCAGAGAGTCACGGACCAGTGTAAAGTGAACCGCTCGATTCCCGAACCGGAGGAAGCTTTTTTCATAAAAGTTCTCGACATCACGTAGCTTGAAGCCGCGACCCAAGAGTCCCAAAAAAGTGGTCGGGTCATTCTTGAGACGGGATTCGCAGTCCTCTCGCTTAGCACCCGCAAATTTCTGCAGCGAAGCCACCGAAGGCCAAAGACTGAAACCTACCCTATCTCGACCCCTACGACCTGCTCGCCCTAGCATCTGCAGCACCTCACTGGGCGAATACTGCGTAAAGCCCATTTCGCCCGGTCGAGTGTAATCGGAGATCACAGCAGAGCGCACAGAGAAATTGATACCAATGCTGAGGCCCATGGTTGCGACGCAGAAGCGGAGCTGCCCCTGCTTGACCAGATTCTCTATAGCCCGTCTGGCATAGGGGGCCAGACCCGAATGATGGTAGCCGACTCCGTAGACGAGTAGCATGCGCCTCAGGTTCGGCTTGATGAACTTCATAAGGTCATCGATCTCACGATCCTCTTCGAGCGCCTTGCGGATCGCCTGGGCTTCTTCCTTCGGGATGGGATCGAGTTGATTACAAATTTCCGTCGCTAAAGTCTCACAAGCCATGCGCCGTCCCGCGTAGACAATGCAGGGCGTCAGTCCCATATCAGGAATGCCTTTCAGACGACGGGCGAGTTCGGGCTGTTCCAAAGGAAAACGGCTGGGAACGAGACCCTTACGGGGTAGGATATCCGTGACTTCGTCCACCAGTAGCCACTGCTCTCGATGAAAGACGAGGTTGACCAAGGGCACGGGCCGATCGATTGTGCGGATCAGGCGGCAAGGGCGATTGGTGATCTGTTGGATCCAGGCGCAGAATTGTTCCGCATTCTCAACCGACGCCGAGAGCAGTAGCAGCTGGCAGGCTGGGGGCGTCAGAATGATAGCCTCCTCCCAGGCACTTCCTCGGCTCGTATCCTGCATGAAGTGATATTCGTCGAAGACGACCAAAGAACGACCTAGGTCAGGTTCGACGCCTAAGAGCGAATTGCGATAGGACTCGAGCGTGGCGACAACGATAGGGGCTCCGAGATTCTCCTTGATGTCGCCAGTTGCGATTCCGACGTTCTCTTTGCCAAACTGTTCGGTGAATTCTCGTAGCTTATCGTTTGAAAGACTTTTGACGGGTGTCGTGTAGGCTGCACGAAATCCAGGCTGCTCGACGTTAAGTTCAAAAAAGGCCTCGACGACCCGCGTCTTGCCCGCTGTCGTGGGAGCATCGACTACCACATGTTCACCATTCAGCAATGCTTCTAGAGCCTCGCGCTGCCAGGGATCAAGCCTATCGATGAGAGGAACGTGGCTTAGATCGGGACGCTTTTTTTGGGCATTCTGAGCGGCTTCTTCCAGCCAGTTTTTGATGGCAAGTTCGGTGCGCCTGCGAGCTCGGAGGATGACATCACGTTCGCCCGGAGTCACACGATTCTCAACCATGACCTGATCAGCAGGTCGTGCGCGCTTGAATTTGGCTTCGGCAGGGCTACCCCGGCGTCGGGGGGGCTCATCGCGCTCCGGTCGACGTGTTTCATTTCGGTTTTGGCCCGAAGTCGTTTGACCTTTGCGGGGACTGCGTTTACGTTTTCGAGTCATGACGAGCCCTTTCTATCGAGCGACACCGAGGGACTCCAGTTGAGCCAATACTCGGGATTCCAATTCTGGTTCAGAACAGTCGGTATGAATCACGCGATCCGCCTCTCGGGCCTTCTTGAGGGTTGGCATCTGTGCCGCTAGTATCGATCTCGCGTCGGCTTCACTAGCTCCATCGCGAGCCATGAGTCGCTGGATCTGTACAGCTTCTGGGCAATAGGCTACCCAGACTTCACGAAAGTCTGAGGCCCGGTTTCGCTCGAATATAAGGCTCGCTTCGTAAAACCAGATCCGTGGTCGGCGATCGAGACCTATTTTTTGTAAAGCTTTCCAAGTGTATTGGGCCAAGCGGGAATGAATGATGCCCTCAAGCACCTGACGCTCTCCAGAATTTTGAAAGACGACACTGCGCATGCGCGCCCGATCCAGGTTGCCGTCTGCTTGCAGGACAGTTGGTCCGAAATGTGCCACAACTGCTTCAAGTCCCTCGCTGCCAGGTGCCACTATTTCGCGAGATAGCACGTCGGCATCGATCACCGGAACGCCTTGCCTAACGAGGATCTGTCCCACTGTGGATTTCCCTGAGGCGATGCCACCGGTCAGAGCTATTCCCCAACCTTTGCAAAGCGCTGATAGCGTAGGATAGACCATCTTCTCTCCCTCGGTTCAAGGGGCCATGTTAGTCGAGAGGCTGAGCCTTGTCGATCGGAGATATCACGGTGAATTTGGCCGATGAGCACGGGGGCAAAGCTAGGACCTTAGTCGGACCACGAAGAGGCCAGGGCGGGATCGACTGACTATAAGGTGCTTGATGGTTCCGTACCCAGAAGAGGCTCGGATACGTCCTTGGAAGTCCCTCGCGTGTCCACTTTGGGCTATGGAGCGAGACGCGCTTGGCTCAGGACCCATGCTAGGGACTGCAACGGACCATTCAGACCCTAACGGAGTGCGCGTCCCGAAATAGCCCGTAGGACTCGTTGCATGAAACCCGAGGCTCGTCATCGACCGCATGTCCACTCCGGGCTTCGGATATTGATGTGCCTTGCCTCTGGTCCATTTCTGAATGCTGAGACGGGCATTTCAATGCAGACACACCCTAATGGGTGAGAAAGCGAACGCTGAACCCCCAGCTCCCGATCGACTCTGACGACAGCTTACCGCCATCGCGGAGATAGGAGAGTTCGGTATCAAGCAAAGCATACTCGACACTCAAGCCTATGGTCCGGCGGATTTGCAAGTCGAGACCAGCAAGCAGCATAGGTCGGAGGGCCGTGGGTGGGTAGTAGTAAGCAGGATACTGGTCTGGTAGCATCACAAAAAGCTCTTCGTGATGGCTATAAAGTATGCTGAGGCCGAGATAGCCTCGCCACTCGGTGTGATTGCGAAGACCGATGGATGTGATGTACCAGAGGCCCTTAGTGTTCCAGGTATGGACGTCGTGCCCAGCGAATTCTTTGGGCGTGAAGCCATACAGAAGATCCAGAGCGAGGCTACCACCGGAGCCATAACCGACACCCGCCGCAACAAAACCGCCGTAGGCCGCATGTTGCATCACCAATGAGTCCGGGACAAGGTTCGACCAGAGAGAGTTAGCTGGCTGTTCTGGTCCAGGCTGCTGTGCAGTTGCTGCTTGAGTCACAACCAAGCTGACGACCAGAGAACCGATGATTCGAAGCAGTGTATTCATTGTTCAAGCTCGCAACTCGAGCGACACAGTTGAAAGCTCACCTGCCGATTCTTATCGATTGTCATCAACGAATAGCGTACCCCTTCCACCTTGGGGACTACGTAGTAGGGTATTTGATCTTCGGTCCAATAAAAGTCAGTTTTTCCGCCTCGATGTCCATGCAGCGACGCCATGATTCCAGCATCGCGGCTGATGCGCTTCCATTCGTCGACTTGCTCAGAGCTATGCATGTCGACAGTTGGAGGAACATGCGAGGCGATGAAGGTCTTTTCATCTAGCTGACTTCGTATCCAGTTGAAGTCTGTCGTACCGAATTCAAACTGATTATTGTTCCACATCACGAATTTGAAGCCGCTGTAATCGAAAGTGTAATCGAAGGCACCAAACATGTTCTGGTAGATTGCCTTACCATGCGAGATGGCATCATGATTGCCCACGACGGTGAGATAGGGACGGTGGAGCCGTTCGAGAGCCTTGGCCGCCCAGACATACTCGTGCATAAGCCCATAATCGGTGAGGTCACCAAGCACCAGCGTGAAGGTTACTTCACGTCTTGCGTTGATGGCATCCACCACGCGCTCGAGGTCGAGCGGCGTGCCCTGGGGATCACCGATCAGAGCGACCGTAAATGGCAACGATGAGGAAGGGAGATCGCGCAAGCGTTCCAGCTGACGACCGGTTAATTCATTGAACTCGGGCGGCACATCGATTTCCCATGGTGTATATCGATCCGAGCAGGCACTGGAAAGTAGCCATAGCAGAAGGAGCATCCGCATAAAAACCTCAACAACAGCGACAGCAGTTCGAGCCAGGAGCAACGACAGATCGGGCTCACGGGAGAGCCATAAGCTGGTTCTAAGCAAGCCTTGTGCCAGGCTTTAGAATCACGATCTTGTTGAGTATTTCACTGCGAGCAGCCAGCTATGAGCGTTACGTGTGAGTGAGTTGTCATGGATCCGGACAGTCTGGGACTCATGAGCGAAGAAAATGAGGCTGGAATCTATCGCAGAACTCAAGCCATATCCGGGCGATGGGGTGAACCGATGAAGCATGCGAAACCGGGAGAAATCCCAGGTGGCGCAAGCTGCTCAACGCAGCTGCAGTTGTAAGCTGAAAGCAAAATCCCCAGCGTGCGACGCCGTCACGGACCAGCGGATCTGTCCTGTCTGACTTTCGTCTGCAAGGCTACTGGCTAGATTGTCTGGCCGCATGATGATGGCGTGCAACACTCCGAGGATATAACTACCGGCTAGGATGGCTACGAAGGTGTCCCGCTCGTCTTGGCTTTTTTGAATGAAGGTTTGAGCATCGTTTCGGAAGTTAGCTAGAATCTCAGGTGTGATACCTGGATCTTCTTCAGCGGCTTTTTGTGCATTAGCCAAATTTTTCTGGGCCTGCAGAATGCGCTGATCAGTGTCGAGGATGCCATAGAGTGCATATCCTTGGGCCGTGAGGAGGACAGTTCCCAGGAGGATATCGTCGTTCTTGAATTGACCAATTCCAAAGGGAAGAAAATGAGCGAAACTCAGTGGTGATTTGACAAGGATGTCGCTGGAGGCCTTCGTATCGCTGGTCACTGAGAGTGGCGGATCTCGGCTAGGGGCAGCGTCATTTTTCTCCTTCGCCGAAACAGGGGGTTCCTCGACGGGGTCTGCAGCGTCCTTGAGTGCCAGATTTGGCTCCTCCTCTCGGGGGAGTACGGGAGGGATCCTGCTGTTTTTTGCTGCCGCCGCCTCTTTTTCAGCTTTCTCTAGCCTTTTAGCCAGGCGTTGCCTTTCGCGTTCCTCCGTCTCGAACCTTTCCCTTGCAAGCGCTTCAGCGCGGACTTTGGCTCGTACCCTCTCCTTAGCGACGGCTTCAGCCCGAGCTTTGGCTTTAGCTTTCGCCTGGGCTGCCTTCGCCGCAGCTATCTCCTCTTTGCTTGGGCCTTTTGGAATCTCCTCGAGATTGATTTGGTAGGTGTTCTCTACAGCTTTTGTGACGGAGATTTTCAGCTTGCGAGGTCGATAACCCGGAGCTCGTACCTCGACTTCAACCGTTCCGTCCTCTGAAGTCAAAGATTGCCCGACGGAGCCGGCTATGATGCCGTCGAGTGCAACCTCCCCGTTTTTGGCGTTGGATTCGATCCGCACCCGAGTCACAGGTTTGGTGTCCCCTTGGATCATCTGATCGCGAATCTTTTTGAAGAATGGAATAACCGATTCGTCAAGAGCCTCGTCTTTCACGATCGAGCAGTTGCGATCGAGTTTGAGACAGCTCGAGAAGTTTTCTTCCGCCTCAGCCTGTCGCCCCATTGTGTATTGGCTTAGACCTAGGTACTTATGGATTTTGGATCGTTCGTCTCGAGATCCGCCCCTTGTTAAGGCCTTTTGAAACTGGGTTATGGCTTCCTGAAATTCGCCCCTCGCATAATGATGCAGTCCGGTTTTATAAGGCGAGCTTTTGGCAGAAAGTGGGAGAGGGAGACAGCATAGCAGAGCTAGAGCCGTAGCAAACCAGCTGCTGGAGATTCTAATGCTGCTGTCATCACCCGCCATAGGACTTACTTGAATTCAGCGTTAAAGGTTATAGATTTGTCTCCCTCAGCCAACTCTATCACTCGATTGATCGTGCTGCCTCCCAAGTGACTCACTGTTACCCGGTAAGTACTCGGTTTGAGATTGAGCACCAGAGTCTGGCGACTCAATGTGATTTCCCGTCGACGTCCCCCGCCGCGGAGATCTTCGATCATAGCGGTCGAGGGGACCCTATTGGTGCGTATCGTAAATTCAACAAGATCCACAGCCTTGCTCAAGGCGATATTGAGCTGCCGAACCTCTCCGGCACGAATCTGAACGGTAGTCTCCTCGGCTCGATAACCTTTTCGTCGCAACTTCAGCACATACGTGCCAGGATCGAGTGGGATTCCATCACTGGCTATCTCTTTGTCGTTCGTGGTGCCAAAGAGCTTGCCATCTAGCATGATCTCGGCTGCAGGAAGCGCCGCAATTTTCAAAACGCCAGGACTGGGTTCGCGTGAGGGTGCTGCCACTGGCAGGCGGTCGGTGGTAATCACTCGCTCCGATGGTTCCTGGGCTACCGGCTGTATGTCCGGTGTTGGGCTAGCACGTTCCGGTCGATCGGTCATGGGACTGTTGGGCTTTGGAAGTACCGCTACTTCGCGATCACGATTCGGTCTTGGGTGCGATGGGCTTGGCAGAGTGCGTATGGTGCTGGCGATAGGTCGACTCGCACGGGGAGTTGTAACCTCTTTGTCACTAACCCTGGGCGGGTTTTTGGAATTTGTGTCAATCACGACTGTCTGACTTTCTACAACAGTCGGCGTATCCTCCTCAGGCTCTGGCTGCGATGGCTCCTCGACAGGAGGGGGATTCGTCGCGACACTTGGGGCTTCCTCTCGCTCCTCCTTCGGTTTTTTGTTGCTTTTTTTGGTGATGCTTTCGAGCTGCTGAGCGATTTTCGCGGAGTCACGCTTAAAGCGATTTGATAGCTTGTCGCCTCCGATAATGAAGACAAGAGCGATCGCTGCGATCAGGCCTAAAAGAAGGAAATTGCTATGGCTCGATCGGCGTCTCCGACCTTCGGTCACAACATGCTCGCGAATGAAGATGCGAGGTGCTGGCCTGCGCCGATGCGAGACCATCGCACCAGTGACAGCCGAATGAGGAGGGACCGTATGTCGTGGTAATTGCACCGATGGGGGCGCGTGAGGAACCGGTACGGGCGGTGGTGGCTGAGGGATAGGTGGATGGATGTCCGGCACACGCATCGCCTCAGCTGTTTGATTAGGCAAGATTGCCGTAGGCCCCGGCGCTTTCACTTGCGAGGTGTGTGGCTCGCGTTTAGAAGGCGGATGACTCCTTGTGGGTGAAGGCTCCTTAAGAGCCCCCTCGGACGACACGCTACGAGGCGGCACAGACGGCTGCCGCGATGTCGATGGTTTGCCGTGTTGGGACGGTAGAAAGCGTGTCTGGATACTCCGATCACCGACCGGATCTAAAGTGTTGGTATGAGTATCCAGGCGATGCTGCGAGGTCTTCGGCAGCTTAAGCTTAGCGAGGCGTTCTTCGAATGCCTGTCGCTGCAGTGTGAACGTTTCCAGTTCTATGCGACTTTCGTGAAAGCCGCAGGACTGAAGAAACTGGTCGAGAGCTTGTACGAGTTGCCGGATGTCCTGATATCTTTGTTCCTTATGACTCTGCATACCACGAACAATGATTTCGTTGAGAGTGTATGGCAAATCCGTCGTCAGCAGATTAGGGGGAGTGTATCGGCCCACCATGATCTTGTTGATGACCTCTGCTGTCGTTTGTCCGAGGTAGGGTAGAGCTCCTGTGATAATTTCGTAGAAGAGTACGGCGAGGCTATAGATGTCGGCACGAACGTCGACATCACTGCCGCGAATTTGCTCGGGGGACATATAACTCGGCGAACCCATAAAGGTGCCAGTCTGGGTTGCATTGGCGCGATGGACTTTGGCGATTCCAAAATCCATGAGCTTGACGTGACCACTGTCGAGCATCATGATGTTTTCCGGTTTGATGTCCCGGTGAACAATTTGTAGCTTATGGACCTCAGAAAGAGCGCGGCAGATTTCACGAACGATCAAGGCTGCTACGAGAGGGTGCAGACGATTTTTGTTGAAGCGCTTGACATATTCAGCAAGGTCGACGCCATAGAGTATCTCGGTCACCATCCACAGCTGCTCGGAATCTAAACCAGAAAAGTCGTAGACTTTAATGATGTTGGGATGATCGAGGGTGGAAACGGTTTTGGCTTCGAGTAGAAAACGATCCCGAATGTCTTTGTTTCGAGCGAGATGCGGGTGAAGGACTTTGATCGCCACGCGCCGATCGAGCTTCTCGTCGAGGGCGGCGTAGACGGAAGCCATACCGCCCTCCCCGATGAGCCCCTTGATGCGATAACGCTGTCCGATCAGCTGCTTTTGCATGTAAGTCCAATACTCTCATATGAAAGGGAAATCTCCCTTTCCCTCGGCGCCTGTCTGTGACCCAGGAAGGCTGTTGAGGTATCGGCTGGGGTGTCACATTTCTTAAATCTCTGGCCTTCCCACATTGTCATGGGATTTCGCTTTATTAGTTCAAGAAGGTGACCAGGTGTTTGACAGGGACCTTAAGGAGCCAGAGGAGCTTGCAGCAGTCACTCGCGACTGCTAGCAAAGACTTCGGGAAGCTCGCATGGGCTGCTGCCCCGTGGAGGACGCCGATCGATGTGCTTAGCGAGATCCTATAGCGGCCACGGGAGCCAAAATGCTTGTGAACCATGCGACCGACGCGTAGTAGAGGGGACAAGAACCGTGTCGGTAGGGTTGGGAAGGATTCGGAGGTGCAATCTCACTGGCTACAGGTGCCATCGCTTGGGTGGCGCGGATCCGAGCGATGGCATACTCTGTTAGAGTCGAGGGTACAACTTCATCATCAGCGCAGTGATAAAAGCGAGTGGGTGAGGCAGGCACCCAACTATCTTTAAAGAGACTGTTTTTTCCGAGGAGATTGCGCAACTTGATCGCCTCCTCTCCCGTCGGAGTGTTGGCGGTAAATCCTGCAAGGAATTGAGGCTTGAATAGTGTCGCGGGCTGAGAGGGTAGCACTTTGAGGGCTTCCTCGTAGGTCAATCGCCCGTCAAGACTTTGCTTGATGTCCTCGACATTGCCGGCAAAGATGTTGCCTAGGTTGATTTCAGGAGCCAGGTAGCTGACGTAGGACAGGATAATCAGCGAAACGTTCACCGGATTAACCTGTGGCAGACTCAGAGCTTGCACAGCTGTTTGCTCGAGTTCATAGGGACCAGCAGCGGGAGCGGAAGCTCGGATCGGAAACTCATCGGCATGATTCTGTTCCAGGGCCCTCTGAAGAGCGAGTGTTGCATAAGCACCTTCTGAGTAGCCACGTAGGAATAAAGGACCTGTTTCATGACCCTGGGCTTCTATGACAGCACGTGCAGCTCGCAGCCCATCAATCAAGACGGTGGGATAAGCGTTCGGGAAGAGGTAGGGATGAACCTTACCCTTCGCAGACCCAAAGCCAATCTGATCGGCGACAACGACAGCAAACCCCTGAGAAGCCTCGTATAGGCCCTCTTCAGGTTTGTTACTGGGAGCCTGGGCCTCGCCCGTTATGGTCACGTGCTGCAGACTGATCCAGGGTAGGGTGGTGGGAGCGATGTCTGGCAGCACGAGGATGCCAGACGCTCGAATCTCCGTCCCCTTGAGATCCTTACTCGGATAAATCAATCGAAAGATCCGAATGCCCTGACGGGCCGTCAATCCCGAGGCAAGAAACCGAGCGTTGAGCTGCTCCTTGGAGACCTGAGCCATGGGATACGCGACATAATAAGGACTTGGTTCTTGGTTGGCGCTCGCTGGGCCAGGAGCCGTCGGATCGTTGCTGCTAGGCTCGACGGTTGACTGGCTGCAAGCTGCTAACAATGCGATCGAGAGGCCGACGGATAGGGACCTGACAAGACGCATGATACAATTCCCCTGTTTCCAAACTTGTCGGTTGTTCCTATCCTAATCTGAAATCATTGAACTTTCTCTTGTCGATATAGGTGCTTACCTTTCCTGTCATGAATCGGACATCGGGTTGAGAGATCTTTCACTTTCTCATCGCACGAGACGCTTCTGAATAGTGAAAGGTAGCCATTTTTTTACGATCTCACCGCTTTGATTGGTTTCATTGGATTAGAACCCGGTGCTTGACGGGAGATGGTCGCGATCGTTAGGTTCGTCATCGGTCGCTTTTGTCTCCGCTTCTTGCACGAACGCTTGCCTGCACGGCCTATACTCGATAGATTTCGAACGTCAGATATGCTAGATCTTGAAGCGAGACCTTGACGATGTCGGGGATCCGAAAGACAACTACGATGGAGTGGGTGATGACGATGCAGGGAAAGACAGTCCTGGTCACGGGAGCCACGGACGGAATTGGCAAGGTGACGGCACGAGGACTCTTGGAGCTCGGAGCTTCCCTGCTTATTCTGGGGCGTCATGCAGAGAAGACAGCACGTGTCGCTGATGAACTCGCAGCCGCGACAGGACGACCCCGACCTCTGACCTTTATTGCTGACCTCTCCCAGCCGAAACAAGTCAAACGCGTAGCAGGCGAGATTCTGGGCCGATTGGCAATTCTGGATATCCTGATCAATAACGCCGGAGCTTTCTTTGCCAAACGAGAGCAGAATGTTGAAGGAATGGAGATGACCTTTGCCCTCAACCATCTCAATTATTTTCTTTTGACTCATCATCTTTTACCGCTACTGAAGAAATCGCCCCAGGGACGCATCGTTAACGTCGCTAGTGAGGCTCATCGCGGGGTGGCGCTGGATTTCGGGAATTTACAGGGTGAGCAGAGTTATCATGGATGGCGTGCTTATCAACGTTCCAAGCTGGCCAATATTCTGTTCACAGCGGAGCTTGCCGAACGCCTGCAGGGCACCAAGGTTACGACCAACAGTTTGCACCCTGGGTTCGTTGCGAGCAATTTTGGACATAATAACAGGGGCTGGCTCGCCAATATCTTTAAGATCTCGCAGAAGCTGTTTGCGATCAATGAAGAGAAGGGGGCTCAGACCTCGATCCACGTCGCCTCAGCTCCTGAATTAGCACAGACGACGGGACTTTACTTCTCGGATCGCAGGGCTAAGGTACCGTCCTCCGCGGCTCAAGATCGACAGGCACGGAAGAAGCTATGGGACGTGAGTGAGAAGATACTCAGCCCCTACCTTTGAGAGAACGAAGAGTCGTCTCCGGGAGCGTCTGGGGCCTCCGATGAGCTTTTCAGTCGGCTCGCCAGTCACTTAAGAAGATCTATCGGATTTGTCGGCCAGTACTCCAGCCATAATCTCATTGCGAAGCTTTGAGATTTGGCTGGTGGTGAAGGCCGACCGTCGTGATCCGAGCGATAGCGAGGTGAGCGGCCTATGCTTCAATTCTTCTCAACTTTCTGCGCCTCCTCAGGACTCGTTCCACTGCATTTAAATAATTTAAAATGTCCACGGATCGGAATGAAAAGGGAGGCAATGTTTGCCTCTCGGTCGGGGCTCTCATCAGTCGATACAGCGGTTGGGTGAGGGGCTTCGATCGAAGCGAGCTCCGACAGGAGAGTTTATGTCCCCGCAGCAGTGGACTGTGATCAAAGACATCGCAACGACAGCCCGAACTGTGCGCGTGATGGATCACGTCTGCCAAAAGAGTCGCGTCCTCAAATGCTTGCGAGCCAGTTATCCCAATCCATCTGAAATGGTTCGTCTCAGACACAAGTGCTCGACACTGGAAGAAACGGTCGATAAACTTCTCATCCTTCATCACGACGTCACGCATCTTCCTTCAGCCGTCAAGCTTAGTAACAACGCCAACAGGATTCATCGTAAACCTAAGCGGCTTGAGCCCTGAAGCCGGTGATCATCTGCGCTTGAGAGCCTGAACATGGAGATTGAAATGCACGAGAGGTACAAAAAAAACAGACAGATACGCCTGCGAGTCGGAGCAATGAGTCATCGAACTGCAGATCGCACCAAGGCTATGATGGCTGACGATCAGGTGAATCAAGCTATGCATCAATCATTTATTGTAGCAATGACGGATATGCGGGGGAAGATTATTTACGTCAATCAAAAATTCTGTGATATCTCAGGTTACTCGACAGAAGAACTTTTGGGTAAGGATCATCGCATCCTAAATTCCGGATATCATGACAAGGCATTTTTTCATGAACTTTGGCGGACGATTCAGGCAGGTCGAGTCTGGAGAGGTGAGATCCGCAATAGGAGAAAAGATGGTAGCTTCTACTGGGTCGAGACGCGCATTTTTCCTATCCTAGACGGGCAGGGAAAGCCGAAAGAGTTCCTCGCTCTGCGCTATGACGTGACTTCGCTCAAGCAAGCAGAAGAAAAACTGAGGCAGAATCAGGAGAAGCTGAACTTCATACTGGAAGCCGGTGGCGTCGGAACCTGGGAGTGGGATGGAGAGAGCAAATCGGCCTACTGGTCGAGGACGATGCGTGAGCTTCATGGCTTTCCACCTGATATCCAACCTGAACAAAGAGATGTATTCAGCCGCATGCAGGAAGATGATCGCAAGATCTTCCTGCAAAAGTATCATACTGTGCTTTCCGGTCAGCATCCGGCGGCCACTTATGAGTATCGCTACAAGCGAGCTGATGGGAGCTGGCGCTATTTTTCTGGACGGATGCACGTCCTGCCTCAGACCCATTCGATCGTTGGTATCGCTCAGGATATTACCGATCGTAAAATGCACGATCAGCTTCTCGCCGATAAGGAGGCAGCCGAACGAGCCAACCAGGCTAAGTCGACATTTCTTGCAAATATGTCTCACGAATTGCGAACGCCGATGCACGGGATCTTGAGTTTTGCTCGCTTTGGTCAGCAGAAGTTCAACAGTGTTCCGCCGGAGCGTCTGAAGGGGTATTTCGACGAAGTATACGATAGTGGATCGCGCTTGCTTATGTTGCTCAATGATCTGCTTGATCTTGCCAAGCTGGAAGCTGGGAAGATGTCGTATACGATAACCGAAGGCGATCTATCGATCGTGGCTGATACCGTGGCCTCGGAAATGAGCGCTTTTGCCTCTGAGCGCTCCATAAGTATCGAGATTGAGGCACAAGCGAAGCCGATTCTCGCTGAATTTGATGTCAATCGGATTGGGCAGGTCCTTAGAAATCTTGTTTCGAATGCGATCAAGTTCTCCCATCCAGAAACCGTCGTGATCGTCCGTTGCTTTCTGAGCGAAAACGAGGTTCACTGTGTGGTTGAGAACCGCGGCGTTGGTATTCCTACATCTGAGTGGGAGTCTGTCTTTGATAAATTTATTCAGAGTAGCAAGACTCGATCGGGAGCGGGAGGAACAGGCCTGGGACTACCGATCTGTAAGGAGATTATTCAACATCATCGGGGTCGTATTTGGGTGGACGGTGATGAAAATGGCCTGACACGTTTTCACTTTGTGATTCCGCGGCACTTGGAACAAGAGGCTGCAGCTTAAGGGAAGGTCGTGATGATAACTCTGCAAAAAGTCCTTTCGGTGGATGACGAACCTCGCAATCTTCGGATCCTGCAGGAGATACTCGAGGGAGTCTGTATGCTCGAGCTAGCCACAAGCGGTGAGGAAGCTTGGGAAAAGCTGCAGTCGTTTGTGCCAGATCTCGTGCTACTCGACATCATGCTACCTGGCATCGATGGCTATGAAGTCTGTCGCCGGATTCGGCAGGATCCACGTTTTTGCTATACTCATGTGCTCTTGGTGTCAGGTAAGGCCTCGATGGATGAGAAGCTTCAGGGGTACGATGCCGGGGCTCACGATTATCTCACAAAACCCTTCGAACCAGCTGAGCTCATGGCTAAAACCAAGGTTTTTCTGCGCCTCTCAGCGATGGAGCGAGCGCTCGCTGACGTCAATCAGCAGCTTGAAGAGGAGGTCAAGCTACGCTCAGAGCAGGTCATCCGAGCGGAAAAGGCGGCATTTTTGGGCATGCACGCAGCCGAGATTGTGCACAATCTCAACAATCCCCTGACGCTGATGCATATGAATCTCTATTTCTTGCAGAACCAGTACCCAGATGAAAAGCGTTTGGGCAATATCGCCAAGGCGATCGAACGGATGCGCGATATCATCAAGTCCATACTCCTCTCGACACGAGGTTCAGGTGCCGAGCAGATTGAGGACATTCAAATCAACGATGTCTTGCGCAATGAGATCAAATTGTTTGAAGTAGACGCATTTTTCAAGCATGAAATCACGACGGAGATGGAGCTGTCAGATCTCCCAACCGTTCGAGGTCAGTATGTTCACTTCAGTCAGAGCTTTGGTAACTTGATTCGTAACGCGGTGGATGCCCTGTACAAGCGAGACCAGAAACGATTGACGCTGCGGAGTCGGCTCGAGGGTACGAACATCGTTGTCGAGATCAGTGATACGGGTTGTGGTATTGCTGAGGAGGATCTCAAACGGCTCTTCGACCCGTTTTTTACTACCAAACCACTGGTTCCTAAGCCAGGTGAGCCGGGCGGTAATGGACTGGGTTTGCCCTCCGTCAAACGGATGATCGAAGCTTACAAGGGCCACATTCAGTTCACGTCCATCCTGGGAGTGGGCACCAAGGTCAAGGTGATCCTACCGCAACAGGGAGAGGGGCGCCTGAGTGGGGAGACCCCTTCTCAAGCGGCGTAAGCGGGATTATTGACGGGTTTTAATCAGGCGGGAGATGTCGTAACCGTGTTTGGTGACGGCGAGGTCGAGTAGTTCCTGATAAATGGCATCATCCAGGGTCGGCGTGCGGCTAAGGATGTAGAGAGAGCTGCGATCGGGATCGCCGACCAGGGCCCATTGGTAGTTCGCATCCAATTCAAGGACCCAGTACTTGCCTTGAGCCGCACCGTTGAAGAAAGTCACATCCAACTTCGAGTTGGTTTCGTCACTCGGTACAGCACGACCAGTGATCGAGATGGGGAAGCCACGCTGGGGATCGAGGATCCGGCAGAAGTTAGAGACGCGCACGCTGCCATCTTCGTTCAATGAGTATTCAGCTGTCACACCCGTACAACCCGTTTGAAAAACCTGGGGTAGTCGGGCGACTTCGAACCATTTGCCGAGATATCGCTGGACGTCAACGAAGGGCACCGTTTCCAATTCAGCGGCTTGAAGAGCACTCGGAGCGGCAAAGCCGAGAGTCGCCCATCCCAAAGCCAACTTGAGTGCGATGCCCTTGATTGAGAAAGCCATGTCAGAATCTCCCGATTAAAGATTAAACTATGCAAAACCTGTTCAACACTCTTGATTTGTATACAAAAAAAGTGCTCGATTCAAGCTCGAAAATGAATTGTGGACAATATTTTTCGTGAACTCACTCTAAAATGAAAAATAACACAGCAATATCATTGCATTGCTAAATAAGAAAAACTCTTCGTAGGAACTTAGTGGGTTGACTTGTATACAAAAGCGTGTCTTCGACTCCCTGTTTGTGAGGGGCTGAGAATACAAAGAGGCCTCGGTCTGGAGGTCGCGGTGGAGCTGCTGCCAGTCTGTTTTGTTCTCAGTCAGGGCGCGGAGCTGAGACTTGGGCCAAAGACAGCCTCTGCTCTCTGCCCTCGACTGCAGCTTCCGCTTGAGAAACTAACCATAACCAGATGCGCAGCCTTAGGCAAGCGCAGCGCTTGCCCAGACTCAATCTTCGTTACATGTCGTGTGGCATCATATCGCGGTAGGAACGGAACTTCTGGCTGCAGGAGTAATTACGAAGATGAGTGACGCGGCTGGTGTAGAGACACGCATAGGATTCGATCTGCTTGGCGAATCGACTTTTCTCGAGGCTGGTGCGCATTAGCTCACCCCAGATCGGGTGAATGGCTTTTTCGCGGCGATCGATGAGCTCTTTCACCAACTTGTGCTGCTGCTCGAGCTGAAGCTCTTTTCGAGCTAGTTGCTCCTGGTATTCACGCAGTTTCGTGACGCTTTTCTGTTCTTTCTGGCGGTCGGATCCTGCCATCTTTAAACGACGATGCAGATTGCCAACCTCCGAACGCAGCGCTTGGGCCTCGTCCTGCATTTCCTCTTCAAGCCGAATCGCCTCCATGATGCGCTCCAGCTCGGGTTGCAGTTTCTCGAGTTTGACGAGTTCCTCTTCTAGCTCCTGGACAACCAGCAAAGTTCGCCAGTTGAAGAGCTCTTTGGAACGTTGAATGTCCCCGTAGATATGATCGCCACAGTAAAGGATCTGGTCGCCCTTTTGTCGAGTGAGCTTTTCAAAAAGGATGGCATTGCCCCCATGATACACCTTCTTTGGGATTAACGGGCCTCGATGAACCTGAAGCAAACCATTGTTCTCGGTCATGACCTCATAGAAAGGGTTGCTGCCCGTGAAGAAGTTCGGTTTGCCAGCACTCACGAGGATATACTCGAAATAATCCTGCCACCGAGGAAAACCGTCGTGCAGATCATTGAGAAGATAGCTCATCACGGCGTTGGTATAAGTCCAATCTGAGTTGGTCAACAAAAACAATTTTTTACCGCCATCGATCAGCTTGACCAGCGTTTCCACGAGATGCTTGTCGCGCTCGATATAGGTCTCAGGGTGAGCAAGCACTTGGTTTTTAATGCTGCCATCCTGATGGGATAAGTCGATCCACTCTCTGAGGTCACGATAGATTTGTTCGTAGGTCTTCTGCACTTTACCAGGATGTCGACGGACATAATCGACGATTTCGACAAAAAGCTGGGTTTCGCTCAGTGCAAAAAAAGTATCAACCTGGAGGTATTCATCAGCCTTGTAGCTCTTGGCATTGTAAAGCTCGTAACGCTCCTCCTTATCGAGGCGCCTATGCCCATGGAACCCGATTTTCACATACTTATGGGCATCTACTTTAAGGAGGTTGCCGCGCTGCCGATCGACCAGAAGCCCCCGAATCACAAAGTTGGGGTCAAAGCGAAGTTTTCCAAGTTCTTCTGGGTACCCATTGGCTATGAATTTTTTTACGGTTTCATGAAAGGCGAGACTCTCAAAATTCTCGCGGTTGTAGAGAACCAAAGTATGGTCCATGTCGAAGCCGACAGAGTGGATCGAAGCCATGTTCAGGGAGCGATTGACGTGGATTTTTTGATACTTCTTCAGTTTGTACATAGAGTCGGAACACCTTGATGAGAAAACGGACACAGGTTGAGGGTCCTCGACGGGACCATGATGGATAAACGTTGGACTAAAGTCACTGGATTCATCAGTTCGCTCTGCCGCTGACCTCTCATGTGTCTGGTGGCTGTGAGCGTCCGAACATCCATAGCGCTCAGCCTCGGACAGCGTCGGGAGGCGTATCGAAGCGAAAGCCAACCTGGCAATAACTTTTGCCCTTTTGGCTCAAAAAAGTTTGCTGATAGACCACGTGACCGTCGACCTCATTGTAAACTTTACCGTCCATGATGATCTTCATGCCCTTGAAGAGCTGGCCAGGCGTATACAAACTCGATTGAGTCGGTGTGCGAATAGACAGGCCTGTCGTCGACATATCGAGGACTGCTTTCCGCAGCACCGTCTCCTGGTCGATGGGATTGACGACCTCAAGGAAGACGCGTTCGTCGGTGTCAAACATAAAGCGCTTAGCACTGCGATTATCCTCGATCAGGCGCAAACCTTCGAGTGGAAACACGATGTGGACCCCATCTGACACGATGCGGTCAGAGACAAAACGAACGGACTGCACCTTAAGAAAAAACTGTTGGGAGCGAGCGACTTTAGCAATGTGCTCGGGCGGCACTGTGTTGGAGAGGACGATGGAACGATTGCGTATCGACAGAATCCGGGTCTGGAACACGACGTTGACATCGCTAGCTGAGAAAAAGACCAGCGACTTACGCACAACGCATTCTTGGATCAGTTCCAAGGTCCCTTCGTCTATGCTCATCAAAACGCCCCCCGTGTAGCGCTGAGACCGCGATAAGGTTCGATAAAACGGGCGGCTTGCTCCAACTTGGGAAAAGCCTGCGTAAACATCAACAGAATCTCCAAACCCGACTCATCGTATACCTTCAATGTATCATTTTTGAGGTTGCGATAGTCCACCAGGGCTGTGAAGGCCTGCTGATTGTTGCTGATATAGCTTAGGGAAGCACCCATTTTTAAAAATGTATCAAGTCGGTCGCATGTGATGGCCGTCGCACTGGGAAAATCGTCTGTGACGAAGCCGCAGGTCCCGCTTTTAATGATTGCAGCAGTATATTCACGCCGCGTATAACTCCCGCGGAGCATGAGTCGCCAATGGGAACTCGGGGTCCAAGTCGCCATTCCACCAAAGCCCGTGCTCGTGTAGCCCTCCCAATAATCGTTGGCAAGCTGCTCCCACCGGAATACTTCAAACAGGGTACTCAGGTTCAAAGCCGGCCACTGGCTCAGCTCCTGAAGAGACAGGCTGAGGAAAGGATCCTCGCCACTGGTCGAAAAATTGTAGGTTTTATAGGAAAAATCGGGCTGCTCACGATTGATCTGCTTGTCCAAAATCAACAGTCCCTTGAGCGCATGTTGGTTCGCATAACTCCAACTGACCCAGGGTACCAAACTGGTCGTCGTCGAGACATTGAACGACTTACGAATCTCCGGGCGCTCTGGAGCCGGAAACAGCAGGGATCCTGCTCGACGGTTATCCCAATGCCCGTAGGCACCGAATTCAAAGGGGCCCGATCGACCACTGCTCTCGACGAACAGCCGGTGGCTCCGCTCCATGAGGTCTGGACGGAAGGGAAAATACTGGATGTCGAGGGGGTCTTCAAAGAAGACCGACATGCGGTCTCCGTCGCTCAACCAGTCTTGGCTATAGACGTAACCGACATAGCTCTGGGTCCCGTTGCCCTGAAAGGGTCCGAGGGTTAAGCCCGTGTTGCCGATGAGTTTGTACTGCTCGAAGGCGACACCGCTTTCTAAGCTCGGCTGGCCACCTGTGTAGCTTGGATTGGAGCGAGTGCCTCGGACGTAGGTGTATCCGATTTGATAATGCCAGAGATGAGGCAAGGACAACAAAGAGAGGGGATGATGGGAGAAATAGCTGCTGCGATAACGGGCCCGCTGTGACTCCGGAATTTCTAGTTTGCCAGCCTGGTGCAGACGTGAAAGAATAAACTCGATTGGGGCACGGTAACGACCGTCCCGAAAGCGTTTGAGATAATCCTCCGCCGCCGAGCGCGCAGCGGCAGCGTCTCCGTCTTCGAACTCAATCGCTGCTTTTTCAAATAGTGCATCTTCCGCTAGGGCTTCATCTGCCTTGGCTACACGGGCCAAGAGACGCTTTGCACGCAGCCGGTCACCTAAAGCATCGGAGGCGAGCGCCTGGTAATAGAGGTTGTATTGTCGAAATGCGCCCGACGGTCGCGATTTGCGTAGATAGGACAGAGCTTGTTTGGCTTGGCCAGTGTGGTAGTAGGTCGCTGCAAAGCGGGTCCAAGCATCCTGGTCATCGGGCTTCAGTCGAAGGTAGCTTCGGTAAAGCACCATGGCTTCGCTGTAGCGTCCGCGGGAAAATTCTTCTTGAGCTCGGCCGAGTAGGATAGAATCCGTAGACTGGGCCTGCGCGGCGGCCACAGGGATCAGGACGAGCAGAGAAAGCATCGAGCTGATGAGAAGCCAACGGGTACTGTTCCACATAAATTCGGGTCTTCACTTCACCTAGCGCGCATTTAAGGTTGTCATGCAGGACGAACGAAAGGTCAAAATAGCAGGGATCCATCTCGCAGGTCCTAACTCCAACAAAACAACACTCGTGATCATGACAGGTCGCTTAGGGGAAGGCAACCTAAAGATCGACTCGATCTACGACCGCATGGGGGCTTTGCACCGCTTGTTTTCCGACGATCGACTCTTTGATGTCCTGAAAACACAGGCACCTGATCGTATCATGATCGATAGTCCATTGACGGTTCCACCTTGTGTGGCATGCACGCGACCCAGTTGTCCGGGGGTAAACGCTTGCGAAGATATCGCAGTTGCTTACATGCAGATGTTGGTTGAATCTCGTCAAGGGCGGCGTCGCAAAAAGCTAATCAACCCCCAGACCCAAAGAATATGGGATGTCAAGGAGTGGTTTCAATGGGCTCCTTCTCTTCAAGAACCGACCTATAGTGCCAACAAAGCTCCACTTGTCGTGCGTGCCATGACTCTGCAGCGCCGCCTGAATAGTCTCGAACGATCGGTGCAGCTCCGCGAGACCTCGGTTCCGCATGTTTTAAGTTGTCTTGTGGATCAACTGCAACTCGATCACGATCTAGCCTATGAATATAGGGCTTTTGAAGTCGGACGAAAGCGCCGCCTTGAGTGGCTGACTCTGCTCACCAAGCAAGGGTTCATCGCCAAGCCCGAGGATGATACTGTGATTGTATCGGTCGAAGGGTTCTCGGCGTTTATCGCGGCTCTGGTCGCAGCCTTGGACCTTTCGAATCTATGCAAGCAACCCGAAAATCAGTTTTTCGTGGATCAGGGCTGGGTCTATCTGCCGGAATTAGCCTGCCAATTCCCTCGCGAATTCCAGGATCCGTCCTGAAGGAGAACTGTTAAA